>WBZP01004934.1_pt1 | contig 13718 bp, 18 predicted proteins | sample 5204301 | NCBI WGS metagenome assembly WBZP01 (sample SAMN12412401, study PRJNA552823) | activated sludge metagenome | isolation source: activated sludge from nitrification reactor of wastewater treatment plant... | place: USA: Pennsylvania | collected 2017 | reverse complement strand
GCTATCGCTTCAATCGCCGCTTCGATCTCCGCACGCTTCACAACCGCCTGCTCATCGCGGCCATCAGCGCAAATCCTCGTCCACTGCGCACGATTCGCGTAGCTGACGTTCATTGCTAATCAAGATTCAAATTGTTCAGCGGAAGCGCGAGGCAGACCTTTGAACTGGTACAAATAGAAGGCTTCGACCTTTTCCCGCGCCCAATCGGTTTTCTTCAGGAACTTCACACTGGATTCGATGCTCGGGTTGCTCGCAAAGCAGTTGATGTTCAAGTAGGCAAACAGAATATCAAAGCCGTAGTAGTCAATGATTTCCGTGAGCAGGGTTTTCAAACTCACACCGTGCAGCGGGTTGTTCTTGTAATCGAGTTCTCGGGTCATGAGGTTTTTCGGGAATAGGGCTAATTTGCTCAATTAACCTGACGCTGGATCAATGGAACAGCCACTGCAAGACCTTGAATATCGGCAGCTATCGACCAGACGGGTCGTTTGGCGGGTTCGGCTCTTTCCGCTTCTTCCAGCTTCCCAGAAGTGCCGCACCCAGTCCCAACAGGATTTCATCGACGAACGGAATGACGTCTGGGATGAAGAAGTCCAGGGTGAACAGCACGGCGGTGATGGCAAACAGGGCCGGGAAGCGCAGCCGTGTCAGGTAGGCAACCAGCGGGGAAACAATCAGTTTGAACATAGATGCCCCGTGCCCTACGACCGAAATCGTGGCTGTTCGCAACTGGCCTGCGACGCATCGTCTTCGGATAAGGTCGCCCTGAGGGTCAGGCTGTCATGGACGGCCACAGCGGCCAGAACGACCAGGGTGATGGCGATGACCGAATGCACGACAAGCATGAGCCAATGCCAGGGAGTCGTGTTCGAGCCTTCGGTCTGGCGCTCGACCAAAACGCCATTTTCGTATTTCTCGCGAATGATTTTGGGCATTTTTCCCTGATGGTCTCAATACCGAGCGACGGACTGGCGATCCCCGGAATACAAAAAGCCAACCCCGGGGGATTGGCTAAGTGCAAGAAGTGCAACAAAATTTTCTGGCTCCCCGACTTGGGCTCGAACCAAGGACCTACGGATTAACAGTCCGGCGCTCTACCGACTGAGCTATCGAGGAACAGAGGCGGGCATGTTAGTCAGTAAATGCAGTCCAGTCAAGGCAATGCAGGATATACTGCCAAAAAATTCCTTGTTCCTATGGATCAAAAACTAGTCTACGCAAAAACCCCGACCGGGGACGAGGCCGTTCGGCAAAGAAAGGGTGTTGTCCGGCGCAATCTGCGTATGGTTCTCGTGCAGATCAATGGCAAGATTAGCGTCGAAGAATTGGGCGCCAAGCTCGGTGATCCGGGCCTGGTCGAAAACGCGCTGCGTGATTTGGAGCGGGGTGGGTATATCTCGCCAAGCCTTCAAGCAGTCTCGATCTGGCAGGAAAGCAAGTCACAGTTCGACAAGCTCAAAGAATCGGGTGAATCGTTTGACAGTACCAAGTCGCTGAGCAGGCTGGACTCGCAAGGGGTATCCAGCGCTCCGTCTGCGTTCGGCGAACCCATCCTGCCGGCTAGCTGGCGAACCAAGGATATCAGGGAGAACGGGACAGAGAGACACGCTTCGCGGGCGCCGTGGCACACTCCTCTGGCGTACTTGGTGTTCGCACTGCTTGCCGCGGGCCTTGTTGCAACGGCGGTCCTTGCATTCTTCCCCTATGGCCGTTTCAAGCCGGCTATCGAGAATGAGCTGACGCGGGTCTGGCAAGTGCCGGTGCGCGTTGGCGACATCCGCCTGAATTTCATGCCGGTGCCTGGATTGTTGCTAACCGATGTGCGAATCGGTGAGGGGGTTGGCTCGCTGATCGAGAATATTCGCGTGCACTCACTTATCGCGATGCTCGGGTCGGGAGTTCGGGTCCTGCCACGAATAGCGATTTCCGGTGGGACAGTTGACGCCGATCATCTCGTGGGCTTGTTTGCGGCTGACAATCCGCAGCGCTGGAAGTCGCAACAATGGCTACTGAAACAGGTTGTTGTGGAGAACCTCTCGGTAACCGCTGGCTCTTTGTTTTTCGCTGAATTGAGCGGCGACGTCTCGTTCCATGCTGACGGGCGGATCGAGCAAGCCAGTTTGCGGACCATTGGCAACACGTTACGCATTTCCGCTGAACCCACGCCTCAGGGAGCGACTCTCCGGATCGACGGGGTTGGCTGGCGTCCTGCCGAAGAGTTTCCACTAACGTTCGACTCATTGCACGCAAGCGGCCTGCTCCAAAAGGGCCGGCTGATCATCAGCAGTTTCGACATTCGGGCGCTCGGCGGCGTGCTCAAGGGAAGTTGGCTTGTTGAATGGAACGAGGGTCTGGCGATGATCGGCGACGCGATGCTCGAGCGCCTGAGCTGCCGCAAGGTCACTGCCGTTTTTGCGCCTTCGCTGTCACTGGAGGGAGACCTGATGGGTAGCTTCCGTATGCACGGGGCCGGCGACAACTGGGAATCGATGTGGGAAAACATGGATGCGGCGCTGGATACCCTGATAGTTCGCGGCGTCCTGAACGGGGTTGATCTGGCAGAGGCTACGCGCCGCGGTCGCGGGTCGATTGTCCGCGCTGGAAGCTCGAAATTTGATCGCCTCGCGGTCAGTGTCAGCATTAACCGGCGGCAGATGAATGGCCGGAGCCTAGTAATAGATGCGAGCCAATTTACCGCAACCGGCCAATTTTTCGCTACGCGCGACCGCCAGGTGGACAGCAAACTGATGGTCACGATGCGTAACCAGGGTTCGTCGCAGATACTGCCGGTTCGCGTCAGCGGGACGCTCCCCAACCTGGTGGCCGTTGTCCGCTAGGGAACAGGCAAGGATGGGCGAGACAAGTGTCTCGCCCTAGGTTGCTGGTTACCGGGTTCTGCTATTGATTACCGTGGCAATTGCCTTGGCAACGTAATCAACATTCTTGGAGTTCAGTGCCGCCAAGCAGATTCGGCCGGTTGACACGGCATAGATCCCGAATTCCTCCTTCATGCGCTCCACCTGGGCAGCCGTCAGTCCGGTGTACGAGAACATCCCGCGCTGCTGGACGATAAACGAAAAGTCCTGTGCCACACCATGCGCCTTGATTGCATCGACCAAGCTGGTACGCATGCCGCGGATCCGATCACGCATGCCGGCCAGTTCCGTTTCCCACATCTGGCGCAGTTCGGGCGACGTGAGCACGCCCGCAACCAGGGCGCCACCATGGATCGGCGGATTGGAGTAGTTGGTGCGGATAACGCGCTTGACCTGCGACATGACGCGTGCTGATTCGTCCTTGCTCGCAGTGACAATAGTGAGCGCACCGACGCGCTCACCGTAGAGTGAGAAGCTCTTCGAGAAGGAACTGGCAATAAAGAACTGCACGCCGGAGTTCGAAAGTGTGCGGACAGCGACCGCATCGGCATCGATTCCGTCGGCAAACCCTTGGTAGGCCATGTCGAGGAAGGGCACCAAGCCCTTTTCCTTGCAGATTCCGACCACTTCCTCCCATTGCGCTTGCGAGAGGTCAGCGCCGGTCGGATTGTGACAGCAGGCATGCAGAACTATGATGGAACCAGCCACCAGGTCATTGAGAGAGGTCTTCATTGCGGTGAAGTTCACACTGCGCGTAGCCGCCTCATAGTAAGCATAGTTCTCGACGACGAAGCCGGCGGATTCGAATAGGGCGCGGTGGTTCTCCCAGGAAGGATCGCTGATATACACCTTGGCGCCGGGGTTGAGGCGCTTCAGGTAATCGGCGCCTATCTTCAGCGCACCGGTACCGCCGAGTGCCTGGGCGGTAATCACCTGACCATTGGCCAAGAGGGCGGAATCCTTGCCGAAAAGCAGGTTCTGCACGGCCTGGTTGTAGGCGGGAGCACCTTCAATCGGCTGATAGCCACGTGATGGCGCGGCCTTGAGACGAGTTTCCTCGGCAATCCTGACGGCACCGAGCAGCGGAAGCTTGCCTTTGTCGTCAAAGTAGACGCCGACGCCGAGATTGACCTTGGTGTCACGGGGATCGGCGTTGAAGGCTTCATTCAGTCCGAGAATGGGGTCACGCGGGGCCAATTCCACCGCAGCAAAGATCGAAGAGGGCATAGGAACTCCATGAAATAATAGAAACTCTGTCCGCGCAGCAATGTTGCCGTGCGTGCAAAACCGTAGAATTCTAGCATGAGCGAAACCAAGACCGGCACTCCGGTTGCCTCCTTTAACGGCAGTCCCTTCCGTCTACACCAGCCATTCCTCCCTGCGGGCGATCAGCCCGAGGCGATCCGTCTGCTGGTCGAGGGGCTCGAGGACGGTTTGTCCTTCCAGACACTCCTCGGTGTCACCGGCTCCGGCAAGACATACACGATGGCAAACGTGATCGCCCGGACCGGTCGGGCAGCGCTCGTACTGGCGCCGAACAAGACCCTGGCTGCCCAGTTGTATTCCGAGTTCAAGGACTTTTTCCCGGAAAACGCGGTGGAGTACTTCGTTTCTTACTACGATTATTACCAGCCAGAAGCGTATGTGCCCTCGCGCGATCTCTACATCGAGAAGGACAGTTCGATCAACGACCATATCGAGCAGATGCGCCTGTCGGCGACGAAAAGCCTGATCGAGCGCCGCGACGTGGTGATCGTGGCCACCGTTTCCTGCATCTACGGGATCGGCGACCGTGATGAGTATCACAACATGATCCTGACGATGCGTATCGGCGATCGTCTGGACCAGCGCGCAATCGTCAAACGCCTGACCGAGATGCAGTACGAGCGTAACGACATGGATTTTCATCGCGGAATATTCCGGGTACGCGGCGACGTGATCGATATCTTTCCGGCAGAGCATGCCGAGTACGCGATCCGTGTCTCGCTGTTTGACGATGAAATTGAAGGCTTGCAGTTCTTTGATCCATTGACCGGCCACCTGTTGCACAAAGCCCTGCGGTTTACCGTCTTCCCGGCGTCGCATTACGTGACGCCTCGTGGGACCGTGCTGCGCGCCATCGAAGCGATCAAGGAAGAACTGCGCGAGCGTGTCGATTTCTTCGCCCGGAACAACAAGTTGGTCGAAGCGCAGCGGATCGAGCAACGCACCCGATTCGATCTCGAACTTCTCGACCAGATTGGCTTTTGCAAGGGAATCGAGAATTACTCGCGCCATTTCTCGGGCCGCCAGGCCGGCGAACCGCCACCGACCCTGATTGATTATCTGCCGTCCGATGCATTGATGTTCATCGACGAGTCGCACGTGACCATCGGCCAGGTAGGGGGTATGTACAAAGGCGATCGCTCACGCAAGGAGAATCTTGTCGACTATGGTTTTCGCCTGCCGTCTGCGCTGGATAACCGCCCCTTGCAGTTCGAGGAGTTCGAGGCCTACCTGCGGCAGACGATCTTTGTCTCGGCGACGCCCGCTGATTACGAAAGCCGGCATGCTGGACAGGTCGTCGAGCAACTGGTGCGGCCGACCGGGCTGATTGATCCGAACGTGATGGTGCGACCGGCATCCAGCCAGGTCGATGACCTGCTGTCGGAGATCCACGGAAGGGTCGGCGTGGGAGAGAGGGTGCTGGTAACTACGCTGACCAAGCGCATGGCCGAAGATCTTACCGATTTTCTGGCTGACAACGGGGTCAAGGTGCGTTACCTGCATTCGGATATCGACACCGTCGAACGGGTGGAGATCATCCGCGACTTACGTCTGGGCCATTTCGACGTATTGGTCGGCATCAATCTGTTGCGCGAGGGACTGGATATTCCCGAGGTTTCGCTGGTCGCCATACTCGACGCCGACAAGGAGGGATTTCTGCGTTCGGAGCGTTCAATAGTCCAGACGATAGGACGAGCGGCGCGCCATGTCCATGGCACAGCGATCCTCTACGCTGATAAGATTACGCATTCCATGCAGCGAGCCATGATCGAGACGGAACGGCGTCGCGAGAGACAGATTGCTTTCAATGCGGAACACGGGATCACTCCGCGCGGTGTGTCGAAGCTGGTCACGGACATGATCGACGTCGCCTATGATGCCGAATCCGCTCAAAGCGACTTGAAAGTGGCGCAGCAGCAGGCGGCCTACGCGGCCATGGATGAGAAGACGGTGGCAAGGGAAATCAGGCGCCTGGAAAAAGTGATGCTCGAGTCGGCAAGAAATCTGGAATTCGAAAAGGCGGCAGCCGCTCGCGACGAACTGTTTCGCCTGCGGGAGCAAGTGATTGGCGCGGCGCCACACGACAGGGATGGAGACGGGTTTACATGAGCTACCGCGTGTTGCTGGTCTGCATGGGCAGCAGCCGAAAAACCCAGTAACTACGGGCCTTGCGGGCCGATCCGTTATCGCTGCGGTTATCAGTCATCGGGAAAGACGGGCAAAAAGAAGCCGCCTCGTGGGCGGCTCGGTTGCGGTGCTTGGGCTGCCTGCTTGGCTTGCGCCGATCCCGTTCCACCTTGGGGCGGAACAGCGGGCACTGCCGCAGCGCCTTGTGCTGTGCATTGGGTCGCGGGGTCACAGCAAGTCCTCCACCACACGGCGCACCAGTGCCGCCTTGAGCCCGGGATCGAGGACGATCTTGCGAACCAAGGAAGTCGCCACCAGAAACCATGCCGCGGCTTCGAGGTCGAGGTCGCTGAAGGTCGATTCGTGGGCAGGCAGGGCGAGGTGGATGTTGGAGCTGATCAGGTGGCTGCGCAGCACCAGCTCAAGCTGACATGCCCGCGCTTGCCACTCAAGATCGAGCTCGGTGTGCCGGGTTCCGGTGCGAGTGAGTGATTCATGTTCCATTGTTCGATACTCCAGATTCGTTGCAGCCAGTGGGCCGATAGAATTAATTGTAACATTTAGTGCTTGCGTTGTCAAGATTTAACCGTTACACTTCGGACATCGAAGCCACAGAGCCATGCCATGTCCAAGTCTGAACAAGCCCTCGCACTGGTCGATTCCGGGGTGCCGCCCTCCGCTGCAGCCAAGGCCACGGGCATCAGTCGCCAAGCAGTTGAAGATGCCATGAAGCGTCGAGCGGCCAAACTGCAACCCAAGCCCGAACGCCGGTGTTCCGAGTGCGGCGCAGCGTTGCCAGCAAGCGCCCGCGCCGGGGCGATGACATGCAGCGTTAAGTGCCGTGTCGCCCGGTCGCGCCGGCTTTCAGTGAAGTCCGAGGCGGAACCCGAGGAAGAGATCGACCTCAACCAGTTCGCCCGGGTCATCGGCACGCCGGGGCTACCATTCATCAGGTAGCGGCGAACCCTTTTACGGGCGCCCGGAAGCAATGCTGCTGCATTGCCGCGCGGCGCGGGGCCGGCGGCGTGCGGTGCAGGTGCGCGGCCATCCAGCAGAGCTGGTTGGCTACGTGTTGGGGTATCAGCTTCGCTGAAACCCTGCATACGGATGCTCGCTTGCTCGCGTGACCCTGCGGATGCGTACCGCTGAACCCCGTGCATGCCTGCCCGCGTGTTCGCGACCTTGTGGATAAGTTGCTGCTTCGTGCATGGATGTGATCGTGCGCATGATTCACCTGCCCACCCCCACCCCTTGCCCTCCGTACCAATCCCGGACCCATACCCACCCCGCGCGCGGATCGGCTTGTACTTATAGGGGATGGGGTCACATGGCCCCCAGCAAATTTGAAACTGCCCGTCACCAGCTGACCGATTCCGGGACAACTCAAAACTGAGCAGTCCTCTGCCCGGGGGCGGGCTGCCCTGAAAAATAGAAAAGCGGATTTTGAGGCGCACGGGTTCGGCGGCACACCCACAAAGCCGGGCGAAAAAATACAGCGAACTGACATTTTCATTTCTGTGGAAATGTATTAACATCCGATTAACATTCTATGCGCAGGACTTTTTTCCATGTATCTCACGATCGAAGAAACCGCGGCGCTGCTGAAGTTGAAGACCTCAACCGTGAGGCGCCATGTTCGGAAAGGCTTGATCCCGGCTCAGCGGGTTGGCGGGTTCAATGCTCCATGGAGAATCGACGAACTGGAGCTCAGGAAAACCATGTCCGGGCTAAATTCCATGCGCCGCGACATGGGCACCTTTGACGAGTGGCTGAAGGCCAAGACCCCATCCGAAGAGCTGCAATACACCGAGCTCTGCCAACGGCTCCAGAAACTGCAGAAACTGGGCTTGCTGCACACGGTTCGCCCGCTACTGGACAAGTACGGCGCCAAGCAGATTGACGACCTGCATCCGCGCCACTACGCAGGCTTCAGGGGTGGCCTGATGCGCCTCGGTATCAAGATGGAGAAAGCACCATGAACGCAATCATCACCAAAACCCGACCAAGAGCCACCGCACGCCGGCGCAAGCTGCTCGCGATCGCCGACGCCGCCTTGGCGCTGAACAACGTCACGCAGCAGCGCCGTGAAGCACTCGCACGCCTCGAGGCGATCATCGCCAAGGGCCAGACATCACCCGCCGAATTGCGAGCTATCTTGCCGCTTCTGGAAGGTCATGCGCGGGGTTTGCTCGAAGATGTGATCGGCGCGCTCTCTTGCGGTTCGTCGGTGTGGAGCGACATGCTGCGCTACCTGCCCCGCGAACTCAGGCGCCCGACGACCCAATATCAGCCGGGCCTCGCTGCGCCGGTGCCCTATCCCCCTTTGGCCTGAGCGATAGCCGCAAGCATCTCTGCCCGGCATTCGCCCAATGCGATCAGTCGCGTTTCGATCTGCTCGATGCGGTCGTCCAACATTGCATCCAATCCGGGGTCGCCCGGTTCGCATTGAGCCTGAAGACAGGCGCCCAAGACTTCACGCAGTTCATTCACTTGCCTTCTCCTTTTCGGCCGGCCAAGGCAACCACCCGCCCGGCCGTGTGGCGAAAGATGCCCGCGTCCAGCAGTGCATCCTCAAGCACGGGCAACTCATAGGCCGCACCAACATTCGCAGCGATGTCGTGCGGTGTGCCGGTGGCTACATACAGGTCCAGCCGAGCAGCCTGCGCCCGGAGCGAGGCGTAGCGGTCGAGCATTTGCACGATGTTGGCTTCGGTCAGCATGGGGGCGGGTCTTCTGTTCTGCGGCGCTGAAGGATAGACCCCCCCTTCCCGGAATTCAAGTTGTCAGACGCAACCCTTCACGGCAGATCGAATCTTTTCCTCCGGTCCCGAGCGCAGATCGGGGCGGGCAACAACCTTCACCTGCGAGCCCTTGCCTGCCTCCAGAATTTCGATGATGAATGTGGTGTTCGGACCCCAGCCAAGGTTTTCCTCCTGCATCACAACATAGCCGCCAGCGGTCGGCCGTGAGCTCATAAAGCGGAAGCTATCGACATTGATCAAACGATCACCGATGCAAGCGGCGAGAGTTTGCGGATTCTTGGAACTGGCTTCAGTCATCAAGGGGGCGCGTGCTTTCAGATCGCCCGGAGTTGAGCATGCACTCATCAGGGCAACAGGAATCAGGGCGAGTAGTAGATTGCGACGGGCAAACATTTGAGACCTCCTTGGTCGGTTATGAATTGTCTTCAGCATAGTCGTGCGGTTTCATTCTGGCTTGACCGATGGCGCCATCTTGCATGACCGGATGTGACACATAAGGGTTTGTGCGGCACTCTTGAGCGTGGCCAACAACCCTTGTCTCGCCGGAGAGCGAGTATTCATTTCGGGTGAGCTTGGCTGCCCTCGCCGGTTAGATTATCGCCGTAGCGTCCCCTTGATCTCGAAGTAACCCGCAGGGCGCTTGTTCATGTCGTAGGCCACGAGGCTGAAATCCACGTACTTCTTCTCAGAGTAGAGCGCCACTCGGCCGCTCATCTGGCGATTGAATCCGGGATAGCTGCACTTGGAGAGGGTGACATCCAGTTCGGTGATTGTCGGGAACATGCCGGGCTTGGCTATGCCCTTCAGGACGCATCCGGATTCGCTGGCGCTGCCTGTGACCTTGCCTTGCGGGTTGATGTCGATCACGAACGGGCCGACCGCGTGCGCCTCGCTGACGACGGCAGTGCCCGCCTTGGCCATGAACTGAACCTGCCCGCGCCAAGTGCCGTTGGTGGTTGAGTATGCCGCGTTGCCACTTTCGCCGACAACCTTCGGGCTGTTGCCGGTCGGGACTGACGGGGGCGGCTCCGCCACACAGGGTCGATCTTGAAAGACGGTCTTCCCGTTTTCGACACAACGATATTGGGCATTGGCCAACGGTGCAACAAACAGGCCGATGATGAGCAGGGTGAGGGGCTTCATGGGTGCGTATCCAAGTCAGTGTTCATAGAATGTGAAGCCCGTACCCGGCGCCGGCTCGATGTCGATGATCGCGATGGTCGGGCGGGCACCTTCCATCATCCGGGTGAGCAGCACTGCACGCGGATCGCCCTGCGTCAGCACAGCATTGACCTTGAGCTTGCCGGTGTCCTCATTCACCAGCGGGAGGCCAACCAGTTCGCCGGACGTTGCCAGCAGCAGCAATGGATAGGCTTCATTCAAGAGGCCACGCAGGTTGTCTATCCATCCCGGCTCGGCCGCTCGCGCAGGCTTCGCGGCGTGCATGTAGTCGCCCAACTGTTCGACGATCTTCTGCAACCTTGCCATCACCGGTGTGTAGGTAAGCTGCATCTGGCTGCCGTCCTCTGGGAAGGCGAAGACAAAGATCATTACTTTGTCGCCGGTGCGATAGGCGTTTTCAAGCGATCGGCCGAGCTTGGCAACGTGCCACTGCTTCTTCTCGGATTCCGGGATGCCGTCTATGGTCTCGACGTACTCCCGCATTCGAGCTTCGACGCCGAATCGCAACTCCAATGCGGCATAGAACAGCGCCTCTTCCGCACCCTCGTCCATACGGCGCTTCAAGCGATCGAGGTGGGCGTGGGATGCGACGGAGTAGGTCATGCGACCGCCCCCTCGTACAGCCTGAACAGGAACGCCACGCGCTCGGCTTCCGTCGGGAATCCGCCCGGCTTGCCGTAGGCGACATCGACAGCGCGATCCAGCTTGCGATGCGCCGTGGTCAATTCCGGGGGCATGGTGAGCGGATCGTAGAGGTCGGCAAGGGTGGCGGTCGGGAACATCGCCCGGGCATCCAGAACGGCTTGCGCTGCCTGCTCTATGGCCGCGCGCTGGGTGTCCGTCGGCGTCGGCCACGGGAAGTTGTTATAGACGATGCCTGCGGAGTATTGGTAACGGCTTTCGAGTCGGCCGCACACTGCCCGCATCCAAGTCATGTGCATGGTCGAGGTCAGGATGCCGAAGTGGAACAGGGTAGCGTCGCTCACAACGAGGCCGGAGCCGCTGGCTATGACCTCCGGCTCGCAGTAGCCAATTGGGAGATAGGTACGGTTCTCCGATGAGACCTTGGGCACGAAAAGGTAGCGCCCCTTCGGCTGCCTGATCTCGCCGAAAAGGGTTGGGGTTTCGGCGAGTTCCTTGGTGCGAGCACGGTCGCTGCTCAGTCGGTAGGCGCGTGTCGTTTCTACGCACTCCCGAATGCGCGGCCAAGTCCTTAGCCTCTCCGGTGGGCAACCCACTAGCCAGAGGCAGTAGCGCACCTGCCCGTTGATGAACTCCTCACCTCCTTGGTAGCGGCGGATGTAGGGGGTAGCTTCGCTACATTCTGCGAGCAGTTGCCGGGCTTCGTCCGCCGACAGAATCAGGTGGCCGTTGTCGATTGGCATACTGCCATAGGTCATGCCGGGGGTGTGGCTGCTCAGCGGTTTGCCCCGCTTGGAGATAACAACACCGGGCGCATCAACGAGGTATCCGTTGATGTTGCCCGCTTTGATGGCGTGCGGTTCGCTCTGTGGCGTGTCGTAGTCGAAAATGATCTTGCCGGCCCAATCCCGCAGGCCGAAGCCAATGATGACGCAATGCACGGCTGCCTTGCCCCGGGCTTCAGATGACCACTGGAATGTGCGGTGGGCGAAATAAATTTTGACCCCGCGGCCGAAGAGGTCGCCCCAGAGGATGCCAACCTGCTCGCCTTGGGTGATCGAGTTGGTCGAGACAAAGGCGGTGCGGATGGCAGGATTCTGGGTCATGTAGTCCGCTGCCTTGCGATACCAGCAGGTTACGTAGTCGAGGACACCCGCGCCCCTCAAACCTGCGAACGTAGTCATCACTTCACTCTTCTGGACCACCGATTGTTCTTTCTTACCCACAAACGGCGGATTGCCGACGATGTAGCTCAGGTTCGCCGGCTTCACCACACTGACCCAATCGACCGTCAGCGCGTTGCCATGCACGATGTTCGCTGCCTTCTTCAGCGGCAGCCGCACGAAGTATTGGCCGAACTCTTCTGACACGCGCATGTTCATTGCGTGGTCGGTCAGCCAGAGCGCGACTTGCGCAATCTGTGCCGGGAATTCCTCGTACTCGATACCGTGGAACTGATCGACATCGACGAACATGATGGACCCGACATCGAGGAACCCGGTTTCCTTGTGCTTGTGAATCTCGCGCAGCAGGTCCAGTTCGATCAGGCGCAGCTCCTGATAGGCGACCACGAGGAAGTTGCCGCAGCCACAGGCGGGGTCGAGAACATTGATGCTGGCCAGCTTGGCGTGGAATTCAAGCAACCGCTTGGCGTTGGCCTTGCCGCTGGCTTTCAGCTTGTCCAGTTCCGCCCACAGGTCGTCAAGGAACAGTGGCCCCAGCGCCTTGCGGATGTTGTGCTCGCTGGTGTAGTGGGCGCCCAGATCGCGCCGCGCCTTGGCATCCATGATGGATTGGAACAGGCTGCCGAAGATGGCCGGCGAAATCTGGCTCCAATCGAGGGCGGTGCAGTCGAGCAGGGTTTCGCGCATCGCCCGATCGAAGCTGGCCGAGCGCAGGTTCTCGGCGAAGAGCTTGCCATTGACGTAGGGGAACCCGGCCAACTGCTCGTCAAGGCTCTTCTGGCGCTTTTCCGGGGGCGTGTCGAGCACTTCGAACAAGGTATTGAGCAGTGAGCCGAAATCGGCGCCGTCGTCGCTGGTGCGCTGCTCGATCCAGTCTGTGAATTGGCGGCGCTCGAAGATGCCCGTGTCTTCGGCGAAGAGCAGGAACAGCAGGCGGACCAGCAGCACCTCAAGCTGGTGACCCTCGTAGCCGGATGCTTTGAGCAGGTCATGCAGCTTGCCCAGCTTCTCGGCCGCCCGGATATTGACGGCAGCCTCTTTGCCGAAGCTGCGCGATTGATAGCCGGCCATGAAGCCGAAGAGCTTCACATTCTTGTGCAGGTCGGCGAGGGCGAAGTCGTGCTCGGTGCCGGCGTCGAGATCGTGCAGGCGGAAGCGGGCGAAATCGGAGACCACCACGTAGCGGGGCAGGTCGCGTTCCTTCAGGCCGGGGAAGTAATCGAAGGCTTGCTTGGTCGCCCGGTCGAGGTCTTTGCCGCGGCTCTTGTGTTCGACGATCATCATGCCGCGCCACAGAAGGTCGATGTAGCCGCCGGCGCCGTCGCTCTTCTTGACCGGTTCCTCGAACGAGGCAACCCGGCGCCGGGTGACGCCGAAGACGGCGAAGAACGCATCCCAGAAAGCCTTGGCCTCGGCGTCTTCGCTGGTCTCGTCAGCCCACTCCTTCGAGAAGGCGAGGGCGCGGCTGCGGATTTCATTCCAACTGAGCGGCATCGGGCATTGTTCGTGTTAGTGGTGACAGAGCGAATGATGCCTTATGCCGGGGGTAAGTGTCAGGTGTTTGAGCTTCCCCCGAAATTTCGTCTGCCAAGGGTGACCTAAAATCGATGTCACTTTTGGAAGGCAGGAAATGAAGATACCGAAACAGGCGTACACGATCGAGTTCAAGGAACTGGCGG
>WBZP01004933.1_pt1 | contig 13719 bp, 9 predicted proteins | sample 5204301 | NCBI WGS metagenome assembly WBZP01 (sample SAMN12412401, study PRJNA552823) | activated sludge metagenome | isolation source: activated sludge from nitrification reactor of wastewater treatment plant... | place: USA: Pennsylvania | collected 2017 | reverse complement strand
AGCCGGTGGACGAGCGCGCCGTCAGCATCGACCAGTTCGACCGCCAGCGGCATGCGGCCCAGCGCGTGCGTCGCGCAGGACAGGCACGGGTCGAAGCAGCGGATCGCCACCTCGATGTGGTTGAGCAGGCCCTCGGTCAGCTTGCGGCCGTCGAGGTACTTGCGCGCGACCTGCCGGATCGCCTCGTTCATCGCCTGGTTGTTGTGCGTCGTCGACACGATCAGGTTGGCGCGCACCACCTGGTCGTCGTCGTCGACCCGGTAGTGGTGGATCAGCGTGCCGCGCGGCGCCTCGATCATCCCCACGCCGCGGCCGGCGCGCTCGCCGCGCGTCATGAGCTCGCTGCCGGTGATGTCGTCGTCGTGCAGCAGGTCCTTGATGCCCTCGGCCGCGTGCAGCATCTCGATCATCCGCGCCCAGTGGTAGCCCAGCGTCGCGCCGGCCGCGCTGCCGCCGTCGAAGGCGAGGAACTCCTGCCGCTCGCGGTCGGCGAGCGGCGTCGGGATGAAGTCGCAGCCGGTCACGCGGGCGAGCGGCCCGACCCGGTACCAGCCCTCGTCGGGCCCCAGCGAACGGATGAACGGGAACTTCATGTACGACCAGGGCTTGACGTCCTCGAGCAGGTAGTCCCAGTAGCTCGAGTACTCGACGTGGTCGAACAGCGTGCCGCCGTCGGCGTCGCGCGCGCGCAGGCCCCCGTGAAAGAGGTCCATCGCGCCGTCGGCGCGGATCAGGCTCAGCGTGTTGGCGCGGAAGCGGCCGAACGCGTTGTAGAAGGCGAGGTTCTTCTCGAACAGCTCACGGACCAGGCGCACCGCGTCGCGGCTCCAGGCGATCATCTGGTAGATGTCCTTGAGCAGCGCGGCGCGCTCGGCCTCGGCGAGCGACTTGTTGACGCCGCCGGGCACCGAGCCCGTGCCGTGGACCCGCTTGCCGGCCGTCATCCGGATCACTTCCTGGCCGTACTTCCTGAGCAGCACGCCGCGCTTGGCAACGTCGGGGTACGCCTGCGCGACGCCGACGATGTTGCGCTTGGCCACCTCGCTGTCGAACCCGAACAGCAGGTCCGGCGAGCAGAGGTGGAAGAAGTGCAGCGCGTGCGACTGCAGCATCTGGCCGAAGTGCATCAGCCGGCGGATCTTGTCGGCGGTCGGCGTCACCCGCCGCGCGCCGATCACCTGGTCCATCGCCTTCGACGCCGCGAGGTGGTGGCTGACCGGGCAGATCCCGCACAGCCGCTGGACCATCACCGGCACCTCCCAGTACGGGCGGCCCTGGATGAACTTCTCGAAGCCGCGGAACTCGACGATGTGCAGGCGCACCTGGTGCACCCGGTCGTCGGCGTCGAGCAGCAGCGTGACCTTGCCGTGGCCCTCGACGCGCGAGACGGGGTCGATGGCGACGCGGCGCAGCCCCTGGGGGTTGGCGGCGGTTTCGAGCTCGAAGCTCATCGGCGGACTCCTGGTTCGTGGCCGGACGGGCGGCCGGTCAGTCGTAGTGCATCAGCTCGTGCGGCAGCCGCGGCGTGCGCCCGGCGAGGAGGTCGGTGACGAAGCGCCAGATCGCGTCGCCCGAGGGCGGGCAGCCGGGGAGGAAATAGTCGATCTTCACCACCTCGTGCAGCGGGTGCACCTTGTCGAGCGGCAGCGGCAGCTCCGGGTCGTTGGGAATGCCGCCGGAGGCGAGGCTCGCCTCGGTCGCGTAGACCTCCTGCAGGCAGTCGCGCAGGTCGAGGTGGTTGCGCTGCGCGGGCAGGCCGCCGTTGAGCGCGCAGGCGCCGATGGCGATCAGGATCTTGCAGTTGACGCGGAACTCGCGCAGCACGTGGACGTTCTCGGCGTTGCAGACCCCGCCTTCGATGATGCCTACGTCGCAGCGGCCGCAGTGCTTGATGTCGGTGATCGGCGAGCGGTCGAACTCGACCAGGTCGACGAGGTCGAACAGGCGCTCGTCGATGTCGAGGAACGACATGTGGCAGCCGAAGCAGCCGGCGAGCGAGGTCGTCGCGATGCGCAGCTTGCGCGGGGTCGTCTCAGCCATGGCGGGCTCCCGGCGGCCGCGGCGCATCCTCGAGCGCGCGGGCGCTGATCGGTTTCAGGTCGTACTTGCGCCTGCCGATGGGCACCGAGAACGCCTGCCCCTTGCGCAGGATCACGCCGACCGGGCAGACCTGGGTGGCCTTGTCGTCCGCGGCGAGCGCGGTATCGGCGAGCCGCCCCGACGGCGCGTTGACGATCAGGTGCTTGGTGATGCCGCGGCCCGAGAGCGCGAACACGTTCTTGCGGTCGACCTCGGCGCTCGCGCGTATGCACAGCTCGCACAGGATGCAGCGGTTGAAGTCGAGCAGGATGTCGGGGTGCGAGGCGTCGACCGGCCGGTTGGGGTAGAGGTGCGAGAAGCGCGGGCTCATCACCCCGAGGTCGTAGGCGACCGCCTGCAGCATGCAGTCGCCGCTCTTCTCGCACGACGGGCAGAAGTGGTTGCCCTCGACGAACAGCATCTGCACCAGCGTGCGCCGCTGCTCGTTGATCTCCTGGGTGTCGCTCTGCACGACGACGCCGGGCGCCGCGGGGGTCGTGCACGCGGCCATGTCGCGGCCGTCGACCTTGACCGTGCACAGCTTGCAGCTGCCGTGCGGCTTGAACTCCGGGTGGTAGCACAGGTGCGGGATGTAGCGCCCCGCCGCGAGCGCCGCCTGGATGATCGTCTGCCCGGGACGGAACGCGACGTCGACGCCGTCCAGCGTGAACGACAGTGGCTGGGTCATCGTGCCGCCCCTTCGGTCGCTTCGGTCGTGAGGTGGGCGCCGGCGTCGTCGCGGCCGGTCATCTGCCGGGCCGCGGCCAGCGCGCCGTCGAGGTCGAACGCCGGGCTGAACGCCAGCGACGACAGGCGCCGCTCGTAGCTCGGCCGGAACTTCTTCAGCGTGTCGAACAGCGGATTGCACGCGGTGTGGCCGAGGCCGCAGTGGCTGGTCGCCTGCAGCACGCGGGCGATGTCGACGATCTCGTTCAAGTCGTGCTGCGAGCCGTGGCCGGCGTGGAGCTTGTCCATGCAGTTCTTGAGCAGCGTCGTCCCCACCCGGCACGGCGTGCAGAAGCCGCAGCTCTCGTGGGCGAAGAAGTGGCTGAAGTTGCGCGCGACCTCGAACATGTCGCGCTGGCGGTTGAACACCATGAACGATCCGGCAGTCGGCACGTCCTCGAACGCGATGCGGCGGCCGAACTCGGTGTCGTCGAGGCAGACGCCCGAGGGCCCCGACACCTGGACCGCCTGCGTGTCGGCGGCGCCGCAGTCGTCGAGCACCTCGCGGATCGTGACGCCGAACGGGTACTCGTAGACGCCGGGCCGCGCGCAGTCGCCGGACACCGACAGCAGCTTGGTGCCCGCCGACTTCGCCGTGCCGATGCCCCGGTACCAGTCGCCGCCGTGGATCGCGATCAGCGCCGCCGCGCAGAACGTCTCGACGTTGTTGACGATGGTCGGCTGCTGCAGGTAGCCGTGCGTGACCGGGTACGGCGGCCGGTTGCGCGGCACGCCGCGGCGCCCCTCCAGCGACTCGATCAGCGCCGACTCCTCGCCGCAGATGTAGGCGCCGGCGCCGACGTGGATGTCGATGTCGAAGTCGAATCCCGGCTGGCCCATGACGCCGTGGCCGAGCAGGTACGCGTTGCGCCGCGCCTCGAGCACCTCCTCGAGCGGGTCGAGCAGGTGGCGGTACTCGCCGCGCAGGTAGATGAAGCCGCGGGCCGCGCCGACGACGTACGCGCAGACGGTCATCCCCTCGATCACGAGGTCGGCGTAATGCGTGAGCAGCACGCGGTCCTTGAACGTCCCCGGCTCGCCCTCGTCGGCGTTGCAGACGACGTAGCGCATCTGGCCGAGCGCGCTGCGGCAGGCCTCCCACTTCAAGCCGGTGGTGAAGCCGGCGCCGCCGCGGCCGCGCAGGTTCGAACGCTTGATCTCCTCGAGCGTGGCCACCGGGCCCTGCGGCGCCGCCAGCACCGCCTCGCGCCACGACCGCTCGTTGACGGCGGTCTCGACGCCGGCCCGCGGCCCGCGGGCGATCGCGGCGCGGATCGCGTCGCCCGGACGCAGCCCGTGGTCGAGCAGGATGTCCCGGCGGCGCACGTTCTCGGTGATCACGAAGAACTCGGGCGGCCACGCCGACACCGGGGTCCCGGCGCGGATCAGTTCGATGATCGCGTCCAGCCGCTCCTCGGTGAGCCGCGGGATCGCGAAGCCGTTCACCAGCAGCGCCGGCCCCTGGTCGCACAGCCCCGTGCACGAGGTCAGGTCGGTGCGCACGAGTTTGTCTTCCGACGTCTTGCCGCGCTCCAGCCACAGCTTGCTGCAGAAGTAGTCGAACAGGCGCCCGCTGCCCTGCATCCGGTCGGTGATGTTGTCCGAGAAGAGCACGCGGTAGCGACCGGCCGGGCGGGTGTGCAGGAAGCTGTAGAACCCCGCCACGCCCTCGACCCGCGCGCGCGGCACGCCGATCGCGGCGGCGATCTCGGTGAGCGCATCGGCGGAGATGTAGCCGTACCGGGTCTGGACCTCGCGCAGGATCTGCACCAGCCGCGTCGGATCGCGCCGGTTCCGGGCGATCGCGTCGGCGACGCCGGGGTCGGACAGGGGTTCGCTGGACATTCGAGCTCCTCACGTGCGACGGCGGCCCGCCGGACTCACGCGTCGACCGTCGTGTCGCCACATGATCCGCCTCGCACGGCGCACGGTGTTGACCTAGGGCAAGGGCGCGCGCACCGCCGGCCGGGGAGCACACACCGCGGGGCCACGACCACGACCGGCGGGCCCGAAGCGCCTGCGGCCGATCGACGCGCCGCCGGACCTAACCGTGGAGCTCGATCACGTCGCCGTCGGCGACCGGGTGCTCGGGCCCGACCTGCTGGTTCTCGAAGCCGGCGTGGCCGGTCACGCGGGCGAAGCGCAGCGAGCGCTCGAGGTCCTTGTGCACCAGCCGGGCGACGTCGCGCACCGTCTGCCCGCGGTGCAGCGTGAACGGGCGCTCGCGATCGGCCGGCTTGCCGGGGAGCTTGGTGTAGACGCGGACCACGCCGAGCTCGCGGAACAGCCACGGCCCGATCGCGGCGAGGCCGCGACCGGTCGCCGCCGAGACCGGCAGCATCGGCAGCGTGAGCCCGGAGAGCTCGCGGAAGGCCTCGAGCTCGGCCGCCGGATCGGCGACCTCGTCGACCTTGTTGGCGAGCAGCAGCGCCGGCAGGTACCGCGCGAACGGGTCGCCGTCGGCGGCGGCCTCGCCCGCCGCGGCCGGCGGGCCCCAATGTGCCGTCAGCGTCACCCGCCGCTCGCGCAGCAGCGCGAGCGCGGCCAGGACGTCGTCGACGCCGGATGGCGCCGCGAGGTCGGCCACCAGCAGCGCCGCGTCGGCCATCTGCAGCGCGCTCGCGAGCCACGGCACCGGGTGTTCCGGCGACACCGCGGGCAGGTCGACGAGCTGGAAGTGGATGTCCTCGAACGGCATCATCCCCGGCTCGGGAAACTGGGTCGTGAACGGGTACGGCGCGTCGTGGGCGTGCGAGGCGGTGAGCCGCGCGTGCAGCAGCGACTTCCCGGCGTTGGGCGGGCCGACCAGCGCGATCTGCGCCGCGCCCTCGGGGCGCACGACCAGCGCCGGGCCGCTGCGGCTGCCGCCCTTCGGCCCGTGCTCGAGTTCCCCGCTCAAGTCCTTGATCCTCGCCTTGATGTCGGCCTGCAGGTGCTCGGTGCCCTTGTGCTTGGGGATCACGCGCAGCATCTCGCGCAGGTGGAGGAGGCGCTCCTTCGGCTCGCGCGCCTTGCGGTACGCGGCCTCGGCGAGCTTGTACTCGGGGGACAGGTTGGCGGGCATCGGGTCAACCTAGGGTCTGTTCACACACACTATGGGCACGAACCCGTCCATAGCGTGAACAGACCCTAGCGCAAACGCACTGCCCCGGCGTTGCCGCCGATCAAGGAATCGCGCGCGCCGGCGGGGACGAGGGCGGCCGGCCCGGCGGTACTCCTGCCTTTCCGACGCCCCGCGCCGGGCGCGGCGCTGCGGCGCGCGTTGCGCCGGATCAAGCCGGCGGCGATTCGGCGCCCGGGGGCCGCCGAGACGCTTGCATTTTCTTCCGTATTCGTTTATGAATACGTTTACGCATACATTGTTTGCGAAAAGCGCCCCGGGTCCGCCCGCGGCAATACTCGATGCAGCGCACCGCCCTCCTCGAACCAGCCCCGATCGCCGACGAGATCGGGTTGCGCCGGCAAGCGTTCGCGCCCGGCGCGCCGACCCTGGCGGTCGCCGGCGCGCCCTGACCCGCACCACCACGACCGGAGACCCCGATGTCCAAACTCGCCGTCCTCACGCTGTTCATGGGCCAGACCCGCAACCGGTTCCTGCAGTACCAGCCTCCCCGCGGAATCGCCGAGGTCCTCGCCATGGCGGGGCGCACCGAGGGCTGCGAGGGCGTCGAACTGCGCTACCCGGGCGACCTCGCCGACGTGCCGCTGGTCCGTGCCGAGCTCGAGCGCAACCGCCTCGGCGTTGCTGCCGTCAACTTCGCGTCGGTCCGTTCGGATCGCTGGCTGCGCGGCGCCTGGTCGTCGACCAGTGCGGGCGAGCGGCGCGAGGCCGTCGACGACTTCAAGCGCTGCATCGACGTCGCCGTCGAGATCGGCGCCCCGCGGATCACCAACTGCCCGCTCAACGACGGCATCGACTACAGCTTCGAGTTGGATTACGCGCGTGCCTACGACAGCGCGGCCGAGTGCTACGCCGAGGTCGCCGACCACAACCCCGGTTTCCAGATCTGCATCGAGTACAAGATCAGTGAGCCGCGGATGCGCTCGCTGCTGGGCACCGCCGGCGAGACCGCCGCGTTCTGCCAGCTCGTCGGCCGCGACAACCTCGGCGTGACGCTCGACCTCGGCCACGCGCTGTTCGCCAACGAGAACGGCGCGCAGTCGGCCGCGCTGCTCGCCCGGGCGAAGCGGCTGTTCTACGTGCACTTGAACGACAACGACGGTCGCGCCGACTGGGACCTGCTGCCCGGCGCCGTCCACACCTGGGAGATGGTCGAGTTCCTCTACACGCTGCGGCGGCTGGGCTACGACGACTGGTTCACGTTCGACATCGTGCCCAAGGAACAGGACCCGATCGAGTTCTTCGCCGCCGCCGCGCGCCTCACCCGCAAGCTCGAAGGCCTCGCCCAGAGCATCGATCCCGGGACGATGGGCGCGCTGCAGGCCGACAAGAACGCAGCGCGGACGCTCGAATACCTCCACACGCTGATCTAGCGCCCCCGCGCGGGGACGGTCGGTCCCCTCGCGGCGGCGGAAAGGTTGCTGCCATGCCACGCTCAGAAGGAAACGCCACGATGACGGTCACTCCGCAGGCCATGGCCCACGCGGTCCGCTTCCTCGCGATGGACGCGATCGCCCGCGCCGGCGACGGCCATCCCGGCACGCCGCTGGGCGCCGCCGACATCTGCACGGCGCTGTTCAACCGGCACCTGAAGTTCGACCCGACGCTCCCCGATTGGCCCGACCGCGACCGCTTCGTCCAGTCCAATGGCCACGGCTCGACGCTGATCTACGCGCTGCTGCACCTCGCGGGCTACGTCGCGTTCCCGATCGAGCAGGTCCGGGCGTTCCGCGAACTGGGCTCGAACACGCCGGGGCACCCCGAGTTCGAGCCGGCGCACGGCGTCGAGGTCACCACCGGCCCGCTCGGGCAGGGGATCGCCAACGCCGCCGGGATGGCGGTCGCCGAGGCGATGCTCAACGCCGAGTTCGGGGACGACGTCGTCGACCACTACACCTACGCGCTGGTCGGCGACGGCTGCCTGATGGAGGGCATCGGCCATGAGATCGTTTCGCTGGCCGGGCACCTGAAGCTCGGCAAGCTCGTCTTCCTCTACGACTCGAACCGGATGACCGACGACGGCGCGACAGCCCAGGCGATCAGCGAGGACTACCTGGTCCGCTTCGCCTGCGCCGGCTGGCACGTCCAGGAGTGCGACGGCCACGACCAGGACGCGGTCGACGCCGCGATTCAGCGCGCGAAGGCGGATCCCCGACCGTCGATGATCAAGTGCAACACGACGATCGGCTTCGGCGTGCCGCGGATCCAGAACCAGCGCGTCGCCCACGGCGGCAAGCTGTTCGAGGACGACTGCAAGGCGGCGCGCGAGTACCTCGAGTGGCCGCACGAGCCCTTCGTCGTCCCGCAGTCGATCGTCGCCGAATGGCGGAAGGCCGGCGCGCGCGCCGCCGCCGCGCGCCGTGCGTGGCAGGAGCGGCTCGCCGGGCTCGACCCCTCGCGGCGCGGCGAGTTCGAGCGGCGCATCCGCGGCGAGCTGCCCGCGGGCTGGGAGCGCGCGCTCCTCGAGTACAAGAAGGAGGCCGCGGCGAAGGCGCCGCTGCAGCCGACGATCCGCTCGTCCGGCGAGATCGCCCGCGTGGCCGCGCGCGCGATTCCCGAGCTCGTCGGCGGCGCGCCCGACCTCGAGGCGGCGACCCAGCACAAGCGCGACCTCACGCCGTTCACCGCCGACGACCGCGCCGGCCGCTACCTGCACTACGGGGTCCGCGAGCACGCGATGGGCGCGATGATGAACGGGATGGCCGCGCACCGTGGCGTCGTGCCCTACGGCGCGACGTTCCTGGTGTTCTCCGACTACATGCGGCACTCGATCCGGCTCTCGGCGATGATGTCGCTGCCGGTGATCTGGGTGTTCAGCCACGACTCGATCGGCATCGGCAAGAACGGCCCGACGCACCAGCCGGTCGAGTACCTGGCGTCGCTGCGCGCGATGCCCAACCTCGACGTGATGCGCCCGGCCGACGCGGTCGAGGCGGCCGAGTGCTGGCAGCTCGCGCTCGCCAACCGCCGCTCGCCCACGGCGATCGTCAACTCGCGCCAGCCGCTGCCGGCGCTCCGCCGGACGCACACCGACGAGAACCTCTGCGCGAAGGGCGCCTACGTGCTCGCCGCCGCCGAAGGCGGGGCGCGCCGCGCGACGATCTTCGCCTCGGGCTCGGAGGTCGCGCTTGCGCTCGAGGCCCGTGCGGTGCTGCAGGCGCGGGGCGTGCCGACCGCCGTGATCTCGGTGCCCTGCTGGGAGCGCTTCGAGCGGCAGGACGACGCGTACCGCGCCGAGGTCGTCGGCCGCGGCACCGCGCGGGTCGCCGTCGAGGCGGCGGTGAAGCTCGGCTGGGAGCGCTTCGTCGGCGAGGACGGCGGCTTCGTCGGCATGAGCACGTTCGGCGCCTCCGGACCCGAAGCGGAGCTCTTCCGCCACTTCGGCATCACCGCGGACGCGGTGGTCGCTGCGGTGCTGCAGCGGTTGACGCCCGCCGGGTCGACGCCGGGATAGCGCCCACCGGACGAGGCACTCGACTTGCCCGCAGCGCGCGCGGGAAGGCCCCGGCTGCGGGAGGCACCGGGCGCGGACCTGCGGCCCGGCGGGCGCCCCGCGGCAGGGCCGCTGCAACGCAGGCACAACGAAACGCTCCAGGAGCCCAGGCAATGGCAGGCAGCACCGTCGAAAGCAAGTACGCGCAACTCTCCCCTCACTTCGGCCATTGGGAGAAGATCAAGGACCTGGTCGACCAGAACATCGACCTGATGATCAACTTCAGCCAGAGCGGCCACCCGGGCGGCTCGCGCTCGAAGGTGCACGCGTTCATCGCGCTGCTGTTCTGCGGCGGCTTCCGCTGGGACATCCGCCATCCGGAGAAGGCCTTCGGCGACCGGTTCATCCTCTCCGCCGGCCACTCGATCCCCGTGGTCTACGCGACGTTCGCGATCCTCGACGAAGCCTTCCGCATCAAGTACGGGCAGACCGGCGACGCGAAGTACCGGCTCGACCCGCGGTTCGCCGTCTGGCAGGAGGACCTTGCCCGGTTCCGTCGCAACGGCGGGCTCTCGGGCCACGCGGAGATGCAGGGCAAGTCGCTGTTCCTCAAGTGGAACACCGGCCCGTCCGGGCACGGGTTGCCGGCCGCGGTCGGCCAGGCGCTGGCGCTGAAGCGCGCCGGCGCCCACGACGTCAAGGTCGTCGCCCTCGAAGGCGAAGGCGGCCTGACGCCGGGGGCCAGCCACGAGGCGAAGAACTCCGCCTGGGGCCTCGGCCTCAGCAATCTCTGCTTCCTCGTCGACTGGAACGACTTCGGCATCGACGACCGCCCCACCAGCGCGGTCGTCCACGGCGGACCGGACGAGTGGTTCAGGCCCTACGGCTGGAACGTGTTCAACGCCGGCGACGGCAGCAACTGGGCCGACCTCGCGCGGGGTCTCCTCGACCTCTTCGCCGCGCAGGAGACCTCCAACGCGCCGGGCATGCTGTACTTCCGGACCCGCAAGGGGCGCGGCTACGGCGTCTACGACAACAAGTCGCACGGCGCGCCGCACAAGATGAACAGCGAGGCGTTCTGGAAGACGAAGGAGGACTTCGTCGCGAAGTACGGCGTCGAATTCCACAACTACGGGCTGCCGGCGCCGGCCGGCGTCGCCGACCAGGAGGCACAGGCGCTGCAGAACCTGCAGGCGGTGACCGCCGTGCTGGCCCGGGACCCGGCGCTCGTCGACTACATCACCGGCACGCTGCTCGCGCTGGCCGAAGCGGTCCCGTCCCAACCCGTTGCGCCGTTCTTCGACCTGTCGCGGAACCCGCTGCGGGACGCCGCGCTGTTCGACGCCGACAGCTATCCGGCCGACCTGTTCGTTCCGCCGGGCACGGTCCAGTCGAACCGCGCCGCGTTCGGCCGTTGGGGCAGCTACGTCAACTCGGTGTGCAGGGAGAAGTACGGCCGGCCGCTGTTCCTCGCCTGCGCCGCCGATCTCGCCGAGTCGACCAACGTCGCCGACTTCGGCAAAGACTTCGGCGAGAAGAGGAACTTCGGCTGGTACGACCGCGAACGGAACCTCGAGGGCGCGATCATCCCGCAGGAGATCACCGAGTTCGCCAACGCGGCGATCATGGCCGCGCTGGCGACGACCAACTTCTCGTCCGACCCGTTCGACGAGTTCAACGGCTTCTGCGGCGTGTGCTCGACCTACGCGTCGTTCAGCTACCTCAAGTACGGCGAGATGCGCATCCTGAGCCAGATGGCGCAGGACTGCGAGATCCGGTACGGCAAGGTGCTCTGGGTCGCCGGCCACTCCGGCATCGAGACGGCCGAGGATGCGCGCACCCACTACGGCGTGTTCGCGCCGGTGGTCACGCAGCTGTTCCCGGACGGCACCGTCATCAACCTCTACCCGACCGACTTCAACGAAGTGCCGGTCATGCTGGCCGCGGCGATGAAGACCGATCGGCCGATCGTCGCGCTGCACCTCACCCGCCCGCCTATCGTCGTGCCGGACCGCAAGGCGCTGGGGATCGACAGCCACACCGCCGCGGCGAGGGGCGCGTATCTGATCCGCGACTTCGACGCCGGCAGCCCGCGGCAGGGCACGATCATCGTCCAGGGGACGATCTCGACCGCCAACGTGATCAGGGCGCTGCCGGAGATCGCCCGGCGCGGACTCAACGTCAAGATCGTCGCCGGCGTGAGCCCCGAGCTCTTCCGCCTGCAGGACCCGGCGTATCAGCAGCGCATTCTGCCGCTCGCCGACTTCATCGACTCGACGGTGATCACCAACATGTCGCGCCGCGCGATGTACGACTGGCTCGGCTCCGCGATCTCCAAGGAGTTCGCGATGACCGCCGACTTCGACGACCAGTGGCGCTCGGGCGGGCGCCTCGACGAGATCGCCGAGGAAGCCCGCCTGTCCCCGGAGTGGATCCTCGAGGGCATCGAGCGCTACGTGAACGGCCGCAGGCGGCTCACGCTGGCCTGAGAGGCTGAGCGTCTTTCGAACATGCCCGAAAAACTCTCAGCCTCTGACGGCGTCGCCGCCGCGCGGCCCCGCCGCGGAGGTCAACCTTCGTACTTGAACGACAGCGAGACCCGTGCGCGGTAGGCGACGACCCTGCCGTCCTCGATCTTCATGTCGAACTTGCTCACCTCGGCGATGCGCAAGTCGCGCAGCGACTTCGCGGCGACCTCGATCGCGTTGCTCGCCGCCTCCTCCCACGAGTTCGGGCTGGTACCGATGATCTCGGTGACGCGATAGACGCCCGTTTCCGTCGCCTTCTTGGCCTTGGCCATGGTTCACGCTCCTTTTCCGATTGCCCGGCGCACGAGGGGTCGCGCGCACCCGGAGGTCTAATCATAGGCGCGCTGCGGGCAGGCCGGCACGCTGCGCCGCAGCATCGGCGCCGGCTTGACGGCGCAATCGTTCAGGGAGTACATGGGCGAGCGCGCGCCACGGTCGTTGCCGCCGATCGGCGGCCCTGACGGCTGCGGCGCGCCGTACAGGGAGAAAAGCCCGATGAACCGAAGCCTCGTGATTCCCTTCGCCTGCCTCGTGCTCGCCGGCTGCGGCCATCGCGCCGAACTGATGACGCCGAAGACCGAGCAGACCTGCCGCAATCCCAACCAGTGCGAGATCCGGATCGTCAATCCGACGTGCTCGGGTTCGACGTGCACGGCCTCGGTCGACTTCGAGCTCACCCGGTTCGAGCGGCAGAAGAACAACATCCGGGTCACCTGGAAGCTGCCGCCGGGCTACGGCTTCTGCGACACCGCCGGCGACGGCGTGTTCCTCAAGGAGACCGATCCGCACGCCCAGTTCGACGTCATCGGCGCCGGCCGCGCCGAAGGGTCGGCGCGCTGCAACCGGACCGAGTTCGAGCTGCGGGCGAAGAACACCAAGTCGCTGCCCAAGGAGCCGTACGCGTACAAGGTCGTCTTCCACGACGCGGCCGGCGGCAAGCTCTTCGTCATCGATCCGCTGATGATGAACGACTAGCGTCGGCCGCGAGCCAGGCGCGGACCTCGGCGAGCGCCGCGTCGAGGCGAAGTTCCCGGCCCGACGCCGTCGCGGCCTCGTATTCGGACGGGGGCAGCCCGGCCCGCGCCTGCGCGACCAGCGGCGCGAGGAATGCCTCGTCCGCCGCGTCCCGCTGCACGCCGGTCTGACCCGCGTGCGCTTCTGCCGCGGCGTGAAAGCGCGCGGCGCAGGCGAGATCGCCCCGCAGCGTCGCGAGCCCCGCCGCGACGTCGACGATGCACTGGCTCGCGGGCCTGGAGCCGGTCTCCACGGCGACCGCCAGCGCCTGCGCGAGCAGCGGCGCCGCGGCCACCGTCGCGCCGCGTGCGAGCTCGATCATCGCGAGATTGAGCAGCGCAATGGCGACACCCTCGCGATCGCCCTCCTCGGTGACGAGCCCCAGCACTCGCTCGAACAGCGGCTGCGCTGCGCCGAGCTCGCCTTCGAGCCGGTGCAGCTGCGCGCGGTTGTTGAGCGCGGCGGCGATCTCGCGCTTGTCGCCGAAGCCCTGCGCCAGGGCAATCGCCTCGTCGTGGCACCGGCGCGCCGCGGCGAGATCGCCCTGCCCGCTCAGCACCGCACCGAGCGGCTGGAGCACCGAGGCGATGCGCCGCGCGTCGCCGGTCTCGCGGGCGATCGCGAGGCACGCTTCGAGGTGGCTGCGCGCTTCCGGATAGCGCCCGGCGAAGAGGCAGATCTGTCCGAGGCTGAACAGCGCCCGGCTGCGCTCGGCGTCGCGCCGCTGGGCGCCGGGATGCGCCAGCGCCTCGGCCATCACCCGCTGCGCGAGCTCGAGCAGGCCGCGGCGGTAGAAGTAATGCTTGAGCGCGGTGACG
>WBZP01004931.1_pt1 | contig 13720 bp, 13 predicted proteins | sample 5204301 | NCBI WGS metagenome assembly WBZP01 (sample SAMN12412401, study PRJNA552823) | activated sludge metagenome | isolation source: activated sludge from nitrification reactor of wastewater treatment plant... | place: USA: Pennsylvania | collected 2017 | reverse complement strand
CGTCGGCGATCTGCGCGATCATGACCTTCAGGGCCACGTCGCGGTCGAGCATCGTGTCGTGGGCCAGGTACACCTGGCCCATCGCCCCCTTGCCGAGGGCCTTCCTGATCTCGTACTTGCCGATGCGGCCCGTCAGCTCGCGCAGTACGGCCTTGTCGTTCGGCTCAGCCATGCCGCTGGCGCAACCCTCCCCGGAAGAGGGGATTAGACGGCAGCGTGGCGCGGAGTGTCAACCTCGGGCCGCCCCGGGGCGGAAGGCGGCCCGGAGGCCTCACTTCCGGGTGACGGCGGTGTGGGCGCGGCGGTTCTTCTGCCAGCACTCCTCGTTCGACTGCGTGCAGACCGGCACCTCCTTGCCGTAGGAGACGGTCTTGAGGCGCGCGGGGGGCACGCCGAGCGAGACGAGGTAGTCGTGGACGGCCTTCGCGCGGCGCTCGCCGAGGGCGAGGTTGTACTCGACCGTGCCGCGCTCGTCGCAGTGGCCCTCGAGGGTCACCTGGGCGATGAAGTCGTACTTCTTGAGGAGGTCCGCGTTCTTCGAGAGGGCCGCGCGCTCGGACTCGCGGATGTCGGCCTTGTCGTAGTCGAAGCGGACGTCGCCGAAGAGCCCCAGCTTGTCGAGCTCCTCGGCCGACATCGCCTTGAGGCGGGTGTACTCGTCGACCTGGACGGGCGCCTCGACGCGCGGCGGGGGCGCGGGAGCCGGCGGCGGAGCTTCCGGCGTGACGGGCGCGGGGGGCGGGGCCGGGGCGACCTTCTTCTTCCCGCAGGCGGGGAACGCGGCGACCGCCGCCACAACGACGAGGACCAGGACGGGCTTCTTCATGAGCTTCTCCCTCGCGTCGACGGTCCGGACGGCGGACGACCGGCTACGGCTTCTTGCTGTTGTCCTCGGACCCGGAGCGGAGTCCATCCTTGAAGTTCTTGATGCCCTCGCCGATGCCCCGACCGAGCTGGGGAAGACGGCCGGCTCCGAAGATGAGGACCACGATGACGAGAATGAGCAGCAGCTCGGGGACGCCGAGACCGAACATTGTTTGCCTCCAGGGCCGAGTCGCGCGACCCGCCCGCCCGAATCATATACCCGCCGCGCGGCGGTCAGCGGGTGACCTGGACCACCCGGAGGGCGTCGTTCAGCCGGCCCCGGCGGTAGCCCTCGGGGTCGATCTCGACGCTCGCGTAGCCGGCCGCGCGCACCGCGTCCTCCGCCGCGCGGCGCAGCGCCGCGTCGGCGGCGAGGCGCGGCAGCTCCGCGGGCGCGATCTCGACGCGCGCACCGTCGCCGAGGTGCCGCACGCGCAGCTCGCGGAAGCCGAGCGCGCGCAGGGCGGCCTCCGCCCGGTCGACCCGCGCGAGCGCCTCGCTCGTCACCGGCGTCCCGTAGGGCAGGCGCGAGGCGAGGCAGGGCGAGGCCGGGAGGTCCGCCGTGGGAAGGCCCACCTCGCGCGAGAGGGCGCGCACGTCCTCCTTCGTGAAGCCGGCGTCGGCGAGCGGGGCGCGGACGCCCGCCTCCGCCGCGGCGCGGTGGCCCGGGCGGTAGTCCGAGAGGTCGTCGACGATGAGGCCGTAGGCGACGTGGGCGTAGCCCTCCGCGCGGGCGAGCGGCACGAGCTGGCGGAAGAGCTCGGACTTGCAGTGGTAGCAGCGGTCCGCCTCGTTGCGCGCGTAGAGCTCGTTCGCGAGCTCGTGGGTCTCGAGCATGCGGTGGGCGAAGCCGAAGCGCGCCGCCACGTCGAGGGCGAGGGCGCGCTGCTCGGCCGAGAGCGAGGCCGAGTCGGCCGTCACCGCGAGGGCGCGGGCCCCAAGCGCGCGGTGGGCCATGACCGCGAGGAGCGCGCTGTCGACGCCGCCCGAGTAGGCGACCACGACCGAGCCCATCTCCTCGAGCACCCGCCGCAGCGCGCCCGCCGTGCCCGGCCTCTCCGCCGCCCCGCTCACTCCTGCCACTCCTCCGCGTCCTCCGGCGCCAGGTCGAGCTCGAGCGGCGCGAGGCCGACGACCGCGAGCTCCACCCCGCACTCGGGGCAGCTGATGATCTCGCCCTTGTCCACGTCGAACTCGTCGATCTCGACGTCCGCTTCGCACTCGGGGCACACGGCCATCGTCGGGACCCTCCCCGTTCCGATCATACCCCCGGGCCCCGCCCTCAACGTCCCCAGTCGGCGCCGCGGTTCGCGTGGCGGCGGGAGGCCTCGAGCGCGGCGAGGTCAGTCCCGTCGGCCGAGACGAGCCGCAGCTCCTCGCGCTGCGCGCCGAGGAGCGTCCCGAGCGGGCCGCGGTCCATGTCGTACGCGAGGGTCGCCGCGAGGAAGCGGCCGTCGGGGGACGGCGCGAGGTCGTCGTAGTACCGCGGGCCCGAGTAGATCGTGCGCCGCGAGCGGCCGTCCGCGTCGACGAGGTCGATGCCGTGCGTCTTCCCCTCGCTCCAGGCGCACGCGATCGTCCCCGCCGAGAGGAAGCGCGGCGAGCGCTCCCGCCGGAAGCCGCCGGTGAGGCGCCGCACGCGCCCGTCGGCGAGGTCGACGCGCATGAGGTGCCCCTCGCGGACGAAGAGGACCCACGCTCCATCGGGGCTCGCGGCGGGGTTGCGGTCTCCCCCGGAGAGGGGCTGGGTGAGCGGGTGGCGCTCGGCCGGGCCGCCGGGGGCGGGGTCGAGGATGTGGAGGCCGGCCGGCGCGCCGGGGCCGCGCCGCGAGACGACCACGAGCCGCCGGCCGTCGGGCAGCCACGCGGGCTCGGCGTCCTGCCACCCGACGCCGAGGCTCGCGTAGGCCACGTCGCCGGTCGCGACGGCGACGAGGGCCACGCGGCCGGCGGTCGCGAAGGCGACGCGGGAGCCGTCCGGCGAGATCGACGGGTGCTCGACCGGCGTCACTCCCGGCGCGAGCGCGCGGTCGCGATCGCGCGGCAGCCGCCTCCAGTAGAGCGCCGGAGGCCCGTCGCGGGTGCTGACGAACGCGAGCGCGCCGTCGACGCCGGCCGGCAGCTCGGGCGCGCGGCCGGCGAGCCAGAGGAAGCCGCCGGCCGCGGCGGCCCCGAGGAGGACGATAACGGCGGCGAGCCTCCTCACGCGCCGGCGCGGCGCCCGCGGTGCGCGCCCTCGAGCTTCCGCCCCCGCGCCGCCTCGGCCTCGGCCTCGGCCCGGCGGCCCTGCCGGGCGAGGACGTCGGCGAGGACGTAGTGGCCGAGCGGCGCGAGGGCCGAGCGGTCGTCCCTCTCGAGGCCGCGCCGCGCGAGCGCGGCCGCTGCGTCGAGCCGACCGGCCTGCAGCTCCTCGCGGGCGAGGAAGAAGAACGCCGGCGCGAACTCCGGGGCCTTCTCGGTCGACAGGCGCAGCTCGGCGAGGAAGCCCGCCGCGTCGCCCGCCTCGCGGCGCAGCTGCGCCAGGTTGAAGCGGGCGCGGCCGTTGTCGGCGTAGGTCTCGAGCTCCTCGCGGTAGAGCCGCTCGGCCCCGGCCCGGTCGCCCCGCGCCTCGAGGATGCGGCCGAGGTAGAAGCGGCTCGAGCGCAGGTCGCTCTCGAGCTCGAGCGAGCGGCGCACGAGCCGCTCCGCCTCCTCCATCTGCCCGCGCGAGAAGGCGAGGGCGGCGAGTGAGTTGTACGCGGCGCCCATGTTCGGGTTCTGCGCGAGCGCCTCGCGGAACGTGGCCTCCGCCTCCTTCTCGCGGCCGACGTCGAGGAGGAGCGTGGCGAGCTGGTACCAGACGTGGGGGGCCCGCGGGTTGAGGCGCAGCACGCTGCGATATCCCTCGATCGCCGCGTCATCCCGGCCCTGCGAGCGGTAGACCTCGGCGAGCGAGGACAGCGCGAGCTCGTTCTCCGGCTCGAGCTCGAGGGCGCGCCGGTAGGCGGACACCGCCTCGTCCGGGCGCTTCAGCGCGGCGAGCCAGCCGCCGAGCGCGATGTGGGCGTCGATCACCTTCGGGTCCTCGGCGATGACCGCGCGGATGGCCGCGACCGCGTCGCCGACGCGGTCGTTCTTCGCCATCGCGCGGGCCTCGCCGATCCGCTCGAGCAGGCCGATCTTGTCCTTCGGGTCCGGCAGGATCGCGTCGGGCGCGACCCTCGGCCCGCCTCCGACGTAGCCGAGCGCGGCGAGCCGCTGCAGCGTCTCCGGGTCGAGGGTCGCCTTGTCCGGCGCCGCCTGCTGCCCGCTGCCCGCGAGCGCCTCCATCGCGACGCGAAGATCCTCGGCCCGGCGCGAGTAGGCCTTGAAGACGTTCTTCGTCTCGCCGGGATCGCGGCGCAGGTCGTAGAGCTCGGGCGTCGGCGCCTCGATGTACTTCCACGTCCCGTCGCGCATCGCGCGCAGGTGCTGCCAGCCGTAGTGGAAGCGGGGGAAGTAGGTCTCGGAGTACGCCCGCCCTCCGCCCTCGGCGCCGGGGGCGAGAACGAGCCGCGCGAGCGGCCGGCCGTCGACACCCGGCTCGGGCGCGAGGCCCGCGAGGTCGAGGAGGGTCGGCATCACGTCGACGCTCGCGACCTGCGCGCTCGAGCGGCCGCGGTCGCCCCACGGCGTTCGCACGATCAGCGGGACGTGCACCGTCGCGTCGTAGACGAAGAAGGTGTGCGTGCGCTCGCCGTGCTCGCCGAGGCTCTCGCCGTGGTCGGCCATCAGGACGAGCACCGTGTCGTCCCACCGCCCGGCCGCCTTCAGCCAGTTCACGAGCCGCCCCACGACCTGGTCGGTGTAGGCGATCTCGCCGAGGTAGGGCTGGCGCGGGTAACGCGACTTGAAGGGCTCCGGCGGCTCGTACGGCGTGTGCGGGTCGTAGAGGTGGATCCACGCGAGGAAGCGCCGCTCTTTCACCGTCTCGAGCCAGGCGAGAGCGAGGTCCATCACCTCGTCGCCCTTCTTCTGCACGGTGCCGAGGTTCACGACCTTGTACTTCGAGAGGTCGAACCGGTCGGAGTAGGTGTCGAAGCCCTGGGACAGCCCCCACCGCCGGTCGAGGACCCACGCGCCGACGAAGGCGCCCGTCGCGTAGCCGGCCGCGCGGAAGCGCTCTGCGATCGTCGTCTTGTCGGGCTCGAGGAAGAAGCCGCCGTTGTCGCGAACACCGTGATGCGGCGGGACGAGCCCGGTGAGGATCGACGCGTGGGCCGGCAGGGTCATCGGCGCCGCGGACGCGGCCTGCTCGAAGACGACGCCGTCGCGGGCGACGGCGTCGATGTTCGGCGTCTCGACGCCGGTGAAGCCGTAGCAGCCGAGGCGATCGGCGCGCAGCGTGTCGAGCGTCACGAGCACGACGTTCACCGCGCGCGGCGACGGCCGCCGCGACGCGAGCCGCGCCCGCGCGTCGGCGTCGGTGCGCGGGGCCATCGGCCGCGAGAGGACGATCGCGACCGCGACCGCGCAGAGCCCGAGGGCAACTGCGGCGAGCGCGAGCCGGCGGCTCCGTGTGCGAGACGAGCGGGCCATGAACCCCAAACGCTACCGTCCGGGCGAGGGCGGGTCAACGGCGGACGGTCTCTCGGTCGAGCGACCGCGCGTCGGCACATCCAAGAGACCGTACACGCTCACATCCGACCGGAAGACCGATCCATCCTTCCGATCCAATGGAACCGAAATCCTGTATGCTTCGCCCGCCGCGCTGCTCGCCGACCCGGAAACTCCCACAGCCGTCGCAGGTTGAAGGCATCGCTCACGATCTTGGACGTCTGGCACACGCGTTGCTCGACTCGTTTCCTTTCCAGCTGAGCCGCGCGCCGACGACGCCGCCGCGGAGTCGGCCCGGCAGGAGGCACGAAGTGAACCGGTACTTGAATCGAGCCCGGCCGCTCGCCGCGTTCCTGGCGATCGCCCTCTGCTCGGCCGTCGCGGCCCCGCCGGCCGCGGCCGCCGAGCCGGCGCCGCGCCCTCTCGCCGCCGCCGCCGCGGCGTCCGGCGCCGCGCTGTCCCCCGCCGCCGTCGCCCAGGCCGCACAGGCCGCGCCCGCCGCTCCGGCGGTCCCGGAGAGCAAGCCCTTCTTCAAGTCGACGAAGGGCGCCCTCGCGCTCGTGCTGACCGCAGGCGCCCTCGGCTACATGGGCTACTCGTTCTCCCACGACCGCGTGAAGTCGCCGGCCCGCTAGGAGACACGAAACGATGCGCAGAACCCTGATCCTCTTCCTCCTCCTCGCGGCCGCGGCGATGCCGCTCGCCGCGCAGTCCCTGAGCGGAACCGTGTCGGGCACCGTGAAGGACGACCAGGGCGGCGTCCTGCCCGGCGTCGCGGTCACCCTCGCCGGCAAGACGGGCACCCGCACGGCGACGAGCGACGCGCAGGGCGGCTACCGCTTCGTCGCGGTCGACCCCGGGTCGTACACGCTCTCCTTCGAGATGAACGGCTTCCGGCCCAAGCGCCAGGACAACGTGCAGGTCTCGATCGGCAACACGACCACGATCGCGGCGGTCCTCTCGGTCGGCGGCAAGACCGAGTCGATCGACGTGATCGGCGAGTCGCCGATCATCGACGCGACCTCGAGCGAGACGCAGAACACGCTCTCGCAGGACATGCTCTTCAACCTGCCGGTGCGGCCGACGAACGCGGCCACGGACCTCCTGAACTACCTGCCCGGCGTGAACGACGGGTCGGCGTTCGGCGGCAACTCGGACTACGGCAACGCGCTCCTCGTCGACGGCGTCGACACGCGCGACCCGGAGTCGGGCTCGGCCTGGACGTTCTTCAACTACAACATCGTCGACGAGGTGCAGGTGGGCGGCGTCGGCGCCAACGCCGAGTACGGCGCTTACACCGGCGCCGTGGTCAACACGCTGACCAAGTCGGGCGGCAACCGGTACGCCGGGCTCTTCGACGTCTACTACACGAGCGAGGGGCTGTCCGGGAACAACGTGCACTCCGAGGACATCACGGCGAACCCGTCGCTCAAGGAGCCGGCCACGATCGAGAAGCGGCTCGACCTCACCGGCCAGATCTCCGGCCCCCTCATCAAGGACAAGCTCTTCTTCTTCCTGAGCGCCCAGCGCTACGAGCAGCGCGACAACCCGAGCGGCCCCGTCGATCTCCACACCGAGGTGAGCCCGCGCTTCAACACGAAGATCACCTGGCAGCCCGGGCCGAACGACAACATCTCGGCGAACTTCCAGTGGGACTACTACAACCAGACCGGCCGCACGACGCTCGGCGCGCTCACCGGCGACGCCCAGACGGTGAAGCAGGACTCGCCCGAGGCGATCTGGGGCGTCCAGTGGAAGCACCTCTTCAGCTCGAGCACCTTCGCCGAAGTGAAGTACACCGGCTGGTGGGGCTACTACTACCTCGACCCGAAGGTCGCGACGCCGCTCACGCTCGACGGCTCGACGAACACCTACTCGGGCGGCGCCGGGAACTACGCCTACTACGACCGCTGGCGCCACCAGGTGACCGCCTCGGTCACGCACTACGCGGACGCGTTCGGCAAGCACGACCTGAAGTTCGGCGTCGACGTCGAGCGCAGCATGGTGCGCGACCGCTACGGCCTCAACCAGGGCATCTACTACTACGACCTCACCGAGTACTACCCGAAGGGCCAGTACCTCGCGTACTCCTACGAGTACGACCAGGAGGGCCGCAACGGCCGCGAGTCGCTCTTCGCCCAGGACTCGTGGAAGCCGACGAGCCGGCTGACGATCAACGCGGGCGTCCGCGTGGACTTCGTCCGCGGCAAGAGCCCCGCCCTCGACAAGAAGATCTACAGCAACACGAACTGGGCCCCGCGCATCGGCTTCGCCTTCGACGTCACTGGCGACGGCAAGACGGTCCTGAAGGGCCACTACGGGCAGTACTACGAGGGCATGTACTTCAGCTCGTACTACCCGGCCGTGCCGGGGCTCGGCGACTACGTCACCTACGCCTATGACCCGTCCGGCTCCTTCTGCGGCCCGCTCGGCAACTGCTTCAGCGAGAGCGACCGCTCGCCGAACCCGCTCTATCGCGTCGACCCCGACATGAAGCACCCGCGGGTCGACGAGTGGACCTTCGGCTTCGACCGCGCGCTGACGAAGGACGTCGGCTTCTCCTTCACCGGCATCTTCCGCCAGGACAAGAACGTCCAGGGCTCGGTGCGGCCCGACGCCCGATGGGCGCTCAAGACGCTGACCGCGTCGACGTCGGGATCGGACTCCTCCCTCGTCGGCAAGGAGGTCCCGTCCTACACCTGGACGAACCGCGCGTCGTCGGAGGAGAACCTCCTCCTCACGAACCCGGACGGCTTCCAGTACCTCGACGCCAACGGGAACGTCCTCGGCGTCGCGAGCACGGAGCGCAAGTACAAGGGGCTCATGTTCGTCCTCGACAAGCGCTTCTCCAACCGGTGGATGGGGCGCGTGTCGTACGTCTGGTCGCAGACGCGCGGCTACCTCTCGAACAGCGGCTCGAACACCTACGGCCCCGACCCGCTGTGGGAGACGCCGACCAACATGCTCGTGAACAGCTACGGCAAGCCCCTCTACGACCGGCCGCACGAGGTGAAGGTCTTCGCGACGTGGCAGATCCCGAAGATCGAGGTCGGGCTCTCGGGCTACTTCCAGTACCTGAGCGGCACCACCTACACCCCGTTCCAGCGCTTCGGCACGCGGGACATCAACTACCCGACCTCGAACGGCCGCCAGCCCTTCCTCGAGGCGCGCGGCGACCGCCGTCTCGACTCGTTCCGGAACCTGGACCTGCGCGTGGAGAAGATCTTCAAGATCGGCACGGGCAGCGACCGCCTGTCGGTGTTCGGGGACTTCCAGAACGTGTTCAACGCCGGGACGGTCACCAGCGTGAACGCGCGGTACCCCACGGTCTCGGTGACCGCGGACGGCGAGTCGGTGCCGATCGACTTCGGCGCCCCGACGGTCATCATGCCCCCGCGCCGCGTCCTGCTCGGCGCGAGGTGGAGTTTCTAGGCCCCGCGCGATGACGCCCGTCGTCTAGCGCGTCATCGCGCGGGACGTGAGGGCCCGGGGGGGATGGCTCCCCCGGGCCTCTTCTTTGTCTCGTTGTCCGTTCTCGTCATCCGTTTCCTCAGATCCGTTGTCCGTCTCGAGCCACAAGGCCGTCAGTCCGTTCCTCCTCCACCCCCACGTCCGTGCAAGTCCCGCCCGCCGATGAGTGAGCCCACAGGGCACTGGGGAGCGAGCGCGGTGAGCCGCGGCCCGGCCGGTGCCTGCTGCCTGCGTTCTTGAATCGAGGGGCTCCGCCCCTCGAGCACCCCGCCGGGGGATGGCCGGCGACCCCCGGACCCGGGGGGCCTACCGCGCCCGGTAGTCGCCCGAGCGACCGCCGGACTTGCGGACGACGCGGATTTCGCCGATGCGCATCGTCTTGTCCGCCGCCTTCACCATGTCGTAGACCGTGAGGGCGGCGACCGCGACGGCGTGGAGCGCCTCCATCTCGGCGCCGGTCTTCGCGTCGGTGCGGACGCGGGCCTCGATCTCGAAGCCGTCGCGGCGCGGCCGCAGGTCCACGTCGACGAGCGTGAGCGGGAGCGGGTGGCACAGGGGGATCGCGTCGGCGGTGCGCTTCGCGGCGAGGATGCCGGCGAGGCGGGCGGTCTCGACCACCCCGCCCTTCTTCGTGCGCCCCGCGCGCGCGAGGCGCATGGCCGCGGGGGCGATGCGGATACGGCCGCGCGCCACCGCCTCGCGGGCGCTGACGGGCTTGGCCGAGACGTCGACCATGCGCGCGGCGCCGTCTCTCCCGACGTGGCTCAGGCTAGCGCGGGCTCGGGGCACTCTCGTCCTCCAGGAAGCGGCCGAAGAGCACGGCGGCGACCGTCTCGCCCGCCTCGGCCCGGAGACGGTTCGCCGCGAGCACGACGAGGGCGTTCGCGCGCGCGTGCGCGGCGAGGTCGCCCGAGCCCTGCGTGCGGACGGGCCGCGCCACGAGCCGGCCGTCCTCGACGGCCACCACGGCGGGCACGTGGCTCAGTCGGCCGGAGGCGTTCGCCAGGGCGGCCCCGAGAACGACCGGCACGCGGGGGGCGTGGACGGCGCGCGCCCCCTGCAGCCGCAGGAGGCAGGGGCGGACGAACAGCTCGAAGCTCACCTGCGTCGACACGGGATTGCCGGGAAGGCCGAACACGAGCGCCTCGCCGCGGCGGGCGAAGACGAGCGGCGCCCCCGGCTTCATCGCGACGCCGGTGAAGAGGAACTCGGCGCCCGCGGCGGCGAGGGCCGGCTCGACGAGGTCGTACTTCCCGGCCGAGACGCCGCCCGAGAGGACGAGCACGTCGGCGCGGGAGAGCGCGTCGCCGATCGCGCGATCGAGCGCGGCGCGATCGTCCGCGACGGCGCCCCCGACGACGACCTCCGCCCCGGCCGAGCGGGCGAGCGCGGCGATCGCCGGCCCGTTGCTGTTGCGGATCTGCGCCGGCCCGGGCCTTGCCGTCGAAGCGGGGACGATCTCGTCGCCGGTGACGAGGACGACGACGCGCGGCCGGCGGCCGACGCGCGGGCGCACGGTCCCGCACGAGGCGAGCACCGCGAGGGCCGCCGCGTCGAGCCGCCGCCCGCTCTCGAGCAGCACCGAGCCCTCCGCCGCCTCCGATCCTCGCGGCGCGACGTGAGCGCCCGCCGCGACGGCGGTCGCGATCTCGACGCGGCCGTCGCCCGTCTCCCGGGTCCTCTCGACCGGCTGGACGGCGTCGGCGCCTTCCGGCACCGGCGCGCCCGTCATGATCCGCGCCGCCTCGCCGGGGCCGACGCGCCGCTCCGGCCACTCCCCCGCCCGCGCCTCGAACGCGACCCGCAGCACGGCGCCCGGCGCCGCCGCGTCGGCGGAGCGCAGGGCGAAGCCGTCCATCGCGGCGCGGTCGAACGGCGGCAGGAGCCGGTCCGCGCGCACGTCCTGGGCGAGGACCCGGCCCTCGGCCGCGTCCAGGTCGATCGTCTCCGCGGGGAGAGGGCGGCACTCGCGGAGCACCGCAGCGAGGGCCTCGTCGAAGGGCAGGAGCACGGGAGCGATTGTAGAGCGGCGCGGCGGAGCGCCGGACGCGATGCGCTACGATGGTCGCCCGGAGGTGGACGTGGTCCCGACGGTGACGTGGGAGGACGGCGCGGTGGCGATGATCGACCAGCGCCTGCTGCCGGGCGAGCTGCGGATCCTGCGCTGCGCGGACCACGTCGAGGTCGCGGCCGCGATCCGCGACATGGCGGTCCGCGGCGCGCCGGCGATCGGGGTCGCCGCGGCCTACGGCCTCGCCCTCGCCGCCCGCAACGCCCGCGCCGAGGGAGAGGGGCTGCGCCGCGCGTGGGACGAGGCGTGCGCGACGCTCGGCGCGACGCGGCCGACGGCGGTGAACCTCTTCTGGGCGATCGAAACGATGCGCCGGGCCTTCGACGCCCGCCCGGAGGGCGGCGAGGCCCTGCGGGGCGCTCTCCTCGCCGAGGCCCGCCGCATCGAGGAGGCGGACCTCGCCTCGTGCCGGGCGATGGGCGATCTCGGCGCGACGCTGCTGCCCGAGGACGCACGCGTCCTCACCCACTGCAACGCGGGAGCCCTCGCCACCGCGGGGTACGGCACGGCCCTCGGCGTCGTGCGCTCGGCGGCGCGGCTCGGCCGCCTCCGGGCCGTCTTCGCCGACGAGACCCGGCCCCTCCTGCAGGGGGCGCGGCTCACCGCCTGGGAGCTGATGCAGGACGGCCTCTCGCCGACGCTCATCGGCGACGGGATGGCGGGCGCCCTCATGGCCCGCGGCGAGATCAACGCCGTCGTGGTCGGGGCGGACCGCATCGCCGCGAACGGCGACGTCGCGAACAAGATCGGCACCTACACGGTCGCCGTCCTCGCCCGGGAGCACGACATCCCGTTCTACGTGGCCGCCCCCGTCTCGACCTTCGACCTCGCGACGCCGGACGGCGCGGGGATCCCGATCGAGGAGCGCGCGGCGGACGAGGTGACGCACCTCGGCGGGCGGCGCATGGCACCGGAGGGCGTCCGCGTGCGCAACCCCGCCTTCGACGTGACCCCGTCGCGGCTCGTGACGGCGATCGTGTGCGAGCGGGGCGTCGCCCGCGCGCCCTACGGCCCGTCGCTGCGCGCGCTCGCCGCGGCGACGCCCGAACGCTGACGTGGCCCTCGTCCTCGGCATCGAGACCTCCTGCGACGAGACCGCGGCCGCGGTCGTCGAGGACGGCCGGCGCGTCCTCTCGAACGTGGTCGCGAGCCAGGCCGCGCTCCACTCGCCCTACGGCGGGGTGGTGCCGGAGCTCGCCTCGCGGCACCACCTCGAGGCGATGGGCCCGGTGCTCGAGGCCGCGATGCGGGACGCGGGCGTGGGCTTCGCCGGGCTCGACGCCGTCGCGGTCACGCAGGGGCCCGGCCTCGTGGGCTCCCTCCTCGTCGGCGTGCAGGCGGCGAAGGCGATCGCGCTCGTGCACGGCAAGCCGCTCGTGCCCGTGCACCACGTCGCCGGCCACGTCGAGGCCGCGTTCCTCGCCCACGGCGAGATCCCCCTTCCGGCCCTCGCCCTCGTCGTCTCGGGCGGCCACACGAGCCTCTACTCCGTCCCCGAGCGGGGCGCCTACGCCCTCCTCGGGCGCACCCGCGACGACGCGGCGGGCGAGGCCTTCGACAAGGTGGCGAAACTCCTCGGCCTCGGCTACCCCGGCGGCCCCGTCATCGACCGCCTCGCCCACGGCGCGAACGACGAGGCGGTGTCCTTCACGATCGCGCGGCTGAAGGACCGCAGCGCCGACTTCTCCTTCAGCGGGATCAAGACGGCCGTGCTCCTCCACGTGAAGCGCGAGGGCATCGCCCCGGTAGCGCCGGGCGGCGAGGCCCCGGAGGTCGTGCGCGACCTCGTCGCCTCGTTCCAGCGCGCGGTGGTGGCCGCCCTCGTGCGCGGCCTCGTGCGCGCCGCCGAGACGCACCGCCCGCGCAGCCTCGTCCTCACGGGCGGTGTCGCCGCCAACGCGCGGCTGCGCGAGGAGACGGAGCGCGCGGGCCGGGGCCTCGGCCTGCCGGTGTTCATCCCGCCGCTCGCTCTCACCACCGACAACGCGGCGATGATCGCGGCGGCCGGGCACGTCGCCTGGCGGCGCGGCGCGCGGGCCGACCTGTCGCTCAACGCCGACCCCCACCTTCGGCTCGGGTGAGCCGCCGGCCCCTCCGGCTTGACAGCCAAACCGGCGGTGTTCTACCGTCAAAAACTGTAAACACACCGGCGAGGTGATCCGGATGGACGTGCACAGACGGCTGGCTCTCTCCAGGTTCTACCGCGAGGAGTTCCTGAGGCACATCGAGCACCTCCAGGCGGCCGGGATCCTGGACGAGAGCCACCAGGAGATGGTCGAGAAGACCCGGCTGACTCTGACCCGCCGCCTCGACCAGATCTGCGCTCTGCGCTCGTTCCCCGCCGTCGCGGAGACTCTCCTCCAGAAGTTCGACACGCTGAGCGGCCTCTCCGCTCTCGACCCCCGGCAGCGGCATTGACCGCCCGCCGGGACCGGGACCGCCTCCGCGAGGCGGCCCGCTCGGCTCTCGACGCCGCCCTCGACGCCGCCCGTCCCGACCGCCTCGTGCGGCGGAGCCTCGCCGTCCGCGGCGGGTTCGTCGAGGTCGCGGGCCTGCGCCACCGCCTCGGCCGCGGACGCGTCGTCCTCCTCGCCGCCGGCAAGGCCGCCGTGCCGATGGCGCGCGCGGCAGAGGAGGCCCTCGGCCGCCACCTCGACACGGGCCTCGCGGTCTCGACGTCGGCCGAGGGCGACCTCGCGCGCGTGCGGCTCCGCGCCGCGAGCCACCCCGTGCCCGACG
>WBZP01004930.1_pt1 | contig 13723 bp, 12 predicted proteins | sample 5204301 | NCBI WGS metagenome assembly WBZP01 (sample SAMN12412401, study PRJNA552823) | activated sludge metagenome | isolation source: activated sludge from nitrification reactor of wastewater treatment plant... | place: USA: Pennsylvania | collected 2017 | reverse complement strand
CCTCGCGCGCCATTCCCAGGGCGCCGCCGTGGGTGTCGAGCAGATCGCGCTGGGCATCGGCGCGCAGCAGGGAATGATGGGCATTCTGACCGTGAATGTCGGCAAGAAGATCGGACACTTCACGCAACTGGCCGAGCGTCGCCGCGGCGCCGTTGATATAGGCGCGGGAGCGACCGCCACTATCGATCACACGGCGCAGCAGGCAAGCCTCGGAATCGTAATCGTTGGCCCGCAGCCAGGCCTCCAGCGCGCCGCCCTGCGCCACATCGAACTCGGCGGACACTTCGGCGCGCGCGGCCCCGCTGCGTACCACGGTGGCATCGGCGCGCTCGCCCATCGCCAGCGCCAGGGCATCGACCAGTATCGATTTGCCGGCGCCGGTTTCGCCGGTGAGGGCACCGAATCCGCCGGCAAACTCAAGTTCGAGGCGATCGACGATCACGAAATCGCGGACGATCAATCGCAGCAGCATGTATCGGCGGCAGGATCAGTGACGCGGAGTGGAGGTCCAATGCAGCTTTTCGCGCAACATGGCGAAATAGCTGTAGCCCGGCGGATGCAACAACGTGATGCCGTAAGGCGAGCGCGTTGTGCGCACGACGTCGCCGGCAAGGACATCGAAGCGCTTCTGGCCGTCGAAGTGCACGCGGGCTTCATGCGTCGTCAGCAGCATGATGTCGATCACACAGCTGTCGCTGACGGTGATCGGCCGGTTCGACAGGGCGTGCGGGCACAGCGGCACCATGGCAATGCCGGGGACCGCCGGGTGGAGAATCGGGCCATTGGAGGAAAGCGCATACGCGGTGGATCCGGTCGGCGTCGAGACGATCAGGCCGTCAGCGCGCAGGACATGGATCAGTTCGCCGTCGATCTTCACTTCCAGTTCGATCATGCGTCCGCCATCGCCCTTGTTGACCACCACGTCATTGAGCGCCAGGGTATGAAACACAGCCTCGCCGTTGCGCAGAACCTCGGCGTTCAGCAGGAATCGCGTCTCGCGAACGAAACGCCCCTCGAGCAGGCCGCTGACGCTTTCGGTCATCGAGTCCAGCGCAATGTCGGTCATGAAACCAAGCCGTCCCCGGTTGATGCCGACCATGGGCACGTTGAACTCGGCCAGGTGGCGCGCCGCCCTCAGCAGCGTCCCGTCGCCGCCGAGAATCACCGCAAGATTGGCGCGCGTCCCTATGCTGTCGTAATCAGCCACCGCGTAGCCGTTGTGGCCAACGGCATCGGCGGTCCCCTGTTCGATCAGCACTTGGACGCCCCGGTTGCACAAGAAAGCGGCAAGCTCCAGCAGGGAATCGGCGATTTCCTGACTCTGGTACTTGCCTATCAGGGCGACGGTATGGAAGGCGTTGGATCCGGTGGCATTCATGGCGCCGATTAAACCACACCACGCCATGTTTCGTTTGGGCGCGAGGCCCTCGGGAGCCACCGCCCCGTCTTGAAACACCGATTTCAGCCTAACAATTGACTAGAATCGATACCATGCTCGACCACCGCGCGCAAACTCTGCTGAAAACCCTGATCGAACGTTATATCGCGGAAGGTCAGCCGGTCGGTTCGCGCACGCTCTCAAAGTTCTCGGGCCTCGAACTTTCTCCGGCCACCATTCGCAACGTGATGTCGGATCTGGAAGAAATGGGCTTCATCGCCAGCCCGCACACTTCCGCCGGCCGCATTCCGACGCCGCTCGGCTACCGTCTCTTCGTCGATTCCCTGCTGACCGTGCGGCCGCTGCAAGGCAGCGAGCTGTCGGAGATCCAGGAGGCCATCCAGCCCGACCAGCCGCAACTGGTGATCAGCCACGCCTCGCAATTGCTGTCGCAGCTCACCGCCTTCGCCGGGGTCGTGGTCGCGCCGCGCCGCCAGCAGCCGCGCATCCGTCAGATCGAGTTTCTCGGCCTGTCCGAAAGGCGCATCCTGCTGATCATCGTCACCGCCGATGGCGACGTGCAGAACCGCATCCTGTTCACCCAGCGCAATTACACGCCCTCCGAACTGGTGACCGCGGCGAACTACCTGAACCAGAACTGTTTCGGCCTCGACTTCGACCAGGTGCGCGCGCGCGTGATGGAGGAACTGCGCCAGCTGCGCGCCGACATGTCCGAACTGATGACGGCGGCGCTCGATGCCAGCAACCAGGCCATCGCCGATACCTCGACGCAATACGTCATCAGCGGCGAAAAGAACCTGCTGGGCGTCGAGGATCTGTCGTCCAACATGACCCGCCTGCGCCGCCTCTTCGACCTCTTCGAACAGCGCACGGGACTCGCCCAGTTGCTCGAACTGTCCTGTCGCGCGGATGGCGTGCAGGTCTTCATCGGCGGCGAGTCAGGCATCGCCTCGCTCGACGAATGCAGCGTGGTCGCCGCGCCATACGAAGTCGACGGCCGCATCGTCGGCACCATAGGCGTGATCGGCCCGACGCGCATGTCCTACGAACGAGTCATACCCATAGTGGATATCACCGCCAAGCTGCTGTCCTCGGCGCTGTCCACGCCCTGAGCGGCGGCGGGACCATGGCGCGCTACGCTCGCGAACCCGCCCACCAGCATGGTGCGGCGAACCGTACCGGAATCTTGCTGGTCAATCTCGGCACACCGGAGGCGCCCACCGCGGCGGCCCTGCGGCGCTACCTCAAGCAGTTCCTCTGGGACCCGCGCGTGGTCGAAATCCCGCGGCTGCTGTGGTGGCCGATTCTGCACGGCATCATCCTCAACACGCGCCCGGCGAAATCGGCGGCCAAGTATGCAAGCATCTGGATGCCCGAGGGCTCGCCGCTGCGAGTGCACACCGAGCGCCAGACCAAGCTGCTGAAAGGCTGGCTGGGCCAGGCCGGCGCTACGGACCTGGTGGTGAAATCCGCGATGCGCTACGGCCAGCCTTCCGTCGCCGGCGCGCTCGACCAGTTCCGGCAGGAGGATGTCGAGCGCGTGCTGGTGGTGCCGCTCTATCCGCAGTACGCGGCCAGCGCCACCGCCAGCGTGATGGACGCTGTCGCCGACTGGATCAAGCGCCGCCGCAACCCGCCCGAACTGCGCTTCGTCAAGCATTTCCACGACCATCCCGGCTATATCGCCGCGCTGGCCGCCAGCGTTCGCCAACACTGGACCGTCAACGGCCGGCCCGATCTGCTGGTGATGAGTTTTCACGGCCTGCCGCGCCGCTCGCTGGAACTAGGCGACCCCTACCATTGCGAATGCCACAAGACCGGACGGCTGCTGGCGGAGTCGCTGAATCTCGACGAAAAGGACTACCTGATCACTTTCCAGTCGCGCTTCGGCAAGGCCCAATGGCTGCAACCCTACACCCAGCCGACCCTGGAAAAGCTCGCACGCCAAGGCACGGCGCGGGTCGCCGTGATCTGCCCCGGGTTCGTCGCCGACTGCCTGGAAACGCTGGAAGAAATCGCGCTGGAATGCAAGGCGGCCTTTCTCTCGTCGGGGGGCAAGGAATTTCAGTACATCCCCTGCCTGAACGAACGCCCGGACTGGATCGGCGCCCTGCGCGATCTGGTGACGACGCACCTCGCCGGCTGGCCGCTCCCGGCGCAATCCGATGCCGCCGCGGCGGCGCGCGCCAAGGCCCTGGGCGCCAAGAGCTGATCGCGGTTTACCGAGGATCCCGAGAGTCGGCGCCGGCGATACGGCGCGAGGACCAATCTTGTCCCTTCCACCACCAGCGAAAAAGGGGCCCGGAACTGAACGTGGAGTCAGCGCCCCCGCGCTGCGGACAAGGCTCGAAATGCGGCCCGGCACGGACGCGACGGGCGGATTTCCCCTTGGCCGAACGGAGCTCTTGGCTATACTCATCGGTGATCTTCATTCGATCTCACCATGTCCGTTCACCTCGAAGTCAAGCACGTCACGACCTATCGCTATGCGCGCCCCGTGGAATTCTCCCCCCACAGGGTGATGTTTCGGCCGCGTGCCGCGCATGACTTGCGCGTACTGAGCGCCCGCCTCGATGTGGTCCCGCAATCCCGACAACACTGGATCCACGATGTCTTCTCGAATTCCGTGGCCGTGGTTGAGCCGACGCTACCCGCCGCCGAACTGAAGCTGTCCGCCCAATTTACGATCGAACATTTCGGCGTGCAGAACCTCGAACTGCCGATCGAGGCCGTAGCCGAGTTCTACCCGTTCGAGTACTCGCCCTACTCGGCGGAAGATCAGATCGACCTGGCCAACTTCCTGCCCCTCCAGTATCCCGGCGATGCGGGCCAGGTAAGCGATTGGCTGGCGAGGCTCCTGCCGCGACAGGGTCGGGCGCCGACCCGCGAAGTTCTGGCGAACATTGGTGAGACCATTCGCGGGGATTTCCGCTACATCGCGCGCGACGCGATGGGGACACAGCCCCCGGCCCAAACGCTGGCTCTGCATACGGGGACCTGCCGCGATTTCGCGCTGTTGATGATCGAGGCGGCGCGCGGACTCGGCCTGGCCGCACGCTTCGTCTCGGGTTATCTTTACGACGCCACGCTCGACCAGCCCGGCAAGCCTGTCGGGCGCGAAGGCGGCAGCCAACAGGGGATCCGCCAGGTCGAGACGCGCGACGATGACGATGTGCGCGGGGCCGGCGCCACGCACGCCTGGCTGCAGGTCTTTCTGCCCGGTGCCGGCTGGGTTCCCTACGATCCTACGAATACCTTGTACGGCGGGACCGACCTGATCCGGGTCGCCTACCCCCGCACGCCGGAGCAGGCGATGCCGATTTCCGGATCCTGGTTCGGTGCCGCCAACAACTACCTGGGCATGAACGTTCAGGTGCAGGTTCGACGCGTGGCGGGAATTCCGGAAGACGCACCCTGCATCGCGATCGGCGAGCCCTGAGGATTGCGGAAAACCGGGAATACCTCAGCGAATCACCCGTCCGCGCCACCGGATTTCACACCGCGCCGCACTTGCCTGGGCGCTCCCCGAGCGATGCTACGGCCGGTCACCGCGGCGGTGCGCGGTTCGCTTCACGGAGCACCCCCGGAGCATTTGCCGGTTCAACGCACCGGCGCCAGGCCCCACTCCGCCACACCTTCGGGCATGCGAAGCGCGTCATATCCCTTTTTGCGCAGCAGTTCGACGGCGTCGCGCGCCATCAGGCAATAGGGGCCGCGACAATAGGCGACAACCGTTTTCCCCTTCGGCAGTTCGGCTAGCCGCAGCTCCAGTTCATCGAGCGGTATCGAGCGCGCAAAAGGCAGGTGAGCGGCAAGAAATTCATCCGTGGGGCGCACGTCGAGCACCACCACCTCGCCCTTGCGCGCCAACTTGACCAGACTGTACCGATCCTGGGGCGCCAGTTCCCGTGGATGACTCACCATCTGCTCGATCACCAGACGCAACTCCACCAACCGGTTTTCGGCGAGCGACCGGATGGACACCCAGAAGTCGGCCACAGTCCGGTCGGCGATCCGGTAGATCACGTACTTGCCCCGCTTTTCGGTTTCCACCAGCTGTGCCGCGCGCAATTCCCGCAGGTGCGCGCTGGCGAGCTTCATGCTGATCGCCGCTTCCTGCGCCAGCGTGTCCACAGATTTCTCGCCCTGGCACAGCAACTCGATCAGTTCCAGTCGCTTGGGACTGGATGTCGCCCTGCCGATGCGCGCGACCTGTTCATAGAGCAAGTCTTTGATCTGTCGCGGGCTGTTCATGACGCTCAATTTAGAGCCGGGCCGATCACCTGTCAAATTCTGCGCGATCTCTTGACAATTGCGACGCGCATGGACTAGATTAGTCTAACGATTGTTAGACTGTATCGCAACACGCAAGGGGAATTCCATCGCGTTCCGATCCAGATCCTGCCCGCCAGCCTGGCGCCCGACTTGCCGGCGCCCGGCGTGCCCTCTGGCCGGGAACTGATCGCCGCCGACGGCCCGGACCATAACGACCAATCGAGCTTCCAGATCGATTCCGCTTTACTCGACGTGTAACGCGCACCGAAGCAAGTGAAGACCGGCTTGATCTACCGGGACAAGGTGCGCAAAGAGTTCGAAGCTCTGAAATCCAGCATCAAGACAGGAGGTAGATGACATGGCCAAGCATCTGTTCATTCTCAACGATCCGCCTTACGGGACGGAGCGCAGCTACAACGCCGTACGTCTTGCGCGTTCGTTGTTGAACGCACAGCAGGAAGTTCGCGTCTTCCTGATGGGCGATGCCGCCGCCTGCGCCGCCAGCGGGCAGAAGGTACCGCAGGGCTATTACAACCTTGCCGACATGCTCGGCGCGGTGGCCCGCCGCAAGGGCGAGATATCCGTTTGCGGCACCTGCATGGACGCGCGCGGGATGTCCGAGGAGCGGCTGATCGAGGGCGCCAAACGCGGCACCATGGATATCCTGACGGAATGGACCGGGTGGGCCGACAAGGTGTTGGTGTTCTGATGGGCCTCGTCTCGGGCATTGCCTGATATTCGCCGGCGCCAGCCTTGGTGGGGCCGAAAGCCTGGTGACGCAAACCTGCACCACGACGCATCACGGCTTGCCACCGGAGGATGCCGACGACCTGATTGCGGATCCGAATCAGGTGCTGGGATGAAGCCGCCGCTCTACCTCGACTACAACGCCACGACGCCGATAGCGCCAGAGGTGGCCGCCACGATGCGACCCTGGCTTGAGGAGCAATTCGGCAATCCGTCCTCGTCCCATGCCCATGGCCAACAGGCGCGCGAGGCGGTAAAGGAGGCGCGGGAATCGGTGGCCGCGCTGATCGGTGCCCAGGCCGAGGAAATCGTCTTCACCGGCAGCGCCACCGAGGCCAACAATCTGGCTCTGCTGGGCGTCGCGCGGGCGATGCCGCCACACAAACGCCACCTGATCGTCAGCGCCGTCGAGCACCCGGCGGTGATGCAACCCGCCCTGCATCTGGGCGATCAGGGATGGGATCTGACCGTGCTACCGGTGGACGAATTCGGCTGTATCGCGCTCGATGACTTGCGCGTCGCGCTGCGGCCCGACACGGCGCTGGTGTCGGTGATGCACGCCAACAACGAGGTCGGCACGATCCAGCCGGTGGCCGAGATCGTCGCGCTGGCGCGGGCCAACGGCACGTTGATGCATACCGATGCGGCGCAATCGGCAGGCAAGGTGCCGCTCGATGTGGCGGCACTCGGCGCGGACCTGCTGACCCTGGCCGGCCACAAGTTCTACGCCCCCAAGGGCATTGGCGCGCTCTACGTACGGCGCGGCACAGCGATCAAGCCGATTCTGTTCGGCGCCGATCAGGAGCACGGCCTGCGCCCCGGCACCGAGAACGTGGCGCAGATCGTCGGCCTGGGCGCGGCCGCTCGGCTGGCGCGCCAGCGGCTGCCGCTGGCCACGCGACAACTCGCCGATTTGCGCGACGACCTGCACCGCCGCCTCGCGGAAGCCGTGCCGGGCTTGATACTCAACGGGCATCCAGGACGACGCCTGCCGAATACGCTGCACGTCTCGTTTCCCGGCGTCTCGGGCCGTGACCTGCTGGTGGCGGCAGGCGAGGTCGCCGCCTCGGTCGGCTCCGCCTGTCACTCCGATGCCGACGCGGTGAGCGGGGTACTTGCGGCCATGGGTTGCGACGTGGCGCGGGCGCGCGGAGCGGTCAGGCTGTCGGTGGGCATTCCAACGACGGCAGAGGATGTCGAGACCGCGGCGGCCGTCCTGGTTCGCGCCTGGCGCGCCACGGCGGCGTGACGCGTTGGTGTCACGGCTTGCCCCTACGTGGTCGCTCCCGACAGGCACTGACGCACAAGATTGCGCAGGAATGCGGCGGCCAGCGCCCTGGGCACAACTCTCCGGGGATAGCGGTCTGAACTCAAAAGAGCCTATTTCAGTAGGAATCGTACCCCGCGCCGCCGCCCGCGCAGGGGCTAAAGCGCGTCCATCACCCGCCGCAGCTTTTCCCGAACCTCGTTGCCCAGCGCGGCGATATCGGCGATGTCGGTCATCTGGCCCATCATGCCGGGATCGAGGAATTCGACATGGACCAATCGCGCGGCATCCTCGCGGACCACGACATTGCACGGCAGCAGCAGGCCGATGGTCGGATCGGCCGTGATCGCGCGCTTGGCCAGGGGCGGATTGCAGGCCCCGAGGATGCGATAACGCGGCATCTGGAAATCGAGTTTCTGTTTCATCGTGGCGGCGACATCGATTTCCGTCAAGATGCCGAAGCCCTCCTTCTGCAATTCGGCGGTGACGTTGGCGATCGCCTCATCGAATCCCATCGCGACCGGTTTGCCGAAACCGTAGCGGTTTTCCATCGCATGCTCCCTCTCAAGTTGTCAGACCAAACTATACAGTGCGAGCCATTGTCGGCAGTGCGCGCCGCTGTCGTACTGCCTCGGCGCGGACGCCTGCGCAGCATCGAGCAGGTGACTTGAATTTTGCGGCAAGGCCCGTATATCAGTGATGTCTGATATTTGGAGCGTACCATGTCCGATTCCCTGATTGTCGTTTGCCCCCATTGCCACGCCCCCAATCGACTGCCCGCCGAACGCCTGGCCGCCGGCGGCAATTGCGGCAAATGCAAGGCTCCCCTGTTCCGCGGCGAACCGGTGGAACTCGACGCGGCAAATTTCGATAGCCATGTCGGTCGCTCGGACATTCCCCTGCTGGTCGATTTCTGGGCGCCCTGGTGCGGCCCTTGCCGGGCCATGGCGCCGGCCTTCGCCCAGGCGGCACGACAGCTCGAACCGGAGTTCCGCCTGGCGAAAGTGAATACCGAGCAGGAACAACAACTCGCGGCGCGCTTCGGCATCCGTTCGATCCCGACGCTGGCCCTGTTCCGCAATGGCCGCGAAGTCGCCCGACAGGCCGGTGCGACGGATACTGCCAGCCTGATTCGCTGGGTGCGTGCCCAGGCCTGAGCACTAATATTTCTTTTCGGCAAGGCTTGAAGCCGGCAAATTCACCCTCACGTAGGGCGGGTTTGTTTCAGGAGTTCAACCGATGCAGGACAGTTCAAGCACCCCGCAATCCAACCCGGAAGCCTTGCCCGAGTCGGTCCAGTCCGGTCCGACCGGCGATGCCATCGTTGGGCCGGCGCAAGGCACCGCGCCCGACCTTGTAGCCGACACGGAGGCGATGCCCAGCCTCGAAAACCTGCTCAAAGCGGCCGAACTCAAGGCTGCCGAGCATCACGATGCCTGGCTGCGGGCCAAGGCCGAAACCGAGAACGTCAGACGCCGCGCGCAGGAGGACATCGCCAAGGCAGGCAAATTCGCCGTCGAGAGGTTCTCCGGCGAATTGCTGGCCGTCAAGGACAGCCTGGAGGCCGCGCTGGCCAGCGAAAACCAGAGTTCCGAAAACCTCCATGCCGGCGTCGAACTGACCCTCAAGCAGTTGATCGCGGCGTTCGAAAAATCCGGACTGGCCGAGATCAACCCGCTCGGCGCAAAATTCGACCCGCACCAGCATCAGGCCATCAGCCAGATCGAGGCGCCCGATGCCGCTACCGAAGCCAACACGGTACTCAGCGTTCTGCAGAAGGGCTATGCCCTTCACGGCCGCATTGTTCGCCCCGCCCTGGTGGTCGTTGCGAAGGCCAAGGCTTGAAGCCGCGCGCAAACCCCCCATATCGAACACAGGCTTAACGATTCGCCAAGCAGGGCAGCACCGGCGAGCACCACTTTTTAAAGGAAGAAAAACATGGGCAAGATCATCGGCATCGACCTCGGCACCACCAACAGTTGCGTCGCCATCATGGAAGGCGGCAAGCCCAAGGTCATCGAAAACGCGGAAGGCGCGCGCACCACGCCGTCCATCGTCGCCTACACCGACGACGGCGAGATTCTCTGTGGCGCCTCGGCCAAGCGCCAGGCCGTCACCAATGCGAAGAACACGCTGTTCGCGGTCAAGCGCCTGATCGGCCGCCGCTTCGAGGAAAAGGAAGTGCAGAAGGACATCGACATGATGCCCTTCAAGATCGTCAAGGCCGGCAACAACGACGCCTGGGTCGAAGTGCGCGGCGAGAAGATGGCGCCGCCCCAGGTTTCCGCCGAAGTGCTGCGCAAGATGAAGAAGACCGCCGAAGACTACCTTGGCGAGGAAGTCACCGAGGCCGTGATCACCGTGCCGGCCTACTTCAACGACAGCCAGCGTCAGGCCACCAAGGACGCCGGCCGCATCGCCGGTCTTGAGGTAAAGCGCATCATCAACGAGCCGACGGCGGCAGCGCTGGCCTTCGGCATGGACAAGCAGGAGGGCGACCGCAAGATCGCCGTGTATGACCTCGGCGGCGGCACCTTCGACATCTCGATCATCGAGATCGCGGCACTCGACGGCGAGCACCAGTTCGAGGTCTTGTCCACCAACGGCGACACCTTCCTCGGCGGCGAGGACTTCGACCAGCGCCTGATCGACTATGTGGTCACTGAATTCAAGAAGGAACAGGGCGTCGACCTGAAGAACGACGTGCTGGCCCTGCAGCGCCTCAAGGAAGCCGCGGAGAAGGCCAAGATCGAGCTGTCTTCCAGCCAGCAGACCGAGTTCAACCTGCCCTACATCACGGCGGATGCGTCCGGTCCCAAGCACTTGGCGATGAAGCTGACCCGCGCCAAGTACGAAGCGCTGGTCGAAGACCTGATCGCCCGCACCATCGAGCCATGCCGCATCGCCATCAAGGATGCCGGCATCAAGACTTCGGACCTGACCGACGTGATCCTGGTCGGCGGCATGACGCGGATGCCCAAGGTGCAGGACAAGGTCAAGGAATTCTTCGGCAAGGAGCCGCGCCGCGACGTCAATCCCGACGAAGCCGTCGCTGTAGGCGCGGCGATCCAGGGCGGCGTGCTGCAGGGCGAAGTCAAGGACGTGCTGCTGCTCGACGTCACCCCGCTCTCCCTCGGCATCGAAACCCTTGGCGGCGTGATGACCAAGCTGATCAAGAAGAACACCACGATCCCGACCAAGACCAGCCAGACCTTCTCCACCGCCGACGACAACCAGAACGCCGTGACCATCCACGTGATGCAGGGCGAGCGCGAAATGGCCGGCGGCAACAAGAGCCTCGGCCAGTTCAACCTGACCGACATTCCGCCGGCACCGCGCGGCATGCCGCAGATCGAGGTCACCTTCGACATCGACGCCAATGGCATACTGCACGTTTCGGCCAAGGACAAGGGCACCGGCAAGGAAAACAAGATCACCATCAAGGCCAATTCCGGCCTTTCGGAGACCGAGATCCAGGCCATGGTGAAGGACGCCGAAGCCCACGCCGAGGAAGACCACAAGGCTCGCGAACTGGTCGATACGCGCAACCAGTGCGACGCCATGGTGCATTCGGTACGGAAGGCGCTGGCCGAGCATGGCGACAAGATCGAGGCCGCTGAAAAGGCCGAAATCGAGACCGCGATCAAGGAAGCCGAAGCGGTGTTGAAGGACGGCGACAAGGCCGCCATCGAGGCCAAGACGGAAGCGCTGGCCAAAGCGTCGCAGAAACTCGGCGAAAAGGTCTACGCTGACGCGCAAGGCGCGGCCGGGGCTGGCGGCTCCGGTGGCCCCGCGGGTGGTCCGGGCAGCCATGGCGCCGGTGGCGGTGGCGGTGGCGAGGCGAAGAAGGACGACAGTGACGTGGTCGACGCGGAATTCACCGAGGTAAAGGACAAGAAGGGTTAGACCGGGCACTCGGTTGGCAACTGAGTTGGCAACTGAGTTGGCAACCGTGTTGGCAACCGGGTGCCGTTCTAACTGGCCGAGTTCAAGCGGACGTGCAAGCGCCGCTTGACTCGGCCTTTGCGCTAACAACAGATCGACAAGACCCATGGCAAAACGCGACTACTACGAAATCCTCGGTGTCAACCGCGACGCCTCCGACGAGGACATCAAGAAGGCCTACCGCAAGCTGGCCATGAAGCATCACCCGGACCGCAATCCGGACAACCCCAAGTCCGAAGAACTGTTCAAGGAAGCCAAGCAGGCCTACGAGATTCTTTCCGACGGCCAGAAACGCGCCGCCTACGACCAGTACGGACATGCGGGGGTCGATCCGCAGGCCGGCGGTCCGGGCGGCATGGGTGGTTTCGCCGACGCCTTCTCCGACATCTTCGGCGACATCTTCGGCGGCGGCGCGGCGCGGGGCGGCGGCGGGCGCTCCAACGTCTACCGCGGCGCCGACCTGCGTTACAACCTCGAAGTCTCCCTCGAAGACGCCGCGCGCGGCTCGGAGACCCGCATCCGTATCCCGACCATGGCCGAATGCGAGGCCTGCGACGGCAGCGGCGCCAAGAAGGGCACCGAACCCAAGACCTGCCCGACCTGCGGCGGCCATGGCCAGGTGCGCATGCAGCAAGGCTTCTTCTCGATCCAGCAGACCTGTCCGAAGTGCCATGGCACCGGTCGCTACATCGCCGACCCCTGCGGCAGTTGCCGCGGCTCGGGCCGCGTCAAGCAGCACAAGACCTTGTCGGTCAAGATTCCGGCAGGGGTCGACGAAGGCGACCGGATCCGGCTCAGCGGCGAGGGCGAACACGGCGTCAATGGCGGACCGCCGGGCGACCTCTATGTGCAGATCCACCTCAAGGCCCACGCGGTGTTCCAGCGCGACCACGACGACCTGCACTGCGAGGTGCCGCTAAGCTTTTCCACCGCGGCGCTGGGCGGGGAAATCGAGGTGCCGACGCTCGACGGCGTCGCCCGCCTCAAGGTGCCCGCCGAAACCCAGACCGGGAAGGTGTTTCGCCTGCGCGGCAAGGGCATCAAGGGCGTGCGTTCGATCGCCCACGGCGACCTGCTGTGCCACGTGGTGCTGGAAACCCCGTCGAATCTCACCGACCGACAGAAGGAACTGCTTCAGGAGTTCGAGATCATCAGCCAGGGCAATGCCGAGCGGCACAGCCCGCGCGCGCAAAGCTGGCTGGATCGGGTCAAGGAATTCTTCAGCGGTTGAGCCCTAGGCAGGCCGTTCGGCCATGCCAAACTCGGGTTGTCGGCCACCACGCCGTCGGGCTGCTGTTGCCGCGCAGCACACATCACGCCCGAAACCCGCTCGCCAGCGGTCTGCGCTGGCGACCCCTTTCGTCGCCGAAGGTGAGCGCGACTGAACATGGTTGGCGTCCGGGTCCTGCAAGCCGCGGCTTTCCGCCGCGCTTACAAGCGACTCCACCAGAAGCAGAAGGCCGATGTCGACGCCGCGGCGCAGGCCATCGTCAGCGATCCGACGCTGGGCGAATCAAAAAGGCCGATCTCGCCGGCGTATTCGTCTACGAATTCGAGCGCGTCGGCCAGCTTGCACTGCTGGCCTACGAATACGACCCCGCCACCCGGCTCCTGCTGCTCCGATGTTTTCAGTGTCTTCCACGCCTTGTGCGACTTGCCGGCAATCCGGCGCAGCCTCGGACTCGGCGATGACGCTGTTTGCATGGACCACTTGGCGGTGTTCGCACTGCTGCACGACTTCGGCAATTCCAACACCGGTTTTCGAGCGAGGCGCGACCCGAATGCGCGCACCCGTCCTCCTCGCACGGCGTTGCAAGAGTGATTCGTCTCCCCCGCGTACGCGGGGATCGACCGGCCGCCCATGTACCCGGTCGGGCCCTTGTCGGACGTTCGGGGATCTGCATCAACGCGAACATCCACCCGAGATACCGGGATGGATCGCCACACCTTTTTGGAACAGGCGGCACCCGATGGACACAAATCGTCCCAGTCCGTAAGCTGTTGGGAATTGAATGGAATCCCCTGGATGGTCGAACATTCTTGCCGGCTACCGGGGAAGCAGGGAAGTCCCGCGGCTTCAGGGCCCAAGA
>WBZP01004399.1_pt1 | contig 13723 bp, 29 predicted proteins | sample 5204301 | NCBI WGS metagenome assembly WBZP01 (sample SAMN12412401, study PRJNA552823) | activated sludge metagenome | isolation source: activated sludge from nitrification reactor of wastewater treatment plant... | place: USA: Pennsylvania | collected 2017 | reverse complement strand
GAACCGCGCCAGCCACGGCAACTCGGTATCACACAACAAACCCGGCTCGATCGGCATGAACCAGGATCCTGGTCGAGTCTTTCCGGGCAAGCGCATGGCTGGCCACATGGGTGATGTGACGCGTACCACGCAAAATCTGGTGGTTGTTCGCGTCGATGAAGCCCGCCAGTTGCTGCTCGTCAAGGGAGCCGTTCCAGGGAGCCGCGGCACCGATGTCGTGGTTCATCCGGCGGTCAAGGCTTAAGGGGGCGCGATGGAACTGAAATTGATCAACGAACAGGGCAAGGCGGCTTCAACACTCCAGGCGTCGGATGACCTATTTGGCCGCGACTACAACGAAGCCCTGGTGCACCAGGTGGTTGTCGCGTATCAGGCCAATGCTCGCTCCGGTAACCGCGCGCAGAAGGACCGTGGTGAAGTTAGCCACACCACCAAGAAGCCATGGCGCCAGAAAGGCACCGGCCGTGCCCGTGCCGGTATGTCCTCCAGCCCTTTGTGGCGTGGCGGCGGCCGTATCTTCCCGAATCGGCCGGACGAGAACTTCAGTCAAAAGGTCAACCGCAAGATGTACCGCGCCGGGCTGGCTTCGATACTTTCACAACTGGCACGAGAAGACCGCCTGGCCGTAGTTGAGGATTTTTCCGTCGACTCGCCAAAAACCAAGCTACTGGTCCAGAAATTCAAGGGTATGGGACTGGATTCGGTTCTTCTGATTACCGATAACCTGGACGAGAACCTTTATCTGTCATCGCGTAATCTTCCCAATGTTCTAGTGATCGAGGTCAATGAGACAGATCCCATCTCTCTGGTTCGTTTCAAGAACGTGCTGTTGACCAAGGGAGCAGTGGCCAAGATGGAGGAGATGCTGGGATGAAAACCTACAACCAGGAACGCCTGATGCAGGTTCTCGTGGCGCCGCAGATCTCGGAGAAGGCGACACTAGTTGCCGACAAGAACGAACAGGTGATCTTCATTGTTACGCCGGATGCCACCAAACCTGAAATCAAGGCCGCTGTCGAATTGCTGTTTAAGGTACAGGTCGAATCGGTTCAGGTCTCCAACCTGAAGGGCAAGGAGAAGCGCCATGGTCGCTACATCGGTCGCCGCAATGATGTCCGGAAGGCGTATGTCTGCCTGAAGCCGGGTCAGGAAATCAACTTCGCGGTGGGGGAATAAAACATGCCACTCGTTAAAGTCAAACCCACATCCGCCGGCCGTCGTGCCGTCGTCAAAGTGGTCAACCCTGACCTGCATAAGGGCGACCCGGTTGCCGCCTTGATCGAAAAGAAGAACAGCAAGGCCGGCCGTAACAGCCATGGCCATATCACTACCCGGCATAAGGGCGGCGGCCATAAGCAGAACTACCGCATCGTCGATTTCCGTCGCAACAAGGATGGGATACCGGCCAAGGTTGAGCGGCTCGAATACGACCCTAACCGCAGCGCCAATCTGGCACTCCTGTGCTATGCCGATGGCGAGCGCCGCTACATCGTTGCGCCCAAGGGCCTGACTGTAGGCACCCAAGTGGTTAGCGGCTCAGAGGCGCCAATCAAGCCCGGCAACACATTGCCACTGCGCAACATACCGGTCGGTACCACTATCCACTGCATCGAGATGGTGCCCGGCAAAGGCGCCCAGTTGGCACGCGCAGCCGGCACGTCTGTTCAGCTGCTGGCGCGGGAAGGCAGCTATGCCCAGATCCGCTTGCGTTCAGGGGAGATTCGACGCGTACATGTCGAATGCCGCGCGACGATTGGCGAGGTCGGCAACGAGGAAAACAACCTCCGTTCGATCGGCAAGGCCGGTGCGCAGCGCTGGCGCGGCATTCGCCCGACGGTTCGAGGCGTAGCAATGAACCCGATCGACCACCCGCATGGCGGCGGCGAGGGCAAGACGGCAGCCGGCCGCGACCCGGTCAGCCCGTGGGGCACGCCGACCAAGGGCTACCGCACCCGCCGTAACAAGCGCACGGACGGCATGATCGTCCAGCGCAGGCACAAGAAATAAGGGGTAAAGCATGGCACGCTCAATCAAGAAAGGCCCGTTCGTCGATACCCACCTCGAGAAAAAGGTGGAAGCGGCGCGCGCATCCAATGACAAGCGCCCGATCAAGACCTGGTCGCGCCGCTCCACCGTTCTGCCGGATTTCGTCGGCCTGACCATTGCTGTGCATAACGGCAAACAGCACATTCCCGTGTATGTCACGGAAAACATGGTAGGCCACAAGCTCGGGGAATTTGCCCTGACCCGCACATTCAAGGGCCATACAGCCGGCACGAAAAAAGCCGTGGTCAAGAAGTAAGGAGCGATGATGGAAACCAATGCGACTTTGCGTGGCGTCCGCCTTTCGGCGCAGAAAGGCCGGCTGGTTGCCGACCAGATCCGCGGCCTGCCGGTGGACCAGGCGCTGAACATTTTGGCCTTCTCTCCGAAAAAGGGCGCCAAGATCATCAGAAAGGTGCTGGAGTCGGCGATTGCGAATGCCGAGCACAACGACGGCGCGGACATCGATTCCCTGCAGGTCAAGACAATTCATGTTGAACGCGGCATGATGCTCAAGCGTTTCATGCCCCGCGCCAAGGGCCGTGGCTTCAGGATTCTCAAGCCGACTTGCCATATTTATCTCACCGTGGGTGATACGACCACCAAGAAATCGGGAAGGAAGTAAGGAGAAGCCATGGGACAAAAAATACATCCGACCGGTTTCCGTCTTTCGGTCACGCGCAATTGGGGTTCGCGCTGGTACGCAAACAGCAAGTCCTTCTCCAAGATGCTGAACGAGGACATCGAAGTACGCGATTACCTGAAAAAGAAGCTGGCGCATGCCTCCGTCGGCCGTGTCGTCATCGAGCGTCCGGCCAAGAATGCCCGCATTACGGTGTACTCGGCCCGCCCCGGGGTGGTCATCGGCAAGAAAGGCGAGGACATCGAACACTTGAAGGCTGACCTGCAACGGATCATGGGTGTCCAGGTGCATGTCAATATCGAGGAGATCCGCAAGCCGGAAACCGACGCCCAACTGATCGCCGATTCCATCGCGCAGCAGTTGGAGAAGCGCATCATGTTCCGCCGCGCCATGAAACGCGCCATGCAGAATGCCATGCGACTCGGCGCCCAGGGCATCAAGATCATGAGCTCCGGCCGCCTGAACGGCGCCGAAATTGCTCGGCGCGAATGGTACCGCGAAGGCCGAGTGCCACTTCACACACTGCGCGCCGATATCGACTACGGCACATCCGAGGCGAAGACCACCTACGGCGTGATTGGCATCAAGGTATGGGTGTTCAAGGGTGAGACAATGGCTCGCAACGAGCAACTGGCATCTGCGCCGGAAGCTATGCCCGCCGAAGAGCCTACCAAGAAAATGCGCAAGCCGCCCGCGCGCCCGGCCGCCAAGAGCGAGGTCGAGGCCGAGGCCAAACCGGCCGCCAAGCCACGCGCACCCCGCAAGCCAGCTGCGAAGCCAGCCGAGGCCAAGCCGGATGCCGCGCCTGCTAGCGACACGGCAACCCCGGCCAAAGCGCCCGCCAAGCGCGTGCGCAAGCCAGCGGCGCCCAAGGCAAGCGAAAGTAAGGAGTAAGCCATGCTGCAACCAGCACGCAGGAAATACCGCAAGGAACAGAAGGGCCGCAATAAGGGTATTGCCACCCGCGGCACCAAGGTCAGCTTTGGCGAATTCGGACTTAAGGCCATCGGGCGCGGACGGATCACGGCGCGCCAGATCGAGGCCGCTCGTCGGGCGATGACCAGGCATATCAAACGCGGGGGCCGTATCTGGATCCGGATATTCCCGGACAAGCCGATATCGCAGAAGCCGGCAGAGGTACGGATGGGCAACGGCAAGGGCAATCCCGAGTACTACGTTGCCGAGATTCAGCCGGGCAAGGTGATCTACGAAATGGATGGAGTGGACGAGTCCTTGGCCCGGGAGGCGTTTGCGCTGGCTGCTGCCAAGCTACCGATTGAAACGGCGTTCGTTGTACGCCAGGTGGGGTGACCATGAAAGCGAAAGAGCTCAAAGCCAAGGACACGGCCGATCTAAACAAGGAACTGCTGGAACTGCGCAAGGCGCAATTTTCGCTTCGTATGCAAGTCGCGACCCAGCAGTTGCAGAACACCAGCCAGCTCGGCAAGGTGCGCAAGGATATTGCGCGCGTCAAAACCATTCTGAGTGAAAAGGCGTCCGCGAAATGAACGAAATCAACCAGAAAGTGCGGCGCACCCTGACCGGCCGCGTTGTCAGCGACAAAATGCAGAAGACCGTGACGGTGCTGGTCGAGCGTCGGGTAAAGCATCCTATCGGTAAAATCGTTACGCGCTCGCGTAAATACGCAGCCCATATTGAAGGGCTGGAAGCGGGTGCCGGGGATGTCGTGCAGATCGAGGAATGTGCACCTATTTCCAAGAGCAAGGCTTGGCGGGTCACCCGCGTGGTTGAGAAGGCCAGCACTATTTAATCTTTACCGCCGGGAGATTTTAGGTTATCATTCGCGGCTATTTTCCTTGTCCGGAACCAATGTCTTGGAGCCGGACATGATTACACCTGATCGGTTATCCGGTCGGGGCCAACCCGGACGGGTTCCAAGACTGACCGCGGCCAAGGCCGCGATTAAGTTGGAGATTGAAAAATGATTCAAATGCAGACGGTGCTGAATGTCGCCGATAACACAGGCGCGCGTTCGGTGATGTGCATCAAGGTACTGGGCGGATCCAAGCGTCGCTATGCCGGTATCGGTGATGTGATCAAGGTCAGCATCAAGGATGCCGCGCCGCGCGGCCGCGTCAAGAAAGGCGAGGTTTATAACGCGGTGGTGGTACGCACAGCCAAGGGCGTGCGCCGGCCCGACGGCTCGGTCGTCAAGTTCGACGGCAACGCCGCGGTACTGCTGAACAACAAGCTGGAGCCGATCGGCACGCGCATCTTCGGCCCGGTTACCCGCGAACTGCGTAGCGAACGCTTCATGAAGATCGTTTCGCTGGCGCCCGAGGTTCTCTGAGGATTCTGGCCATGAACAAGATACGCAAAGGCGACAACGTCATCGTCATCGCCGGCAAGGACAAGGGCAAGCGCGGCGCGGTTCTGCGCTGTCTCGATGACCGACAGGTGCTCGTGGAAGGCATCAACAAGGTCAAGCGGCATACCCGGCCGAATCCGGTCAAGGGACAGCCTGGCGGCATTCTGGAAAAGGAAATGCCGATCCATGTTTCGAACGTGGCCCTGATCAACCCCGCCACGCAAAGGGCCGACCGGGTCGGCTTCAAGACGCTGGACGATGGCCGCAAGGTCCGTGTATTCAAGTCGAACGGCGAAACCGCGGAAGCGTAAGGAAGAATTTATGGCGCGCTTGCAGGAATACTACAAACAGACCGTGATGGCCGAACTGATCAAGAAATTCGGCTACAAGTCGGTCATGGAAATCCCCCGCATCACCAAGATTACCCTCAACATGGGCGTCGGCGAGGCGGTTGGCGACAAAAAGATACTTGAGCATGCGGTGGGCGACATGACAAAGATCGCCGGCCAGAAACCCGTCACCACCAAATCCAAGAAATCCATTGCCGGCTTCAAGATTCGGGAAGGCTACCCGATCGGCTGCATGGTCACGTTGCGCGGCGGCCGGATGTACGAATTCCTTGATCGGCTGGTCAGCGTAGCCCTGCCGCGCATCCGCGATTTCCGAGGCATCTCGGGCAAGGCTTTCGATGGCCGCGGCAACTACAATCTGGGTGTCAAGGAACAGATTATCTTCCCGGAGATCGAATACGACAAAATCGATGCTCTGCGCGGCATGAATATCAGCATCACGACAACCGCGAAGACGGACGAAGAGGCCAAAGCGCTTCTCGCCGCCTTCAAATTCCCCTTCAAGAACTGAGGGAACCATGGCGAAACTTGCACTGAAGAATCGCGAAGCCAAGCGCGCCAAGACGGTGGCCAAATATGCTGCCAAGCGCGCCGAATTGCTCGCCATTATCAACAATGCCAAGCTCTCCGACGAGGAGCGCATGGAGGCGCGGCTCAAGTACCAGCAGCTGCCCCGCAATGCCAGCCCTGTGCGGCAACGCAATCGCTGCGAACTGACCGGCCGTCCCCGCGGCTATTTCCGCAAGTTCGGCCTGTGCCGCCTCAAGCTGCGTGAAGCTGCGATGAGGGGAGAAGTGCCGGGCATGATCAAGGCCAGCTGGTAAAAGGAGATCGAGAATGAGCATGACTGATCCGATCGCCGACATGCTGACGCGGATTCGCAACGCGCAGCTCGCCCAGAAAACCTCCGTGGCCATGCCGTCATCGAAGCTGAAGGTGGCAATTGCCGGGGTGCTTAAGGACGAAGGCTACATCGATGATTTCGCGGTGCGTGAAACCGAGGGCAAATCGCTGCTCAACATTGGCTTGAAATACTACGCCGGCCGCCCTGTCATCGAGCGCATCGAGCGCATTTCGCGTCCTGGACTCCGTGTCTACAAGGGATCGAGCGACCTGCCCAGGGTAATGAACGGCCTGGGAATCGCCATTGTTTCGACGCCCAAGGGCGTCATGACCGATCGACGCGCCCGCGCCACCAATGTTGGCGGCGAAGTGCTGTGCATCGTGGCGTAAGGGAGGGGCCATGTCACGTATTGCCAAATACCCGGTAGAGCTTCCCAAGGGCGTCGAGGTAACTCTCACTCCGTCGGAAGTCAGCGTCAAGGGCCCGCTGGGCTCGCTCAAGCAGGCCATCCATCCGGCGGTGAGTGTTGAGCGCGACGGCGACAAGCTGCAATGCAAGGCGGTTGCTGGCGCGGAAAGCGGTAGCGCCCAGTCTGGCACGATGCGCGCCCTGCTGGCCAACATGGTGACGGGCGTCACCAAGGGTTTCGAGAAGAAACTGACCCTGGTCGGGGTGGGCTATCGCGCCCAGGCGCAAGGCGCCAAGCTCAATCTGACCCTTGGCTTTTCCCACCCGGTGGTGCACGACATGCCAGCGGGCATCAAAGTGGAAACGCCCTCCCAAACCGAGGTCGTTATCAAGGGGATAGACAAGCAGGTCGTCGGGCAGGTGGCGGCCGAAGTTCGGGGATATCGTCCGCCGGAACCTTATAAGGGCAAGGGCGTGCGCTACGCGGACGAGGTAATCGTCCTCAAGGAAACGAAGAAGAAGTAAAGGTACCGACATGGACAAGAAGCAGGCGCGTTTGCGCAGGGCTCGCAAAACCCGAGCCAAGATTGCCGAACTCAAAGTGGTGCGCCTTTGCGTGCATCGCTCCAACAGCCACATCTACGCCCAGATCATCGATGGCGGCAATGCCAAGGTATTGGCCGCCGCCTCGACCATCGAGGGCGATGTGCGCAAGCAGGCGCCGAATGGCGGCAACGTCAAGGCGGCCGCCCTGGTTGGAAAACTGATCGCCGAGCGGGCCAAGGCAGCCGGCATCGAGGCGGTTGCATTCGATCGCTCCGGCTTCATGTATCACGGTCGCGTCAAGGCCCTGGCCGAAGCCGCGCGTGAAGGCGGACTCAAGTTCTAAGCGAGGTTAGCAATGGCAAAACCGCAATCTAGAAAACCGCAGGCGTCCGAGGAGCGTGACGACGGTCTGCGCGAAAAGATGGTCTCCATCAATCGCGTCACCAAGGTGGTGAAGGGTGGCCGGATTCTTGGCTTCGCAGCGCTGACCGTGGTGGGTGACGGCGACGGCGGTATCGGGATGGGCAAGGGCAAGTCCCGTGAGGTGCCGGTTGCCGTGCAGAAAGCCATGGAAGAAGCCCGCCGGAAGATGGTCAAGATCTCCCTCAAGAACGGCACCCTGCAGCATGCCGTGATTGGCGAGCATGGTGCCTCCCGTGTACTGATGCAGCCAGCCTCGGCCGGTACCGGGATCATTGCTGGCGGACCGATGCGCGCGGTTTTCGAGGTGATGGGCGTGACCGACGTATTGGCGAAGTGCCTAGGTTCGACCAACCCCTACAACGTGGTGCGCGCCACCCTGGACGGCCTGACCAGGATGAGCACCCCGGCGGAAGTCGCCGCCAAACGCGGCAAGACGGTCGAAGAGATTCAGGGGTAATAAATCATGGCCGACAAAAAAGTCAAAGTCACCCTCGTCAAGGGTTTGATGGGCACCAAGCAGGACCATCGCGCCACAGTGCGCGGCTTGGGCCTGAAACATCGCAACCACACGGTCGAACTTGTGGATACGCCGGCGGTACGCGGCATGATCAACAAGGTCGCCTACCTCGTGAAGTGTGAGGGCTGAATGGAACTGAATAATCTCAAACCCGCATCAGGCGCCAAACGCGCCAGGCGCCGTGTCGGCCGTGGTATCGGCAGCGGCCTAGGCAAGACAGCGGGCCGCGGCCACAAGGGCCAGACCTCACGCGCCGGCGGCTTCCACAAGGTCGGTTTCGAGGGTGGCCAGATGCCACTGGCACGTCGCCTGCCCAAACGCGGCTTCGTTTCCCTTACGCGCGCCCGCAACGTCGAGGTGCGCTTGTCTGACCTGGAGAGGCTGCCGGTCGGCGAAGTCGACCTGCTGGTGCTCAAACAGGCTGGGGTGATTCCTGGCGACGCGCTTTCCGCCAAGGTGATCCTATCGGGCAAACTGACCAAGAAAATCGCGCTGAAGGGCGTGGGCGCCACCAAAGGCGCCAAATCGGCCATCGAGGCCGCTGGCGGCAGCGTAGCGGCAGAGTAATCAGGAACCCACTTGGCCAACGAAACCGCAACTCTGGGCAAGGCTGGCAAGTTCGGCGACCTCAAGCGCCGGCTGATGTTCCTGCTCGGCGCGCTGATCGTCTACCGGATCGGCGCGCACATTCCCGTCCCGGGCATCGATCCAGAGCGGTTAGCCGAGCTGTTCCAGGGCCAGCAGGGTGGGATTCTGGGCATCTTTAATCTTTTCTCCGGCGGCGCGCTGTCGCGCTTTACCATTTTTGCCCTGGGCATCATGCCCTACATCTCCTCCTCCATCATCATGCAACTGATGACGGTCGCGCTGCCCTCGCTGGAGGCGCTGAAGAAGGAAGGAGAGGCTGGGCGCCGCAAAATCACCCAATACACACGCTACGGTACGGTCGGCCTGGCACTGGTTCAGGGCCTCGGCATCGCTATTGCCATGGAATCTCAGTCCGGCCTGGTGATCGATCCCGGGGTGATGTTCAGGCTCACTTGTGTTACGACTCTGGTGACCGGGACCATGTTCCTGATGTGGCTGGGCGAGCAGATCACCGAGCGCGGCCTCGGCAACGGCATTTCCATCATCATTTTCGCCGGCATTGCGGCGGGCCTGCCCAACGCTATTGGCGGCCTGCTCGAGTTGGTGCGCACCGGCGCCATGCATGCGCTGACGGCAATCTTCATCCTGGCACTGGTTTTCCTGGTGACCGGCTTCGTCGTTTTTGTCGAGCGCGGCCAGCGCAAGATCCTGGTGAACTACGCCAAGCGCCAGGTTGGCAACAAGATCTATGGCGGACAGAGCTCGCATCTTCCCTTGAAGCTCAATATGTCCGGCGTCATCCCGCCGATCTTCGCCTCGTCGATCATCCTCTTCCCCGCCACCGTGGCCGGCTGGTTCGGATCTGGCGAGGGCATGTTCTGGCTGAAGGATATCGCGGCGACGCTTTCGCCCGGGCAGCCGATCTATGTGATGCTGTATGCCGCAGCGATCGTCTTTTTCTGTTTCTTCTATACCGCCCTGGTCTTCAATTCCAAGGAGACGGCCGATAATCTGAAGAAGAGCGGGGCTTTCGTGCCGGGCATTCGGCCCGGCGACCAGACGGCCCGCTATATCGACAAGATACTGATGCGTCTGACACTGGCCGGTGCCGTATATGTGACGCTGGTCTGCCTGCTGCCAGAATTTCTCATCCTGAAGTGGAACGTGCCGTTCTATTTTGGTGGCACCAGTCTGCTGATCATCGTCGTGGTGACCATGGACTTCATGTCCCAGGTTCAGGCTTACGTCATGTCGCATCAGTATGAGAGCTTGCTGAAGAAGGCGAATTTCAAGGGGGCGGGGTTCCCCGGCAGATAGGGCGCATGGCCAAGGAAGACGTCATCGAGATGCAGGGCGAGGTGATGGAAAACCTGCCCAACGCGACGTTCAAGGTCAAGCTGGAAAATGGCCACGTGATTCACGGTTTCATTTCGGGAAAGATGCGCATGCATTACATCCGCATCCTTCCTGGAGACAAGGTGACGGTACAGATGACGCCCTACGACCTGACCAAGGGCCGCATCACCTTCCGCGCCAAGTAAAGAGCACTACGGGAGAAATACATGAAAGTTCTCGCTTCGGTTAAAAAATTGTGCCGCAACTGCAAGGTCATTCGCCGCAAGGGTGTGGTCCGCATCATATGCACGGATCCCCGCCACAAGCAGCGTCAAGGTTGATCAGTCAGGTCGGATTCGATATAATTTACGGTTCCGCTTTTTCGGGGTAAGGAAAGGCTAAAGCTTATGGCCCGCATTGCAGGGGTAAACATCCCTAATCATCAACACACCGCCATCGCGCTGACCGCGATCTATGGCATCGGTCGCACGCGCGCGCAAAAGATTTGCGACGCCGCCGGCATCGCTCATACCACCAAGATCAAGGACCTGACCGATTCGCAGATGGACAAGCTGCGCGAGGAAGTGGGCAGATATTCGATCGAAGGCGATCTGCGCCGCGAAGTGACCATGAGCATCAAGCGCCTCATGGACCTCGGCTGCTATCGCGGCGTGCGCCACCGCAAGGGTTTGCCCGTCCGCGGCCAGCGCACCCGTACCAACGCCCGCACCCGCAAGGGACCGCGCAAGGCGATTCGCGTGACGAAGTAAGGGAAAACAGATGGTAACCAAAACCGCAGCCAACAAGGCGCGCAAGAAGGTCAAGAAGAACGTGGCCGAGGGCATCGCCCACGTTCATGCCTCTTTCAACAACACGATCATCACGATCACCGACCGGCAGGGCAATGCCCTGTCCTGGGCCACTTCCGGCGGTGCCGGCTTCAAGGGCTCGCGCAAGAGCACTCCGTTTGCCGCCCAGGTCGCGGCCGAGCAAGCTGGCAAGGCCGCGCAGGAATGCGGCGTGAAAAACCTGGAAGTGCGCATCAAGGGACCGGGCCCCGGCCGCGAGTCTGCGGTGCGCGCACTCAACGCCATCGGCATGAAGATCACCAGCATCACCGACATTACGCCGATCCCCCACAACGGCTGCCGCCCGCCTAAAAAGCGTCGCGTCTAAGAGCCGGAGAACGTCAGGAGTAGAACCGTGGCCCGCAACCTAGATGCCAAATGCCGCCAATGCCGCCGGGAAGGCGAGAAGCTCTTCCTGAAGGGCGAGAAATGCTTCACAGACAAATGTGCCGTCGAGCGTCGTTCCTATGCTCCCGGACAGCATGGCCAGAAGTCCGGCCAGCGCCTATCCGGCTACGGCGTGCAGCTGCGCGAGAAACAGAAGATTCGCCGCACCTATGGCGTTCTCGAGCGTCAGTTCCGCAAGGTCTATGCCGAAGCTGACCGCCGCAAGGGCCAGACCGGCGAGAACCTGCTGCAGCTGCTGGAGAGCCGCCTCGATACAGTGGCCTATCGCATGGGTTTCGGCGCCTCGCGCGCGGAGGCGCGCCAGCTGGTACGCCACAACGGCGTGCTGGTTAACGGCAAGCGCGTGAACATACCCTCCTACGATCTGCGCCCCGGCGATACGGTTGAACTGGCCGAGAAGGCGCGTGGCCATCTGCGGGTCAAAGCCGCTCTGGAAGCCGCCGAGTCGCGCGGCTTTCCGGAGTGGATCGAGGTCGATGCCAAGTCCGGCAAGGGCGTATTCAAGTCCTATCCGGCGCGCACCGACCTGCCGGCGACGATCAACGAAAGCCTGGTCGTCGAATTGTATTCGCGCTAATCCGACGTCTCGCTGACGCAACGAACCTGAAGGGAACCAGATGCAAGCGACTTCGCTGCTGAAACCGCGCATCATCGATGTGCAAACCCTCTCCCCGGTGCATGCCCGCGTCGTCATGGAGCCATTCGAGCGCGGCTATGGCCACACGCTCGGCAATGCCCTGCGCCGCATCCTGCTCTCCTCGATGCCCGGTTCCGCGCCGACCGAGGTCAACATCGAGGGCGTGCTGCACGAGTACTCCACCCTGGACGGCGTGCGCGAAGACGTGGTCGATCTGATGCTCAACCTCAAGGGCGTCGTCCTCAAGATGCACAATCGCAGCGAGGCGCTGCTGACCCTCTCCAAGTCCGGCGAAGGCGTCGTCACCGCTGGCGACATCGAGGCCGGTCACGACATCGAGATCATCAATCCCGAGCATGTGATTGCCCATGTCGCCCCCGGCGGCAAGCTGGACATGCAGATCAAGGTCGAAAGCGGCCGCGGCTACATTCCTGCCAACACCCGCCCAGTGAGCGCCGAGACCAAGGGCATCGGCCGCATCATGATCGATGCCTCGTTCAGCCCGGTTCGGCGCGTCGCCTACACGGTCGAGTCCGCCCGCGTCGAGCAGCGCACCGACCTCGACAAACTGATCATGGACATCGAGACCAACGGTGCCATCGAGCCGGAGGAAGCCATCCGCTACGCCGCTCGCGTGCTGATGGAGCAGCTCTCCGTCTTTGCCGATCTCGAAGGCACGCCGATCGCCGTAGAGGCACCGCGTCCCAGCCAGGTCGACCCGATCCTGCTGCGCCCGGTCGATGATCTCGAACTGACCGTGCGTTCCGCCAACTGCCTGAAGGCCGAGAACATCTATTACATCGGCGACCTGATCCAGCGCACCGAGACCGAACTGCTGAAGACGCCGAACCTCGGTCGCAAGTCGCTCAACGAGATCAAGGAAGTGCTGGCCTCGCGGGGCCTCACCCTGGGCATGAAGCTCGAAAACTGGCCCCCGATGGGCCTGGAAAAGCTGTCGTAATCCCGGCAGCGTCAGAACAAGAGGTATCCAATGCGCCACCGTCACGGCCTTCGCAAACTCAACCGCACCAGCAGCCATCGTCTGGCGATGCTGCGCAACATGACCAACTCGCTGCTGCGTCACGAAACCATCAAGACCACGCTGCCCAAGGCCAAGGAGCTGCGCCGCGTCGTCGAGCCGATGATCACGTTGGGCAAGAAGCCATCGCTCGCCAACCGCCGCCTGGCCTTCAACCGCCTGCGCGACCGCGACATCGTCACCAAGCTGTTCGACGAACTGGGGCCGCGCTTCGCCAACCGCAACGGGGGCTACCTGCGCATCCTGAAGTTCGGTTTCCGCCAGGGCGACAACGCGCCGATGGCGCTGGTGGAACTGCTGGATCGCCCCGAACAGCCTGCTGAAGCGCCTGCCGCAGCCGAATAAGCAACCTCGGTTAGGAAGCCCCAAAGCCCGCGATGCGGGCTTTGTCGTTTCTGGCGACGGCTGTTAAGCTGGGTGCATGGACTTGTCCCGATTCCCCCGTGTTCCGCTGGCCCGGCTGCCGACGCCGATTGAACCGCTGCCGCGCCTGACGGCGCATCTCGGCGGGCCGCGGCTATTCGTCAAGCGCGACGACCTCACCGGCCTCGGCCTGGGGGGCAACAAGCTGCGCAAGCTGGAATTCCTCTTGGGCGATGCGCGGGCCTTGGGTGCCGACACCGTGCTGACCGTCGGCGCCATGCAGTCCAACCATGCCCGCCAGACGGCCGCTGCCTGTGCCAGGCTGGGAATCGATTGCGAACTGATCCTGCGCCGCGGCAGCCATGCCAGCGACGCTTACCTGAATGGCGGCAATGTGCTGCT
>WBZP01000755.1_pt2 | contig 13723 bp, 9 predicted proteins | sample 5204301 | NCBI WGS metagenome assembly WBZP01 (sample SAMN12412401, study PRJNA552823) | activated sludge metagenome | isolation source: activated sludge from nitrification reactor of wastewater treatment plant... | place: USA: Pennsylvania | collected 2017 | reverse complement strand
AATATCAAAGACCGTGGCTTTGTAAAAGAAGGTTATTATGCAGACCTGGTGGTTGCAGATCTGCACAAAACCTATACCGTTGGCACAGGGAATATCCACTACAAATGTGGCTGGAGTCCCCTGGAAGGATTTACATTCCCCGCTACGATATGTAATACATTTGTGAACGGGCACATGGTTTATGGAAACAATGCCTTTGATGAATCTGTTAAAGGCAAAAGACTTTCTTTTTACCGATAGTACATGGAAATAGACAAAACAACATTATCTGATCTTGCAATCTTCAATACAGAGGAGGAGTTTTCCATTTTTCATTTTGTTGATCAGACAATAACCAGTAATGGTAAAGAACAACTGAGAAGAAACCTGCTCAGTCCACTGCGAACACTCGAAGAGATCAATGGGATCCAGCGAACGTTGCAATTGATTCTCGAAAAAAAAGAGCAATGGCCCAGGCAGATCAGCAACGGCTCTATTATGGTGGTAGAAAAATTCTATGATTCCAATATAGATCCAATACCTGCTCAGGCCTCTTCTGTTGGAGCCTATAGTTACCGCCTGTTACACGGCCCTGATTATTCACTGGTGAAGTACTCCGCCACCCACTGTTTTGATTTCATAAAAGGAATGCAGCAACTGGTAAAAATTTTTTTAACCGATAAGTGCCCTCTACCACTAAAAAAAATACTCGTTGAGGCAAAACATATTACAGATCATGAGTCATTTCGGATAATTACATCAAACAATAAGGCTACTGATATCACGATTCCGGAACTGCTTCAGCTGGCACACTTCATATTCTATAAATTTAAAGCCAACATGCAGGCTTTGCTGGGTATACATGCTCAACTGGACGCCTGGTACGGAATGGCGCTGGCTGTGAAAAAACATAAACTTGTTTTCCCGGTTTTTACAGGTTCTGATCAGCCCTTTGTTGAAGCAAAAGGATTGTATCACTTATTGTTGAACGAGGCTGTATCGTATGATGTGAGTATGAACAGGCAGACCAATTTTTTGTTCCTGACGGGCGCTAACATGGCTGGAAAAAGCACGTTTATCAAATCGGTGGGCATCGCTGTTTTCCTGGCACATATTGGCATGGGAGTTCCGGCACAGGAAATGGAGCTGAGTGTTTTCGATGGAACTTTGAGTAATATCAATGTAAATGACAATATTGTAAAAGGTGAAAGTTATTTCTTCAACGAAGTGCAACGCATCAAGGCAACGATACAGAAAGTAAATGATGGAAGAAAATGGCTGATACTTATTGACGAATTATTCAAAGGAACCAATGTACAGGATGCCATGAAATGCAGCAGTGCAGTTATTGAGGGATTGCTGAAGATTAAGAATTCACTGTTCATCCTGTCTACACACTTATACGAAATCGCCGAAACTCTCAAAGTTCATCCCAATATCAAATTCAGTTATTTTGAAACTACCGTTGAAAACGAGCAACTGGTTTTCAATTATCAACTCAAGCAGGGCATCAGCAACGATCGATTTGGTTACCTGATATTGAAGAAAGAAGGCGTGGTTAAGATGCTGGAAAACTTATAATGGAGATCTGAAAATTAGTCAGCTGAAATAATGAAAAGAAAATCACCGTGATATTTGCGGTAAAAAACAAAACCCTTACTGTGATAGAGCCATGACTTGCGGACAATTGAGCTGCATCTTTAAGCATGCTCGTAAAAACATTCGGAAGCGCAGTATATGGTGTTGAAGCCATTACGATTACCATAGAAGTTAACGTAAACAACCAGGGACAACATTACTTTATTGTCGGGCTGCCGGATAATGCCGTTAAAGAAAGCCTGCAACGTGTTGAAAGCGCCATTAAAAGTAATAACTACTACATGCCACGTACCAAGCTCGTGGTAAATCTTGCTCCTGCAGATATTAAAAAAACCGGTTCTGCTTTTGATCTTCCAATTGCCATCGGCACACTCGCCGCCACAGAGCAGATCGAAAACCCCGAAAGGCTGGCAGCATATGTGATCATGGGAGAACTGAGTCTTGATGGTTCCGTTAAATCCATACGAGGTGCTTTACCCATCGCCATCCAGGCCCGCAAAGAAGGGTTCAAAGGTTTGATACTGCCCGCTGCCAACGCCAATGAAGCTGCGATTGTAAACAACCTGGATGTTTTTGCGGTTGAACATTTTTCAGATGTAATTAAGTTTTTCAGTGATGAAACCTCTCTCAAACCAACCAAAATAAATACAAGGGAAGCATTTGCAGTTGCCCAGAAGGATTTTGACATTGATTTTGCTGATGTAAAAGGACAGGAAAATATTAAGCGTGCTTTGGAGATCGCTGCTGCCGGTGGGCATAATGCCATACTTATCGGCCCGCCCGGCGCCGGTAAAACCATGCTGGCAAAAAGACTACCAACCATTCTTCCGCCACTCACTTTACAGGAGGCATTGGAAACAACCAAGATCCACAGCGTGGCTGGTAAACTGCCCGATAAAAGTATGTTGATCAGCAGGCGTCCCTTCAGGAGTCCGCATCACACTATTTCAGATGTGGCTTTGGTCGGTGGCGGAGGCAATCCCCAGCCCGGCGAAATTTCGCTGGCACACAATGGCGTTCTTTTTTTAGATGAATTGCCCGAGTTTAAAAGAACAGTATTGGAAGTAATGCGGCAACCGATGGAAGAAAGAAAAGTAACAATATCAAGGGCAAAAGTGTCGCTCGACTTCCCTGCCAATTTCATTTTGATCGCAAGTATGAACCCATGCATTTGCGGATTTTTTAATCACCCCTCCAGAGAATGTTCCTGCCCGCCGGGATCAGTGCAGAAATACCTGAATAAAATCTCGGGGCCTTTGCTTGACCGGATAGATCTTCATGTAGAAGTTACACCGGTTGATTTTGAAGAACTGGCCTCACGTCAAATTTTTGAAAAAAGTGAGATCATCCGGGAGCGTGTAATTTCAGCCAGGAACATCCAGCTGGAGCGTTATATAAAATCAGAAGGAATTTATGCCAATGCCCAAATGAGCAGCAGGATGCTGAAAGAAATCTGTACCATCGATCAAACCTCCCGGAATCTCCTCAAAACGGCTATGGAAAAACTCAATCTTTCTGCCAGGGCTTATGATCGTATCTTAAAAGTCAGCCGCACCATTGCCGACCTGGCGGCCACAGCAAATATAAAACCCGAACACATCGCAGAAGCCATTCAATACCGCAGCCTCGACAGGGAAAATTGGGGTGGCTGATTTTTTTTGTATTTCCCATATTCATCAAAGCCCGGGAACTTCTCATATTTTTTTCCCGGGTACAATTGACTAATATTAAAAAACTTATCATTTTGAAATGATAAGTTTTTTAATTACCTGCTTGTTTCTTTCTAAATAAAATACATTGTATAACCCACTGCTTAATTTTCCTTGTAAATTGACATCAATAATTCCGTTTGTGCATTTCTTATATTCTTTGTAAACAATTTTTCCCGCCTCATCAGTAATTGAAATCATGATCTGCGAATTAGTGTTCTTTTCGGTAGTAATGATTCTAAAATGACCATTTGAAGGATTCGGGTAGATAGCATTTGCGTTTCCTCGATCTTTCTCACCCGATTTTTCTTTTTGGAGTTGAATAACTTTGTTTGCATCACAACTGATATTTATTGTTCTGGTAGTAGATGTTCCACATGCATTGGCACCTGCTACACTAACTGATCCAGAGTTAAATGAATTATTGAAATTAATCAACATACTGTTAGTTGCTGGAGGATTGGTCGGAATTATAGAAGTTATAGAGCCTACAGGAGATTCGTTGTGTGTCCAGATATAACTTGCTGCAGCTGATTGCTGGGTAACGGCGAATACAGCATCTCCACTGCAGATATGTGATGTACTGTTTGAAAAGTTCGGTTGTGTTGGAATTTGTTTAGTGAGTGTATAGCTTCTTGTGGTACTTCCCAATCCACAATAATTACCAGCTCTGACTGTTACATATGAAGTTTGTGGAAGATTTGCTGGATCAATCATCAGATTTAGTACATCTGTATTTGTTAAACCTACAGGAGTGGCTCCGGTTGGCGGGTATGACCATTGCAAATAAGTAACATTCTGGTAATTAACCACCGTAGAAAAACTCATTTGTCCATTTATTGCCATGCAGGGGTTTGATGTTGCAGGATTTGCTGATATATCCCCTATTGCAGTGGATGGAGGAAAAGCGCTAACCAGGTATTTTGTAACCGTTTGTGAAGCCCCACCGCAAGCATTACCTACAGTTACCCGAACATAAGCGGTGGACGGCTGTGTTATTATCGGCGCTGAATTAAAATGAACAATTATTGTATTGGTTCCTTGTCCGGAAACAATTGCTGCATTAGCTGCGGCAGAAATACTCCAAGTATACGATGAGGCAAAATTAGCAGCCACAGTATAAGTAACATTTCCATTATATCCAGATGGATCCATGAAAACACATGAGTTTGACTGCCCTTCAATTGCTCCTACGGTAAAACTACATGCAGTTACGTTAATTACTGTTGATGCAGTAGCAGAACATCCGTTATTATCAGTATACATATATGAAATAATAAAAGAACCAGCTCCGGCTATTGCGGGGTAAAATGTATTTCCGGTTACGCCTACACCTGTAAACTGGCCTCCTGAAGGAGTTCCTGTTAATTGAAACGGCTGAGAAGCTGTAGTAATATTCGTATAACTACCCGCTGAAACTACCGGCAAGGGATTTACCACTACTGAAATATGATTGGATTCTGCTGATCCGCAATTTTGTGTTGTATTAACTACGTAATATTCCCCTGGAGTTGTTACAATAAGTGTTGTCGAGATTGAGCCTCCTGGCTGCCAGGTTCCTCCGTTTATATTTCCTGATAATGTTACACTACCGCTATTACAGAATGTTGTGGGGGCATTTGCTGTTACTACCGGAGTTACAGGTAACGGTTCCACCGTTACGTGGATAACATTCGATTGCACAGTGCCACAGGAATTGGCAACAGTAACATAATAATCCCCCGTTTCTGTAACCGTTAATGTTGGAGTAGTTCCACCCCCAACATTCCAAATTCCTCCGTTTGTATTTCCTGATAATGTTACACTACCGCCACTGCAGAAAATTGTTGGGCCGTTTGCTGTTAATACCGGCACCTGTTCAAATACCACTTGTATATGAGTTGAGGTTACCGAGCCGCATCCATTCGAAATAGTATGGGTAATATAATACTCTCCGGGTGTTGTAACCGCTAGATGTGTGCTGGTTTGGTGAGAGGGATCATTCCATACCCCAATAATATCTGTTGCAAGCGTCACTGTGTCTCCAGTGCAGACCGTGATAACCCCATTAATAACAGGATGATCGGCAGTTATTGTTGGTATAGCCGGAACAGGAAGAACATTTACAACAATATGATTAGAAGTAGTACCATTATTATCACATATATTATCAGCTACAAAATAATAGTCCCCCGTAGTGGAAACTGTAATAGTTTGAGCTGTTGCCCCTGTATTCCAGTGGCCGTTATTATAAGGCGTAACTGATAGGGTTACTGAATTGTGACCTCCTTCGCAAAATGTTGTTGGGCCCTCTGCTGTTATTACAGGTGTATTTTTGTTTGCACAAGATATTTCGCAGGTCGATGGAAGATAATTATCCTCATGATAGTATTGGGTTGTGGGTTGAATATCCCAGAATACCGGCAAAGAAGGATTTGTACCAGGTAACCGATGCATATAAAAACGACAATCTACAAGATTACAATGCCAGAGTACTCCTCCTCCATTATGCAAATTCCCAGCAACCTGATTACATGTATTGTATCTTATGAACTTACTGCTTGTGACCTTAATATAATCATCTGGTGAATTACCCATATTATCATGTCCAAAAACCACGTCCCAAGCTTTAAGAGGATCGAATGTGAGAAAGGTACACCTATCAACGATAGCTTTTCTGGAATCAATTTCTGCAGTACGATTTGTGGAAGAATGCATATTGACCAAATTCCCGTTATAACAATCTGAAAAAAAACAATCGTAAAACTTAGGGGCATTTTCGATTGTGGCTACTTCATCAACAGGCGGAATGAAATTAGCGATTGCATATCCATAGAATTTACAGCTGTCAAATCTGACATCCCTTTGTTGAGCCAAAGCAGCATATACTACAGAAGATGAACCATAAGAAGAAGAATTACCAAATTCACAGCCCAAAAAATAGTGATGTCCTGAATAAGAAGGAACATCCCAATACTCCGGCATTCCTAATGCATGACCTTTGTTACCAAAGAATCGGCTATTAATAATCCTACCGTTAATTACTTTTGCAGCTTCTGATTCCATGTCCAATCCTGCTCCTGGTGAGGTTTGTATTGGAAGAGTCAATAACGCATTATAATTAGCTTCACAATTATCTATAGTTATTCCTCTACCGGCTGTCCACGAAATCCCGTTTCTACCATTATAGTTAAACTTTGAATTTCTCACATACACATCATTATCTGTTGTTACATTCTCATTTGTAATTCCAAGGCCATCTGTTCCCATATGATGAACATTCAGATTTAAAAGTTGAACTTTCATAGTATTCTGTATAATAATGCCATGAAAGAAAAATTCATAACACGGATGCCCTATACCAGTCTCACCTCCCAAAATCATATTTGATATATTTCCATCAATTTCCAGATCTGTTACAGTTATATTCTCGCAATATTCAAAGAAGAGGGTAGGCTTTGGATTGGCATACATTCTCCTTGTTATGTAAAAAAAGTAGTAGTCAGGATCAGTAAGATCAAGAGGTGTGTTTATACATTGCCAATGACCATCCTGTGCGGGATCATTTAAATGAATATAGTTAAGAATATTTGCACAATTAGGCCATGACGTAGTTACACCGTCCTCTTGTGAAGGGTTCCAGTCACTAACATTTTCCGGGTGCTCACCGAATAATCCAAAATAACCTAAGTGCATCTTATCCCGTGTCTTTAATATCGGTGGTTTTAAACCACCTCCTCGTACTGTCACATTTTGACAATTATGCAAATAAAAAGGATACTGTGAGCGATAATAGGGTAAAGAGTCATTTCCAAATGTTTCATTACCTACAATGTAAGTCCTATTGGGGCGACCAGGATCATCAATAATTAAATCAGTATATCCTTGTCGGTCATTAATGAACTTTGCAGCTAATTGAAATTGCAAAAAATCGTTTTCAGGATGATCTGGATCTGTTTGAAAATCCCCCCCAGGACCAAGGTGTTTTATCACTATTGCAGGCGGTGGAGGGTCATTATCAAATTCTGTGAATGCAGATGCCGGCAGGCACAAAAAGGTAATTAATAATGTACTGAGAGCTTTTCTTAATTGTAAAGTTGAGGTTATAGTTAACATGACTGGGAGATTTAGACAAAATATGTTTGAACTTAAGTAATTAAACCCAAAGTAATATTCTTTTGACTTACAATTTTATTCACCAGAAATTCTCCAATTGTACATAATTTAATAACCCAAAATTGAAATTTAGTATCTTAAGAAACTGTGATTTAATTATTATTTTTATTCATTGAAAAATTTCAATGTAATTTTGCGCCTGCTTTCCTGCAAACAGATCTAAAAAAGTTCAGATGAAAATTCTTATAGGTTATTTAAAGCCCCATAAATGGCTTGTATCATTAACATTACTGCTGGCTTCCGTCAACGTTGGTTTTTCACTTATTGACCCCATCTTACTTGGCAAGCTCATCAACCTGGCCGGCAACCATCGCCACGTGGCATACAGTGATGACAGGTTTTTCAATTCATTCTCCTGGAACCAACCTGGTGTTTGGTTTATCCTGGTATGTTCTATTTCAGTGGCCATGATCAGCCGTATTGCCAAAAACTTCCAGGATTATTTTCTGCAGGTTGTAATTCAGAAATTCGGCGCCAAAGTTTTTACCGATGGGCTGCAACATGCCATGAAACTCCCCTACCAGGAATTTGAAGACCAGCGAAGCGGCGAAACATTGTCGGTACTTACCAAAGTGAGAGCAGACGTGGAGAAGTTCATGAACAATTTCATCAATATTCTTTTCGGTGTGATCGTGGGTATTGTATTTGTTTTTGTTTATGCAGCTATTTTTATACACTGGAGCATCCCGGTTGCTTACCTGGTAGGCATACTTGTACTCAGTGTTGTAACCAATATGCTGAGTAAGAAGATCAAGATCATCCAGAAGAATATTGTAGGAGAAACAACAGCACTGGCCGGTTCAACAACTGAATCGCTTCGCAATATTGAACTCGTAAAAAGCCTGGGGCTTACGCAACAGGAGGTAGGCAGGTTAAATAAAAATACTTACAAAATACTCGGGCTTGAATTAAAAAAAGTAAAACGTATCCGCAGCATCAGTTTCGTACAGGGAACGATGGTAAATACCTTACGCCAGGTGATACTGTTCATACTGATGTGGCTGATCTTTCACGACAAGATGGATGCCGGTCAACTGGTAACCATGCAGATATTTTCCTTCTTTGTATTCGGGCCACTGCAGGAAATCGGAAATATTCTTCTCTCCTATCGTGAAGCAGAAGCTTCATTGAACAATTTCCATACGCTGATGCAGAAAGCTCCGGAGAAAGAACCCATGCATCCGAAATCTTTAGGCAACATTCAAACGCTTTCCTTTAATCATGTTTCTTTCAAACATCAAACGGCTGCTCACAAAGCCATTGATGATATCAGCTTTGATGTGAATGTGGGAGAAACCATCGCCTTTGTAGGCCCTTCGGGTTCAGGTAAATCAACATTGATGAAATTGCTGGTTGGACTTTACCGCCCGCAGGAAGGGAAAATTTTATACAACAATCTTGATGAAACTGAACTTCACTTCGATGACCTGCGCAACCAGATCGGGTTTGTTACACAAGACACCAACCTGTTCAGCGGTACCATTCGTGAAAACCTGATGTTTGTAAATCCTGCTGCAACGGAAGCAGAACTGAATGACGTTCTTGTAAAAGCCAGTTGTACCAATTTATTGATGCGTGCTGAAAAAGGAATTGATACTATGATCGGCGAAGGAGGTTTAAAATTATCCGGTGGCGAAAAACAACGTTTGTCCATTGCAAGAGCTTTACTCCGCAAACCTCACCTGCTTATTTTTGATGAAGCTACATCAGCGCTCGATTCCCTTACAGAAGAAGAGATCACAGAAACCATCCGGGAAATATCATCCAAAAAAGAACAGATCACCATATTGATTGCCCACAGGCTAAGTACCATTATGCATGCCGACAGGATCTATGTGCTGGAAAAAGGTTATGTTGAAGAAACCGGCACACATGAAAGCCTGCTTGATCAGAAAGGTTTGTATTTTGCCATGTGGAGGCAGCAGATCGGTGAAAGAAAAAAGATGGCTGCCGCAGTTCCAGTAAAATAAACAGCCACAGCATTCGGATTAAACATGCAATCTGTGACATTTATCACTGCATCCTGTTTTTATTTGGGTAAATTTGCCTTATGAAAGATGAAAAAAAGCCGGTTCCGAATTACTATTGGAGCATTCTTACCATGAAATGTCCCCGCTGCCGCAGGGGGGATATGTTTAAAAACAGGAATCCATACTCAGGACTGAGCCTCAAACATATTTTCAACATGCACGACAATTGCCCGGTGTGCAACCAGAAATACGATCTTGAACCCGGATTCTGGTACGGCACAGGTTATGTAAGTTATGCGCTGGCAGTTGCGTTATCTGTAACAACTTTTGTGGCATGGTATGTATTGATCGGCATCTCAACCGATGACAACCGTATCTTTTACTGGCTGATATTTAACTCTGTATTATTACTGGTGATGCAGCCCTGGCTGATGCGGCTGAGTCGTGTAATTTATATGAGGTTCTTCGTCAGTTATGACGAGAACTATGACACTAACCAGCCCAGGCAATTCAGTTAATTATTTACTTTCTCCGCCAACAAAAATATCCGTAAAAATATTTCCGGCATTGAGTTCTTCTATGTCTTTCAGAATAATTTCGATGGCCTTGGTACTTTTCTGAATTTCCAGCAAAGACAATATAATGGATGCAAGCAGGAATATCAGGCTTGCAGCAAATATCCAGTGAGCAGCCAGCATCCAGTTACGGTAAATGGTGTACATACACAGTACACAGCATAAAAAACTCATAACACCAAAAGCCTGCATGTACCGGATCAGGTTCAGCCTGGCTTTTAAGTTCTTCAGTTGCTGAACGATCGTCTTCCTGTTTTCTTCCCTGTTATAATCTGAATGAAGCTTTCGCACCAGTGATGCCAGTGATAAAAAACGATTTGTATAAGCCAGCATCAATAAGGTGATGGCGGGAAAAAGCAAGGCCGGCGTGTTGATATTTATTTCAAACATGCTACAAGTTAAAAAGCTTTGCTTAACCAGCATATCAGCAAGCCATTTATTTTTTTAGTGCTATACTTAATGGAATATTGAGTTTAATACTGAAATTCCTGCCCATGTTATAAACACCGGTTCTTCCCGTGGCTTCATTTACTGCAGCGTACTTCAACCTGCTGAGGTGGTTTTGATAGGCAACATCCGTAATATTCGCTGCAGCAATATTTATTTTAGCCAGTGTTTGTCCTTTACTGTTGCATATATCAGCCCCGATACCAAAGTTCAGTAAACTATACCCCGGTGTTGCTGTTTCCGTGTTATACGCTGTAAATGGATGAGATTGCCTGAATGTATTTTCAAGTTCCATTTTCAGGTAAAGATTGTGGAAGTATTTTGAAGGCTTTTTGAAATCGGTTCTTACTTCAGTTAATAATTTAGGTGCAGGGATGAATGGAAGATTATCCGATCCTTCAATGGCTTCTGCCAGTTTTCCTGATACCAGTGAAAATGTATTTTCCAGGTGCAGCCAGTCGAGCGGGTGCGGATGTATATCCAGTGTTGCTTCCAGGCCGGTGAGATACGCTTTTCGTTGATCAAATTTAAAAGCCGACAGATTTTCTCCGTCAACAACAACTGTAGAATCGCCACCAGCAACAGATTGCAGTTTCCTGTAAAAAATAAAATTGCTGAAACTGTTATAGTACCCGGCGAGGTTGATTGAAAAATGTTCCCTGTTTACTTCAACAGCGGCATCGAGTTGAGTACTGAGTTCACTTTTTAAATCCTGTTCACCGTATTCATAACGAATTGTTCCTTCATGTGCACCATTGGAAGCCAGTTCCGGGATGGAAGGCGCCCTGAATGCACGGGCGATATTAAACTTCAGGTTAAGACTTTTCACAGGCTGATAAGTTATTCCAATACTGCCGGAAAAATTGGAGAACGTTTTACTGAATGCATTACCCTTGATGGAACTGCCATCATAAAGATTTGAGACCTGGATATTGCGTGAATCATACCTGGCTCCGCCGCTGATGGAAACCTGCTTCAGCTCCTTTTGTACAAATACAAAACCACCAATATCATTGAGGGTGTAATCAGGTATCAGTTGCTCAGTTCCTTTATTACTGTTATCCTGCTGCATGCCATTTATTCCTATCGATGGCTTCCATCCATTCGCTTCACGAAGGTGAAGCTGGGCATTGTAAGTAACTGTTTTGAGATCAAATGACAATTCCCTCTCTGCCGGATCATCAGGATTACCAAACTCTTCCCGCCTGTTTCTTTGCCAGCCCACATTCACAGCAAGCCTGCTTCTTCCAAGTTTAATACTATTATCCGTGGCAATTTTAAAATGCCTGATATGCTGGTAAGGTATTTCGGGGTTAATACTTTTGAAATCGGAATCCGTTGCTCTTACTTCTGTTCCGCCAGGAAGCGCTTTTACAAAATATCCTTCCACATCACGGTCTCCTTCTACAAGGCCTGTTTTAAGATCAAAATTACTCAGCAGTAAATGACTGTATCCCCATCCTCCATTATAACCCACGTAACCTCCTGCATTATGCTCATTGAATTTTGAGTTGAATACATAACCATCGTATTTGTTTTTATAATCAGCCGCTGCTTTTATGCTTCCATAAAGATTCCAGCTAAAGCCATGTACGTTTCCGGCAACATTTCCATTGACAGACCGTAGACGGTTATTGGTCTGGTAATTTGTTCCTGCGTTCGCCTGTATAGTATTGCCTGGTACTGGTACATTGGTGATAATATTGATCACCCCCGCCATTGCATCGCTGCCGTATACCAAAGATGCCGGTCCTTTTAATACCTCCACTTTGTTTACACTGGATTCGTCTATTTCAATGCCATGTTCATCGCCCCATTGCTGGCCTTCCTGCCTTACACCGTCATTGATCGTTAACACCCGGTTGTAGCCTAAGCCTCTTATCAAAGGCTTTGAAATGGCTGGACCTGTTGATAAAGATGATACTCCTGCTTTTTTTGTAATTGATTCAATGATATTTGGAGATACGGTTTGAAGCAGGTCATCTTTTTTAAGTACCGATACCTGGAACGGAACTTTTTTGAGTTGCGTTGCTTTCGTTACACCGGTAACTATAACAGCGTTGTTTTCCACAATTGATTCTGATAATAAAAAATCCTTCCTGGTTTGGCCGGTGATATTGATATTTTCGGCAATTGTTGTGTATCCAATATGTGATACCTCAACCAGGTGAATCCCTTCGCTGATGCCGGGTATGCTGAACTCACCCTGTGCATTTGTTGTACCACCAGCTTTGATATCTGAAATTATGATTGAAACGCCCTGCAAAGGTTTGCCGGTTTTTGCATCTTTTACGCTACCGGTTAAACTTCCTTTAAGTGTTGCACCTGCATATATGGGCAGGTTGAAAAAAAAGCATATTGTATAAAAGAAAAAGATCTTTTTCATGTTTGAGTCTGGAATTGATGTTATAAATGGATTGACCGCATAACGGTAAACATTCACAACAATCCGTTGCTGAAACAGGAAAGAATGTTACCGTCAGACCAATGTCGGCGGCCCTCTCAGTGAGAAGTATACATGGGTGGAAGAAACAGTTACTAACGCTAATTGTCCGTGATGAATCAATTGCGGCACTGGACTCGAGATACTGATAACTTCTGTTACATCAGCAAATGGGGAAGTAGCTACGATACTATCACAATCGCAATGAAAACCTGCCGTACTAAGCTGAGTTTCGCCTGTTGTTTTGGTTTTACCTGCAGCTTGGTCCTTATGACTGGCACAAAGACTGTGCAGTACCTGTTTGGATGTTATGCTCAACAGGAATGTACACAGGATAAATATCCCGGTCAGTTTTTTAAAGACAATATGTTTGCCTGAATTTTTGATACGTTGTTGCAAATTAATAACAATTTTGGAATATTCTCTTTTTATTGATGAGCGGCAGGCTTGTTTAACCACCTGTTTACATGACTAAATAAAAAACCTGCTCCAGGATGGAACAGGTTTTCTATGCAATCTTGTGGTTTATATATCAGTTGATATTTTCTATGATGCCGGCAATTCCTTGTCCGCCACCAACACAAGCTGTTACAATGCCATATTTCTTGTTCAACCGCTTCATGTCATACGTAAGCTGTATTGTGAGTTTACAGCCGGTACATCCCAGTGGATGCCCCAGGGCAATAGCGCCTCCATTGATATTTACAATTTCAGGATTCAATTCAAGTTTACGGATAACTGCCAGCGATTGAGAACTTGGAATGGCAATTTTGTAGCCTATCTTTTCCTTAATAGTTGGTACAAGCATTGCAAAATAGGCTACCAAAACGGCGGCAACTGAACTTA
>WBZP01004928.1_pt1 | contig 13725 bp, 9 predicted proteins | sample 5204301 | NCBI WGS metagenome assembly WBZP01 (sample SAMN12412401, study PRJNA552823) | activated sludge metagenome | isolation source: activated sludge from nitrification reactor of wastewater treatment plant... | place: USA: Pennsylvania | collected 2017 | reverse complement strand
GCGGGTACGTGACCGTCCTGGTGCGCGGTGATGTCGGGGCCGTGAAGGCCGCAACGGATGCCGGTGCAGCAGCGGCGCAGCGCGTCGGCGAACTCGTCTCCGTCCACGTCATCCCGCGTCCGCACGCGGATGTGGAAATGATCCTCCCCAAACGGGCCGCGAAGTAACGAGCCCCGTGGCGCGGCGGCACCACCGCCGCGCTTCCGGAGCGCCCGTCCGACCTGCATGGACCTCGCCCTCGGCATGATCGAGACGCGTGGCTTCGTCGGTGCCGTCGAAGCCGCAGACGTCATGGTGAAGACCGCGAACGTACGCATTCTCGGTAAGGAAGTGGTACGCGAAGCGCTCGTCACGATCGAGGTGGTCGGCGAGGTTGCGGCCGTGAAGGCCGCCGTCGAAGCCGGCGCCCTCGCCGCTTCACGCGTGGGAGAACTGATCAGCGCGCATGTGATCCCCAGGCCGGACGACGAGATCGATGGCATTCTCGCCACGCTCCCCGGTGCGGCACCGACGCAACCGGACCCCGAACCTGCACCGGCGCCTGCGCGGACGTCAGCACCCGCGGCCCCGAAGGCCGCACCCGCAGCCCCCGCAGCCACCGACGCCGAACTGGAAGGCATGACCGTCCATCAGTTGCGCGCCATCGCGCGCGAGATGACGGGCCTGGGCATCCAGGGTCGGCAGATCTCGAAGGCCAACAAGCAGGTCCTCCTCACCGAGATCCTGAAGGCCCGGAAGGCCTGACGTGGCATCCCCCGGTGCCGCGGTGGTGACACCACTCGCTCCGGCATCAGCGCCGGCGCCATGGTCTGACACCCGATGAAGCGCCCACCCTTCCATATCATCCTCACCACGATCCTCATCGGCATCTTCCTCTGGGTCTCTGTCAGCCTGCGCGAACAGTTCACGGTCTCCATCGACGCACCCCTCACGATCGAAGAGGTGCCGGCAGGCATGGCGATCCGCAGTGCCGTGCCACGGCACATCCAGATGAAGCTGCGCGGCGAAGGGTGGCGCCTCGCCGGACTCCTCATGGGGTCCGCCCTCAAGGTGAACATCCCGTACACCGCGCTCACGCCCGGCAACCGCATCATCACCATCAACCAGATCGTCGAACGCGTCACCTTATCGCCCGGGATCCAGCTCCTCCATACCTTCCCCGATACCGTGGCCGTCTGGCTCGACCGTGTCGCATCCCGCCGCGTGCCCGTCGTTGCCGATCTCGCCATCACCTTCCGTGAAGGATACGGCCAGGTCGGCCCCGTGCAGCTCATCCCGGACAGCGTGACCATGACCGGCGCCGAGACCGTGTTGCGGCAGATCACCGAATGGAAGACCACGCATGCGGAGTTCACGGACATCAAGGCCCCCATCGAGACGATGGTGAGCGTCACCCGCGGCGATGGCCCCACCGTGGAGTGCACGCCGTCGCAACTGCAGGTGCGCGTGAACGTCCAGCCCTTCGCCGAGAAGATCTTCAGCGGATTGCCGGTGCAGATCACCGGCACGCCGCCCAACCGGGAAGTGATCTTCATACCGCCCAAGATGGAGGTGGTGGCGCGCGGCGGGATCCGCCAGCTCGCCAGCCTCATGCCCGTGGATTTCCACGTTGCCGTGCCGTTCGACCGGATCGTGGCGGATACCACCGGCACGGTCCTCCCCGATGTGTACCCGCCCTCGGGCATCCAGGTGGTGACGCATCATCCGGAGCGGTTGCAGTACATTGTCAGGAAGAGATTGTAAGCGAGAAGGACGAGGGACACCACCATGAGACTCTGCATCAACATCGATCACATCGCGACGTTGCGCGAGGCACGGGGCGGACTGGAACCCGATCCGGTGACGGCCGCGCACATCTGTGAACTGGCCGGCGCCGATGGCATCGTGTGTCATCTCCGCGAGGACCGCCGTCATATCAACGACCGCGACCTGCGCATCCTCCGTGAGACGGTGAAGACCAAGCTGGACCTCGAGATGGCGGCCACCGACGAGATCGTGAAGATCGCCATCGAGACGCTCCCCGAACTCGTGACCTTCGTGCCCGAACGGCGTCAGGAACTGACCACCGAGGGCGGACTCGATGTGCTCGGACACATGCACCACCTGCGCGACGTGATCGCGGAGATGCACCGGCACGAGATCGAGGTGAGCCTGTTCATCGACCCCGTGCTGGAACAGGTGGATGCGGCCGCGGAGTGCGAGGCGGACAAGATCGAGATCCACACGGGCGAGTATGCGAACGCCCGCACCGAGCACGATCAGCTGGACTTGCTCGAGGTGGTCAGGGCCGCGGCACGGCGGGCGAAGGAACTCGGAATGGGCGTGAACGCCGGACACGGGTTGAACTACCTCAACATGATCCCGTTCCGGTCGATCACCGAGGTCGACGAAGTGAGCATCGGCCATGCGATCATTTCCCGTGCGGTCTTCGTCGGACTCGACCGCGCGGTGCGGGAGATGATCGCGCTGACACGCTAAGCGCGAGAGGCCTGATAACCAGAAGGGCACGGCGTCCGGTCGATCACCGGCTGCCGTGCCCTTCGTTCATAGGTACCGCACACGCTGGTCCTTACCGCACCAGCATCAACCTCCGCGTCTCCGTATACTCACCCGCCCGCAGGCGGTAGAAGTACATGCCGGTGGCCAGACCGCCGGCATCGAACGTGATGCGGTACTCGCCCGCTTCCTGATACCGGTCCACCAGCACACGCATTTCCTGTCCCAGCGGTGAGACGACGCTCAGGCGGACATGCGCACCGCTCCCGAGGGTGTACGGGATCACCGTGGAGGGATTGAACGGGTTCGGGAAGTTCTGACGCAGGGCATACGTGCCGGGAACACGGACCTCTTCCACACCGGTCCAGATCGACCCGTTGAGCGTCTTCACCCCGCTGATCCCGTTCGGTGTGAAGAGCGTCGTATCAGTGACCACGCCGCTGAGTGCCCCCGCGGCAAGGAAGGTCGCTTGTGCGGCGTAATTCAGCTTCCCGCGCGACAGCCAGACCTTGACCTTCAGCGCTTCACCGGCGACATAGCCATCCTTCGCCGGCGTCGTGGGATCATCCCCGAAGACCGCGATCGCGATAGGTCCCGTACCGGTCCACGTTTCGAACCCCGCGCACACCTCCGTTCCGAGAGAATCGTAGAAGAAGCCGACCAGGTCACCGGCAACAAGCGGGAGTCCGAATGTTGGCGAGACCGCATTCACCGGAACGATCACCGTGTGACTGGTCCCGGTGTTCGTGAACGTCCACGGTGCGGCGGTCACCTTCGCAACAGCCTGAAGGGGCACAGCGACCTCACCGCCGGTGGCCGGCGGAGGTGCCGACGTCCGGTAGTCCAGATCGTGGGCCGACTTCATCTTGATCTGATAGGCCTGACCGGGCTTCATGCTCCCGATCGCATTCAGTCCGATCGCGGGGACGTAGGCCTTCCCATCCTGGTCCTTGACGATGATGACATCGGACGACACGGCGCTCAGGACGGAGGTGACGGGCTTTGTGGTCTCCAGCAGGTACGGGATGATACTCCACCCCACGGGCATCGTCACCGTGACCAGTGCGGTATCGACCGGCAATCCGCGCACGCAGAGGGTCCGCGCGGTGGAGAACTTCACCTGATACCCTTCCGCCGGTTTCCAGAGTCCCACGCTGTTCACCGGGACGGACGGGATGAAGACGTTCTGCAGCGCGTTCTTGAGGATCACCAGATCAGGAAGGACATCGTGGAAGATGCTGTCCAGCGGTGTCTTCGGCGGCAGCACATTCAGCGAGATCAGGCTCCACCCCTGACGGAGCGTGAGGCATTGTTCAGCCTCGGGGCCGCTCATCGCCGTCACCCTGCTGATGCCGTTCGCCGCGAACGTACCGGTGTTCGTCACGATCCCGGACGGCGGTTCGTACGCAGCCCACACCCGGACGGTCTGGCCACTCTGCACGCGGTAGATCCGCCAGAGGATGGCCTCTCCCGCCGTGAACCCATCAGGTGCGGGGGTCGTCGGGTCGTCGCCGAATGCCGCGAGGGCGAGGTTCGACGTGCCGGTCCACCGCTCCATGCCGGCACACGCCAGCACACCAGCCGAATCATGGAAGGCTCCGATATAATCGCCCACGGCGATGTTCACACCACTCATCGTGATCGTGACCGTGGACGGAATGATGATCGTATGGCTGATCCCGGTATTCACGGGCTCCCAGGGGGCAGCACCGGACGCGGCGGTCAGGCCGAACGCGGGCGCCATCCACACGGTGCCATCGGTCAGCGTCATCGCATAGCGCCGCGTCGATGCACGCACACCGACGGAGGCATGGTAGTACCCTCCACGCGTCGGCTGCAGCACGGCCGAAACGGTCTTCGTTGCGCCGGCAGCGATACTCACCGATTCGCATACGGTGGTGATATCGGCGGAGCCGGTCGTATCCCTGGCGAAGAGCGCGGTCACCTGCACCAGGGCACTGTCCGTGAGCGATGGATTCTTCACGTCCACCGTGACCCGGATCTTCGTCCCGGGCGAAACGACATGCTTGCCGCCGGGCGGCAGCACCTCCCCGGAGCTGTCGAGCTTCATCGTCACCGAAAGGATGGCGGGGGTGATGGGCATGAGTGTATCCGCTCGCACCTGGTGGTCCGCAAGCGTGAGGGGACCCTTCTGTCCGAGGAACAGATCCTTCCATGGGCCCACGGCGGTCTGATAGACGCTTGCGGCATACCTGTCGCCGGCCAGCAAGGCAAGGAACGTCGCCGCGGATTCCGCGGGCACGGTCACGCTTCTGGTGACCATATGCACGGAATCCGTGAGGGTGTACCGCAGCGGAGAGATGTACGGCCCATTCCCCGCGCGGCGTGCGGTCCGCAGGGTCAGTGTCGCCGTGCCGGTGATCGCCGGATCCTTCGTTCTGAAGACGCCCGCACCGTTCGTTCCGGCATACACGTAGCCACTGGGATGACAGAAGAGCGGGATGACGCGCGTGGTCGTGAGGCCCTGGTTGATCACCGTCCATGTCGCGCCTTCATCCGTGGAATGCATGATACCGGTCGATTCCCCATCGCGCGCAAAGTACAGATCGCCTTCGCGGGTGCATGCCCATGCGGTGGTGTACCCGTAGGGCCATTTCACCGGCGTGGTGAGGGCGGTCCACGATACCCCGTGATCGGTCGACTTGTACAGGGTGCCGTCGCCGCCGCTGTTGCCGTAGTACACGCCCGAAGGATGGACCAGGCCCAGGCCGACCGCCGTATAGGGGATCGACTCCCACGACTCACCGCTGTTGGTGGAGCGATAGATGTTCGCGCCGTCCTGTGTTACGATGCCTCCGACGCTGTCCATCATCACCTGATAGAACCCGCCTTCCTTCTTCCGCACCCACTCGATACCTTCGTTCGTCGACCGGTAGATGCCGTCCTCGCTCACGACCCAGACCGCGCCACTCTTGTCGATGAGATTCTGACGGAGATTGTAATTCGTGATCCCCGTGTTCCGGCGTTCCCAGCTCGCACCGCCATCGGTCGAGACGCTCATGCCTTTGCTGAACACGCTGACGATGATATGGCCGCCCGCGGTGACGGACATGCCCAGCAGCGGGTCGCTGTTGGGGATCGTGGCAAGCTGCGTCCACGAGGAGCCGTTGTCGGTGGTCTTCCAGACCGTACCGCCGGAGCTCCAGGTGCCCGCGTACATCTCCCCTGATGGGCCCATCGCGAGGACGCGGACGTCATTGCCGGTACCGGGGCCGGCGGTCTGTATCCAGGTCTGGGCATGGGAAAGGGATGCCGCACCGAGGAGCGTGATGATGCACACCGCGGTCAGCGATCGTACAACGTGAGAAGGATATGAGAAGAAACGGCGAGATCCGTTCATGCGTCCCCCATGAAGTTTCGGTCTACAGGATTTCGGGAAGTGCAGCTGAGAAGGAACAGCGTATGCTACGCGATGCCGGGAGGCATCACCTTCTCAAGATACCCCGTGGATAAGAGAAAGGCAAGGCAACGACCACGAATGGAACGGAGAGGGGTGACACGGAAGGAACGAGTGTTGCTAACCTCTCCCCAACGCCCACACGATGAGGACAAACACCGATACGACCACGAGCCACTTTGGCAGATTTTTCATCAGTTCCCCCTGTGGAATATGCTTCTACATGGTATCTCGTTGCATCTGAGGGTCCATGCGGAAACGAGTCCGTCTCCGTTTCCATGATATCAAACTGCGCGCAATGATGCCGTGCGCCAGAGCACGATGGACGCACACACCATGCACGCACCGATCACTGCCAATGGGATCAGGAACCCTCCCCCCGCATCGAACCACGCACCACTGAGCGTCGCCGCCGGCGCGGCGATCATGTTCGCCGAGAACATCCAGCCGTACACCTGGCCAACCTGCGCCGGTCCCCAGATGCGCACGACCATCGCGGCATACAGGACGAGCACGCCGCCGTAATGCACGCCCGCAAGCAGCGCGAACACCAGGAATCCCACATCACCCCGCAACCAGAGTCCGGCAGTGAAGAGCACCACGGCCTGACCCAGCAGGTTGATGATGATCACCGAACGCGGACGTATCCTGTCCGCCACGAACCCCCACAGCGGCCGCCCCGCGGCGTTCGCCACCGCAAAGACACCGACGGCGATGAGGCCGACACCCGACGTTCCGTGCTGCGACAGATCGCGCAGGTTCGCATTCACCGCGAACCCTGCCGCAAGGCCGGTGATCATGCAGAGATACAGCACCAGGAATTGCGGCCGGGGGATCACCGCGCGAGCCGCGATCGGTGATGCTTCCGTGCCCGCATCACCCGGAGGGAACACCATGAGCCAGCCGGCGGGAACACTCACGGCAAGGAACGCGGCGCCCAGGAGACGGAAGACCTCGAAGGGTCCGAAACCGGCGCCGATGAGCGCTCCCGCGGTCTGACTGATCAGGAGTGCGCCACCGCCGAAGCCCGCGACCGCGAGCCCGGTCACGGTCCCGCGCGCCGCCGGGAACCACCGCACGAGCACGGCGATCGGCACCACATACACAAGTCCGACGCCGATCCCCGCAAGCACACCGATCCCGATCACCGTCCACGGGAATGCAGTGCCGCCCATCGATGCCACCAGCCATCCGGCACCGAACACCGCACCACCGGCCATGGCACAGGCACGCGGACCGAACCGGTGCAACAGGCGTCCGGCGAACAGCATGGTGAACGGGAAGGAGAAGTAGAAGAACGTGAACGGGAGTTGCGCAACGGTCTGCGTGATGCCGGCGGCCTGGCGCAATGGCCCCACGAACACGGACCACGCATAGATCGCCCCCAGGCACACCTGCATGAGGAGCGATGCGGCGAGGGCGAAGTAACGGTAACGGGTACTCATCGCGCGCGGTCCGGAGGGTGGAGGGTCAGTGCCGGCCTCGCATGATCAACGTCCTCGCACGGTGTAGGCACCGTGCGCGTCCACACCGATGACGGGGAGCATCCTGGTCCGCTGGAATGCGGCGAACCCCGGCTCCAGGGTCTTCCAGAATGCCTGCGTCGCCAGATCGCCCGGACGTTCGCCCGCAAGGTATTCCATGCCGGCCTCGTCCATGCGGCAGGGGAAGATGTGCACCGGGATCTGCGCCATGCCCGCATCATGCACCTGGATCACGAGCCAGTACACCTGGCGGATGCACGGATCGGTGATCGGGATGCACCCGATCGTGACGCAGTCGCCGTGGATCATGATGTCGCCGCCGAGCTTCGGTTTGTTACCGAGCAGGCTGTCCGAGGCATTGGGGTAGCTGACGCCGAGCGAGAGGTGGTAATCGCTGACGGGGTTGTAGATGTTGATGGTGTAGAACCCTTCCGGGACCTGCTTGTCGCCTTCGCGGCGTTTGGGGCCGAGTTCGCCGGAGCGCTGACAGATGGCGTAATCCGTCAGGAGCGTGAACGGCGCAGCGACGCTGTCGCGCGCCCAGATCTCCAGGATGCCCTCGCGCTTGAACGCGCGGAGGAACACCTCCCGCGGCGGATAATGGAGATGCCTCGCTGTGCACATGGCCCGGAGGACCGAATCGGTCTCGGCCTTCGCGGCGCGCACGCGCGGGAAGGTGAGCTGTTCCTGCAGGAAATCGCCGGCACGGACAGTGGTAGCCACGGCGAGCAGAACGAGCAAGGTGACACCGATCCATGCGGAACGACGTGATGCGGACATGCACACACCTCCTGGAATGGGATCGCCGGGGCCCCGGCGGGATGCATCGTTCTTCTAAGTACGGAGTTTTTTCTCACGGTGCAAGCCCTCCGGTGCATCCACCGATCGTCGCCATTCGCCGCGGGTCACCGCCGATCACCGCCGATCGTTGCCGGTCACCACCGGACGCCACGAGCGGATTCAGTCCCCCGCACGCAGTTCCCCCGCCTGCGATGCTTTCACCCAGTATGCCCGTCCGGGCTGGAGCGTGGCCGCCGGCATGTACCCGCTCCCGGAGCCGAAGAAACGGGAGACGATGATGCCCGGTGGCGTCGTGACGATGGTGTGGACATCCCACGGGGAATGGAATGGCGCGATGAGGTTCCATCCCGCCCGCAGGACGATGCGTGGAACCGCGACCGTGTCACCGCAGACCGCGTCGCTGCGTTGCACGTTATCCGCGAGCCAGAACCCCTGTCCGCACACGAGCGTATCGGTGGCGTGATAGCTGCCGTCGTAGGCCAGCGCCACCGGCACGGGGGCGGAAAAGATATCGGCGGTCCGCATCGACGCCTCCCGGAGCGGCACGGAACACAGGGACCATCCCGGCGAACGCTCCACGGCACGGCACACCGTGTCCGCGCCGGTGAGAAAACCGACGACCTTCCGCATCACCTCCGTTCGCATGGTGAAGGCATCGATCGACTCGAATCCGAATGCGAAATACACCACGCGCTGTGCGCCCGACCGATAGGCCAGGGCACCGGTCAGCGGCGTTGCCCCGCCTTCATACCAGAGCAGGGGCACGGCCGGCGACAGTGGCGTGATGGCCGACGGGAAGAGTTGATCGTCCGCCCCATCCCCTCCGGTGATCCCGAACCGGAGCCCGCGCAGGAACGCGCCATCGTCGCCCGTCAGGGAGAAGATCCCCGCCGCATCCAGCGCGAGGGAGGCGTGGAGATACGAGGCATAGAACGCGCGGTCGCTCGCGGTGCCGCGCACCGAAAGTCCGTAGCCAATATCCTGTCCGCTGAGGAACAGATGTCCGCCGGCATCGAGGAACGACATCAAGGCCGTCTGATCCGTTGCCGTGAGCGTGGCGGTGTAGTCGCTGCCGCAGAACCAGATCACCCCGCCGTCGTGACGGCAATATTGTGCGAGCGCTTCGGCGGTGATGGGTCCAGCGGTGATCACCGGCCACCGGTCGGCGGCAAGTCCGAGCGCTTCGAGAGCCGCCATGTAATACGACTCGAACGGCATGCCCGCATCATCATCCACGATCAGCCAGGGATGACCGGCAAAGAACACGTTCAGCGTGCGCGCCGCTCCGGGTTCGCTGTACCATCCATCGGACCACGCGGCCACTACGGTGTACGTATGCCGTCCCGCGCCCGGTGCATGATCGCGATACGTGCGCACACCGGGCCCGACGGAATCCACACGGGCACCATTACGCACGATCACCACACGTCGCAACACACGCGCGCCACCGGACGGCGGATCGGTCCAGCTCAGCACCACATCCGTTCCGCTCTGACGCGCATCATCGAGGACGGCGGGTTCCGGCCGCGGCACGGTGCCGAAGAGTGCCCGCCAGATATCGACGCGGCCCGCTCCCCACCGGTCGTCGGGTGCGGCGCCCGTGAGCCCTTCCTTCGAAGCGGATCCGGAGAGGCGGTCCTTCACCTGCGCGGGCGTGAGCGTTGGTTCACGCTCGAGAAGCAATGCCACGGCCCCTGCGACGTGCGGCGATGCCATACTGGTGCCGCTCATGCTGCGGAACCCGCCGCCCGGGACCGAGGACACGACACCGCCACCGGGAGCGATGAGATCCGGCTTGTGCGCGCCCGTGCGCGTGGGCCCACCCGCACTGAACACCGACACTGCTCCGGGCGGCACGGCATTGTCCGCGGACCCCACCGTGATCGCCGTCCGTGCGCATCCGGGCATCCCCACCGTGCACGACGCGTCCACATGATCGAGGAATGCCACTTCCGCGTTCCGTTCCCACCAGAGATCGATCCTTCCGCCACCCGGCATCGTGCCGTCACCGGCCGCTTCGCATCGCAGGATCATCGTGATGCCGGGATCGTTGACCGGCACCCGCGGAAAGAGCGTGCACCGGATGACGTTGTCATTGTTCAGCGGCGAATGGACGGTGCTTGTCCCCGCGACCATCACCGAATCGAAGGAGAACACCGTGGTCGATCCCGGGTCGACGGCGAAGGGCGGGACATCCTGCGTCATGGTGCGGCAGGAGAGCCGTATCCTGTCGGCGCCGTTGTACCAGAGCTCCATCGGGATGGCCGCGGAGTCGTCCGGTGCGAGCGTATGGAACTGAAAGCGGATCTCCACGGCGCCACGGGGCGGCACGACCGCGGAGGCGTGTCGCGCGGACGCCGCCTCGTTCCCCGCGGCGAGACAGATGACGCTCCCCGCTGCCACATCGGCATCGATCGCCTGTTCGAAGAGCGATGTGCCGTCGTGCGGGCCAAGATTGGTCCCCTGACTGGTATTGATGACGTGCCGCTTCCCCCGTGCGTTCGCTTGCGCACGGATGTAGTTGTACCCATCGAGCGTACCGACGGTGGTGAGTCCGCCCGACCAGAGGTCATCGCCCCGGTTGCACACCATGATGATGTCCGCTTCCGGGGCCATACCCACATAGGTCGCATCCGTTCCCCCATTCCCCGCGGCGATCCCTGCCACGTGCGTGCCGTGTTCCGCAAGGTCGTACTGCCACCATCGGTGGGCGTTGATCGCGGCAGAGTCGTGTTCCGCCCCGTACCCGAACCCCGCGGGAGGTGTGCCGGTGCCGGACTGGTCCCACACAGCGAGGATGCGGGTGCGTCCATCCGCTGCGCGGAACACCGGATGTGGCGTGTTGATCCCGCTGTCCGTGAACCCGATGATCACGCCCTTCCCCGTCACCCGGCGTGCTGGATCGGGTTGCGCATGGAGGATCCCGGCGCCGGTGGACGGCACACTGCGGTCCAGGGATGCCTGGAGTGGACGCGAGGCCTCGACGCATTCAACCTCCGGTTGACCGGCAACGGTACGGAGCGCATCAACTGGCAGCGTTGCGGTCAGGATGGCGCCATGGCGGGAGCCGCTCCGTCCACCGGCATCACGCACGATGGCTTCCAGGCGTTGGCCGCCGCGGAGAAGGACCTCGACCATGGCGGGTGCGGTCCCTGCCGCACCCCCCACCGGCCCGCCATTCACGCGTAACGAGGGTCCCGCGTACGCAGGCGAGGCCCGGAGGGCCAGCATCTGCTCCAGGCCGGGGTCGAGTTTCGATGACACGACGGGTGTATACAGCGCATCGTCCTGTGCGATCGCTGCCGCTCCACCAAAGAGCAGCGCGAGCAGACATCCCGCGGCGGTCCGCATCGTCATGGCTCCTGTGTGTTAGTGCTCATCACGCGGCGCACGAGGGCGAGATCGGTGGCCCCCACGCCGCCGTTCAGGTCGGTATCCTGGAACACATAGGCATGCGCGCGTCCGATGCCCTGGCGTATCGCCGCGCAATCGCTCGCATCCGACCTCCGGTCGCCATTCACATCACCGGCGATCATCCCGTAGATGCCCGGGGCGAGCGTGGCGGCTTCGCCCCCGGCGTAGAGATCGGCGTGTGATGTCATGTCGCACACGAACATGGTCGTCCCCGCCGCCACCGGTTGTGCGCATGTGGCGCGGCGATGGTTGCGGTGAACGAAGGTCACGTCCCACGCGCGATGGTCCGTATCGGGAAAGAGAAGAGGGATATCGAATGGTGGGGAGAACGGACGCACCGTCCCATCCGCGCAGGTCCAGGCGGGCATGGCCATGAGCGGGACGCCGTCACCGCCGGACACTGCATCACGAACCTCGATGGCCATGCTGTCCACGGCTTCCGGCGGGATCTCGCGTCCTGGAAAGCGCGCGGCAAGGATGCCGGCATCCTGCAACGTGGTCCGCATCCGACCCGTCCCGGTGTCGAACGCGCCCTCCAGGAACATCCGGGCCGTCAGCGCGCGGACGTGATGATGGAGCGTGATGGACCAGGCACAGACCTGTCCGTGTTCCGTCACCATCATCGATCCTGTCCCGGTGGCTGTGCGGCGCTGCACCGGTGACACATCCCTCTGCGCGATCACCGCAACGACGCCGGGATCGAGCGTCCAGCGCAGAGTAAGCGGGGCCGATGACGCACACCGGCACACAAGAAGATGTTCCGTCACCGCGGAGGCCGTCGTGTCGCCGGCGCGCACATCCACCCATGCCCCTTCACCCAGCGCCGCGCGTGCCGTATCGGGGTCGATCAGTCGGAGGTCGAACACCTCCGGTGGGGGCGCCGGCGGTATCTCTTCCTCACCGAGCGCAGCGTCGATGCCCGCCGTTGCGGATGCCGCGATGCCCAGGCGGACGGTCGTGCTGTCGCCCGTGCCTGTCGTGACGGTGAACTGCGCATCCACCGGCTGGCCGGCGAGCGCCGCGGCCGCACCGAACACGATCAGCACACATATGCACCACGAGTACCGTCGATCCATCGCATCCTCCCCCGGAAAAACGAAACGGGGTCCCGATCATGGGACCCCGTCAGTGATACACGCGGGTGATACGAATTGCGATGGTGTCAGTCGCGCAATTCCAGCTTGCGGATCTCATCGCGGAGCGCGGCGGCCTTCTCATACTCTTCCTTCTCGATGGCCTGCTTGAGTTGTTGATTCAACTGCTCGAGCTTGCTCATCTTGCCGCCCGCGGCCTGGTCCTTCGGCGGCTGGGCGGGGGACTTCGTCTGTTTCGGCGCGACACCTTCCTTCGCCTGCCCCTCCTCTTCCTCCTCGTCGGGCACGAACGATGCTTCGTCCATGACGCCGGAGGAGACAAAGATCTGCGCGCCGTACCGGACCGCGAGGGCGATCGCATCGCTCGGACGCGAATCGATGAGCTGGTTGTCGATGCTCAGTTTCGCGTAGAACGTGCCATCGCGCAGGTCATCGATGGTCACTTCGGTGAGTTCCGACCCGAAGGCCGCGATGATGTTCTTCATGAGGTCGTGCGTCAGCGGCCGGGGCGGTTTGATCCCTTCCATCTCCAGGGCGATCGACTGCGCCGCGGCCTGCCCGATGATGATCGGCAACCGCCGCGACCCTTCAACCTCCCGCAGGATGAGGGCGTACGCCCCTCCGCTCGCGGGGTTCGTTGAAAGTCCGAGGATATCTACCAGCACGCGTTCCACAGGCCACTCCTTTTCGAAGACGGGAAGAGCAGAGCGGGCGGCGTGCAGCGCGGTCGTCCGCCCTGCATGCTGCCCTGTGCACCCTTCACTTCTTCGCCTTCAATTGTTCGGTCAGCTCCGGCACGATCTCGAAGACATCCCCCACGATACCGTAATCCGCGAGCTGAAAGATCGGTGCTTCCTTATCCTTGTTGATCGCCACAATGTACTTCGACGACGACATACCTGCAAGGTGCTGGATTGCGCCGCTGATTCCAACCGCTATATACAGTGAAGGGGAAACTGTTTTGCCTGTTTGGCCAACCTGCTCAGAGTGCGGCCTCCAGCCTGCATCTACAATTGCT
>WBZP01004927.1_pt1 | contig 13725 bp, 13 predicted proteins | sample 5204301 | NCBI WGS metagenome assembly WBZP01 (sample SAMN12412401, study PRJNA552823) | activated sludge metagenome | isolation source: activated sludge from nitrification reactor of wastewater treatment plant... | place: USA: Pennsylvania | collected 2017 | reverse complement strand
GGTCGTCGACCTGGTTCTTCGTCGGCTTGATGACGATCTCCGGGTCGAGCAGGCCTGTCGGCCGGATGACCTGCTCGACAACCTGGCTGGACATCTTGATTTCGTAGTCGCCCGGCGTTGCCGAAACGAAGATCGCCTGGTTGATGTGCCGGTCGAACTCCTCGAACGTCTGCGGGCGGTTGTCCACGGCACTTGGGAGCCGGAAACCGAACTCCACCAGCGTGTCCTTGCGGGCGCGGTCGCCGAAGAACTGGCCCTGCACCTGCGGCAGCGTGTTGTGTGACTCGTCGACCACCAACAGCCAGTCATCCGGGAAGTAGTCCAGCAAGCACCACGGCGTGGAACCGGGCTCGCGCATCTGCAGGTGCCGCGAGTAGTTCTCGACTCCCGGGCAGTACCCGGTCTCACGCATGGACTCGATGTCGTAGTGCGTGCGTTCCTCAAGACGCGCGGCTTCGAGGATCTTGCCCTGCTTGCGGAAGATTTCGAGCTGCTCTTCGAGCTCCTTCTCGATGCCGGCGATGGCGCCGTCCATGCGGTCGCGGCCGGTGACGAAGTGCTTCGCGGGGAAGATGTCGACCTCGTCGCGCTCAGCCAGGACTTCGCCGGTCAGCGGATCGAGTTCGACAATCCGTTCAACTTCGTCGCCGAAGAAGTCAATGCGCACGGCGAGTTCGTCGTAGCTTGGAATCACGGTGAGCGAGTCGCCACGCAGCCGGAACTTGCCCCGGACCATGTTCATGTCGTTCCGCTCGTACTGCATCGCCACCATCTTGCGGATGGCGTCGCCGCGGTCGAAGCGCTGGCCGCGGCCGAAGTGGAGGACGAAACCCTCGTACTCGGTCGGGTCGCCCAGGCCGTAAATGCAACTGACCGACGCCACGATGATCACGTCGCGCCGCGTCAGCAGCGCCCGCGAGGCTGCGTGGCGGAGCTTGTCGATCTCGTCGTTGATGTCCGCGTCTTTCGCGATGTAGGTATCGCTTCGCGGGATGTACGCCTCGGGCTGGTAGTAGTCGTAATAGCTGACGAAGTACTCGACGGCGTTGTCGGGGAAGAACTCTTTGAGTTCGGCGCAAAGCTGGGCCGCGAGCGTCTTGTTGTGCGCGAGGACGAGCGTTGGCCGGCCGGTCTGCTGGATGACGTTGGCAATGCTGAACGTCTTGCCCGAGCCGGTGACGCCCAGCAGCGTCTGGTACCGGTCGCCCCGATTCACGCCCTCTACGAGCTTCTCGATAGCCTGCGGCTGGTCGCCGGTTGGGACGTAGTCCGCGACAAGATTGAACTTCGCGGGCGCGGCGGCAGGGGCGTGGACACTGGTCATGGGTTGAGTTTAGCCGATGGCCGGGACGGGTTGGGTGAGGACTGCTGAGGCAATAACATACTTGACGCACCAGACCACCTGTTCTAGAATCAGTCTATGGACGCAACGCCTTTCCCCGCAAACCTCATGGAAGCCATCCGGTACTTCTCCGATGAGGAACGCTGCCGCGACTTCGTAGCCGACCTTCGCTGGCCGAACGGTGTTGAGTGCCCGCGAGAAGGGTGCGGGGCTAAGCGCGTCCAGTTCATCGCCACGCGGGGTATCTGGCGGTGCAAGGAATGCAAGCGGCAGTTCAGCGTGAAGGTGGGCACCATCTTCGAAGATTCCCCCATCGGCCTGGACAAGTGGCTCACCGCCCTTTGGGTAATCACGGCGCACAAGAAGGGCATTAGCTCCTACCAGCTTTCCCGCGACCTGAGCGTCACGCAAAAGACGGCATGGTTCATGGAGCATCGACTCCGGCTGGCGATGCGTACCGAGTCCTTCAACAAGCCGCTGGGCGGGGAAGTCGAAGCGGATGAGACTTTCATCGGCGGCAAGGAAACGAACAAGCACATCGACAAGCGGTCGATTAAGAAGCATCCCAGCAAGCGCGGTGGCGGGACCGAGGGTAAGGCCATCGTCATGGGCCTGTTGGAGCGCGAGTCCGGCCAGTTCCGGGCAACAGTTGTCCCCAGCACTCGGAAGGGTCATCTACAGGCCCAGGTGCGCGAGCACGTCGCTCCCGGCTCCAACCTGTACACCGATGCCCATGCCAGCTACCGCACGCTGAATACGGACTACCAGCACGAAGTCGTTGTCCATGCCGCCGAGTACGTCCGCGGCCGCGTCCATGTGAACGGCGTTGAGAACTTCTGGAGCCTGTTGAAGCGCGGCCTGAGTGGCATCTACCACTCCGTGGAAGTCGAGCACCTTGACCGCTACCTCGATGAGTTCACGTACCGCTTCAACTCCCGCAAGGAGACGGACGCCCAGCGCTTCCGCAACAGCGTTCCTCGCGTCTCGGGCAAGCGGCTGACCTACGCGGAACTGACTGCTAAGGCGTGACGCTCCCGGCTTCGCGGGCCTAGACGTAATGAGATACGATAGAAGCCGACAACCAAAAACCGCCCGGGGCTGAATCGGGCGGTTCGGTTGGCTCGCTGACGGGTGGACGATCAGTCTGCCGAGGGCGACGGGTCAGGGACGGAATTGTTTAGTCGCTAACACAAAGGTAGTGGCTCGGGCGTAGCTTGTCTACACCACGGTGTCACGGGGGTTAGCGCCATGGCATTCAACAAGGACAAGTTCAGGAACCTGATCCTGTACATCGCTGAGCAGTCGCGCGACGATGTGAAATTCGGCGCGACCAAACTCAACAAGATTCTTTACTTCGCCGACTTCGAGTCCTACGGGCTGTGGGGCCGGGCGATCACTGGGTCAACTTACGTTCGCCTGGACCGCGGCCCCGTACCCAAGGAGATCCTTCCGGTTCTCCGTGAAATGGAGGACTCCGGCCTCATCCGCCGGACGGAACGCACCTACTTCCACCACACCCAAAAGGTCGTGGAGCCGCTGGAGCCGGCGACCCTCGCGGTGTTCGAGGCCCGAGAACTTGACCTTGTGGACAAGGTCATGGCGGAGCTTCGCCAGTTCAACGCAGACGAGGTGAGCGCGCTGTCACACCTTGATGACGGATGGCGTTTAGCTGAAGACAGGGAGGTGATACCGTATAGTTCTGTGTACATTTCTTCACTCTCGGCTGTTGGTGGCCAGCGGGGTGTGAGAAGGGTCGAGGACGATGACGGTTACGAACTCTCACGCCGAGCTGCCAGAGCGTGACTGGACAGAACACTTCCCCGAGTCGCCGCCCGATTTTAGGGATGGGCCGGACTTTAGGGAGTCGATTGCCCCGTTCATTGCGGAACCGGAAACCTACGACTCGCTGTTTACAGATGGCCGAGCGGAAGCACGCGGCGGAATCAATTTCCGGCTGGCTGAGTGGTGGCGCAGCGACTCGCCCGAGCCAGGCAAATGGGAAACGCTGCCTACAGTTGGTGGCTACTTGGGGCTACGCTCATGTGTGATCGAGTTTCTGTTGAGCAACGAGGGCGGTGGATGGCAAATAACGTATCTGGCGGCCAGGGAGCCCTTGGCGCTCGGTGATGAAGAGGACGACTCAGGGAACCAATAGCGGAAGCTTTGCGAACGTTGTTCGCCGCCTGCTTCGCGTGCCCAGGCACGAACTGGACGCTGAGGAGCGGAAGTGGCAAGAGGAACAGAAAGCGAAGCGCGACGGCGTAGTCGAGAAGTAGCGAGTGGACTACATCCTCCTGAAGCGCGGCAACGACTGGATCGTCGGTCGAGCACGACCGCATTTGGCCCATGTCTTCGATGCAGTTGAAGCGTTTCCGACTCGACGGGCAGCAGAGAAATTCATCGGGGAACGGCGAGCGGAGCAGCCCCGGACACTGACGTTGACCTTCGGCGACACTCCCGCCGTTGGGCCGCAGATCATCGTCGTCGATGACGACGGCTAAGGGACATCGTCGTCGTAGACTGCGGCCGCGAGATACCAGCCAGCCAAGAAGGCCAGAACCAGCCCGCAGACCCAACGCGTCTCCACGGGATTGCCCCAAAGCGCGCCGCCACCCGCCCCGACGGCCACGATCACGCCCATGCCTCGGAACTTCCGCGCGAGCGTGGGCACCACTGCCTTCGAATCCCGATGTCGCGATTGCTGCTGAGGCACGCCCCAAATCATCCCCCAAAGTGCGGTGGTGCGTCAAGTATGTTATTGCCACTGCTGACAGCAGACTGTCAGGAGGTCCGGGCGCCGCGCAGGGCCGCGATGCTCATCAGCAGGCAGTCCGTTTCATGCGAGCAGTCTTTCCAGGGGCCGCCCTTGCGAAACGCCCACGATTGCCGCGGCAACCACGAACGCGTCCAGGGCTTCCAGTCGCTCAGCGGCCGGAAGTAGGTGCCACCGAAGCGTTCGTCCAGTAGGTTCTCCCGGATGAACCGCCACTGCTTCCGGAGCGCGCGATGGTATGGCCCGTCCTCGCCCTCGTCCGCCGCATAGAGCGCCAGGATCCGCATCCCTTCGAACTGCACCCACCAGAGTCGCGCCGGGACAACGGTTGCGTGCCCTTCGAGGTGGTCCGGCAGCCCCGAGTTGCCGCCGTAACGGAACCCACCAGCCTTTGACCGCGACCGCCGAAGCGTGTGGAGCATCAACTGCCGGGCGCGCGCTTCCATGTCGGGATAGTCCGGCAGCACCCTCGCGCCGGTGCGGAAACGCTCCGTCGCCTGGAACCCGTAGCCGTACCACTCCATGCCGGGCTGGGGAGTCCAGTCGTCGTGGAATCCGTAGTGCACTTCACCGGCCGCCGTCGTGGCACGGCGCATGTAGATTTGCGCGAACTCGTCGAGGAGCTCACGCGCCAGCGCCGAACCAGGGACAACGGCAAGGAAGTCGAGCAGCGTTTCGAACCAGTCGCCCAGGACGTTCACGTCCTTGAGCCCGATGTCGTGGCCGAGCGGCTCCTCGGGCCCGGCGCCGTCGGGCACGTCCGATGGCTTGCGGATCACGGCTCCGTCGCGGGTAAGCCAGGAGAAGAACCCTCCGTGTTCACGGTCGCGAGCATGCCGGTTGAACCAATCGAGGCCCTCTTCCGCGAGCTCCAACGCGCCGGGATCCCCGGTCGCACGGTACGTCACTACGGCCGCCTGGACCGCGTACGCCCCAGAGTGGGCATGCTTGGAGCCGCCCGCGCGAGGCTCCCCGTTGGGCGAGACGAGCCAGTACCAGCCACCCCGCTCGCGGTCCCACATCACCTCGCGCAGGTAGCGCAGGCCATGCAGCGCGTACTCCTGCCAGCGTCCGTCGGAAGCGTGGGATTCCGACAGCTGGGCGAGGGAGCGCGTGTGCCGGGCCTGGAATTCGAGCATCCGCCCGGCGTCATCGAAGCGGCGCCAGGCACGGTCGAACGACTGGAGGAATCCACCGTCCTCGTTGTCGACGCAAACCGGGAACCAGGCGTCGAGGACATGCTTCTGAAGCACCGTCTCCATTTCGCCGGCCAGTTCTTCGCTGGACAGGGGCTTACTGCTGCTTCGGTTGAACACGAGCGGAGTATAAGCGCGAGTCGAGGTTTGGCTGCCGGGCGGGTAGCCTGAGTCCATGGCACTCAGACGGCGTCCACTCGGCAGCACGGGCCTGACCGTCGCGGAACTCGGCCTCGGCGCGATGGACACGCCGCATTCGTCCGAAGCCGTCGAAACCGTCTCCACCGCCATCGACCTCGGCATCGACTTCATCGACACGGCCCGCGGTTACGAAGGCAGCGAGTTCCTTCTCGGCCGGGTCATCCAGGAGCGCGGCGGCAAGAACTTCATTGTGGCGTCCAAGACGTTCAGTCACTCCATCAACGGCAGCCAGTGGGAAGTGGACAGGTCGCTGAGCGTGCTCGGCGTGCCGAAAATCGACCTCTACCAGTTGCACGACATCTCAACGGCGAAGGCCTGGAACGAAGCGATGGGCGAGAACGGCGCCCTCGAAGGCCTGAAGACCGCGCAGTACCGCGGCCTCATCGACCACATCGGCATCTCAACTCACGACCTCGAAATCGCCCGGTGGGCCATCGAATGCGGAGAGTTCGCCACCATCATGCTTGAGTACTCCGCCTTCTACCCCGAGTCGGCGCCGCTGGTCGAACTCGCAGCGGGACGTGGCATCGGCGTCATCGTGATGCGTCCGGTTGGCGGCTCTGGCCGGACAAGCGCCATGCGCGGCCGCATCGCCAACGGCTACAACGGGCCGCTGACACCGGCCAACCTGCTCCGCTACGTGCTCTCGAATCCGGCTGTGTCCGTGGTCATCCCCGGCGCGCGCTACCCCTCGCGCATCATCGAGAATGTCGCGACCGCCTCGAACTACGAGCCCATGAGCGCGGCCGAACGAGCCCAACTGGAAGCGGACGCCCGCGAGTTCTACGAGTAGCCCGTGCCCTTGACAATTGCGAGCCGGAACCCGATCACTAGAGAAGCCCGTTCGGGCACAATGCTCCCCGTCGTCCACGTCGATGCAAAGAGACGTGAACTGGCGGGGCTATTTTCCACCATGCCTGAGCGGTTTGAGGGCCCTATTCGACCTTCATGCCGAGAATCGCGGGGTCGGCCGGCGGGTAGCGTAGGTCCAGCGACTCCAGCTTCTTGATCAGTGCCTCGGCGATGACCACATCCCGGTACCACTTCCGGTCCGCGGGCACGGCATGCCATGGCGCGTTCTTCGTGTTCGTCTTCGTGATCACGTCGCTGTAGGCGTCCTGGTATTCGGTCCACAGCTTCCGGTCGTCGAGGTCGCCGAGGCGGAACTTCCACTGCTTCTTCGGGTTATCTATGCGCTCCTGGAGCCGTTCGCGCTGTTCGTCCTTCGAAATCAGGAGGGCGAACTTCACGACCTCCGTGCCGTTGCGGACAAGGAACTCTTCCCACGTGTTGATGTCGTCGAAGCGGCGCTCCCACACCTCTTTCGGCGCGATGTTCTTCACGCGCTCGACGAGGACGGCCTCGTAGTGGGATCGGTTGAAGATGGTGATGTGGCCCTTTTCCGGGGTCTGGCGCTGGTACCGCCAGAGGTAGGGATGCGCGAGCTCCTCCGGGGTGGGGACCTTGAAGCTCACCACCTGGCAGCCCAACGGACCCACTTCCTGGAACACACTCTTGATCGTCCCGTCCTTGCCGCCCGTGTCGATGCCCTGGAGGACGATCAGCAGGCCGTACCGCTCGTCAGCATAGAGGAGGTCCTGCAGCTCATTGAGGCGGATGCGAAGTTCGGCGATCTTCTTCTCGCCTTCCTCCTTGGTCATGCCGTTCGAACGTGAGGTGTCGAAGTCAGACACCTTGAACTTCTCCCCGAAGGGCGGGACGAGGTTGTGGCCGTTGCTCATGGGGCGAAGTGTCCGCCTTCGCGGGGCCGGAGGCTACTCCGCGGACCTGGCCGCGCGGCGGGCTTGCTGGTCGGCGGGCAGGTCCGCTTCGAAGTAGTCCTTCCATGGCGCGTCCGGTGTTTCGCAGCCGGCCTGCGGCACGAACCGCGAGCGCTCGACCAGCTCCATCCGGTGGATGTACCGGGGGCAGTTCGAGAACACCTCCGCGGCTGTTACCCGGACGATGAACTGCGCCCCGGGCCACTGCTCCGTCAGCGGGTCATCGAAATCGATCGACGCGGAGCCGTTGAGCCGGATGCGGAATTGCCCCATCCAGTCGACGAAGAGCATGCCCACCTTCCCCGTCTCCAGGATGTTGCCGGTGGTCATGAACTGGCCGTTCCCGTCGTAGCTGGGGAAGGCGAGGGTGTGATCGTCGAGCACGCGCACGAACCCGGGTTCGCCGCCCTTGTACGAGCAGTCCAGGTTCCCGTCGGCGCCCTGGCTGGCGATGAAGAACATGTCGAGGCTTTCGATGAAGTCACGGTCACGCTCGGTGATCGTGTCGTGCACGGTGAGCGCGGATATCTTGTCCGCGAGCCTGCACGAATCGAAGCGGTCCTGGATGTGGCGGGCGCCTTTGCCGTGTTCGAATGCCATCTCGCTTCTCCTTGCGCGGTTTGCGCGCCGCGGCCTACTGTTGCGCCACCAAGTCTACTCGCTGGAGAAACCACAAATGCCGAGCCGGCGTAACTCCATCGCTCTCACTGAGCAGGAACAAGAAGCCTTCCTCAATGACAGTTGGACGCTGCAGGTCGCGTCCAACGGCCACAAGGGGTTCCCGCACCTCATCGCCATGTGGTACGTCATCATCGACGGCAAGATTCACTTCACCACGTTCGGCAAGAGCCAGAAGATCATGAACCTCCGGCGCGACCCGAAGATCACCTGCATGCTCGAATCCGGCAAGGGCTACACCGAGCTGAAGGGCCTGGTCATCGAAGGCAACGCTGACGTCATCGACGACGACAACGCCTTCACGGCCAAAGTCATGGGCCACGTCGGCGCCAAGTACAACGGCATCCCCATCCCGACGGACACCCCGGAAGCGGCCCTCAAGGCCGCCAGCAAGCGCGTCGTCGTCCGCGTCAACCCGGTCGATGTCTATAGTTGGGACCACGCGAAACTCGGCGGCCGCTACTAAAGCCGCAAATCCCGCCGACCCCGGCCCAGGCCCGACTGCAAAGAGGCCAGTTCGCCGCACCTCAGAGGCGAGGGCGGAAGACCTCGCTCGCCCAGGAGCAGCGCACCCCGTCCACCCCCACCAGCCAGAGCTGATCGCGGCTGAGCAACCCGGCCGCAAAAGGCCGAATCCCCCGCCCCCTCGCCCAGGCCCGACTGTAAAGCAGGGCAACCCGCCACACGCCCAGAGGCGAGGGCGGAAGACCTCGCTCGCCCAAGCGCAGCGCACACCTTCCTCCCCCACGGAACCGCCACCACCCGGGACCAGATCGCGGCTGCGCAACCCGGCCCAACGCCAGACCAGCAGACCGTCTTCAGTTGCTGATCGAACCAGGGCTGTGAGCGCTCGTTGCCTCCTCGTCCCGAACGCTATCCCTCATTCCTGTCCTCAACCCCTCACACACTGCCCTCCTTTACAGTCGGGCCTCGGCAGGAAGGGCCGCGCTACTGCACCGTCACCGTGCCCGTCATCGTGTCCGGGTGAATGTCACACGTGAAGTGATACACACCCGGCGTCGAGAACGTGTACGAGGCAGAGCCCGCCTTCGTCGCGGCACTGCTCAGTGGGAAGTCCGTGCCGGAAACGTTGTGCGGCTGGACAGGCTCGTTCCATGACCAGGTGACGGTCCCACCGGGCGCTACCTTGACCGCGCTCGGGCTCCAGAAGAAGCGCACGGTGCCTGTCGCCCCGACGAACGCGCTCATTGGGTTCCCGCCCGCCGGCGCGGGCGTCGCGGTCGGCGCCGGCGGCTGGGTGGCCACCGGCGTGTTCGCCGCCGGAGGGTTGGTCGCGGTTGGCGGGGCCGCTGTGGGTGTGGCCGCTTCAGCGCTCGGTGACGGGCTGGCCGCCCCAGTCGGAGACGGCGCGCTGCTGGGCGCGGCCGTGGGCGAAGCGGCGCCGGCCGCCGTCGCGACCGTCGTTGCCACCGCCGTCGCCGAGGCAGTCACGTGGGTCGGCGTCGGTTCGCTCTTCGAATCGGCGCCGCCACAAGCGGCGAGCCACACGGCGGCGAGGGCAAGAGTGATAGACAGCGGCAGCCCGCGCATGGTGCGTCCTCCGGAAATTCGTGCGAACGGTGTTTCGAACCTGGCGCCCGTCGGGAGTGAATCCGGGACAAGCAGAGTGGCCATCGCACCGGCGATGGCCACTCGTCACGCTGTTGTCAGCGCGAGGTGTTAGCGCTTGCTCGCCGCGAACGCCACTCCCGTCGCCGCGAAGGCCAGTCCAACCGCTCCGAAGACGAGCCAGAGGCCACTGTCGCGTGCCGGCGCGGCCGGTGTCGCGGTGTCGCCGGTGTTCGGCGGCAACGGCGCGCCCGTGCCAACGTTCACCGTCGCGGCCATGGCCTGATCCAGGTGCAGCAAGCAGTAGTACTGGTAGCTGCCTGCCTTCGTGAACGTCAGCTCGAACTTCGTGCCCTTCGGATATCCGACGCCGATGACGCCGCTGTTCACGATGCCCGTGCCGTCGAACCTGCCGCCGGGCGGGACGGACGCCGCAATATCGAGGATGGCTTCGCCGCCGCCGGGCGGAATGAGGGCCGCGACGGCCCCGGGATTACCGATCGAGACGGTGTGGGGCGTCTGCACGCCGGAGACCCACTCGATGGTGTCGTTAACGCCGATGTTGACGGTGGCGGGGAAGAACTGCTGCACGTCGCCTTGCGGCACGTCCGTCGCCGAACTGACAGCGAGCGTGTACTTGCGCCCGCCGCTCGGGTTCGCCGCGACCGCGACCGGCTTCGCCGCCATCCCGGCGGCGACAGCCTTCAGCGCGGCCGTCGAAGAGGCGAACTGCGCGGCCGCCCGGCCATCAACCGAAAGCTGGTTGTCCGGCGTGCCGAGGTCCGATGTCTGGACCACCACCGTGCCGGTCATCAGCGGGTGGAGGATGCAGAAGTAATCGAAGCTCCCCTTCTTCGGGAACGTCACGGAATAGCTGTCGGTGCTGGTCGCGCTGCCGGCGATGAGGCCGGAGCTGATGAAGCCCGTGCCGTCCCAGTTCGGGTTGGCGCCGCCGACGAGGACGCTCGGGTCACCCGCGGGGATACCGAACGTGACGCTGTGCGGCTCAGCCCACGGGAAGGTGAACTTCACGGAGTCGCCCGGCTGGACGTAGACAACGGTTGGGCCGAACTGGTTGACGGTGAAACCAGGTTCGCCCGTTCCGGCTTTGACCCCGATCGTGGTGGCAGCCACCGCCGCCTGCCCGGTAGAAGCGAACACAGCCGCAATCGCGACTGCCAGCGCTGGCAGTGCCAGCCATACCTTCCTCATGTGCTTCGTGCTCCTCTGTTGTTCGGTCTTACACCGACGGCGGGAACGTAAACCTGCCTGAACCGGCGGACAAGGGGTAGACGTGTCACAAATCGATGTCTTCGTGTGGCCTGGGCCACATCCGACCCCAATCTGGCCGTTCGCAGTCGACATGGCCCCCATGTCCGTTCGCTCATCTGTCTGCGCTCCCGCTGGATTCGGGCGGCATCGCACCCGAGCGATCGGAACGTAAGCGGGCCAGGACCGCTGCTTCAAGGTGCTTCGTGTGGGACGAATCACAGGGCAGGCGAATCTCCGCCCAAAGTCGGAGGGACTGGCGCGTGCCGCATGACAGAGGGCTATCGAATGGCGGCCTTGCGTTGCCACTCGGCCGCCGAAGGCAGTCCTTTCAGACCTCGCGCCAGGCGGACGCTTCGCAGCAGCGCCAGCTCCACCGCTCGCGCGGCAAGCACGCCGACAGTGAGGGCCTCGAACGGCTGGATGGCGAGCCTGCCCATCGAAACCGCGAACGCGGTGTCGCCGTCGCCGGTGGTGTGGGCAGGGGAAACAACGCGCGCGAAACCGTCGTGCGCGTGGGTGCAGACGCGCTGAAGTTGGTGCGGCTCCAGCGTCGCATTGGTCGCCACGCAGATGAGCGTCGTGTTCGCGCCGGGCAGCGGTTGCATCGCCTCGGTGCGCTGGGCCAGCGCTTCAGGGAGGCTCATGAAGTCACCCTCGGCGGCGCGCGGCCCAGCAACAAGCTCGGCGGTCTCGGGGTCGGTCAGGGAGCCCACGGGATTCGTGACCACCAGCGCACCCACGACGATCCCGTTCGGCCCGAGGAGACTCGCCGTGCCGAGACCTCCCTTGAGGCAATGGTCCGGGCCGAGCAGTTTCGCCGCGGTAGCGCCGGCGCCCGCGCCAACACTCCCTTCGGCCACGGCGCCGCTCCTCGCGCGCGCGGCGGCCCGGTACCCCGCCTCGGCGTCCGGGTAAGCCATCGGGTCGCCGACGCCGAGGTCGTAAAGCACGGCAGCGGTCACGATCGGAACGGGCCGGTGGAGAGCGGCGAAGCCAACTCCGCGCTCAGCGAGAAAGCGCATCACGCCATCGGCGGCGGCCAGGCCAAACGCGCTGCCTCCGCTGAACACCACCGCGTGGCAGGTCCGCACGAGGTTCGCCAGCCCAAGGACATCTGTCTCGCGGGTCCCCGGCGCGCCCCCGCGGGTATCAACCGCAGCCGCCACGGCCGTTTCACAGAGGATGGCCGTGCATCCGGTCGCGCCTTTCCGGTCAGTATCGTGGCCCACCCGGATGCCGGGCACATCGGTGATGGCATTGCGGGGGCCGGCCTGCCAACTGGTCACTCAATCACGCGCCCGGCGCCACGGCGGGCGCGCACGTACGACATCAAGAAGCCCCGCCCCACGCCGCACAGGTCTGCGGTTATGTCAGCGAGCGTGGTGGCGTCGGCTTCCGAGCTGCCGAAACTCGAGGCGAGCGGCTCGCCGTTGGCATCGATACCGGCAAGCCAGCATTCCTCAGCCACGTGGCGGCGAAGCAGCTCCGGGATCAAGAGCATGGAGTTGCCGGTTTCGGCGGCGGCAACAAGCCCGGTCAACTCCGCGAGCTCCGGCTGCGCCCGGAGCAACTGGGCCGATTCCAACGCGTCGTTGCCGATCGAGAGCTCGCGGAGCATCTGTTCGGGCGAGATGGTCGCGGCCAGGTGCACAAAGGCCTTCCATGCGGCCGCGCCAGGCAGCGGCCGCAGCAGCGAGCGGGCGACCAGGTGTGTCCTGTCGCTCAGGGCTTCGAACACCGCGACCAGGCGCCGCGCCGATTCGGCAAGCTCTTGCGCGATGAGCCCCACGAGGATCGCCCGATCGCCCGTCTCCGAAAATACCAGCGTGCGGAGTGCCGCATCGGCGGCCATCTGCGGTTTGCGCAACGCCGAGCGGGCATACGCCTCCACGAAGTCAAGCTCGGACAGGTTCCCGGGATAGGTTGCCGGCAGCGTCACGGCAGGATTGTCGAGCGGCGGGCGGCGCTTGTCGAACGCCTACGCGTCAACCCTCCAGAGCGCCCGGCGGATGGCCCGCGCGACCGGCGAATCGCCCGCGGGCTGGCGCATCCCTTTCTCTATACGCGCGGCGCAGAGCTTCAAACCGTCAGTTACCGCATCGTCCCCGAGATTCGTGATGAACCGCCGGGGAAGTTCCAGCAGCCAGTGCATCCCCCAGAGAATGCCCAGCAGGTCGACCAGCTCGGCGGCGGTGTCCGGGGACACGCCGCGCTGGGCGGCGTAGGCGGCCGCCAGTGCCCGCCGCGCCGGCCCTTCGAGCCCGGACGTGAGCAAGAACGCCGCGACATCCCAGAGTTGCGGCCCGTAGCCGGCAGCCGAAAAGTCGCAGAGCCACGCTTGCCCCGGCGCGAGCAGGACGTTCGCGGCCGTGGCGTTGCGGTGGGCGAACCCGAACGGCGAGGCCAGCAAGTAGTCATGCGCTTCCAACAGCGGTCCGCGCGCCGGTTCCCGTTCCGCCGCCGAGAACCCAAGCCGGTGCAATGGGAACTCGCCGGGCGGCAGCAAGTCGGCCGGGCCGCGGCCCCAGTCCAGACCTTCCTTGAGCGGAAGGGCGTGGAGCGCCGCCAGCGCCTTCATGGCCGCCTCCGCGGAGCCCGGCGGCGGGACAAACTGCAGCGCGGCGGCCCCGGGCACGGCTCGCTCCACCGTCGCCTCACCGGCGATGGCAAGAAGTTCAGGCGCCCAGCGGTACCCCGCCTCCCGCAGCCGTTCGCTGATCGCCGCGTGGTTCTCGCGCGCTTCGGCGTCGGCGGCCTCCCGCACCATGAGCTCCATCGGCCGCGCGCCCTCGATGAACACGCGGACCGGGCTGCCCGGCGCTTCGCCAGAGGGTTCCCACGCCAGCGGCGTGCCGGCGGGGAGGCCCAGCGCCGCGAGGACGCCCTCCGCGCTAACCACGGCTCGCCACCTTC
>WBZP01004926.1_pt1 | contig 13727 bp, 18 predicted proteins | sample 5204301 | NCBI WGS metagenome assembly WBZP01 (sample SAMN12412401, study PRJNA552823) | activated sludge metagenome | isolation source: activated sludge from nitrification reactor of wastewater treatment plant... | place: USA: Pennsylvania | collected 2017 | reverse complement strand
TCGATCTGGCGGAGGCTATGGGGGCTCAGGTGCATGGCGGTCGCTCACGGGGCTGGGCTATAGTGTTCCATACCCGTTCCTTGAGGGGAAGTCAGCCATTACTGGGAGGGGGGGTGAAACCTTACAATTCTGTCTGGATATTCTTTAATCCATTTTTCAGCTCCATATATCTGATTAGCCGATTTCAATACAGCACGTTTAACCCAACGCCCCCAATCTATCTCTAAATTTCCCGTATTCTTAAATTGAATATCTTTATCAGAAAAAATAAAGACGTGGTTACGAAACACCACAAGCACATCACACAGTTCATTTCCATCTCCTTTTCCATACTTTCGGCCTTCATCAGTGAATAAATTCGGGTAACTCCAAAGACTTAGAAATGTATAATTGCAAATTTCAGCAAGATACTTTTCTGAATTTGTAAATCCAGAAGACTTAATAATTTCTTCCATATTCCGCTGAATCTCCCTATTCTTCAATCGGTTTGATTTCTTGTTGCGCTATCGGACGGACCGTATCCTCTCCAGTCCGCCACCCATCAGCCTTGCCCAGTTCGGCTTCGACTTCCTCCACCGTGGGCAGACTCGCCTTGAGCGCGTCGGGAAGCGTGCCGGCCAAGGCGTAGCGCGCGATCCCGATGGGCTTGCCCACGTCCCGCAGCGCGTACTCGGCCACGATGTTGTTCCGGTTCTTGCACAGAATCAACCCGATAGACGGGTGGTCTTCCGCCATCTTCACTTGTTCGTCCAAGGCGGTGAGATAGAAGTTGAGCTTGCCAGCGTATTCCGGTTTGAAGGGGCCGGTCTTCAGTTCGATGGCGACATAGCAGTGGAGCCGCAGGTGGTAGAACAGGAGGTCGATGTAGAAATCCTCACCGCCCACCTCTAGATGGTACTGCCGCCCGACGAAGGCGAACCCCTTGCCCAGTTCCAACATGAAGCGGGTGATCCGTTCCACCAGGGCGGTTTCCAGTTCCCGCTCCTTGGCCTCCTCCCCCACCTCCAGAAAGTCAAAGAGATACGGGTCTTTGAGGGTTTCGCGGGCGAGATCGGACTGCGGAGCCGGCAGACGCTCGGCGAAATTGTCGATCCGGGGCTTGTCGGCTTGGCGTTCGTACAACCGGCTTTCGATCTGGTGGTTCAGGACGTTCCTGGACCAGCCGTTTTCGAGGGTCTTTTGGACATACCACAGGGCTTTGTCCTGTTCTTTTATATTCTGAACAATCAAAACGTTATGACCCCAAGGAATTTGTCCAACAACTTGTTGGACTTTTTCGCCATGGGGGGCATAAAAGCCGTACCACTGTTTGATGTTGTAGAGATTGCTCCGGGAAAATCCCTTGAGGCCGCCGAGCTCGCGGGTGAGGTCTTTGGCAATTTGTTCGATCACCGCATCGCCCCACCCGCTCGCCTGCTGCTTTTCGGCGATCAGCTTGCCGATGTCCCAATACAAGGTGATGAGCTGGGTGTTGACGGCGACGGCCGCCTTGATTTGCGCCGCGTGGATGCGGGTTTTCAGGTCGGTAATCAGCGCGCGGTAGTCGTCTGTGGCAATGATGTTTTGATTCATAGGCCGGTTTTTCAACTTCTTCTGTAACCTTTCCGTTATATCCTACCCCGCTTTCCCCAACAAGGAAACCCGAAACCGCCTCCCTTGCCCCTGCTCGTCCCTCCCTCCCTGGAATCCACGGTTCCCGACCGTGGCGACCCCGCTCCCAGCGGGGTCTTCGATACCCGAGTTTGACGAGCGGCACGCAGTTTTCGGCTACACTGTCGGGAAGCCGGTTTCCCAGAGATTCTGGCCTTCGTCCGTGTTTTTGATCACACTCGTCCGTCCGCCCTCTCCCGCCAAGGGGGAGGGATGGGCGGATGTTCCGGAGAACCGCACCTCCGAACCATGTCCTCTCATGATCCGTATTGCTTTCAATACCCTTCCTTTTGGATACCTTGCAACTCTCCGGCTCTTTTGAGTGGTGGGCGGAAGTAAAAAAGCCGGCGTTGCGTTGAACACCGGCACAAGAATCGCTCCTCGTCATCACCGCTTTTCGCTTGACGCCCCGTTGTTTCGTTCATACCTTCGCCCTCTCGCTTGGCACGGGTGCTTGAACGGTTCAAGCACCCAAGGAGAAAGCGAATTTTGAAAAGAATGCTTCACCCTAAAATGAAAAACCAGACACGTCATAACAGACGCGCCTCTTTACGGAGTGTCCGAGTTTAGAGCCGTGCTAGGTTTCGATGGGCTTGTTATTGTAACAGGCGTTTTTAGCTTACCTGGTAAGCAACAAACTGTGATTTGGATGTCTATTTTATCTGAAAGTTCTAGCCTATGTGATCGAAGAGGCAGCGCAGTTAATTCTTCAGGAAAAGATGTGGCCAAATAAGGACTGCCATGAGGAAAACCGAGCTCACCACCCTGATAAAAACTAAAATTCTTTGGGCCAACGATTAAGCAAAAGTGTAGAAACCATTCATTGAACTGAATAGGATTGTCATTATTTATAGAAACAATTGGGAACTTCGCCCCTTCTCGTGCCTTAAAAAATGCCTTGAGTCTGCGTTGACTGTCGCTAGGTGGAGAATCAGAAACAATCTTGGTTTCCTGTTTTACAATCCGCATCATATGAGCATCGGCTACACTTATTCCTAACCACAAAACCCTGCTTTGACCGAGCGACAAAGTTCTTGGGCCGCCTAAGTGGTCTTTACGGTGCTTGGAAGTTACATGCCATGTTGAGCGGTTTTTTTCGAGAGATATGTGATCAAAGTCAAATGGTTTATGCCATCGTAAATCCTTGCCATGAAATCCTTGAATCTGATCAAAGTTATTAATAAAGCCAGGAAAATATATGACCCTGTTTCCCACCGACTGGACAAAAACACCAAGCCATCGCAGCGTAGCTGATGTGTCTTTGAAAAAACACATGCAAAGATTTGAAAAAGGCTTTCCTTCCTTGAGTAGCTGACTGATTGCCCTGGCGAGTGGGTTGCTGGCGTCAGCATCGCAACCTGGAAAACCATTATCCATTGTCAAGAGTAACTGAGTCTTGTTCAAACTATACTCCGTTTCTATTGGTAGTAGAGGTCATCCGTCGAGACCCGCACATAGCCTATTTTCATGGCCCTATTCTGTCCCTGATTTCTGGCACAACCAAGCCGTTGATTTAACAGGGACGGGAAAGCGTGTCAAAACTCTTACCGCACTGCAACCAAGTAAATCAGTCTGAAAAATAACACCAAAACGACACATTTCCAATAAAAAGCCGGCGTTGCGTTGAACACCGGCACGAAAAGTCTTTCTATCCGCCTTCCCCGTCCTCCTCTCCCTCTCTCGGGACAACTCCCCCCTGCACTTCCAAGAAGTTTGCCGCCTCCGTCGCTCGCGCGGCGGCAGTGAAGATAGCCCGCGCGTCATGCCGCAAGAGGGTTATCCAGTGCCCCATATACTCGGCGTGGCGGAGTTGCCCCGGAATGGCGAGGAGCGCACACAGGTAGGCGGCGGTGAGTTCCGCCACCAGCTCCTCGGCGGCGTAGGACTCGTCGCCGAACCGGCCTTTCAGGTCGCGGTTCAGGCGGCTCGGGTGCCCGCTCCAGTGGCCGTGCTCGTGCAGACTCGTCGCGTAGTAATGGGAGACGCTCTCAAACCGCGCGGGCTCGGGCAGGGTGATGAGATCAAAGTTCGGCGAGTACGCCGCCCGGTCGCCGCCGTGGAGGACCTTCGCCCCGATCCTCTGGAGAAACGCCTCCACCGCTCCTCTCGCTTCCGGGAGGGGTTTTGGCTCGTCACGGTAGGTCAATGCATCGGGCAAGCCGGCGGTCTGTTCGACATTGAACACGTCGCGCCACTTGAGAAACGGCACTCGTTTTTGCTCCGCTTTCGGCTTGTCTCGCTCGTTGCGAAGGGTGAAGGTGGACGCATATAGAACTTACGCATTGACAAGCATTGTATAATGTGCCCAGCAAGTTGAACCTTAGCCATGGATGTTTTCGTTGATGAGAGCAATCAGTCGCCCCTCTACAGCCCGTTGTACTTTAGCGACGTATGTATCTTTTATATTGAGCACCCCGCACGCGCCAACCTGTTGTAGCTTGGGGGAAGTGATGGAGATCAGCCATGATAGTGTCAATCGGTTCTTACTCCGCGAAGACTATACCCCCCGTGATTTATTCCATGAAGTCCGCGCCGATCTGAATTTGAAAGGGGGCACCGTCAGTGTCGATGACAGCGTATTAGACAAACCGTATAGCCATCTCCTAGCCTTGGTGGGCTATTTTTGGTCAGGAAAACATCATCGGGTGGTCAAAGGCATTAATCTGATTACGTTGTATTACACGGATCCGCAAGGCCGACATCAACCGATCAACTATCGAATCTATGATAAAACGGAAAACAAGACGAAAAACGATTATTTTCAAGAGATGCTGGTGGAAGTGTTAGCCTGGGGTCTGGAACCGGCTTTTGTCACGGGAGATAGTTGGTACAGCAGCCAAGACAATCTCAAGATGATTAAAAACCATCATCAGGGATTTCTCTTTGCGCTGGAAAGTAACCGTTTGGTTTCTATTGAAAAAGGGCAATGGTCACAGGTTCAGCGGCTCGCGATCCCCGACGACGGCTTACTCGTCTATTTACGAGGATTCGGCACGGTCAAGGTATTTCGGACGTGGTTAAAAAACCAGCCACGCCATTATGCCTTGTATCAGTCGAATGAGGAGACATGGGCGACGTTTGATCGTGCCGTGTTTCTCAAACTCCATGACCAGCATTGGCAAATCGAGCAATATCATCGGACGCTCAAACAGGTTTGCCACATTGAGCATTGTCAGGTCCGCCAACCCACCGCGATTCGCAACCATATTTTTGCAGCGATCTGTGGCTATGTCCAATTGCAGCGATTGCACACCAACGACGTGATTCGTAATTGCTATCGCTTAAAGCGTGAGTTGTTTAATCCGATCATTGCTGCATTCATCCAAACGCTCACCCCTAACTTGGAGCACCTGAATCCACAATTTCAACCTCCTGTCAATGCGTAAGTCCTAGCATATACGATGACGGTTGCCTTCTCCCCTTTCTTCACATAGCCGCCCCGTTCATGGGCCTGGTGGTAGCCGATCCACGCCGGATGGCGGTAGCCCTTCACGCGGGAAGCCCGCCAGAGGAGAAGCACATTGACGCCCCGGTAGCGGTGGCCGCTTGCCGCGTTGTACGGCAGAAGCGGGAGCGCTCCCCCTCCGTTTTCCCATGGCTGTACCCATGGCGCGATCCCTTTTTGGAGTTCTTCCAGAATATCGTTCGTGATCGTTTCGTACAGTGAATGACGCGCGTTCATGATCCGCCTCATCAGCAACCGGCAATAAAAAAGCCCCCATCCCGCTTGTAGGGCGGAAGAGGGGCGTCGAGAGAAACAGCGAAGAAAGGAAAGGCAGGAAAAGCCCGGCGAAGAACCGCCGAAATGACGAAAGAGGGATACCTCAAGAGCGATTTGTTAAGTGACTGATGTAAAAATAAAATAATGGAGGAAAAGCGTCAAATGATCGTCGCTTGAAACAATGATTAATATTTTCCAAGTATTATCATGAAGTTATGAATAGTATCTAAAACGCGCTTCAAAAAAACATTTATCCATTTTCATCAATGACTTATCAGGGAAATGGCCCGATATTGCCAGAACGGAGGTGGACACGGGCCGAAAAAAGTGTGGTAGGCTCCGATCATGACGTTTTCCCAGTTCGGGACATTCCCGCCCCCCAGACGAGGATCGGGAGTCTCCACGACCCAACCAAAGAGGTTCTCTCGTGAACGAACGCACCAAACGCCATGTCCCGCCGCGCCGATCCCGTCGGGTTCTCGCCGGGTTCTCGTCCATCCTGCTGACGGCCACCCTGACACTCCCCGCCGTCCCGTTTGAAGCGGGCGCGAGCGGCATCCAGGTGGGCAAAGCGTCCTGGTACGGACCGGGCTTTCACGGCAAGAAAACCGCCAGCGGCGAATGCTTCAACCAGAACCGGCTCACCGCCGCCCATCCGCGTTTGCCCCTCGGCACCAAAGCCCGGGTGACCAATCTCGGGAACGGCAAGGCCGTCGAGGTGACGATCAACGACCGGGGGCCGCACGGTCGGGGCCGGGTCATCGATCTCTCCCGCGCCGCCGCGCGACGGCTGGCGATGAGTGGCACCGCCCGCGTCAGCATTGTGGCGCTCCTGCCTTAGCCTTCGCGGCGTCCACCGCCGCTCGGCCGTGAAGGGAGCCTTGAGGGCGGCAAAGGCGGTTTCCAGCGCCGCGCCGTTTAGCGTCAAGACACGCGCCGACCCTGGAAAAGCCGACCCCGAAAAAACCCCGCGCCGCCGAAGCGGACACGGGGTTCTTATGCTCCTATTGCAGTTCCGAGAGACGCTTCGGTGTGAAGAAGAGATCGCGTTCGATCTCCAACCCGAGCTTGCCGCGATTCTCCGTGAGTTCGGAGAGCCGGAAACTCCCGAGTTCCTTCTCGAAGCCGTCTACAAGCCCGAAAAAGGTATCCTCTCCATCGAATTCGATGGCGTACCAGGTCCAAGAGAAGTCCGGATAGAAGAACTTCACCCGGCACAGCGGATCGGTCTCCGTTTCGGTTGCGCCCAAGGGCGGCAGGCTGTCTCGCACCTCTTTCGGGAGGAGTTGTTCCTGTTTCATAGGTGTGTTCGTTACGAATAAATACACCGGAAGATTCGACCTCGCCTCCCGGCAGGAAGCGGAAGACCCGCCGGAGTCCTCGCGGTGTCACAGGTGGAGCTCCTCCCGCCACAGGCGGGAAAGAACGACCTTGACGGCGTGAGGTGGCGGGTAGACTGAAGAGGGACGGGAGGCGAAAAAACATTCCAGTCACCCCGCGCGCCCACGAAAAAGGCGAGAGAGGCAGAAGCCTCCCCCGCCATGGAGTCCGGGTGACTACTCCCAGACCCGTGCAAAACGATTGATCCACGAGAAGAGGGTTTCCTCCTCCTCGGGGGTCAACGCGACCTGCTCGTGGGTGCCCCAATCGGCGTAGTGGTACTCCGCCCGGTTGAGGTCGCCGTACTCGATAAAGACCCGAATCCAGTCGGCGGGTCCCCCCGTCCCCAAGGTAAGGTCGTAGGCTTCGACGGGCACGGCGGAGAGGATGTCCTCCCCGGGGTCACTTCACGAAACGGGAAAAATCGTACTTTAAGCGCCAAAGTGCCAGGTTGAAGTCTAAGGCGTGATGCTAGCAGTGTCAGAAAAAGCCAGATTCCATCCTAACCTGACAGATTTTTGGCCGATACCTGACGCCCAGTTGGGGTACGCTCCAATCTGACACCGAAGCAGGTAGTCATCAGAAGCCTTTGTTTAAAAAGAGCTGCAAGTCCTTAGCGTACGATTTCGTCCGTTTCGTGAGCAGACCCCAACCAAACCGTCAGGGGAGTGCGCGTGCCGTGGAAGAGGGTTCCGGTGGTCACCGACACCCGACACCGGCATGACTCGCACCAGAATCGTCCGTCGCCCATCCGCCAGCGGCCACGGGTCTCGCATCGGGGGCAGACGAAGCCGTTGGGCCAGCGAAGCCACTCCAGGTAGTCGAGACAGGCCTCGTCGTCCGGGAACCAAGATTGCAGGTCCGCATAGCGGGGCGGATAATCGCGCCCTGCCCGAAGACTGGAAGCAGGCGGTTGTGAGGGGTTCGGCATCCCCATATCTTGTGCCTACAGCACTCAGATGGATACCCCTTTAAAATTATGGTGGTTAGAACACTGACTAAGAAAACGGGCTCTATGAGATTTCCCGTGGAGGCCACAAGATGTAGTGGTATGGCGTTGGAAGCAGAGTTGTGGAAAGCTGAGGGGGTATCCCCTTTACCGGACGGCTGACGATGCCAATCACGATAGCCTTGCCGTTGGATTTGCCCGATGTCCGGGTGTTGGCCAGCCGGGTGCTGGAGGATGGCACGTTGCTGATCGAAGTGGAAAGCACCTTGCGGGCCGCCCAGTGTCACCGCTGTGGCCGAGAAATCGACCGGTTTCACGGGGTGGACCGACCGATTGGCTTGCGACACTTGTCGGTGTTTGGCCGGGAGGTTGTGATCGAGATCCGCCCGAAACGCTACCGGTGCCCGTACTGTGAAGGCGGACCGACCACGACCCAGCGCTGTGCGTGGTACGAGCCCAACCGCCCGCACACGATCGCCTTTGAACAGGAGGCGTTGAAACGGCTGGTGCACGGCACGGTGGCCGACGTCAGCCGGCAGCTCGATCTGGGGGTCAAGGCGGTGGAGGGGATCGTGGACCATCATGTGGCGCCGGTGGTGGACTGGAGCGCCTTCGCCGCGTTGGAAACGCTGGGCATCGACGAGGTGGCGTTGCTCAAGGGCCATGGCGACTACGTGGCGGTGGTCTGGGCGCGGGACGCGGCGGGGCACACCCATGTGCTGGCGGTGCTGCCCGACCGGTTGCGGGTCACGGTCCAGGCCTTTCTGGAGACGATCCCCGACCGGTTGAAAACCACGGTGCGGCGGGTATGCATCGATATGTGGGAAGGCTACGCTGGCGCGGTGGCGGCGGCGCTGCCCAACGCCCAAATCGTGGTGGACCGGTTCCACGTCGCCGTCCACTACCGGAACGCAGTAGACGAGCTGCGCAAGGAGGAATGTCGCCGGCTCAACGCCGAACGGTCCCCCGAGCAGGCGGTACCCACCGCCGAGTTGCGGCCCCTGCTGCGCCGGGAGTGGCGATCCTTGAATCCGGACCAGCAGGGGCGGGTGGTGGAACTGTTCGAGCAGACCCCGGCCTTGGCCAGCGCCTATGTGCTGCGCACGCTGCTGACGGCCATCTTTGACAGGACCCTGGATCGGGCCACCGCCCAGAGTCGACTGCAACTCTGGGTCGAGCAGGTCAAAGTTTCGGGCCTGAGCTGTTTTGATCAGTTCCTCAACACCTTGCATAACTGGCAGGACGGGATTCTCAACTATTTTGAGGGCGGACATACCAGCGGCTTCGTTGAAGGGCTTAACAACAAACTCAAGCTGCTCAAACGCCGCTGCTTTGGCTTGGACGACCCGGTCGAACTGTTCCGCCGGCTGTGGCTGGATCTCGAGGGCGCACGACTTTGGGCGTGAAACCTACACCACTACATCTTGTAGCCTCCACGGGAAATCTCATAGAGCCGCGTTATGACTAAGAAAAAGATATTCGTTAGCTTTGATTTCGACAATGATAGAACCCTCAAAGAGTTTATCATCGGCCAAGCGAAGTTGGCGGATTCTCCATTTGAAGTAATCGACTTCTCGCTGAAAGAAGCTGCTCCTGAGAAGAACTGGCTTGACAAAGCCAGAGCTGCAATTACCAGAGCTGAGGTCTTCATCGTAATGCTGGGTCCAAAGACTAGGACTGCTCCCGGTGTATTAAAGGAAATCAAGTTGGCAAACGAATTAGGAAAAATTAAATTCCAGATAATTGGTTATAAAGATGGAACTGAAAACTGGGCTGTCCCTGATGGGGGCCGGGTTTACCGATGGGACTGGAGTAATCTTAAGAAACTGTTGTCCTAGAATACCCGTTAGAAAAATACCATGTCTGCTATTGATAGAAACTCATTTGTTAAAGAGTATACTCGCGCATTGCGAGATGGCAATGCGGCACTGTTTGTTGGAGCTGGCGTTTCGCGAGCAGCGGGGTACGTTGATTGGAAACGACTCTTGCAAGAGATTGCTGAGGACCTTGGTCTTGACGTTGATCGAGAATCAGACCTTATTGCTCTTGCTCAGTTTCACGTTAACAGTCGGGGAGGGCGAGATCGGATAAATCAACTCCTGATCGACGAATTCCTCGAAGATGTGCAACTAACGCCAACTCACAAATTGATTGCTTCACTTCCACTTGATAGCGTATGGACTACGAACTATGACGACCTTCTGGAAAAAGCATTCGAGGGCGCCGATAAGCGAATTGACGTAAAGCGACGCGCGACAGATTTTGCTACTTCTCGCCGACGCACCGACGTAACGATATACAAGATGCATGGAGATAAGACGGCTTCAGCAGAAGCCATTCTGACAAAAGAGGATTATGAAACATACAACAAAGAACGAGAAGTATTTACAATTGCGCTTAAAGGCGACCTTACTAAGAAAACATTTTTGTTCATCGGATTTAGCTTTGCAGACCCAAATGTTATGTACCTACTAGGAAGGGTGAAGCAACTGCTGGAAACGAACAGTCGTAAGCATTACTGCATACTAAAGACACCGAAGCCGGAAGAATATCTGGGCAGCGACTATGAATGTAAAAGGTTTAATCATTGGCTGACTGACCTTCGCCGATATAATATTCAGCCTGTTCTGATTGATAGCTACGAAGAAGTGCCAGAAATCCTTAAGGAACTCAACCATCGTAGCCATCTACAAGACGTGTTCATATCGGGCAGCGCTGCCGACTTTGCACCTCTTGGTGAAGATAAATTCCATGAGCTGTGTAGATTGCTCGGAACCGAGTTGATAAATAAGAATTTTAATATTATTTCTGGGTTCGGGTTAGGGGTTGGCGATCAGGTTATCATCGGTGCTATGCAGTCACTAAAACGAAATGATGATGAGCGTCTTCAACTTTGGCCTTTCCCTCAAAAGGTTCCTTCTGGGGTAGATAGAGCTAATTTCTGGAGGGAATACAGGGAGCGTATGATTTCCAATGCTGGAGTTTGTATTGTTCTCTCTGGCAACAAGAAGAGTGAATCAGGGGCAATTGTTCCAGCCAACGGCGTTCAACAGGAAGTGGAAATCGCCCTCTCTCAAGGAAAGATCGTGATACCAATCGGAGCGACTGGGCATGTTGCACGCGATATTTTTGACAAGATTGGTGCAAATCCATCTGATTACTATGGTGCAGTTAACGTGACGAAATACCTAGATGTTCTAGGAAATCAGGCAGCGAGCGCTCAAATTTTGGTGGATGCGATTATAAATTTGTTGAAACTTGTGGAGAAATGATAATCATGGCCAGAAGAGTTTTCTATAGTTTTCACTACAAACCGGATTGTTCTCGTGCTGCCCAAGTTCGTAACATGGGCGTTGTCGATGGAAACAAACCAGCATCGGATAATGACTGGGAAACCATCAAGAAAGGTGGCGATGCAGCTATTAAAAAGTGGATCAACGAACAGCTAGGTGGAAAGTCCTGTGCTGTTGTCTTGATTGGAGAAAAAACTGCTGGCAGAAAATGGATTAACTACGAAATTGAGAAAGCGTGTAATGATGAAAAAGGAGTTGTCGGTGTTTATATACATAGACTAAAAGATCTTGATGGTAATCAGTCTAAAAAGGGTAATAATCCTTTTGAAAACTTCAAGATAGGTGATAAGGCGCTATCTTCAATTGTAAAAGCCTATAACCCACCTTATTCTGACAGCAAAGAGGTATATGGTTATATTGAAGACAATCTCTCCAAATGGATTGAGGAGGCAATTGAAATCCGTGGAAAATATTAAGTAAACATAACAGCCTCTCTTGTGCATGCACTATGAAACTTTTTTTAATTTCCGCCGCTTAAAGGACAGTGTGATAATCGGCAGTACGGAAATTTTTTCATAGAAGGCGATATTACGCCCCACCCTTTTGCCGCTTTCCAGACCTAAAAGAAACAACAGGTTAGAGCGCCGAAGCCGACCGAGCAAAAGGGAACCCTTTCGCGCGGTGTGATCTCAATCTTTCCGGGCACAGCGAACGGGATATGTAACGCCTTTGTTAGTATTGTTTTGAGAGCCGGAAGAGAAATCAAGGCGGAAGGCGTTAGTAGTGCTTGCCTCGGTGGATACAAAGTAGTTTCCTCCCGAAAAACCGCTGATGACCGGGTTTGGAAGGTTATCGTTCGGCGTTCCATCATAGAGTTTTTCGTAAATCACGACCAGTTCGTCCTTAGCCGGATGATACCAGTCGGTCTGGCCGTGAACATTCAGGTCGGCGCAGGCCTGCGCCGCTTGGTGCTGCTGTATGCCCCCGACCCCCGAGTCGGAATCGAGCGTTATCAGTTCCGATGTGTTATAGGCCCCGGTCAATGTCCCTGTTATGCCAGTAACTGTGAATCCCGAAGAAGTGTCCCCGTTATTCCATGGCAGATACGAGCGCGTTCCGGTGCAGTTCGATCCGTCCCAGCTCATCCCGATGTCGCAGCGAGCCACGTACATGTTCCGGTTGCCGTCCGGGGAAACGCCCGCGTAAACGCTCCCGTCAGAACAAATCTGCCCTTCGTCGCCCGGCCCGACATCTCCGCAGGGGCCGGTCGAGGTGGTTGTGATCGACCATGTATTGCTGACGCCGCCGACCGTGGCCGTCACGTTGACGGTCGTACTCGGGTTGGCGTCTGTTGTAGCCTGCAATTGCAGGTACTTCCCGTTCATATCCAAAGATGTGTTCGTCGCCGTCCAGTTCTGGACAACGGATGTACAGATAGAATCGGAGCACACCCGGAATTGCGGCGAACCGCTGCCGCTGACGGAAACGACAACATTGCAACCGGGGTCCGTGCCGTTGATGTTCAGAACATTCGACGTGGTCAAGGTGCTGGCGGTCAGGCCGCTCTGATCCGTGAAGTCGAAGGCCGCCGGCGTGGCATCGCAGCCCACGGGCTGAAAGACACAAGCCCAGCTCGTGCCGTTGCAGAACTGGATGCAGCTACTGCCGGAACTCCATCGCAGCCCGCCCGCCGTGGTGCCGGAGCAGACTAGGCCTGTGTTGCCGATGATGGTTTCGCCGTTGACGTGCAGCGTTGCGGCGGGGCTGGAGGTTCCGATCCCCTTGCGGACAGGGTTTGACAGGTCTTTTTCCAGCAACTCCAACGTCGTGCCGTTGCAGATCAGCGCGGGCGTAGACACCCCGGAAACCGTATAGGAACGGTTCGTTCCGGTGCAGGGGTCGCCGACGCTCTGGGCATAGGCAGAAAAGAAGACCGCAGGGGCGAGCAGTAGAGCGGCGCTTGCGGCGGGCAGAAGAATCCATTTCACCATGAATCCGATCCTTGGTTTTTTCTGATAAAGCACCTCTCCCTTTTATCATTGTTCTGGGAAAATTCCTAATCCCTGTTCTTTAGCGATTGCCGCGTTGTTCTTTCTTGCGGCAGAAAGCGATGAACGCCGCATCCGGCTTTTGCGGCGGCCCCTTTTTCTCGATCCATGCCCTAAATCAACCCGTGTTCGGCGAAGGAATAGGGTCTTTCACCGACCACGACATGATCGAGGGTCCGCACCTCTATGACATTGAGGGCTTCCTTGACCCGCGCGGTGATGGTCTGGTCCGCCTGACTGGGTTTGGAATCGCCCGAAGGGTGGTTATGGCACAGGATGCAGGCGGCGGCGTTGTGGCGCAGGGCGGACTTGACGATTTCGCGGGGATGGACGCTCGCGCTGTCGATGGTGCCCCGAAACAGCTCCTCAAAGGCCAAGACCCGGTGTTTGTTGTCCAGCCAGAGCACGGCGAAGATTTCATGCTCCAGAGGGCCGAGCCGCAGCCGAAAGAATTCCACGGTATCGGCCGGGGCAGCAATCGTCACGCCACGGGCGAAGCGGCGATTGATTTCCGATAACGCCGCTTCGATGATTTCCTCACCGGATGCCGGACGATAGCTGTAGCGACCTGCAATCGTAAATCAGCAAACCTGCAATCAAGGGTGTTTTTCAAACGACATTATCTGCAACTGACGGACGCGCCAACCGACATTAGTTGCAACTCAACCTGCAATCAGCCAGGTCAG
>WBZP01002254.1_pt1 | contig 13728 bp, 10 predicted proteins | sample 5204301 | NCBI WGS metagenome assembly WBZP01 (sample SAMN12412401, study PRJNA552823) | activated sludge metagenome | isolation source: activated sludge from nitrification reactor of wastewater treatment plant... | place: USA: Pennsylvania | collected 2017 | reverse complement strand
GACCGGATGGACGAGCTGGTCGCCGTAGACGATCGAGTTTCCGAAAGAAAAGTTGAACCGTTTCCAGGGAGTGAAGGTGAACAGGTTGGCGGCAACGAACTTCTGCCGGTACACGATCCGGTTGCTGATTCCCTGCGGGTAGATCCTGGCGCTGTCGATGGCGTCGGAAACCAGCCAGCCGTGGAGGTAGTTGAAGTCGAACCAGCGTGTCGGCTTCATGTGGAGGCGGATGTGAGCGTAGCTGGGCACGTGGTCCGACAGGATGTTCGCGCCATGGTAATTGTCGCCCCAGACGGGGTTGTCTTTCAACAAGCCCACACTCCCCCACTTCCAACTCATCATGATGCCGCCTCGCACTTCGTCGAAGTCGCCACCGCCGTCGGAATCGGGTTTGTAGTTGGATGCCGGGTACTGGTTCAGGTACAAGGGATCGCTCAGTCGCCGGGATTCCCGGTTGTCGCGCAGACTGAAGTAGAGCCCGGTGTAAGCCCCGATGTAACCCCAGGCCTCTCCCCCGTTCCACAACTTACGGAAGGAACCGGAGTCGTTCGCAAAGAACTCGCCCCCCAGGATCGGATTGGCCGTAAAGGTGAACAGGGAATCCTGGTAGTAGAACAGGTCGAGCCGGGTGTCCCTGCCCTTCTCCTCTCCAAGCCGCCGGCCGATCAGGTTCATCTCCTGCGGACGGGCCGGCCGTACTCCGTTCGGCGTGCGGTAGGCGTTCAGCTCCTTGCGGAAGTCGCGCAGGTAGAAATCCAATTCCTTCTGCTGCCGGGGGTTCAGTTCGCTCCTGCGGCGATCCGCTTCCGACAGGACCGATGCGATGAACGTCCGGCTGTACGGCTTTACCGCCGAGTTCAGTTCCGTGATGCCGGCGTTTGCCAGTTCGTCGATGTAGGTATAGAGATCGGTATTCGAAACGTGCACGTAGACTTCCTGCGCGCGGGCCGACAGACCGGTCGCGATCATGAGCACTAACAATAGTCGCAGCATGCGATCAAGGTAGGAAGGGATGGGGAGGTATGCAAGGGAGAATGGAGAAGGGAGATTAGTGATTTGTAACTGGTGATTTGTAACTGGTGATTTGTAATTGGTGATTTGTAATTGGTGATTTGTAATTGGTGATTTGTAGAAAAATATAACTGGAAGTTTTTGCGACCCCGGAGGGGTCCAACATCTTTGATAATGTCCTTCTATTCCAATTCACAGCCCCGGAGGGGCGTAATTATAGTTCCCCCTACCTGTGGCCCTTGACACTGAAGCCAGACCGGTGACCGGTGATCGGCTTCAGTGGCGTTGTAAGCTAGCCCCGGGCGAGCTCGTCAGACAGGATTGCTGATGAACGTACACGACGTTCCATGACGAGCGAGCACGGGACGGGTGGTGAGGAGGGCACGCGCGTGTCGCTCCGAATTAATGTTCATTGTTTCGTATTGTTGATATCGAAGAACTAGTAATTGGTAACTAGTAACTAGTAACTAGTAACTGGCTATTAGTGATTAGTAATTTGATTGATACTTAGTAACAGGGGAATTGGTGTTGGCAGGAACTGAAAACTTCAGACCCGGTTATCTGGCGAAACTTTAACGAGAAAAGGAAACAGGAAACCCGCCCCCCCCCCCCGCTTCTGCCCACGATCATTTTTTTTATTGCCGCATTCTGCTACTTTCACAAAAAACAATCCGATGAAAACGTCTTTACTTCTTTTGTTGACCTGCCTGAACATCTCCGTTTTCGCGCAGAGTTTTGGCCCTGACCGGACCATTTTCGTCGATCCCGACTACGAGGTGCGGGAACAATTCTTGTCTGTCGCATTCAACGGTTGGATTTACAATGCGTTCAATTATTACAGTATGCCGATGACCGGTTACCGGGTGTCCGTTTCCAAGGACAACGGCAATACCTGGCAAACCCTCATCGACTTCAGTGTACCCGGTGCTTCGGGCTGGTATCCGCAGATCGAGGATATGCTGGTTGCCGGTACCGACACGCTGAATCTCCGGATTGTCCTGGCGCTATTGGGCCCGGGAAATGGAGGACCGGAGAACTTCGGTATAGTCCGTTGCTACGATGCCTCGTCCGGTATCCCGGTGGGAACGGAAGTACAGCTCGGCGATTTCACCACCTACGCCATAACGGATATCGCCCTGGCCACCGACAGTAAGTACCCGATGAGTACTTCCTCACCCTACTCCGTGGCTATCGCCTACTCTGTCCGGAACAGCGCTTCGGTTGACTCGCTGAATTATTACCTCTCGGAAGATGGCGGATTGAATTTTGACGGCCCTTACTGGCTCGACTCCACAGCAGGAAGTTATGGCAAGGTTGATATTTCCTACGGCACCGGACAGGGAGGCAGCGACGGACGGTTCGGGATCGTAGCGGAAAGAAACGGGCATTTATCGGTACTCTTTACCATTGCCGGATTGCCTTCCTGGTTCACCGTGCCACTGAATGTCGATACGCTTTTCTCGTTCACGAATGCCATTTGCGGCAGTCCGGAGATCTGCCTGCAGCGTTCCCTCACGCCGAACAGCGCGGGGGGCTTTTCCACTTCCATCTTCGCCGTGGCCGACAATCCCGGAAACGCTACCAAAGACATGGTTTCTTTTTTCCTTCCTGCAACACCGGGCGGAACGTGGGGGCTCGAAACCGTGGATGGCTCTCTGGACAATTCCACCCTGCCCGCGCAAGCGTACAGCCAGAACGCAGGAGGATTCTTCACCGCTACGTTCTACAACTCCGTTGCCGGGGAGCTTCCATTCTACTACCGCTCACAGGATGCCGGGGGAATGTGGATTGATTTATCCTATGTATACCCCGATACGCTTCGCTTCAGTACGCCATATCCGGCCACTTGCATCAGCGAGGTCTCCGGAACGGAAGCCATCTGCAGTTGGAAACAGGTGGTGGATACCGGTGGATTCGTTTCACCGCTGGAGGCCATCAAATTCGATATGATGAATCTGACTTCCGGTGTTCCGGCATCGAATGGGATCGGAGTCGACTTTACGATCTTCCCCAATCCGTCGCGGGACGGATTCAATTTGCAATTCAAGAAGGAGCTCAGGAATGTGAGCGTTGAATTGACGGACGTTACAGGAAAGACCGTCTTCAGCAAAGCGCACTTCGCGGTCACCTCGGAAACAGGAAGATTGCGACTACCCGCTCAAGCCAGTGGTGTCTATTTTTTAAGAGTCACTGCAGGTACCGGCACGGAAGTGGTCCAGTTGATCGCAGAGTGACCGGCAAAGATCCTCGCACGCCCGAATGGTGGCGCGGGTTTCAGTCTTGCAGCAAAGCCGGGCGTGCATTCCATCACGTCGTCACGGCAGTCATTGACTTAGTCTGATCAGAAGATCCGGAAAAATGCTTCAGCCACTTCGTGGCAGAGGTCTTTGACGCATTTGCGTTCACAATCGCGTCGGATCTCGTTGCGCGTGAGGTTGTCGCCGTCTTTTCGCAGGTGGACGATCACATCGCGGTGACGAAATGGAAACAGGTTTCTGCGCAACCGAATCTGCCGGCTTTTGTCGCAGGAGGAAATGACCTTATACCCTGCCCGTTTCAAAGCGCCGGAAGACACCACCCGGAATACTTTCTCGGTGGGATAAAATAACTGAAACGCCTGAGCAGCTTCGGTGACCATGAAATCGCAGCGCCGATCCCGGGCTCCAAACCGGTTCGGCAGTTACAAGTTACGATAAAAGTGGGAATGTGCAAGACGGTTCGGCATTATTCCGAACTAACGAGTATGATGCTCCCGATCGGCGCAACCGGGTAGACTCCACTATGTAAAAGCAGAACTGCCGGCAGTGGCCGGCAGTGGCCGGCAGTTCAAGATATTTTTGGTGGAAATCGTAATCGATCGGTTTCCGTTACGACGAGCAGCCGGTGTTACTTGGACCGGGCCATCTTGACGAGGATGTTGAACGCAGCGCGAAAGAAATAACGCAGGTCGGTCAGCAACGGTTGTTTTTCGTAGGCGCGCAGGTAGCGCAGTTCCGATGCCTGGATCTCGTCGAGCGTCTTGGGCAGGTCGACATAAAAAGGAGGAATCAGTCCGGGCTTGTGTCGCTTCCGGACTTCCCGCAATTCTTCCGAATACAGGCTGAGGTAATGACTACTCAGCGGCCGGACGCCTACGATCTTCAAGTCACCTTTCAGCAGATTGAGGATCATCGGGAGTTCATCGACCCAGTATTTCCGGAAAAGTTTGCCCAGGGATGAAACGCGGAAATCATTGTTGAGCTTTCCTCCTTCGGCCAGGTTGTGGTTTTCGTAAACGTACTTCTGGATGTACTCGGAATAGGCATGCATGGTCCGCATCTTATAGACATGGATCACCTTGCCGCCCTTTCCATGCCGACGCATCTTGAAGATGGGTCCGTAGACGGGTTCATAATCAAAGAGCGGGTCTTTGACCTTCCGCACGACGAACCAGAGCAGGTTGCCGATGAACTTCTTCTCTTCGAGTTCGAAACCCGCTGCGTAGAGACGCCCCAGGGCTTCGGTCTTGGAGAGGATCTTGTTCCGGTCACCGGTCAGGAAACGATACAGGTCGCGGGTCAAGGGAAGTTTCGGGAAAACGCGCTTGTAGATGAAGTCGACCAGGATCATGAAGTAATTGATCCCGAACGGATACTTATGCAACACGCGCTGGCGGCGGAGGTACTTGGTCTCCACACAACCGACGTAGGTTCCGCCGAGCGGTAATCCGCGGTTCGCAGCGCTGAGAAACGCGTTGATCGATCGGATGTCGTTCAGGCGCTTGAGGTTGACGATCGCTTCACAGGAGTCGGGCAACTGCCGTACGCTTTCCGCGATCGAGGTGCGGACGATGGAAACTTTCTTCCCCGACAGTTCTACGAAACGTTCGATGAAGGCACGCACCTGCGGCTCCATCCCACCGATCTTCTCGAGATGCGGACGCGGGCTGTACCGTTTCTTCCGGGAAGCACCCTGCTTTCTGGGTTGTTGCCAGGCAAGCGCGGCATTACCATTACCGCTGAACACATTCCAGCGAAGGTCCTGCAGCAGGTTCCGGTTATTGGTGGTCCTTCCGTTCTTCTTCATAGCGCAGCCCTACAAGGGGGAATAGCAAATTACCCCGTGGTAAAGCGGACGCAAACGAAACTCAGCCGAATCATTACAGGATTAAGGCAGCCTTCGGTATTCCGGAATGAACCCCATTCATTTCCGTCGAAGATCCTTGGTGAGCCGGGATGGATAGAAACGGTTCGCAGCCGCTATCCCAGTCCTGGTGTGTGTTTCACGTAAGGGCCTTGATGCTTCCCCTGGTACTCGATTGTTGCTGTTTGCAGTTTCGAATATAGTGCAAGGATTCAGTTGGAGCAACCTTTCTTGTAGAAAATCCGCTTCCAGCGCGGTCTTTGGGCTAAATCACGCGATTTTCTTACGGTTTGACGATTTTCGGGGCTGTAATTTTCTACCTGAAAAAAAGCCGAAATTGCGCGAAAAGCCCGCGGCGGGAGCAACCTACTCCGTCAGGAATTAGTATAATATCAGACTGGGAAAGGGCTTTTTTCCCTGGAGACCGCGTGTTCGCAAAGCCCGCTACCCGCTCACCCGAATGCCTGATAGAAACAAGAAATATTGTCTGCTGACCAACGATGTGGAAACACATTCGATCTGGTTCAATACGCTGCGCGACGAAACCGGCGAGAAGGTACGCGACGAGGGCATGCCGATCCTGCTGGACATTTATAAAAAGTTCGGCGTGAAGAGTACGTTTTACTTTGTGGGCGACATGGTGGTTAAGTTTCCGGAAGTCGTGCGTGCCATCCTGGCCGACGGTCACGAAGTGGCCTCGCATGGCTGGACCCACGAAGTGGATGAAGCATTCGACGTGCTGCCGTATGCGAAACAAGTCGAGCACCTGCAGCGTTCGCGCAAGGTCCTGGAAGACATTTCCGGTCAGGCGGTCGTTTCGTTTCGTGCACCAGCGCTGCGTGTCAACGAACATACGCCCCGCGCATTGGCGGAAGCGGGTTACCGCACCGATAGTTCCGTGGCTTCCCAACGCTTCGACATGTTTCTGTCGTTCGGCGGCATGAAGAAACTGAACTGGCTCAAGGCTCCGCGCCTACCCTACCGCACCGATCCCGACAATCTCTTTCGAAAAGGTAACGGACCGATCGTAGAGGTACCGTTGACCGCACTGTTGTTCCCATTCGTAGGGACAACGCTACGCCTCTTCCCGGGAGTCACCAGTCTGCAACAACGGCTGTTGCATGCCGAGACCCGTTCCAACGGAAAACCGATGGTATTCGACGTGCATCCAAACGAATTCATCGAAGAACATACCGAACACCGCACCATCGCACGACGAACCAACAACCCGGTCAAATACCTCCTGAACGATGTGGTCCGTGGGAAAATGAAAGTGAAAAACCTGGGACGCAAAGCGATCCCGCTGTACGAACAATTCATCCGCTTCTATCAGTCTCGCGGGTATGAATTCATCACCGTACGCGAGTACGCAAAGCGACAAGGGTTTCTGAACGACTAATCACACGTTGTATGCCGGCACAAGAAGTACTGGATTTTTACGGATACAAAGGCACGCTGGGCAAGTTGCGCTACGCGATCAAATTCGTCTGGCGGTTTTTCCTTGACAAGCTCGCGTTCTTCTGTTTCATCAAAAGCTGGCGTACGGTCATCCACCGGTGGCGCGGCGTGAACATCGGCAAGGACGTGTACATCGGTCATGAAGTGATGTTCGACCGCGTCTTCACCGATCAGATCTTCATCGGCGATCACACCTCCGTGGGCGACCGGACCATCATCACCGCGCACGCGAACATTCCGTCGAATACACGATTGAAAAAAATATATCCGCGCAAAGTCATGCAAACCCGCATCGGGCGCGGCGTCTGGATCATGCCGAACGTCACCATCGCTCCCGGCATCACCATCGGCGACGAAGCGGTGATCGCGACCGGCTCGGTGGTAACGAAGGATGTGCCGCCCCGTTGTCTTGCGGCCGGGGTTCCTGCCAAAGTGGTGAAGGACTTTTCCGATCACGAAGCGTTCAAGAGCGGTCCACTGCCCGACTGACCGCAATTACTGCCAAGGCATGCACGTACTGATCTATCTGCACCATCCGGCGCATTTCTATCTCTTCAAGCACACGATCCGCAAGCTGAAGGCCGACGGTCATCGTCTCACACTGATCGCGACGAAGAAGGACGTACTCGAAGACTTGTTGCGCAAGGAGGGACTCGAATACCGGAACTTTCTTCCGCACGGACGTAAGGACAACAAGTGGTCGATCGCGCTGGGATTGCTCAAGCAGGATCTCCGCCTGGTTGCTCAATGCCTCCGCGACCGTCCGGACCTGATGATCGGGACCTCGACGGAGATTTGTCATGTCGGTTGGTTGTTGCGCATTCCGAACATCTTCGTGAACGAAGACGATGCCGCGATCGTGCCGCTGGTCGACAAGCTGGCTCATCCGTTTGCCAAACACCTGTTAGCGCCGGAAGTCTGCGTAACCGGACGGCCCGGCAAGACCATCACCTATGCCGGCAACCACGAACTGGCCTACCTCCACCCCGATCTGTTCACGCCCGATCCCGCCGTCAAGCAGCGTTACATACCGGAAAACACGCCCTACTTTCTCCTGCGCTTCGCCAAGCTGGGCGCGCACCACGACACCAACGCCAAAGGGATCAGCGACGCGATCGCGCGTAAACTCATTGAATTGCTGGAACCGCACGGGAAAGTGTATATCACTTCGGAACGCGCGTTGGCTCCCGAGTTCGAGCCCTACCGCTTGAACATTCATCCGATCGACATTCACCACATCATGGCCTTTTCATCGCTGTTCATCGGTGACAGTCAGACCATGTCGGCAGAATCCGGCGTGCTGGGCGTTCCGTTCATTCGCTTCAATGCATTTGCGGGCAAGATCGGCTACCTGGTCGAGCTGGAAGAAAAGTATCGCCTGGGTGTCAGCATTCACCCCGATAACGAAGAGGCCTTGTATCAACAAGTGACGACCTGGCTACCCTTGTTGCACGATCGTCAACACTGGGAAGCAAAGCGCCAGCGTTTCCTGCACGACAAGATCGAAGTCGCGAGCTTCATGACCCGGCTGATTGAGTCGGGGGAATGGTAGAGGGAGGGACGAGGGACGAGGGGCGAGGGACGAGGGGAAGACGCGAGACCGAGACCGAGACCGAGGGACGTGGGACGAGGGACGTGGGACGAGGGACGAGGGGAAGACGCGAGACCGAGACCGAGACCGAGGGACGTGGGACGAGGGACGAGGGGAAGACGCGAGACCGAGGGACGTGGGACGAGGGACGAGAGAAAGACGCGAGACCGAGACCGAGGGACGAGGAAAAAAAGATGCGAGGTAGCGAGGCTCGCCTGCCGAAGCTTTAGCGTAGGCAGGGACAGGAGGAAGACGCGAGACCGAGGGACGAGGAGCGAGGGACGAGGGACGAGGGACGAAGACAGCTATCGAAACTCACTATTCACAATTCACTATTCGCTGTTCGCTATTCGCTATTCGCTATTCGCTAGCACCTTCGCTAAAGCTACGGCGGGCAGGGTTCACTACTCACTATTCACCAATTCCGCCAATGCCAGCATCATCCAGGCGTTGCTCCAACGCATGAAGGAGATGCGGTTGGTATGGTGGGGGTATTGTCGATAATAGAAATGTCCCGTCTTATGGTCCTGCATGTGGCGGATGGTCCAGTCGGCGATTGTTTTGGCTCTGGGGGCCGTCTCCGGCGATAGTGCGCGCCAGCGGTTCAGCGTCAGGATGCCCTGGCTCTGGTTGTGGATCTCGGTGGGATACTCTTTCGGAATGCGCCACAGTCCGCGCCCGTCGGCATGAAATTGCACATCGTGGAAATAGCGCAGACCTTTGCGCACGGCTTCGGGCCAATGCGCGGGATGGTGCCCGGTCAATTGCATCACATACGCGATCGAATCGATCACATAGCCCTGGTGAAAGTCGACCTGGTGGCGTTCCACACCTGAATCGGGTTCAAAACTGTATTTCCAGTGTCCGTCGGCGTGCTGTTGTCCGACTACGAATTCGGTGGCGGCAACTGCCAGGCGCTTATCCGTTTCGTCACCGTTTAACGCGTAAGCACGCGCGAGGATCTCGGCGCCGAGCAGGCTGGCATTGTAGCAGACATCCGGGAAATAGGGACTGTAACTGAAGCTGATCCCGTTCTTCAGTTCCGTACGCGGAAGATCGTTGACCACGAACTTCCCCGCATCGAGGATCAGTTGTTTAGCAAGGGAATCTCCGGTAAGTTGATGATACTCCCAAAGCCCCTTGACCACGAAACCGGTGGCCACCACCGTCGGGGCGAAAGCCGGCAGGTGCTTTTTCGGCGTACTCCAGCCGAAGTTGTAACCCCAGCAAGCATGTTGGAAACCCTTGCTCCTGTTTTCGCTCAGCCAATTCAGCAGGAAGCTCATCTGCTTCCGGTAATCGCGCTCCGGAAATTTCCGTTGCAACAACGCGTATGCATGCAGGAAGAGGCCCATCGCCTTCGGATTATGTCCTTTCCGAATGCCAAGCAGCGGCCGGATGTTGACAGGATTTCGCTTTTGGATCTGCGTAGCGATCACTTCACCCCATCGGCCGAACCAGCGGAAGGGGATGACCGCGTTGAGCGTATCGTACGGGTCATAGCCTTTGTAGCCTTCGCGCTCGACGTAGGCAACGAGACGATCCAGGGCGTCCCGAAGATCAACAGTTGCTTCCCCGGATTTCATTGATCAAGGCGCACGACCTGGCCCTTTGTCGCGATCGATTCCAGGATGGCAAACGTGGCGGCAGTCGCGTTGAAAACGTCCGACGCGGGAATCGGTGCAGGTTGACCGTTCCGAACAGCCTCCAGAAAAGCGCGCACTTCCGCTTTGTGGCCCTTATCCTGGACACCTTTTTCGCTCACGCTGTTCTTTCCAAAACTCGAAAGCTCCCGGAAGTCGTTCATCACGGAAACATTCCCCGATTGGAACACCTCCAGGTATTCTTTCGGCAGTTGTTTGTTGCCGTTCGAGAAATAGGTGATACCGGCTACACTGCCATTGGCAAAGCCGAGGGTGATTGAAAGCGTATCCTGCTGATTGGCGGGATCGGCCATGGTCATGGCTGAAACCTGCGTAACCTGCGACGCAGCCAGGAATGAACAGAGGTCCACGAAGTGGCAGACTTCTCCGACGATGCGCCCACCTCCTACCGAGGGGTTGTGGATCCAGTGATCAGCGGCCACATGTCCCGCATTGATCCTGTATTGGATGGCAACAGGCGCGTTCGATGAGAGTGTCCGCTTGATCTTTTTGATCATCGGAGCGAAACGACGGTTGAAACCGACCATCAGACGCGATTGTCCTTGCTGATAGGCTGCTTGAATAGTCGTCAACTCGTCGGGATGCAGGCAGAGCGGCTTCTCGACGAATACATCCTTCCCGGCCTTCAAGCCATCGAGCACCAAGGCTGCATGGGTATCGTGTCGTGTTGCAATGAAAAGGACGTTGACTTCCGGATCGTTGATGACTTCGGAAGCATCGCCGGTACACCGCACGAAACCATGCTTATCGGCGATGTTGCGCGCGTTGTTCGACCGGGCGGTGGAGACATGGATCATCCGGCCGAGGCCTTTCATAGCCGGCAGCAGGAAGTTCTGTCCGAAGGAACCCGCGCCGACCAGGCCGATACCCGGTTCGCTTCCCGCCTTCTTTCGTTCCTGAAACTCGATGCGGGTCTTTAGGGGACGGCTGGTATCGTATTGCAACAATACCCCGACAAAGGGTTCGGCGCGGTCGAGAATCAGTTGGTAAGCGTTTTTCGCTTCGTTGAAATCGAAGCGGTGCGTCGTCAGTGGCTCCAGGTCGATGCGTCTTGAACGCAGCAGTTCGACAAAGGCCATCATATTCCGGTTCTCGGTCCAGCGTACCCAGGCATAGGGATAATCCAATCCCTGTTCTTCGTATTCCGGATCGTAACGACCGGGACCGTAGGAGCAGGACATGCGGAGTTCCAATTCTTTCTTGAAATAGTTTGGACGTTTGAATCCGGTCGGGACCGCTCCGACGACCACTACCCTGCCCTTCTTCCTGCAGAGCGCGCCGGCCAGATCGACCGGATCGGTGGAGTCGGTGCCGGCTGTGATGATTACCGCGTCGGTACCATGTCCGCCCGTAAAGTTGGCCACGATGTCTTCCAACTGTTCGAGGCGTCGCGACAAAGCGAGGTCACATCCCATCGTTTCCGCGAGGCGGACCATCCGCTCGTCGATGTCGATCCCGATGGTTCGTACCCCTGCTGCACGCAGCAACTGGATGGTGATCTGCCCCAGGAGTCCGAGTCCGATCACAACGCAATTCTCCCCCAAGCGCAGATCAGCCTGACGAATCCCCTGAAGGGCGATGGAACCAACGGTCGTATAAGCCGCCTGTTCCAGTGAAACGTTCGAATCAAGCTTAACGCACAGGTTGACTGGAACCATTACGACCTCCGCGTGATTGGCGGTAGAACCACCGCACGCCACGCGATCGCCAACCTGGAAATCACGTACATCGGAAGCAACCGCGATCACCTCCCCCGCGCAGCTATAGCCGAGCGCTGAAGGCGCATCGAGCCGATTCATGACCATGCGGTAGGTGTCTTTCAGTCCGAACGTCTTGACCGCTTGCAATACCTTTTTGACTTCTTCCTTGCGCGCACGCGCTTTGGCGATGTACCCAAGGCGCGCGTCCTTGACCGACTTACCTTCCGTACCCGCGCTGATCAGGGAAAAATGATTTCTGACCAGAACAGTACCGGATGTCAATGCCGGAAAAGGAACTTCCAGCAGTTGCATGGTTCCGTCTTTCAGATTCTGCGTCAGTTGTTGCATACGATGTGGTACTACGCGGCGATAACGGCCCGAAAGGTCGCAGCCAGTCTTTCTACCATACGTTTTTCGGTAAATTCCGTTTCATACAAATGTCTCGAAAACTGTCCCATTTCAACCCTTTTCGCGTCGTTTTGGATCAGTTCCTTCAGGTGCGCTGCAATAGCGGCCGGATCACGAACGGGCACAATGAATCCATTCTTCCCATCCAACACACTCTCGACGATGGCTCCCTGATCGGTGGAGATGATCGGCAGTCCGGCAGCCATGGCTTCGACCACCACCCAGGGGTGACCTTCCGGTGCTCTCGGCGGAAAGATGAAAATATCGGCTTCGGATAAGAATTGAAATTTCTTCTCACCGGCATCGGCCGGATGAAAGCTGACCGGCAGTTGATGCGTCTGCACGAGCGATTCGCAAGATTGTTGGGTCACCGATGATCGCCATCCGCCCACTACATCCAGTCGAAAATCCGCCACCCCCTGCTCTTTCAATAACCGAACAGCCTCTACGAGGTCTTCGATCCCTTTGGATGCCTGCAGGTTGGCCAGGTAGAGCAAGCGAACCGGATGATTCGCTTTGGGTCGACTGCGAAGCGCATAATCCGCACCGTTGGGAACCACATAGATTCGTTCAGGCGGATAGATCCCCGCGAACAGGTAACGCAGGTTGTTCCCGAGGACGATGACACCGTTGGTTCGTCGCAGGACACTTTTGACGAACGTCCGTGTGATCGCGCTACTACCCTTCATCCAGTTGAGGAAATTGCTACCACGCAGGTGGATGAGCACTTTGCGACCAAGGAGCAAGGAGATCAGGATAAAGACCGCGTCTTTTAAGAAGCCGATCGTCGACTGACTGATGGGCACCAACACCAAAGCCGGGTGCTCACGCCGGATCGTTTTCCAGAGATGACGGTAGATCCCGAGGTTTCGTCCGATTTTCGCAAACGAAAACTTTCCCATCGCGGTCAGCGACTTTACCGCCCGCGTATCGACGTGTACCAGCCTGAACTGTTCATTCAGGGAGGACTTCAGGATGATCTGCGTGGCAAGTGAAGGCCCCATGTAGGGCGGCGGGATCTTACCCAGAATGACGACAACCGGTTTCTCCATCAGGCGACAGTCGAAGTTGACGGAGAGGCGCCCGCTGCCGGGAATGGCGGTGAACGATGAAACACCTGCCGCTGAGTCGGCAAACCGTAGGCTTTTTCCTTCTTCAGCAATGCGAAGCTGAACACCGAAAAGAAGACGTATTGGAACCCCGGATAAATCATCGGGAGGGTTGTCATGGAATACATCATGAGGGCAGCCACCGAGGTCAGGATGAGGAAACGTTCGGGTACTTTATAGATGGTCCATCGAAAGAAAATACTCAGGATAAAAAACACGTAGAGCACTACACCAAAAATTCCCGTCATGAATAGTATGCGGACAAAATCGTTGTGCATACCTCCGCTCATCATGACCGGCGCCTGCCGGAATCCGGACAATGCAACGCCAAAGAAGTGAGCGATGGATGGCATCTGACCCCAGATCTCAAAGTACCGCTCCCAACGGGATATCCGGCCATTGAAACCGTATTGTATGTCCACATCCCCTTCCCACACGTTGAATTCCTTTGCGATCAGGGGGTAGATGTACTGATCGTAAACGAGCGTAGCCAGTAAGGGCACCACGATCAATCCCACTACGATCAACACGCCATACCCCTTGACATTCTTTGAATTGAAGTAAAGCAGTAGTGCGATAATCACCGCCAGGGCTCCCCAGGTAGTCACGTGTCGCAACTGGATGATACCGATCAGCGCCGCCGCAAACAAGATGAGGAGTTTGCT
>WBZP01004925.1_pt1 | contig 13729 bp, 11 predicted proteins | sample 5204301 | NCBI WGS metagenome assembly WBZP01 (sample SAMN12412401, study PRJNA552823) | activated sludge metagenome | isolation source: activated sludge from nitrification reactor of wastewater treatment plant... | place: USA: Pennsylvania | collected 2017 | reverse complement strand
CCACCTCACAACCCAGCCACACGCCCACTTCGGCGAGGACTGTTTGAGCACGGCGGGGCCTCTTGGCTGCTCGCGAGACCCCCGCCAGCCTGCCACCGAAGCTCGTGCGCGTTCGATCGGTACATGGCAGCCTGCCAGCGCAGTTTGTGCGCGTTCGATCGGTACATGGCAGCCTGCCGCAGCAGTTCGTGCGCGTTCGATCGGTACATGGCAGCCTGCCAGCGCAGTTTGTGCGCGTTCGATCGGTACATGGCAGCCTGCCAGTGCAGTTCGTGCGCGTTCGATCGGTACATGGCAGCCTGCCATGCACGGATCTGCACGACTTCGGGATCGCAGGCAGCCTGCCATGCACGGATCTGCGCGACTTCGGGATCGCAGGCAGCCTGCCATGCACGGATCTGCGCAAAATCCCCGCCAGGTCACGCCGCCCGCGCGCCTGCCCGATACCGCCCGAGCCTGTCCACAAAGCCCCGATACGCGCCATCCAGCGAGCCCGTCTCGAACACCTGCGCCGCCCGGTCCCACAGCGCCACCACCACAAAGCCCCGCGAGATCCGCACCCCGTACCGCGCCTCGACCGCCGCGCCATACGCCCCCACCTGCAAGTGATCGTCCGCCACCCACCCCGCCGACCTCGGCGACCGCGCCGTCTTCCAGTCGATCACGCTCAGCACCCCGTCCACCTCCGCCACACAGTCCACCCGCCCCCCAAAGCCCGACTCGTGCCACACCGCCCCTTCGACCAGCGCCACCGACTGAAGCCGCCCCACAAAGCCCCGCAGCGACCCAAGAAACGGCGACGCCCCCAACGGCACCTGGCCTGTCGTAAGCCACGTCGCCACCTGGTCATGGACCGCCACGCCCCGCGCCCGCGCCCTCGCATCGAGCCCAGCCCGCCCCCCACGCTGCCACGGCGCGTCGGCCTGGCTGCAACGGGTCGCCGCCAGCACCGTCGTCACGCTCGGCAGCCGACCGATCGGCGTCAGGTAGTGCCGCGCCCCCGTCGGCGATTCGTCCGTATCCAGCAACAGAGGCGTAAGCAGCATGGCGCAAGCTGACTCCAGCAGCGCGCCGCAGGATAGACCAAGTCGCCCCCTGCCCGCCCGTCAGTCAAGCTGCGTCATGATCTCGAACCCATCGCGCGTCACCACCACGGTGTGTTCCCACTGCGCGCTCAGGCTGCCGTCCGCCGTCACGATCGTCCACCCGTCGTCGAGCTGCCGCACCGCCGCCCCGCCCAGGTTTACCATCGGCTCGACCGTGATCGCCATTCCCGCTTTGAGCCGGGGACCGCTGCCCCGCTTGCCGGTGTGCGCGACGTGCGGGTCCGCGTGCATGTGCCGCCCGATCCCGTGGCCGCCGATCTCCGTGACCACGCCGACGCCTTGCTGCCGCGCCACTTCTTCTATCGCGGCCCCGATGTCGCCCAGGCGTGCGCCCTCCCGAATGACGGAAATCCCCACGTCCCGGCAGCGGCGCGCGATGTCCACGATCCGGCGCGCGTCCGGGCTGACCGTGCCGATGAAAAACATCGCGCTCGTGTCCCCGTGGTAGCCGTCCACGTTGGTCGTGACATCAATGTTGAGGATGTCGCCGTCCGCGAGCAGCTCTGTGCGGCTCGGGATGCCGTGGCAGACCACGCTGTTGCGGCTCGTGCAGACCGCCGCCGGGAAGCCGTGGTAGCCAAGCTGGCTCGGACGACCGCCGCGCCGGGCGGTGTCTTGGCGAACGAGCTGGTCGATCTCGTGGGTGGACATGCCAATGCGAAGCTGCGAGCCGACAAACGCGAGCGTCTCGGCGGCGATGCGACCGGCGCGGCGCATCCTTTCAATCTGGGCGGCGGCAAGGATTTCAATGGCCATGCCGATAGGGTGCCTGCGGTGGGCAGCGGTGATCCAATACCGTTTGGATCTGGCGCATCCGACGGCCTTGGGCTTGACCGGCTGAAGCGCGGTCGGCACGATCGGGATCGTGAGCCTGTCGCAGATCCGCTATTTCGTCGCTGTCGCCGAAGAAGGCAACGTGGGCCGGGCTGCCCTGCGACTGCATGTGGCCCAGCCGCCGCTCAGTCGGCAGATCCGCGCGCTGGAAGAGGAAATCGGCACCCCGCTGTTTGAGCGCACGCCCAAAGGGATGACGCTGCTGCCGCCGGGTCGGGTGTTTCTCGATCGCGCCCGCGCCATCTTGGCTGCGCTCGATGATGCAGTCGTGGCGACCCGGGCCGAGCGCCCGCCACAGCCCACGCGCGTCAGCCGCCCCCCTCCCCCCGCACCACAGCGCAAACGGCACAGTCGATCGACCCGACCGGGGTAGCGGCACTAGCGGGTAGCAGTAGGAATCATAAAAACCTCAGAAGCCTGGCCGTGAGGATCCCAGCGGCACAGCGGCACAAGCTGCCCGCGCCGAACCTCAGCGGGCTGAGACACAAACCACAGGTGTCCACCCAGATCCGCACCGAGCAGCTTGTGACAGCCCGTGGGCGGCATCCGCTCGGTGCGCGTGCCCTCGCGGACATCGATGCGAAGCAGCCGCTCGCTGCCATCTTCTTGCAGCCACACCGCGTCCGCCGCCGTACCCATCGCCAAGGTCGTCCCCGGCAAGGACACCACCTGGCCGGTGCGAAGCAGCAGCAGATCGGTCCGCTCTTGGACGCGCACGAGCAGGTCGCCTTGGGGCGTCGCGCCGCGCAGCCGGGCGGGCTCATCGATCAGAAGCTGCACCGCCCGCGTCCGCGCATGGAGCAGCCACAGCCGGTCGCCTCGGTGCACAAGCGCCCGCTGTCCGAAAAGCGGCTCAAGGCGACTGGGCAGCTCGGGCCCCGACTGCACCTGCTGAAACAGCGGCTGATCAGCAAAGGGCTGGCGCGCTTCGATGCGCACCGACTGGTCATCCGGCGTGCGCCACAGGCACCAGATGATCGGATCGCCTTCGACCTGGCGGGCACTGGTCGGTCGCACTGCGCCGGGCGGGCCGCACTGCTCCGCCGGGACATGCGGCTGCGGCAGCGAGCCAAGCAGCCGCGACTCATGTGGACTGGGCCGACCGACAAAGCGCACCGCACCGTCTTTCCACAGCAGCCGATCGGCGGCCTGGTGATCGTGCTCGATGGCGATGCGCCCGCCGTTTTTGTGCAGCGCCAGCGAAGGCGAGGCCGTGTAGAGCCGAAGCTCTGCCGAGCCATCGACACGCGGCAGCATCGACGACACATACATCGACGCGCAGCCAGGAGCCCAAAGGCCGAGTGAGCCCATCGCGAGCAGACGAAGGACAGCCAAACACCGCGACATCGACATGCCCTGACAGTAGCAAGCCTACATACAGGGAAGGATCACAACGAAGGTGGCGCCGCCGCCGGGACGGTTGCGGGCTTCGATGAAGCCGCCGTGGTTTTCGATGATGCGCTGGCTGATGGGCAGGCCGAGCCCGGTGCCGCGCTCCTTGGTGGTGAAGAACGGAATAAACAGGTTCTTCATCGCCTGCGGGTCGATGCCGGTGCCTTTGTCTTGGAAGCGAACCTCGATGCTGTGCGCGACCGAGCCGAGGCGGCCCGAGGGACGCAGGCCGGTGACGATCTGAAGCTGCGCCGAGCCATCGGTCTTGTCGGCCATGGCCTGCACGGCATTGAGCGCCAGGTTCAAAAAGACCTGACGAAGCTGCTCGGCATCGCCTCGGACCTGGGGCAGGTCGGGCGACAGCTCCAGCACCAGCGAAGGCACCACCAGGCCGGGCTGGGTGGACGCTTGCTCTTCCATGATCTGGCGCAGCACGGCGACGGTCTTTTCAATCACGGAGTTCACATCCAGCGGCACGTCGTCGCCCCGCCAGGGCCGCGCATAGTCGAGAAACTGCGACACCACCCGGTTTAGGCGGCGCGTCTCTTCGATGACGATGCGGACAAAGTCGCCGGCGTCTTCGGGCAAGCGACCGTCGGCTCCGGGCGCGATGAACTCGGCGGCGCCTTTGATGGCCCCAAGCGGGTTGCGAATCTCATGGGCCAGGCCCGCCGCCATCTGACCGAGCGCCGCCAGCCGATCGCGCTCTTTCATGCGCTCGTAGAGCTGCGAGTTTTGCACGGTGATGCCAAGCTGGGCCGCGATCGCCGACAGAAGATCCAGCTCTGCCGAGGCAAAGGCATCGCGGGATCGATCGTCTTTGATGCACAGAAGGCCGATGAGCTGCTCGCTCGGGACAAAGGAGCTGTCTTCGCTGACCTGCAAGATCGATCCGCTGACGGTGGACGCGCGGCGGGACGACTCGCTGCTGCGGGTGGGATAGATGCCGATGACCGCGCCGGCTTGCAGCTCGACCAGCGTTCGGGCAATCGCATCGAGCGTCTCCAGGTCGGCCACCGAGCCGCGTCGTCCGGTGTAGAGATCGTGCTCGCGCTCTAGCTGCTCGAGCGTCACCGGCTGACGCTTGGACACCAGGCGGGACAACAGGGGTCGTCGCGCCGCCGCATCGAGCCGCTCGACCGGACGGCTGCCAAAGGAACCGACCAGCTCAAAGCCGTTGCCGTCCGCTTCCAGCAGATAGACCGCCGCCGTGGTGAGTCGCCGCGTCTCTTCCAGCACCGACAGCGCAACCCGAACGGCTTCACGCGGCTCGATGACGTTGGGCAGCGTGCTCTTGAGCTCGGCCATGCGCTGCATCTGCTCGATGCGCTCGTGGGTGGTCCAGCGCTGGACTTGGCCTTCCAAAAAGCGTCGCAGCGGCTCGTACAGGATGAGCATCACGAACACCACGACGGTCACGACTTGGTTTGGCTCAACGTGGAGGATCGACGTGAGCAGCATGTGGACGGCGGACAGAAGCAGCACGAACGCCGACAGCACGACGACGCGCCCGAGCAGCTCGTTGATGTCGAGCAGCCGCTCCAGAAACAGCGTCTGGTGCAAAAAGTACAGGTAGACAATCGACAGCACGGTCCCGAGCGCCGCGCCGCCTCGGCCAATCGGGGTCGGCAGGTGTTCCCACACCGTCACGGTAATGGCCAGAAGCCCCACGCCAATCAGGTACAAAATCCGCCGCTTGTCGACGCGCGAGACGGTCTGCCGATAGACCTGCCACAGCGGGGTGAGCGCCAAGTACAGGCTCGGCACCACCAGCACCTTTAATAAGGGCGGAATCCGCGCCGCCCACGCCTGCTTGGGATCGCCGCTGACCGAGTACGAATAGAACAGCAGCAGCTCACCGACCAAAAGCAGCGCCCAGATCGTCCGAGGAGCCCCGCGCGCGGGCAGATCGACGCTGGTGATGCTCTCTCGCAGCCAGGTGCGCAAAAACAGGATCAGCGTGACGGGCACAAACAGAAGCGCCGCGAGCGCGAGCGGGGCCCGCAGGTCGCGAAACACCGAAAACAGGTGCCACAGAAACAGGCTGGTCGAAAAATACAGAAAGGTCTGGTGGGACGGACGACGGCGACCCGACAGCATCACCGCGCCGCCAATGACCGCACACAGGGCGGCCATCAGTGCCGAAATCGACGAAATTCCTGCAGTGGCGGGCACGCGCTTGTCCTGTGCCTACTTGCCCTTCCAGACCGGCGCGCGCTTTTGCAAAAAGGCCATCAGCCCTTCGCTCGCATCTTCGGTCCCGAGCACACCAATCAGCTCTCCTTCTAACAGGCGCAGGGCGGGCTCTAGATCCATGTCCTGCGTCTTGTGGAAGGCATCGAGCCCACGCTGCATGACGAGCGGGCTCTTTTGGCAGATCTTTTCGCACAGGGCCGCGACCTCGGCATCGAGCTTGTCGCGAGGCACCGCGCGGGTGATCAGGCCGATCTTTTCCGCCGTGGCGGCATCGACGCGATCGCCAGTGAGGATCAGCTCCATCGCGCGCTTGCGCGGCACGTTGCGGAAGATCGTCGCCATGATCATCATCGGCCACAGTCCGACGTTGATCTCGGGGGTTGCAAACTGCGCGTCGTCAGCGGCGATTGCGATGTCACAGGCGACCAGCAGGCCAAGCCCACCCGCCATCGCGTGACCGTTCACCTTGGCGATCGTGGGCTTGCCGATGCCCTGCCCACACAGCGCCACGTTGAGATCGACAAAGGTTCCCGCGAGCCGATTGTCCGAAGGGCCCGCTTGCAGGGGATTGCCGCCGCCGCCCATCTGGCTGAGATCGCCGCCCGCCGAAAAGACCTTGCCCGCGCCGGTCAGCACCACGACTTTGACGGCGGGATCGTGCTTGGCGCGGTGCAGCGCATGAAGCAGCTCGCCGACTGTGCTGGCCCCGATGGGATTGCGGCGCTCGGGACGGTTCAGCGTGATCTGTGCCACGCCACCTTGGACGTCATACAAGATCTCGCTGTACGAGACCGCTGCCACAGCCAGCGGCTTTGCGCCAGTTTCTGCGCTGGGCGTGCTGGCAGGTGCAGACTCAGACGAGGGATTGCTGCTGTTTTCGTCAGAACCGGTGCTCATGGCCGCACTATATCAGAGCACGTCGAATTCTCGTCGAGACTTTGTCTTTTCAAGCCGCCTTGGGCCGTCCCGCGCCTACTTCGCCCGTCGCGACGAGAGCGCTGATTGACACCGGATTTTTGAAAGTCGTACACTCATTTGCGAGCATGCGTAACCTCTATCGTTCACCCAAGGCTGTAGTTGCCGGCGCAGTTGCGCTGGGGATGTTGGTTCAAAGCAGCGATGCACTGGCAGGCTGTGCGAACCAAGCCACCGAGGTCTCGAACGACCTTTCGGTCGAGTGTCTCATCGCGCCACGCAAGCCGGTGTCAGGACAGAGCTACGATCCGACGCTCTATGAGCAGTCGATGTATCGCTCGCTTCTGTCCGAGCTGACGGCGGTGATGGCGGTGCCGGGACTCGATCCAGCCGATACGGTTGGCTATTCGGGCTTCCACTTCACCTTCGATGTGTCCGCCACATCGATCAAAGACAAGGCGCCGTACTGGGGAGGCTTCGCGCAGCCCGACGGCACCAAGAGCCAGGGCGGCGTTCGTCACGTCAGTGGCAGCTTCCTGCCGGTGGCCTCGATCATGATCCGCAAGGGCATCTGGCCGCTGCTGCTGCCGATCGGCGTGGAGCTGGGCTTTGGCGGATCGAACCTGATTCAGTCAGGGATCTACGGCCTCAACGGCTACTTCAAGCTGGCACTGCACGAGGGCTATCACGACATTCCGATTCCCTCGATTGCCGCACGGGCGACGGTGACGCGCCTGGCCGGTACGCCGCAGGTCGACATGACGATCATCACGGCGGAAGGCCTGATGTCGAAGGCGTTTGGCGTCGGCGGCACCTTCACGATGGAGCCGTACATCGGCGGTGGTGGCGTGTGGTCGATCATTCGCAGCCAGGTCGTGGACACCGCGCCAAACCTCGATCTGTATCGTGGTCAGCTGCCGACTGCACCGCAGGTCTCGGCATCGGACGCGCTGGCCCAGAAGGTGGTCTTCCCGACCCAGGGCGACATCTTCCGCTGGCGTCTGTTTGGTGGAATCAACTTCCACTACTCGATCATCTCCGTCACGGTGTCGTATGCCTTCACCGGCGCGGGCGTCGACAACGGCTTTGACAAAAACGGCGATGGCAGCTTCGGCCCGAGCGACTTCCCGACCAAGATCGGCGCGGCTCCGGCTGGATCGGCGGCGGCGTGTCGTTCCGATGCCAGCGATGGCACCACGGTCTGCCCGAAGGATGTCTCCGGCGCGCAGCACACCATCTCTGCCGGCATCGGACTCCGCTTCTAGCCAGACTGGCTACGCAACCGCCGCGTAGCCGCCCGTTCCCGCCCGCAGTCCGAATCTTCCCCACACAGCCCACGCAGCGACAACGGCCCCAACCGTCAGGGCCCCGGTGCGCTAGCTGGCCGATGCGTCAGGCGGCGACTCGGTGGAAGACGCGGGATCATCAGACCCTGCATCGACCGCGCTGCGCTTGCGCTCCACCAGCCAGGCAATGACGATGCTCAGGTTGTAAAGCACCGTCAGCGAGCCCGCCATCGCCAGCTGTCCGATCACCAAGTCACCAGGCGTCAGCACCGCGCCCGCAATGGCAAAGATGAGGATCGCGTAGCGATTGAACTTCCACAGCGCCTTGGCCGACACGATGCCCAGCATCGCCAGCACCGACAGCACCAGCGGAAGCTCGAACACCACACCGAACACCAAGAGAAGCATCAGCGTCAGGCCGAAATACTCATCCATGCTGATGAGCGGTCGAATCTGCACCGCGTCTTGGATCTGAATGTCCGAGCCGATGTCTTTCATCAGCTGAACGCTCGCATCCGTCGCTGCTGTCAAAAAGAACTCGTAGCCCGGCGGGAGCACAAAGTAGTAGCAAAACAGTCCGCCACCCACGAATAGCAGCACCGAGACGAACACAAACGGCAGCGCCCAGCGCTTTTCGTGCGAGTACAGCCCCGGCGAGATAAACGCCCACAGCTGATAAAAGAGGACCGGCGACGCCACAAAGATCGCCGACACCAGCGCCGTCTTGAGCAGCACCAAGAACGCTTCCACCGGGCTTGTGAAGATCAGCTGACCGGCGACGCCCTTTTCCTTGGCGATCCGAAACGCTTTGAGCAGCGGCCTGGCCAGCAGCTGAAACAAGATCCCGCGCGTCAGATAACAGCCGATGGCCGCGAGGAAGATGGCGATCACCGCGTTGCGAATCCGGTCGCGTAGCTCGGCCAGATGTTCCAAAAACGGCATCCGGCGCTCGTCGCCGTGCGGTGGCGTCAGTGTCGACTCGGCGGGCGATTCACTCATTTGGCAGCCTCAGCGGTGGGCTCATGGCTGGTGGCGGAAGGCTCCGTCTGAGCAGGCGCAGCAGCCAGCGTCACAGCGCCGGGTGGCGGTCCCGCTTGATCTTCCTGAGCGGGCGTCGCGACCAAAGAAGCAACAGCAGGCGCAAACGCCGTCGGAGGTTCAATGGTGGAGCTTCCCGGCCCCGCACCAACTTGAGACGCTGCGTCGATCGCCGCACTGTCGAGCAGGGCCGCCGCACCGCTTGCCGCAACGGGCGACTCGATCGGCGGCTCCACCGTCATTGGCGGAAACAGCGGATGCGGAGGCGGCTCATCCCGCAGCGCCGCACGCAGATCTTCGAGTGGACGACGAACGTCGTCATCAATGTCGATCTGATCGCGAAGGTCACGCGTGGCACGGCGAAAGCTACGAATGGCCTTGCCCAGGCTGGTCGCTACAGACGGGATGCGCTCCGGTCCTAAGACGAGCAGCCCGAGTACCAAGATCACGATAAGTTCGGTGGGCCCGAGTCCAAACATACGCGCAGTCTAACACCACCCGTCACCGACCTGTCAGCATCGCTCGGACACAGTGCCAACCAGCGACTCGATTTGGTCCGCACGTTTTTCCAGCGCAGCGGTCAAGACCTCGCGGCCCGAGTGAGTCACCAGCACGTCGTCTTCGGTACGAATGCCACGCACATCGGCAAACTGGGTCAGCTTGTCCAGCCTCACATCGCCCCGCAGCGGGCCGAGCAGCCGCTCCGAGCGCAGGATCGCGGGCACAAAGTACAGGCCGGGCTCAATCGTGACGACCATGCCCGGAGCCAGATCCCGATCGAGTCGCAGATAGCACAGGCCAAACTGGTCGCTGCGGGTCCGACCGGGCGCGTAACCGGCGCGATCGCCGAAGTCTTCCATGTCGTGAACATCCAGCCCGAGCAAGTGTCCGATGCCGTGCGGGAAAAACAGGGCGTGGGCACCGCGCTCGAGCAGTCCGTCGATGTCGCCCGAGAGCAAGCCGACATCACGCAAGCCGGAGACGATGACGCGACTGGCAGCCAAGTGAACGTCGCGATAGCGCACACCGGGACCAACGGTGTCGATGGCAGCAAGCTGGGCGGCCAGCACGAGGTCGTAGGCGGCGCGCTGGCTTGGGGAAAATCGACCGCCGGTGGGCCACGTCCGGGTGACATCGCTTGCAAAGCCTAGATCGCTCTCGGCGCCCACGTCGGCGAGGAGCAGGTCGCTGGGTCCGCAGACGCCCCAGCGCTCGCGGGTGTGAAGGACTTCGCCGCTGGTGGTGACGATGCTGCCGTAGGCGGTGGTGAAGTCTTCGGCGAGGATCTCACGCTCCATCGCGGCGCGGACAGCGCTGACACGGACACCGGGACGGGTCGCAGCCATGCCGGCGCGATGCGCACGAACGGTGACGGCAGCGGCGCGACGGATCTCCGCCAGCGCAAAGTCATCGTGCGCAAGACGCTGGGAGATCAGCTGATCGAGGAGCGCTTGCTCTGCGTCGGACAGCGCCGCAAGCGGCTTGTGCAGCGGCAGCTGAAGCAGACCGGGCAGCGGCTGGAGCACGGCATCTAGCTCGTCGAGAAAGCGCACGGCATCAACGCGCGTCGCGGCTTGGAACGCTTCGGGACTCGGCGTCTCACCGTGCCACAGCGCATCGGCTTCGGTCGTCCGGTGTACAAACAGCGTCGATCGCCCTTCGGACACAAGCAGCGCGGCACCTTCAATCGGCACACCGACGAAAAACAGGAAGTGACTGCTCGCGCGGAACTCGTAGACGTTGTCGGGATAGTTTCTCGATGGAGAGCGACCAGCCCAAATGAGCAGCGAGCCCCCGGTAGACGCGAGCCACTGCCCGAGGACCGCCCGCCGTCGGCTCACTGCCGAGGCCATTTCTACCGTCGCGGAAGGATGTACCGTTGCCATCGTAAACGAGTCTCCGAGTGCCTGCGCCCGAAGCGGGCAAGAGGCCAAACTGTACACAAATTTGTCGGAGCGAAGCGGAAGCTGCGTTAAGGTTTCAGATCTTATGAGCGCCCGAGCTTTCCGACTGCCGACCCATGTTCGTCCTCTGTCGTATCACATTGACCTCAGCACCGACCCGAGTCGTACGGAGTTTTCCGGCTCGGTGACGATTGAGCTAGAGATCGCATCACCGACAGAGACCATCTTGCTACACGCGCGTCACTTGGAAGTGACCCGAGCGGACGTCAGCGCGATGTTTGGCGACACGGTGAGCGCGCTGTGGACGTATCAGCCGGATCAAGAGACGATTACGCTGCTGCTTGATAAGCCTCTTCCCGTCGGTCGAGCGCGCGCGATGCTGGTGTTTTCGGGACGACTGGCGCCGAGCATGCATGGTCTGTATCTGGGTGCCGACGGGGTGCACAGCGCAGTGTGCTCGCAGTGTGAAGCGACGGACGCGCGGGCGATTTTCCCGTGTTTCGACGAGCCAGCCTTCAAAGCGGCGCTGCGCTGGACGCTGCGAACGGGTCCGGGCGTGATTGCGCTGAGCAACGGTGTGCTGTCGCAGCACTCGGAAGCGGAAGGCGAGCAGGTGTTCGAGTTTGCCGAGACCAAGCCGGTGTCGTCGTACTTGGCAGCGGTGGTCGTCGGTGACTTTGAGTCCGAGCCTGCGGACTACGTGCGCGATGTGCCGCTCAAGGTGTATGCGCCGAGCGGAAAAGGTCGTCAGACGCACTTTGCCAAGGACTTTACGAGCCGAATCCTGCCGTGGTTTGAGCAGTACTTCGACTTCCCGTATCCGTTTGGCAAGTACGACCAAGTGGCGGTGCCGGGCTTCGACGCGGGGGCGATGGAAAACATCGGACTGGTGCTGTTCCGTCAGAACCTGCTGCTGATGGAGCCGGGCACTGCGTCGTGGCGTCAGGAAAAGATCATCGCGCTGGTGATCGCGCACGAGATGGCGCACATGTGGTTCGGCAACGTCGTGACGATGCAGTGGTGGGACGATCTGTGGCTCAACGAAGCGTTTGCCGAGTGGATGGCGCACAAAGCCTGTCACGCGATAAACCCGAGCTACGAGGTGTGGAACGACTTCATCGAGGACAAGAGCCGGGTGCTGTTCGATGACGCGATGCACAGCACGCACTCGATCTGGACGCCGGTAGAGACGCCGGATGAAGCGATCGAGATGTTTGACTCGATCACGTATCAAAAAGGCTGCGCGGTGATGCGCATGCTCGAACACTTCCTGGGTGAAGAAGCGTTCCGCGACGGACTGCGTAGCTACATGCGTCAGTTCCAGTACGGCAACGCGTGCGGGCCGGACCTGTGGCGCGCGCTGGAAGTGGCAAGCTCGCAGCCGGTGTCGGCGCTGATGAAGACGTGGGTGGCGCAGCCGGGCTATCCGGTGGTGGACATCGCGCTCCACGAAGAAGGCGGCGTCTGGTCGTTGGATCTGCGCCAAGAGCGGTTCTTTTCCGACGGAAACAGCCAGCCGAGCGATCAGCTGTGGAGCATCCCGATGACGGTGCGCTATTCCGACGACGAAGGGGTCAAAGCGCATCGCTTCATCTTTTCGGATCGGACGATGCGGCTGGAGCTGCCGTCGAAGGGTGCGGTGCGCTGGGTCTACGGAAACCAGGACGAGATTGGCTTTTATCGGCAGCGCTTTTCGAAAGAGACGCTCGCGAAGGTGCTGTCGGAAGTCACCACGGTGCTGTCGCCGGTGGAGCAAGTCGGACTACTCGAAGACCAGTGGGCGATGGTGCGCAATGGCAGCGCGTCGATCACCAGCTTTCTTGCGGTGCTGTCCGCGTCGGCAGCCAGTCAGACGCACAACGTGCTGCGGGTGGTGGCAGAGCGGCTCGATGCGCTCGATTTGATTGTGAAAGACGCGGGCGATCACGATGCCCGACGCACGCTGCGCGGTCTGGCCGAGCGCTGGTTTTTGCCGCAGCTTCAGTCGCTGGGCTTTGCGCCGCTGCCCGGTGAGTCGCAAAACGATACGCAGCGACGAGCGATCTGCATCAGCACGCTGGCTCAAATGGCGCGCGTTGCGTCGGTGATCAGCACGTCGGAACAGTTTGCGGCAGCCGAGCAAGCCAATCCGCGCGCGGTCGATCCGAACCTGGCTGGAACCTTCGTCGCGATTGCGGCCAAGTTCGGCGATGAAGCGCGCTACGACCGCTGGGTGGAGACGTTCCAGGCGCGCAAAGCCGCGGACAAGAGCCCGCAGGAAGTCGCTCGCTACCTGCACACGCTGTCGCAGTTCCGACGGCCAGAGCTGACCGAGCGAACGCTGAACCTGATTGCGCAAGGCGTGATTCCGCAAGAAGCGGTGGCGGCGATTTTGGGCCAGCTTCTGTCGCTGCGGCACTCTCAGCAAGCGGCGTGGACGTTCCTGAAGCAAAACTGGTCGTCGCTGCGCGAGCGCTTTGGCGACATGGGCGTGTCGCGGGTGGTGGATGCGCTGGGACGGCTCAAAGGGTCGAGTCGCAACGATGTGGTGAGCTTCTTCGAGCAGCACAAGCCAGCTGGAGCCGAGCGCGCGCTGCTGCGTGCACTGGAGCGCATCGATCAGGCCGAGCAGCTTCGTCGGAGCGTCACGCCCGAGCTACTGACGCATCTGCAAGCGCAAAAGCCGTAGCTTTACCGGCGCGGCTGGCAGTTAGATACTGGGATCCATGGGCAAATCGACCAGAGGCCGCGTCCCAGCAAGTCCGCACAGCCACTCGGCACCTCAGGCAGAAGGTCGCGCAGACGCTTCCAACGATGACGTAGACGGGGAAGACGCTTCGCCCGACGCAGCAGCAGGTGAGACGACGGCTCCGACGCAGACAGCGCCCAAAGCGGCTCCAGCGACGCCCGCTCCTGCACAAACGACGCCCGCTCCTGCACAAGCGCCAGCGATGCAGCCAGCCAAGCGTGGCAGCCTGGCCGAGTTCGTTTCCGCCAACACCAACGTCGTATCCAGCTTCGTCATCGGCATCGCGGGTCTGGCGGTGACGTCGACGTATCAGTGCAATCAGGGAGAGCT
>WBZP01004924.1_pt1 | contig 13735 bp, 13 predicted proteins | sample 5204301 | NCBI WGS metagenome assembly WBZP01 (sample SAMN12412401, study PRJNA552823) | activated sludge metagenome | isolation source: activated sludge from nitrification reactor of wastewater treatment plant... | place: USA: Pennsylvania | collected 2017 | reverse complement strand
CACTCCGTGGTCGAGGGCGCGTCACCGACTCTCGGCGAGGTGGGTGGCCTGCCAGGCGGCGTACCCCCCGAGCAGGTCGGAGACGTCGGTGATGCCGTGGGCCCGCAGCAGCGACGCGGCCACGGACGAACGCCACCCGCCCGCGCAGTGCAGCACCACCGGCCGGTCGGTCGGCACCTCGGCGAGGCGGCGGCGCAGCTCGGCCAGCGGGATGTGCAGCGACCCGGGGATGTGCCCGGCCTCCCGCTCGCCGGCGTTGCGCACGTCGATCACCGCGACCTCGGTTCCGGCGGAGGCGATCTCGTCGAGCTGGTGCGGGGTGAGCCGGCTGCCCTGCTCGACCTGGTCGGGGTGGGCGGTCATCTGGTGCTCGGGGTCGTCGAGCACCCCGAGCACGCGGTCGAACCCGATCCGGGCCAACCGGACGGCGCACTCCGCTTCCCGGTCGGGCTCGGCGACCAGCACCACCGGGGTGTCGGCGGTGACGACCATGCCCGCGGTCTCGGCGAACCGGCCGTTGGCGGGCACGTTGATCGCCCCGCGCAGGTGACCCGCCGCGAACGCGGTGGTCTCCCGGGTGTCGATCACCACGGCGCCGTCGGCCAGTGCGGCGGCCAGCCCGGCGCCGTCCAGTCGCGCGAGCGGCTTGTCGGCGTCGAAGACCTCGCGGTCCTTGCGGTTCAGGATCGCGTCGTAGACGAAGTACTCGGGTGCGGCGGGCTGCCCGGCGGTGACCAGGGCGACGAACTGCTCCTTGGTCATCGGCTGGCAGGCGTAGTTCAGCGCCCGCTGCTCGCCGATGGTGGATTGCCGTGCGGTGGAGAGGTTCTTGCCGCACGCCGACCCGGCGCCGTGGGCCGGGAAGACGCGGACGGCGTCCGGCAGGCCCATCAGCTTGCGCTGGATCGAGTCGTAGAGCTGCACGCCGAGCTCGTCGGCGGTGACCCCGATCGAGGCGAGCAGGTCGGGGCGGCCGACGTCGCCGATGAACAGGGCGTCGCCGGTGAGCACGCCGTAGGGCACCTCGTCGTCCGCGTGCTCGTAGACCAGCACGCTGATCGACTCGGGGGTGTGCCCGGGCGTCTCCATGATCTCGAGCTGGACGTCGCCGAGCGAGATCCGTTCTCCGTCAGTCAGTTTGCGGATGTCGTACTCGGCCTCCGCGCGCCGGCCGTAGCCGATCCAGGCGCCGGTGGCCTGGGCCAGTTCGAGGTGCCCGGACAGGAAGTCGGCGTGGAAGTGGGTGTTCACGACGCCGACGATGCGCAGGCCGTTGGCCGCGGCGTCGTCCAGGTACTCGGTGACGTCGCGGCGCGGGTCGACCACGACGGCCTGCCCGCTCGTGGTGTCGCCGATCAGGTAGGAGGCCTGGGAGAGGCAGTCGAGGTAGTGCTGGGCGAAATACACGTCACGGCTCCTAACGAGTCAGCTGCTGTATGGCCGAGGGGAATGTGGCCGAAGGGGTTGCGGCAGAAGGGGTTGTCGGGTGGATGACCTGGGGCAACTGCTGGGCGAGGACGACGGCGCCCATCACCAGCACCATCACCCCGAAGGCCCGGCGCAGGGTGGGTTGCGGCACGGACGACGCCAGCCGGGCGCCGACGAGGCTGCCCAGCACGGCGGCGGTGGTGACGGCGAGGGCGAGCGACCAGGGCACGGTGGTGCCGTGCAGGTGCCCGGCGAGACCGGCGGCGGATTGCAGGCTGATCACCAGCAGCGAGGTGCCGACGGCCTGGGCCATCGGCAGCCCCGCGACCAGGGTGAGCGCGGGAACGATCAGGAAGCCACCGCCGGCGCCGACGAACCCGGTCAGCGTGCCCACCGCCACGCCCAGGGCCACCACGCCCACCGCCCGCCGAGAGTCGGTGACGCGCCCTCGACGGCGGAGTGTCGAGGGCGCGTCACCGACTCTCGGCGGGGTGGGGCGGGTGGTGCGGCCGCGGATCATGGCCGCCGCGGTGGCCAGCATCATCGTCGCGAACGCGACCAGGAGCACCGGGCCGGGCACATGGGTGGCCAGGCGGCCGCCGAGGTAGGCACCGACCATGCCGCCACCGGCGAAGAGCAGCCCGGTGCGCCACCTGACCCGGCCCGCGCCCGCATGGGGGACGACGGCGACGGCGCTGGTCACCCCGACGACGAACAACGAGGTGGCGACGGCGGTCTGGGCGTCGAGTCCGGCCACGTAGACGAGCAGGGGGACGGCGAGGATCGAGCCCCCGCCCCCGAGCAGCCCGAGCGACAGCCCGACGGCGACCGCCAGGGTGACGGTGAGCGCGATCGCCATGGAGACCTCCTCGGGAGAGTTCCAGTATGCATGAGTACGGATGTCCGGACAACTGCTCGGATCACGATCACTCACTGGTCACCAATCGCGATCACTCACTGGTCACCAAAGCAGGCTTCGCCGCCCGCAAACCCTGCATCGGTGACCACTCAGTGATCGTCAGGCGACGCTCCAAGGGTTGATCGCCCGCGAACCCGCATCAGTGACCACTCGGTGATCGCCACCCGATACCCCAAGGGGTATCCTGCCGAGATGGAGATCGACGCCGACGAGGCCCGCCTGGTCATCCACCGCCTGCGCCGCGCCCGCGGCCAGATCGACGGGGTGATAGCGATGCTCGAGGAGGGGCGCTCCTGCCGCGACGTCGTCACCCAGCTCGCCGCGGCGTCCCGGGCCCTCGACCGCGCCGGGTTCAAGCTCGTGGCGAGCGGCCTGCGTCAGTGCATGACCGGCGAGGGTGGCCCCGACTGCATGGATGCCGAGGAGCTCGAGAAGCTGTTCCTCTCCCTCGCCTGACCGAGCCGCGAACCCGTCACGCCGCCTGGAACGACCGCTTCGACAGCCCGAAGAAGTAGCCCTCGATCGTCGTCGTGACCGGCCGGTCCGCCTCGGCCGCGGCGCCGAGGGTGACGAACAACGGCGTGTAGTGCTCCACCGTCGGGTGGGCGTACGGCATGCCCGGGGCGCGCTCGAACCGCGCGAGTTCCTCGACGTCACCCCGGCCCAGCGCGTCGGCCGCCCAGGCGTCGAAGTCGCGTGACCAGGCCGGTTCGGCCGCCCGGCCGAGGAACTGGTCGCGGGTCAGATAGGGCAGCCCGTGGGTCAGGAAGCCCGACCCGATCACCAGCACGCCCTCCTCGCGCAGGTCGCGCAGGCGCCCGCCGATCGCGAGCAGCCGCTCGGGGTCGTGGGTCGGCAGGCTCAGCTGCAGCACCGGCACGTCGGCGTCCGGATACATCGCCATCAGCGGCACCCAGGCGCCGTGGTCGAGCCCGCGGGTGGGGTGGCGGTGCACCGGCTCGGGCAGCACGCCGTCCACCCGGTCGGCGAGCCAGGTCGCGTCCGGGGTGTCGTACTGCAGCGTGTAGTAGTGGGGCGCGAAGCCGCCGAAGTCGTAGACGAGCGGGGTACCCGGCGCCGACTGGCTCACCGCGATCGGCGCCGCCTCCCAGTGCGCGCTGATCATCAGGACGGCGCGCGGCACCGGCAGCGTGGACGCCCAGCCGTGCAACTCGTCCAGCCAGCGCCGGCTGTCAAGCAGCGGCGGGGCGCCGTGGCCGAGATAGAGCGAGGGCAAGGCGCCGTCCGCTTCGGTCCAGGCGCGTCGTCCGGACGGCGCGTCGCCGATCTCGCGCAGGAAGGTCCGGTACGGGTGGTCGGCGGGCAGCGTCATCATGACTCCTTCAAGGTTCAACTATGTTAGACCATTCCCGAGCGGCAGACTGGCCCCATGACCGCCGCCGCTCGCTGGGCCGCCGACCTCGCCGCCTGGCGCATCCCTGAGGAGATTCTCGCCCGGGCCCCGCAATCACCGTGGATCCACCCCGTCGAACTGTTCACCGTGGCCGAGGAGGTGCCGGACTCGCCGTCCCACGACCTGGCTCGCCAGGCGTTGCGCGCCCACGAGGGATCCACCGACGCGAGCGTGCTCGACCTCGGCTGCGGCGGCGGACGGGCGTCGTTCGCGCTGACCGACGCCGTCACCGAGGTGATCGGGGTCGACCACCAGCAGAGCATGCTCGACGCCTACGCCGATGCCGCCACCCGACGCGGGCTGCGGCACACCGAGATCCTCGGCGACTGGCCCGACGTCGCCGACCGCACCCCGGTCGCCGACGTGGTCGTCGTCCACCACGTCGTCTACAACGTCGCCGACCTGGCCGGCTTCGCCCGCGCCGCCGACGCCCACGCCCGCCGCCGCGTCGTGCTCGAGTTGCCCACCCGCCATCCGCTCGCCCACCTGGCCCCCTCCTGGAAGCACTTCTGGGACCTCGACCGACCGGCCGGCCCCACCGCCGCCGACGCGCTCGAGGTGCTGCGCCAGGCCGGGCTGCCCGCGCAGCTGACCAGCTGGGTCGACACCGGCCGTCGCGGCGCCGACCTGCCGATGGCGAAACGCGTGGAGTTCCAGCGGATCCGGCTCTGCCTGCCGCCCGAGCGCGACGCCGAGGTGGCCGAGCTGATGCTGCAGCACGACCAGACCACCCGCGAGCTCGCCGCCATCTGGTGGGACGTCGCCCGCTGACTCAGCCCAGCCGCACCCCGGTCGCGCTCGCCCCGAGGTGCAGCCCGTCGTCCGCCGCCTGCAGCGTGCGCACGGTGAGCCCGTACGGCAGCTTCGGCACGGGCAGCTTCACCACCAGGGCCTGGACGACGCCCCGCACCACCGAGGGCAGGCCCGACACCGTCTCGGCCGGGACGGCGGCGACGACCGCGTTGCCGCTCAGCGTCAGCCGGAGCGGAACCTGCAGCGGCACACCGCGAACCGCGCCGCTCACCCGGAGCACGCCGTCGCCGGTGTGGGTCACCGACACCTTCTGCAGGCGCCCTTGCAGTTGCGCGGCAACGAGTTTCGTCACCGTCGCGTAGGGCACCACGCCGGCGAGCTGGACGTCGTCCGCGCTGACGTGCGGAACCCCGCCGCGCAGAAGGTCTTTCACCGGCACCCGGACGCCGCGCAGTTCGGCGTCGACCGCGTCGACGGTGAGCCCGCTGCCGGCGTGGGCCGCGCTCGACCGCACGCTGATGTGCCCGAACCGGCCCCCGGCGAGCTGGGTGAGGAACGGGATGCCGTGCACCGTGACCTCGGGGGTCTCGGCCAGCGACTGGGTCTGCTTCAGCCCCGTCGCGACCAGGCCCTCGACGGTCCGGCGGGCGGCGTAGTCCACCACGGCGCCGAGCAGCCCGAGCACCACCAGGACGACGAGGAGCCGGCGCAGCGCACGCACCGGACGATCCTGTCAGCCCCCGAGGTCGACCGGGCGACGCAACACGCTGCGGCACACCGTGGGTGTCGCCTCCGGGTGGGCGGGGTCACGCCCGTCCAGGAGGATCTCGTGCAGCCGCCCGCGCACCTGATAGCCGTGATCGGTGACGAATCCGGCGATCCGCTCCAGCGCCGCCTCCCGAGCCGTGCGCTGAGCGCCCTCGTCGGCCGAGGAGACCACCATCACCTGGACGCACCACCCCTCGTGCAGGTGCGCCAGCCGGACGCCCGGCACCTCCACCGGCGGGTGCTCGAGCCGGTCGCCGCGCCCGCGCACGTGCCGGTCGACGGCGCGCAACGCCGTCCAGCGCACCCCGTCGTCGGCCCACAGCACCTCGATCGGCTGGCCGCCGTCGGGGGCCGCGGTACGCAGGGCCTGGACGGCGCGCGCCCAGTCGGCGGGGCAGGCTCCCTCGACGGCGAGGTACGCCAGCGGTGGCATGTCGATCACGACGGGGGATCGGGGAGGGGAGTACAGCGATTCCGGGATCTCGATGGCCACGTTCATGGCGACCTCCGCAGGAGGTGGACCGGTCACCTCATCGTCACCCGCGGCCGTCCCCGTTGCCAAGCCGGATGGCGTGTGACGCGTTCAGCGCGAAGCCGAACGGCAGTTCGAGGCGGTGAACGGCGAGGAGCTCGGCGTCGTCGAGCAGCTCCGGCGTCGGCGCGTCGGCGGCGACCCGGCCCGCGGAGAGGACCACCGAGCGCGGGCAGAGCTGCGCGGCGTACGGCAGGTCGTGGGTGACCATGAGCACGGTCACGTCGAGCCCCAGCAGGATCTCGGCCAGTTCGCGTCGGCTCGCCGGGTCGAGGTTGCTGCTCGGCTCGTCCAGCACCAGGATGTCCGGCTCCATCGCCAGCACGGTGGCCACCGCCGCCCGGCGACGCTGGCCGAACGACAGGTGGTGCGGCGGCCGCTGCGCCAGGTCGAGCAGCCCGACCTGGCGCAGAGCGTGGGTGACCCGGGCCTCCAGCTCGGCGCCGCGCAGCCCGAGATTGGCCGGCCCGAAGGCCACGTCGTCGCGCACCGTGGGCATGAACAGCTGGTCGTCGGGGTCCTGGAAGACGACGCCCACCCGGCGGCGCACCTCGGCCAGGGTGGCCGGGCCGACCTCGGTGCCGGCGACGACGACCCGACCCGCGCTCGCGGTGAGGATGCCGTTGAGGTGCATCACCAGCGTGGTCTTGCCGGCCCCGTTCGGCCCGAGCAGCGCCACCCGCTCGCCCCGCTCGATCGTCAGGTCGACGCCGCGCAGCGCCGGGTTCCCGTCGGGATAGTCGAAGCGCAGGCCCTCCACCCGCAGCGCGGCCGTCACCGGAGCACCAGCCCGGCCGCCAGCACCGCGGCCGCGGCGAGGGGCATCAGGGCGACCTGCCACGGCGCGGTCACCGAGGTCGCCGCGGTCATTGAGGTCGCGGCGGTCATTGAGGTCGAGGGGGCCATTGAGGTCGAGGCGGCCATGGAGGTCGAGGGGGCCGTGCCCGGCAGCGGCGGCATCGTCCCGGCGTACCCGCGCGACAGCATGGCCAGGTGCACCCGCTCCCCGCGCTCGTAGGACCGGATGAACAGGGTGCCCGTCGAGCGGGCGAGAACGGGCAGCGCCCGGGCGTCCCGGGGGTCGAAACCCCGTGCGGCCCGGGCGATCCGCATGCGTTGCCACTGATCGGTGACCACGTCGGTGTAGCGGACCATGAACGTCATCACCTGCACCGCGAGCGCGGGCAGGCGCAGCCGCTGCAGCCCGACCAGCAGCTCGCGCAGGTCGGTGGTCGCGGCCAGCAGCACCGACGCGGCGACGCCGAGGGTGGCCTTGGCCAGCACGTTCCAGGCGGCCCACAGGCCCGGTTCGCTGAGCGGGACGCCGAGCACGTCGAGGCGCGGGCCCGGGGTGAGTAGCGGCAGGGCCAGGGCGAACAGCACGAACGGGGTCTCCACGAGCATCCGCCGGCCCACGGTCGCCGGCGGCACGCCGGAGATCAGGGTGACCATCACGAGCAGCGCCGCGTACCCGGCGAACACCGGCACGAGCGTGCGCGGGGTGAGCACGACGACCAGCACGAACGCCAGCGTGGCGAGCAACTTGTGGTGCGCCTGGGCCTGGTGCACGGGCGAGTCGCCGGGCAGGTGCAGCCGGTGGGCGTGGCCGGGCCCGCCCACCGGTGCGGGGGTCGACGGACGGCGCAGCACGCGCACCAGCACGGCCCCGGCGGCCAGGGTGAGGACGACGCCGGCCAGCCCCGCGATCACCGCGCCGGTGGTGCCGCCGAGCAGGGTGGACTGGTAGCCCGCCAGCGGCGAGGCCCCCGCCGCCCCCGTCGTGGCGGCGTCCGCGAAGCCCTGATCGGTCGCGACGCGCTCCAGGCCGTCCGGTGCGGAGCTCGCCAACAGGCTCAGGCCCCCGGCGACGACGGCGGTGAGGGCGACCGCTGCGGCGGCGAAGCGCCGTCCGACCCCGCCCGGGCTGCCCAGCCCGGCGGCGGCGCGCACGAGATCGGGCCGGACGGCGAGCACGCTCGCCACCACGGCCGTGGTGATCGCCGCCTCACCGAGGCCGATCAGCAGGTGGACGCCGACCATCGCCGCCAGCACGCTGCGGATCGGCAGGTCGGAGGTGCCGCCGAGGGCGTAGAAGCCGCAGAACGCCGCGGCGGAGAGCGGCACGGAGACGTACGAACCGATCGCGGTGGCGGCGAGGAGCCCGAACCGGTTGCGCGGCAACAGGTTCCGGACGAGGAGGAAGACGGCGTAGCCGGCCAGCGGGGTGACCAGGGCCATGTCGGTGAGGTTCACCCCGAGCGCGGTCAGCCCGCCGTCCGCGAAGAAGACCGCCTGCAGCAGCAGGACGACGCCCAGGCACAGCACCGCTGTCGACGGCCCGACCAGGACGGCGGCCAGCACGCCGCCGACCAGGTGCCCGCTGGTGCCGGCCGCGACCGGGAAATTGATCATCTGGGCGGCGAAGACGAAGGTGGCGACCAGCCCGGCCAACGGGGCGACCCGCTCGTCCAGTTCACGCGGGGCCCGGCGCAGGGCCACGCCCACGCCCAGCGCGGCGACGGCGGCGGCGGCGAGACTGGTGGGCACGTCGATGAACCCATCCGGAACGTGCATTCAGCGAACGTAACCTTGTTGCAAGTAGTTCGCAATTGGGTGCGTCAGGGGCGCGCCCGGGCCGGTCGAGGGTGCCGACCGTCCGGTCAGCCCGGCCAGACCGGACGGCGCTTGGCCAGGAACGCGGCCATCCCCTCGGCGGCGTCCGGGGCGGCGAGGTCGCAGACCATCGCGTCGCCCGCCGTCCGGTAGGCCTCGGCCAGGCCCTGGTCGACCTGGGTGTAGAAGGCCCGCTTGCCGCGGGCCACCACCGAGGCGCTTCGCGAGGCGATCGAGGCGGCCAGCTCGTCGACCGCCGCGGTCAGCTCGGCGCCGGGGACGACCCGGTTGACCAGCCCCCACTCCCGCGCGGTGGCGGCGTCGATCGGGGTGCCGGTGAGCAGCAGTTCCATCGCCCGGGCCCGGCCGACCTTGCGGGCGACCGCCACCGCGGGGGTCGAGCAGAAGATGCCGACGCTCACCCCGGGCAGGGCGAACCGCGCGTCGTCGGCCGCCACGACCAGATCGCACATCGCCACCAGCTGACACCCCGCCGCCGTGGCGACCCCGTGCACCTGCGCGATCACCGGTTGCGGCATCGCCGGCAGCGCCTCCATCAGCGCGTTGCACTCGGCGAACAGGCCCTCGCGGTACTCGACGTCCGCCGCTGAATCGCCTGTGTGCGAAGCCATCTCGGCCAGATCGTGCCCGGCGCTGAACCCGCGCCCGGCCCCGGAGAGCACCACCACGCGGGCCGTCGGGTCGGCGCGGACGTCGTCCAGGGCCGCCCGCAGGGCGCCGATCATGGCGCGGCTCAACGGGTTGTACCGCTCCGGGGCGTTCAAGGCGATCCGGACGACGCCCCCCTCGTGGGTGATCGAGGTCAGGGCGGGCTCGGCGGACGTGTCGGCGCTCACCCGCCCAGGGTGGGCCGCGCGGCGTCCGGTCGCAAGGGGGTCGCCGCCACCGGGAGGGGTAGGGCCGCAGGATCTCGCTCGAGTGGACACTTCGTGCGGGGGAGTGGACAGTCCTGCGGCGACACGCCGGCGTGTCGCTGCAGAAGTGTCCACTGGGCCGGGGTCGGCCGATGAACCGCTACTCGAAGGCCTCGGTCGAGTGCGCCCGGTCGCGCAGCACGTGCTTCTGGATCTTGCCGGTCGACGTCTTGGGCACCTCGCCGAACACGATCGTCCGCGGCACCTTGAACCCCGGCAGGATCGACCTGCAGTGCGCCACGATCTCCCCGGCCAGGGTGTCCGACGCCTCGTGGCCCGCCTTGAGCTCCACGTAGGCCCGCGGGGTCTCGCCCCATTTCGGGTCGGGCTGGGCGACCACCGCGGCGAAGGCGATCGCCGGGTGCGCGTACAACGCGTCCTCGACCTCGACCGAGGAGATGTTCTCCCCGCCCGAGATGATCATGTCCTTGGCCCGGTCGCGGATCTTGATGTAGCCGTCCGGTTCGCGCACCGCCAGATCGCCGGAGTGGAACCACCCGCCGGAGAACGCGTTCCGGGTCGACCCCGGGTCCTTGAAGTAGCCCTTCATCGTGATGTTCCCGCGGAAGACGATCTCGCCCATCGTCTCGCCGTCGGCCGGCACCTCGGCGCCGGAGGCATCGACCACGGTGGCGCCGTCCTGCAGCAGCGCGCGCACCCCCTGCCGGCCCACCATCACCGCGTGGTCGTGCGCGTCCAACTGCTCCCACTCCGACTGCGCCGCGCACACCGTGGCCGGGCCGTACGTCTCGGTGAGCCCGTACACGTGGGTCAGTTCGAACCCGAGTCTTGCCATGCCCTCGAGCACCGACGCCGGCGGCGGCGCGGCGGCGATCATGCCGCGCACGGTGTGGTCGATGCCCTGTGACAGCGCGGGATCCGTTGCGGCAGCGTCGATCAGCATCGAGTGCACCACCGGCGCACCGCAGTAGTGGGTCACCCCCTCGTCGCGGATCGCCGCGAACACGGCCCTCGCCTCGACCGCCCGCAGGCAGACGTTGGTGCCCGAGTTGGCGGCCATCGTCCACGGGAAGCACCAGCCGTTGCAGTGGAACATCGGCAGCGTCCACAGGTACACCGAGTGCCGCGGCATCCCCCACGCGATGATGTTGTTCAGCGCGTTCAGGTGCGCCCCGCGGTGGTGGTAGACGACCCCCTTGGGGCGTCCCGTCGTCCCCGAGGTGTAGTTGAGCGCGATCGCCTGCCACTCGTTCGTCGGCGCCGCGCGCGTGAACGACGCGGACGACGCGGCGAGCCACCCCTCGTACTCGACCGATCCGATCCGCTCACCGGGGCCGTCGTACTCGCTGTCGTCGACGTCGACGACCATCGGCGGCGCGGCGAGGGCGGACATCGCCTGCTGCGCCACCCCGGCGAGCGCCCGGTCGACCAGCAGCACCTTCGCCCCGCTGTGCTCGAGGATGTAGCGGATCGTCGCGGCGTCCAGCCGGGTGTTGATCGTGACCAGCACCGCGCCGGTCATCGGCACGCCGAAGTGCGCCTCGACCATCTCGGGGATGTTCGGCAGCAGCACCGCGACCGCGTCGCCGACCCCCACCCCCGCGCCGACCAGGGCGTTCGCGAGCCGGTGGCAGCGCTCGCGGGTCTGCGCCCAGGTGTAGCGCCGGGCGCCGTGCACCACGGCGAGCCGCTGCGGGTAGACGTCGGCGCTCCAGTCCAGGAACACCAGCGGGGTCAGCGGCGCGTGGTTCGCGGGGCCGGCGTCCAGGTCGGTCTCGAAGGGGTTGGGCTGCATGGGGTCAGCCTCGGACGCCGGGCGCCCCGGGGGCAAGAGCATGTCGTGGCCGGGTCGGCGGGAGGCGCTACGGGCCGGACGGGTCGCCCTTCGGGTGCGCTGCGTGGCGAACGGGTGATTCGCGGTCACTGCCCGTGGCGTCCGGGTGGACTTGCGCCCCATCCGGTCGACACCCGGGCGATCCACCGGAGGATGGGCCGATCCGGGTGTGGCGTCGGGCGAGGACCCCGTTCCGGGGCGATCGGGCCGGTGACCGCCACCTGACGAGGAGCGCTGATCACGATGATCCGACCGACCGGGGGGCGGCGCCGGGCCGCCCCGGGGCGTCGCCTCGCGCTGCGTGCCGCCCGGACGGCGCTGCTCACCGTCACGGGCACCGGTCTGGCGCTCGGGGCGATCACCGCCCCGGCGCAGGCGGCCACGACCGACCTGATCCTCCTGCCGTTCGGCGGCACCCCGGGGTCCACGCCCTCGCTGACCAACAGCGGGTCCCTCGGCGCCCTCGTCACTGGGCGCGTCGTCACCTCGGGGGGCGGTGCGCTGACCACGGTCGCCGCGGTCCCCGGTCAGGGCACGGCCGCCCGGTTCCCGGCCTTCGCCGCCTCCTCGTCCGGGCCGCGCGCGATCGTGTCGCTGAAGAGCTCGGACGGCGTCGAGCGGCTCTCGCCCGGCACGGCCTGGTTCGAGGTCGGCGTCGACGTCGCCCTCGACTCGGTCAGCGAGGCGGCGGGCAGCTCGGACGACGGCAACAACGCCATCCAGCGCGGCCTGTACAACGACCCGTCCCAGTTCAAGGTCCAGGTCGACGCCCGGCGGCCCAGTTGCCGGGTCAAGGGCGCCTCCGGGGCGGTCCAGGTGACCTCCTCGGTGACGCTCACCCCGGGGGCCTGGTACCGGCTGCGCTGCACCCGGACCCCCGGCAACCGCTCCGACACCGTGACGATCAAGGTCACCCCCCTGCGAGCGGACGGCTCGCTCGGCACCGCGACCAGCACGAGCCGCAGCGGCGCCGTCGGCCGGCTGAGCTACCCGGTGTCGGTGCCGATGTCCGTGGGCGGCAAGTTGGGCGGCAACGGGTCGATCTACCTCTCCGCCAGCGACCAGTTCAACGGGGCCGTCGACAACGCCGTGCTGCGGCTCGGCTGACGGGGATCTCGGCCGGTCTACCTCCCGGTGGCCGTCCGGCGGCGCAGCCGGGCCAGGGTCTCGATCCAGGCGGGGCGGTCCTCGGGCGGCACGCCGAGGCACTCGAGCAGGGCGAGGGTGAGGGCGGTGAGCGAGGTGGTCGGCAGGTGCCGGCCGCTGAAGTAGCCACCGATGGTGCTGGCACTGCCGCCGGTGGCCCGGGCGAGGTCGCGCACCGAGACCCCGGTGCGGTCCTTCAGCCGGACGAGGGCGGCAACCCACTCCTCGGCGGTGGCGATGGACTCCGGGTCGATCCGGCCCGGGCCGCCGCGAAAGACGATCTCGGGGACGGCATCGGGAGTGGTGAGGCGATCGGGCGGGTCGGGAACGGTCAACGGGGCGGCCTTCATGAGGGCCGGGACCGACCTCGGGAGGGACGACGGTGGTGCGGGCGGACGGGTGAGTGTTCGGTTGAGCGGTGGACGGTCGTCGGTCCGGGACAGCCCCCTGCGGGATGTCGTGACTGCGGGAGCCTACGCGACGGCATACCGGCCCTCACCGGGACGCTGGTCCGAGACACCCCCGCCTGACGCCCGTTCCTGCGGCGGGACGGCCTGGATCCGTACAACTCCGTACACCTGCGCGGCCCGGCGGGCACCGGCGGGGTGACAGGCTTTCGGCGGGGCGGACCCGCGGGGGGATCTGGTTCGCCTTCCTCCGGCCCGGGTCGGAGCACCCGATGGGGTGGTCGGGTCGGCCCGGGGTGGAGAGGGTGTGCCCGTCGCCGAGGCCGGCAACGACGCAGCGGCCACCCTCTCCCGCCCGGGGGTGCCGGTTCCCTTCCGACGTCCCCCGCGACGTCCCCCCGACGTCCAGCCGCCGGCCCAGTCCGACGTCAGGCGATCGACGTCTCCACCAGCGGGGTCGTGCCGACCTGGGCCGGCACCCACTCGCCGAACAGGTCGATCTCGACCTGGGTCCCGGCGTCCGCGTGGGAGAGCGGCAGGTAGGCGTAGGCGATCGCGCGGCCCAGGGTGTACCCGAACCCCGCCGACGTGACCCGGCCGAGCACCTGCCCGCCCGAGCGCACGGGCTCACCGCCCAGGGCGACCCGCGGGGACGTCGCGCCCACCGTCCGGTCGGGGTCGAGCACCAGCGCCGCCAGGGTGCGCGTCGTCCGGCCCGCCCCGCGCCCCCGGGCCTCGACGATCGGCGCCTCGCCCAGGAACCCGCCGGGCTTGCCGGGGCGCACGCAGAAGGCGAGCCCGGCCTCGTCCGGCGTGGTCTCCGGGGTCAGGTCGGCGCCCCAGACCCGGTAGCCCTTCTCCAGCCGCAGCGACTCGATCGCCCGGTAGCCGCAGGCGAGCAGACCGTCGGGCCGGCCGGCGTCCCACAGCGTGCGCCAGAGCGCGGGCCCGTACTCGGACGACGCGTAGAGCTCCCAGCCGAGCTCGCCGACGAAGGTGACGCGCAGCGCCAGCACCGGCACGTC
>WBZP01004920.1_pt1 | contig 13749 bp, 13 predicted proteins | sample 5204301 | NCBI WGS metagenome assembly WBZP01 (sample SAMN12412401, study PRJNA552823) | activated sludge metagenome | isolation source: activated sludge from nitrification reactor of wastewater treatment plant... | place: USA: Pennsylvania | collected 2017 | reverse complement strand
CATTGAACAAGTCAATCCGCGGAAAATACGCGATAGTAGGCGTCGGCAACACGCCTTACGGAAAGGTCCCAGGGGTCTCCGCTCTGCGTCACAACGTGGACGCAATTGCGGCAGCCATTGAAGATTGTGGCATCGACAAGTCCGAGATAGACGCCGTGCTAACGAAGGCGCCGAGTTCCGACTTCCAGATGTTGTGGAGCGCACGCGTTGCTCAGTCAATCGGCATCGTACCACGGGTGACAGCCACGCTGGACCAGGCGGGCGCGTCGAACATCGGACTCATCGGTTACGCGATCATGTGCATGGAAATGGGCATGTGCAGCGCCGCTGCGATCAGCTACGGCGACAATCCTTTGACCGGAAAGCGGACGTTCTACAGCCGCCCGCGAGGCGAAGAAGCCGCGTACGGGTTTTTTGGCGCGCCGCTTGCTTACGCGATGGCCGCGCGCCGTCACATGACGGAGTTTGGCACCACGAGCGAACAGCTTGGCCACATCGCAGTGAACGCGCGAGCCAACGCGAGCCTCAATTCCAATGCCCAATTCAAGGACCCGATTACGCTGGAAGAACACCAGGCGTCGCGATTTGTTGCCGAGCCGTTCCATCTGCTCGATTGCTGCCCGGTTTCAGACGGTGGGGCTGCGATTGTCGTGACGAGCGCGGAACGGGCACGGAACCTGAAAAAGAAACCCGCGTATGTCCTCGGTTTGGGCCAGGGGCACCCTTCGTGGGATCTCCAGCACCGCGAAACGGTGACGACCAGCGGGGCGGCGATTTCGGGGAAAATGGCGTTCGAGATGGCCGGTCTCGGCCCGCGCGACATGCAGTTCGCCCAGCTGTACGACTGCTTCACCATCGTCCCGTTGATTACGCTTGAGGACTACGGGTTCTGCCAGAAGGGGGAAGGTGGCCCTTTCGTCGCTTCTGGCAATATCAACCGCGGGGGAACGATCCCGTTGAACACCTCCGGAGGCCTTCTGGCCGAGACGGGCATGCCGGGCATGCAGCTCGTCGCGGAGGGCGTCCGGCAAATCAGAGGGGAATCCGGCGCCCGGCAGGTGCGAGGCGCATCAGTCGGCATAGTGAGCGGCCAGGGAGGCATCATGACGACCCACGCGACCATGATCCTGGGGGATCAGCCGTGACTTCTGCCGACACGGAACCAATCCTCCCAAATATCACGGAAGACAACGAGCCCTACTGGGCCTCGGTCAAAGCGCGCGACCTTAAGTTGCCCTTCTGCATGCGATGCGAGGCGGCTTTCTACCCCCCGCAGTCAAGGTGCCCACGCTGCCTCGGTGACCGCCTGGAGTGGCGCCACGCCTCGGGGCGCGGGCGGCTCTACAGCTGGGTTGTCGTCCACCAGGTTTACGACAAGTCGTTTGCCGACCGCGTGCCGTACGTGGTGGCCGCGGTGCAGCTTGAAGAGGGGCCGCGCCTGATCACGAATGTCGTCAACTGTCCGACAGAGGGAATCACCGCAGACATGCCGGTGCGGGCCGTCTATCGCGACCTTACCGACGAAGTTGCGCTGGTGGAATTCGAACCAGACGGGGCGTCAAATGCTCGCTAATAAGCCGTGGACGGAAGTTTCAGAGTCTTCACTGGCCCACCTTCCGGGTGCGCTCGGAGTGTTCGAGCTGCGCGATGGCGCGGGTGTGGTTTGTGCCGTCGGGTACGCCGGTGGCAAAACGCGATATGGACTGCGTGGCGCACTGGGCGAAGCGGTGGAGGCGGTGGGGCGCAGCGGACTCAAGCCAGCGGCATTCCGATACGAAGTCAACCAGATGTATCTAACTCGATTCATCGAAGTGCTCGAAAAGTATATCTCGATGACCGGGGACATTCCGGCCGCCAACAAGGCCGGAGTATTCCCAATTCCCGGAGTTATCCAGCACAAACTCAATCGAACATCCCAATCCAGCGGAGGCCAGCACTGATGGAGTTCCAACTCAACGATACCCAACGCCTGCTTGTGGCGAACGTTCGCCGGTTTGTGCGAGAAGAGATCGTGCCGCTCGAAGCCGACCTCGATCCCGACGGATTCGAACTTCCCGCGGAGCATCGCGAACGGCTCATCGGGATGACGAAGGCGATGGGCCTGCACAACATGGCGGTGCCGGAAGAGTTTGGTGGTGGCGGAATCGACGTGACCACCCAGGCGCTGCTCCATGAAGAGATGTCGCAGCATCGTGCTGGACTCTACGCGACGTGTTACGGGGTGTTCGGCGGGGCCGGCATGGCGCAACTGTTTGATGCGCCCGACGACATCAAGGAGAAGTATCTCTACCCAACGCTGCGAGGGGAGAAGCACGGCTTTTTCGGCCTCTCTGAACCAAGTGGCGGTTCGGATCCGGCGCGCGCCATCCAAACGAAAGCCGTGAAAGATGGAGACGACTGGGTCCTCAACGGCTCCAAACTCTGGATTTCGGGGGCCGACAGCGCCGATTACGGCCTGGTCTTCGCGCGCACCGATGCGGCGGCGGGCCGCGCCGGCATCACAGCGTTCCTCGTGGACACTGACACCCCTGGTTTCCAGGTCCGGCGCGTCGTGCACGTCCTTCGCAGCAGCCACTACCCGACCGAGTTGACGTTCGACAATGTGCGGGTGCCGGCGAGCCACGTGGTCGGCACCGTGGGTGGGGGCTTCGCGCTCGCGAACGATCGACTGACACGCAACAGGATACCGTACTCGGCTGAGTGTGTTGGTGTCGCCGTCGCCGCGCAGCGTCTGGCGGTTGAGTACAGCAAGCACCGAGTAACCTTCGGAGAACCGCTGGCATCGCGACAGGCGATCCAGTGGATGCTCGTGGATAACGAGATCGACATTCGCACCAGCCGCTGGCTGACGTTGTCCGCTGCCCAGCGGGCTGACAGCGGCAAGCCGTTCCGGTTCGAGACAGCGATGGCCAAGGTGACATCGACCGAAGCTGTTGGCCGCGTAATCGACCGCTCGATTCAAATTCATGGCGGCCTGGGCGTGTCGAAGGACCTGCCGCTGGAACGCTGGTACCGTGAGGCGCGCATTCGCCGGATCGGCGAGGGGCCCAGCGAAGTTCAGCGAGTGATCATGGCGCGCGACCTCCTCAGCGGCGACGCCACCAGCGAAATTTCGATTGGGGGTTAACCTGAATGAGCCTGATCTTTGAGAAGTCGGGGCACATTGCGGCGCTGACATTCAACCGTCCAGAGGCCATGAACGCCATGGACCCGGACACCTACAAGCAGCTTTCAGATGCATGGATCGAAGTCCGCGACAACCCGGAGATCTGGGTGGCGGTGATCACCGGAGCAAATAACCCTGAACGCCCGCCAGAGAAGCAAGCCTTCACAGCGGGCGCGGACCTGAAGAAGACTATCCCGCAATCCTCCGAACTCTGGCATTTCTGGCAAACCCAGGAAGATCAGATTCTCAATCGCGGTCTCGAGGTCTGGAAGCCGGTCATTGCGGCGGTCAACGGATTTTGCCTGGCCGGCGGGATGACACTACTGTTCGCTACCGACATCCGGATCGCCTCGGAGCACGCTACCTTCGGAATTTCCGAAGTGAAGCGGGGCATCCTTCCCGGCAACGGTGGGACGCAACGCGCTGTCCACCAGTTGCCGTACCCGGTGGCCATGGAGTTGTTGCTGGTTGGGGACGCGCTGACTGCCCAGGAAGCGCTGAAGTACGGCCTCGTGAACCGCGTTGTGCCACACGAGCAGCTGATGTCCGCGACGATGGAAATCGCCGAGAAGCTTGCGGCCAATCCGCCATTGGCGGTCCGGGCCATTAAGGAATTGGCGATCCGCAGCCAGCACCTGCCGCTCTACGATGGGCTGCGGCTCGAGCAGGCGATCCAGTCAGTCCTCCGCCAGTCGGAAGACGCAAAGGAGGGCCCGAGGGCGTTCGCGGAAAAGCGGGCGCCCGTTTACAGGGGCCGATAAGTTGGCGAGCGCCAACGCAGGCTTCGTCGCCGACCTTCACGTCCACACCACGGGAGGTTCGGCTGACGCATCGCTGCGTCCGACGCAACTCGTGACAGCCGCGGCTGGGCTCCACGCGGTTGGCATTACGGAGCACTTTCGCCACTGGAGCTCCGTCGAAGCTGAGGCGGCGCAGGGGAAGGAAGAGCTGGTGATACTCCGTGGGCAGGAATTCTCCACGTCGTTGGGGCACATCCTCGCCTTCGGGCTGGAGGGGTTTTCCGGAGACGGCCGTGACCCGAATGACCTTCGGGTCGCGGCCGAACGGCATGGTGCGCTGTTAGTGGCGGCGCATCCATTCCGGTATTTCTTTCGGACGGCAACGCAGAACTACCACCCGTCCGATCTGCGCACCACGGACCCGGACGAAGCTGCCCGTCTGCCAATCTTCTCGTACGTCCATGCGGTGGAGGGCCTCAATGGGCACTGCACCCCGGAGGAGAATGCATTCGCCATCGCGGTGGCAGAGCGCCTGGGTTTCCCGCTGACGGCTGGAAGCGACGCGCATTATGCTGATGAACTGGGGCGGTGCGTGACCCGCTTTCGAACTAAGGTGAACGATCTGCAGGAACTCATCTCGGCCATCCTGGAAGGTAAAAACGAACTCCTCGACCTTCGAGTCAACTCAGCGGCGGAGCCTGCCGTGCCATCACCCGAGACCGTCCGTCTTGCTAACGCTTAATCGGGCGGCAGATCTTTCGAGAGGCGCTCGTAGCGGTTGGCGAGACTGGCGACGTCCGGGCCCGCGCCCATGACCGACTCGACTTCGGCTCCGTAAATGGCCTCAGCCTCCGCGAGCTTGTCGCCTTCCGTCTTGTGCTGGGCGAAGGAACTCATCACGCGGATCATGGAATGGTTGCGGAGGTCTCCGGAATGCGGGCATTCGGGGACCTGGCCAGGCGCGCCGATGGAGCGGACCAACTTCGCGGTCCTTGTCCCGCAGGCCTGGCAGACAAATTCATACACCGGCATGGATTCTTCCCTAGATTGGCACGAGACAGGGGGTGGGCCAACCGAACCGGCGGCCCTACCCCCAGCAGACGACGAATGGCGGGCGCTAGCCCGCGCGAGGGCCACCGGTGGCGTAGATGATGTCACGGGTGCGGTAGCTATTAACGTTTCCTCCGCGGACATCGGCATACTTGAGGTAGTCCGGGACCGCGGTAATGGAGCCGAGGGTGAAGAACGGGACGGTGTACGCCTTGTCCATCAGGTACTTCTGAATATCGCGCACAAGTTCCTGGCGCTTGGTGCGGTTGAGTTCTTTGCGCTGGTCGTCGAGCATCTTGTCGAGCGCCGAATCGTTGAGATTCTGGTGCTGGGCCGAACCCTTTGAGTGGTAGTACTCGCGAAGCGTCCGATCCGGGTCGTCGAACGACCAGTCGCCATGGCTCGAAAGCGGGTACGGTTTCGTCGCACGGTAGACCTCGGCGATCCACTGGGCGTTTTCGAGGGTCTTCGGAGCGACATCGATGCCCACCGACTGTTTAAGCAGACCCTGGATTATGGGAGCAAGGGTGGTACCGCTGTATTGCGGCGAGACCCAGTTTTCCGTTTTGAGGTTCGACTGCCCGGCTTGTTCCAGCAGGGCTTTCGCCTGAGCCACGTCGAATTTGGGCATATCGGACTCGCGAGCCGCCCAGAAGGCATTTCCAGACGACAGTTCGCCAGTCCGTAACCCCCGGCCGGCGGCGAAACCCGCGATCATGGCATCGTAGTTAAAGGCCATGGCGAAGGCGCGCCGAACACGTTCGTCGTCGAACGGCTTGGTGGTCACATTGAAATAGAGGTGAAGCTTCGAGTTGAACGCCGCGGGCACCTCAATGAATGAACTGGGCACCTTGTTTTTGATGTCCGCCATCTGGCTGGAGATGACATCGGCCTTCGAACCCAGGACATTCACTGCCCCGAGGTCGTGCTCGCCGGCGAGGTACTTGGCCTCCCGAACCGCACGGTCGGCGAGAATTTGCATCTCCATCTCGTCAAAGAACGGAAGGCCGGGCTTCCAGTAGGAAGGGTTGCGCTTGAAGGTCGCGCGGACACCGCGTTCCCACTTATCCAGGAGGTATGGCCCCGTCCCGATGGGCGTACGTTCGATGTTGCCTGCCTCGACCACCTCACGCGACACCATCTGGGCCCAAGTGAAGCCGAGGTTGACCAGCAGTGGGGCGAAAGGATGGGCGAGCTTCAGTTTCAGCGTGTAATCGTCCGGCATTTCGATGCCCGTGATTGGTTCATACATGCCGCGCAGCCGGTTTTCGGGGCGTGTCTCGACCATCCGCTTCAGGTTGTACTCGACATCCTTTGCGACGAACTCTCTGCCGCTGACGGGTTTGACGTCCTGCCACTTCACCCCTTTTCGGAGCGTGAGGACGAGCTCAGTGTCGGACGGCTGCTCCCACTTCTCTACGAGCTCGCCGATGATCTTCTGGTCGCCGGGCGTCTCTTCCCAGGGGAAGAAGAGGCAGTTGTGGACGGGCCCGGTGAGAGCCTGTGTGCCCGGTTCCTCATGACTCTGAGGGTCGCCGCCAACCGGATCGTCGGACTGGGCCCAAACGAACTTGCCGCCCTTCTTGCCGCCCGGGAGGCCTCGGAGCATCGGGTGATCTGGCAGATTGGATACCCCACTGGCCACCGGCGAGGACTGCGACTGCGGGGTGCCGCCGCTGCCGTTCTTCGAGTCGTCGTCGTCTCCGCAGCCGACGATGCCGAGGGAGGCGGCGCCGACGCCAAGCGAAAGGGCGCCGCCGATGAGTCGTCGGCGCGACGCCCTGCTGTTAGCCCAGCGTGACCAATAATCTGACCTTCCCATGCGGGTTCTCCTTTCTTAGCGGGACCTCGAATTGCTGAGTGGTCCCGCCTGTCGTGGCCGGGCCGTGGCGGCTCCGAACCTCACCAATGATTCCCCGTTGTTAGGCCCTCCCTTCGCTGACGAGTGCCGTCCGTCAGATCGTTCGGCCGCTCAGCGATTTCAGCGGCAAACGGCCGGTCAACCGCTTCGGAGCCGCGGGTCAAGTTCGTCTCGGAGGGCATCGCCGAGGAGGTTAAAAGCGAGGACGGTGACGGAGATCACGACGCCGGGCACGACGGCCAACCACCAGGCGGTGGTCAGGTAGAAGCGCGCCTCGAGCGAAAGCATGCTCCCCCACGTGGCATTGGGAGGTGGTGGCCCGAGGCCGAGGAAGCTCAGCCCGGACTCGACCAGAATGGCCGAACCGATCGCGCCCGTCGCAACGACTAGGATTGGCGCGGCAACGTTTGGAAGTATGTGGCGGACGAGGATGAGTGGCGTGGATTGGCCGACCGAGACGGCCGCTTCGACATAAGTCATGTGGCGGACGGAGAGCGTGGATGCCCGGACTATGCGCGCGAACGAAGGCGCCGTGACGAACGCAATCGCCATCACTAAGTTCGTCAGACTCGGCCCGATTGCGACAACCACGCTCAAGGCAAGCACGAGGGGCGGGAAAGCGAGGATAGCATCGACGAGGCGCTGCACCGCAAGGTCGACCCAGCCGCCGTAGTAGCCGCTGACGATGCCCACGGCCGTCCCGATAACGGCGGCGATGGCGACCGAGCCGAAACCCACTACCGCCGCAACGCGGGCGCCGTGGATGACGCGCGAGTAGATATCACGGCCGAGTTGGTCGGTACCGAGCCAAGCGTCTGATCTCGGGGATTCCAGAATTCGGAGCGGGTCGACGGTGTTTGGATCCGTCCGGTCGAACGCCTGGGGAACGATGCCGACCACAATGATGACGCAGATGATAAGGAGGCCGGCAGTCCCCAGCGGCTTCCGGACCACGAATCGGCGCAGTCCTCGGAACAGGCGGCCAGTCCTTCGCCTGTGATCGGGCTGGCTCAGCAAGCGTTCGACGGCTGCGATCGTGGTCATGGAGGCCTCTCGTGTTGAGTCTCGACGTCGGTCGGGGTGGTGGGTCATGTGTACTTGATGCGCGGATCGACGAGCGAATAGCTGATGTCCGTAATGAACACCGAAACGATGTGGACGAGCCCGAAGATGAGAATGAGGGTTTGGGCGAGGTTGTAGTCGCGCCTCCCGATTGCGGTAAGCACGCCGGAGCCCATACCCGGAATGCTGAAGATGGACTCGATGATGACGGCGCCACCGAGGAGCGTGGCAAATTGGAGGCCGAAGATCGTGATGATCGGGACCATAGCATTACGAAAACTATGCCGGATGACGACGGTGCGGCCGGCGAGCCCTTTGGCACGAGCCGTGCGAATGTAGTCCTGTCTCAGGACCTCCAGGAGCGACGAACGGGTCAGCCGGGTGATTACGGCTGCCTGTGCCAAACCGAGGATGATGGCTGGAAGGATGAGGCGTTCGATGTTGCTGACCGGACTGTGAAAAAAGGACACATAGCCGGTCGGGGGTGTCCACCCCCACCACCGGGCGGGAAGCATGATTGCGAGGGTGGCGAGGAAGAAATTGGGGACCGCGATCCCTACCGCCGTCACGACCTGCAGAACGCGATCAAGCCACCGATCCTGGTTGAGCGCGGCCAGCGTCCCCGCGGGTACGGCGACCAAGATTGCGAACACGGCCGCGAGCACGGCCAGCTCGGCTGTGGGAGGGAATCGCCGCTTGATTTCCGACGAGACACTTTCGGTCGTCCATATGGATTCGCCGAGGTCGCCAGTCATCAACTTTCCAACCCAGCTGACGAACTGGAGTGGGATTGGCTTATCGAGGCCAAACTGCTTCTCGAGCCGCGCAACGTCTTCCTGGTTCTGGCCGGCGCCCGCCCGCACCTCGGCCGCGCTCCCGGGGATCAGCCGGAGGAGGGCGAACGAGCCGAACAGCACGAGGCCCAGGACGGGTAACGTGAGAACGATCCGTCGCAGGAGGTAAGCAGCCATCTCGATCCTCACTACGGGCGACCATTTTGGAGGCGCCGCGGATTCTAATAGAGGCAATCTATGGGTGGCATACGCTTGACGGCCGATAATTAGCGTCGAGGAAGTCCTAGGACTTTCGGTTCGAGAGATTCAGTCGGTCGCTGGATATTCAGGCCATCTTCATTCGTGGTTAGATTCTGCTGACCTGAGACCCCAATTGGAGGGCACGCGCCAAGTATGAGCGCTCTATCAACCGAAAAGACCATGGAGCCCGGACTAGACTTGTCCTGGCTCAACATCGAAGAGGGCTGGGGCACCCGTGCACAGCCGGGCGCCAAGGGCTTGACGCTCGAGAGCCTGCGGCCACTGCCCGGGTATGGCGAAGCTCCGCTCGAAGCCGGCTGGCCCACGTTCTCTATGCGCGGCGCCCGCCCCGACCCTCGTTCGGCAGCGCACCGGAATCAATACAGGACCAAGTCCGACGTTTGGTCGGAGTCCGCCCTGCTACTGTATGAGGAGGCGATGCAGCGCCAGTGGTCGTCCGCGGTAGACATTCCCTGGGCGGAAATTCAGGATCTTCCCGACGACATCGAAATGGCGATGTGCACGCTGTGCACGTTCCTGACCCAGGTTGAATTCATTGCTGGGGATCTGCCCGGCCGCTTCATGGGCACGGTGCATCCGGAGCAGTTCGAAACACAACTCTTCCTCGGTACCCAGTTGATGGACGAATCGCGGCATGAGGATGTCTTCCGGAAGCGCGCCCTGGTGAACGGCGGAGGCCTCGTGGACGCGGGCTTCGGGGCATCGCAGCTGCTTTCGGCTGATGACTTCACAGAGATGACGGCACGCCTCCACCTGGTGGGCGAGGGGTTCGTGCAGACCATCTTCCGGATGGGCGAGCTCATTTCGAATAATGAAGCTGAGAAGCGCATTTTCCGCCTTTCGGCTCAGGATGAGTCGCGGCACCTGGCGTTCGGCGTCACGCATCTGAAGTACCTCATGGATGTCGAGCCGGAGCGGAAAGAACAGCTCCACCACTACCTCGACATCCAGGAAGGCGCCCTCGGCCAATCACAGGGGAGCCTGACGACCAACCCGGCGACGAGCGAAGCGCTGGCCGTGCTCGCTGGCGGCGGGATCAAGCACATCGACGAAGGGTTCCGGAAGCTCCTGATCATGCGCAAGAAGCAAATCAACGAATACATGCACCGGCTCGAAGTCATCGGGCTGGGCGACAGGCGCGAGCGAATGGCGCCGAGCATGAAAATCTTCTTGGAGAACTAGCAAGCGATGGTTGCACTTGCTGACGGGATAAAAATGCGCGCGGGGGAAGTCGGTTGGCCCGACGACCTCGTGGCGGAGTTTGAAGCATCGTCGCTTCCGGCAGACACCGTTCGGTCATTGCTGGCATTGAAGCTCGATGTCGATTCGGCCAAGTCGTTCTTAAATGCCGCGGCCGAGAATCCAATGATCGCCGGGATGAGCTTCCGCTGGGCCCGCCCCAGCACGCAGCTTGGAATTCGGGCGCGTCCGGGCGTGCACGGGCTCGGCATGCGGGAAATCAACGTTGGCACCTACGGGACGGTCCCGGACCAGTGGCCGTACGAGAACGATACTCCTCTCGGGTCACACCCAACGCCTGGGGCGTACATGCCGGGGCCGTACAGCATCTTCGCGAAGAGCGAGGTTTGGGCCGACGGCGCCGACGAAATGTACGAGCAGGGCATCAGGGAGCGATGGATCCCCGCAGTCGACATCGAATGGGGCTCGATCGGCTCGCTCCCGGACGAAATAGAGCGGGCGATCTGCCAAATCGCGACCTCATTCGCCGAACACGGCCTGGCGGAGCAGAAGGTCATCGCTTCGTGGGAAGAGCGGATCGCGTATGGGTTCCACGACATCAAAAACCTGTTGTCGGTCCAGAACTTTGACGCGGGCCGGAAGGTCGAAGCCCTTCGAAAGCGGGCCCTCGCAAACGGCGGCGGCTTGCTGCAGAGCAACCTGGGGACGCTCTACCGGACATGGCTCGGGGCCTTGAAGGCCACCGAGTGGATAGCTTCGGTTTGTGTCGTCTACAAGGTGTACGAACTGACAACGTTCGAGAAGCTGTCGGAGTTGTGTTCTGCGGCAGAGGATCGCAAGTTGTTCGGACTCCTGGCGCGGGACAGTCGGCGTCACCTCGAATACGGCATCCGGCACCTGGCCTATTACCTGCAGTACCACCCCAATGCCCAGGAGTACTTGCAGCACTTCATCGGGCGTGCCGAGGCCGGACTCGCTGACGAGTTGATCCACAGCCCGGCTTCCTCCGAAGCGCTGGCAGTGCTGTTCGGCGGTGGCACCGAGGGCATCGCTGTAGGCATCGCGAAGCTGCGGGACCTGCGGTCGTCGCAGCTTCAGCGGTATCTCAGCTTGCTTGACTCGATTTCGCTGAACCGCGACTCACTCGTGAACACCGGGCTCCTGACGGTCGCTCGCACGGGGGGCCTCGGCAATCCAGCATCGTAGTTGGAGCATAGTCTCCGGGAAGGTGCAGGTTCCCCCCTGGGTAGGTGCCCACAGTTAGCGCTTCGCTAGCTGTGGGCCCAAACCTTTTGCACCCTCCAGACATTGATCCGATGGAGTGTCTAGACTTCCGAGTGGGAAAGGGCTGGGATGATGCCCGAATCAACTACAGTGAATCTGTTATCCGCGGCGCGCGCACTGGGCACCATCGGAAACGCCCTCTCCTCAGCAAGCAGCGAGCATGCGCGCGTGGAACAGGCGGTGCGTATCCTCGCAGGCATAGTGAGTTCCGATGCCGCAGTGTTTTACCAGCGAAGCACCGTCCGGGGCGCGGCGCCGCTCCTATACGCGCACTCGCTTTCTCCTTACACCACCGAACAGTTGACCCGAGGCGGCGGTCCCGCGCAGCTTCTCGAGAGCTTTGTCAACATCGTGGCGGTCGATGGGCACGTGCGCCACGCAGAGATCCCGACGGACACGTACTTCGCAAGGGAAGAGGGACTGCGTTGGGCGTCGTCATTCCCTGTACGATCGGTGGGGCAGGTTGCGGGCGTGCTGATTTTGGCGTGGCGAACGCCCGCGCCCGCCATGTCCGATGAGGAGGAAGCTGTCTGTGAGGCCGCGGCAAGCCTCATCGGTGCGGCGATTCGCGCGGGCGTGGAAGTGGAACGTGGGACCGAGGTCGCGATTCTGCGTGAAAGAGCCCGGATGGCGCGAGACATTCACGATTCAGTGACGCAGTCCATAACCGCGATCGTCCTGAACCTGGAAGCGGCCTCGCGCGCAGAGTGGCGCATGCCCCGGTCGGCGCGGCTGGCGATCGAGGAATCTCTCGATGTGGCGAGGGCCGCCCTGGTCGAGCTCCGGCGTTCGATCTGGGACCTCCGGATGAGCGACGGGATTGCGCAGTCGATGTCCGAAAGGCTGACCGCGCTGGCGGCGCCCGTGCTGGCGGCCGGGATTGCCATTGACGTGGAAGTTCACGGGGTATCGACTAACCTGCCCGAGGACGCGCTGGCCACCCTGGCGTCGATCGCACGAGAAGCGTTGAACAATGTGTTGAAACATTCGGCGGCGACGCGGGTCGAACTCCTCGTCAATATCGGCCAAGATCAACTGACGCTCGCGGTAACGGACAACGGTGTCGGTGCGACGGGGCCGCCCGGGCCCGGTTGTTTCGGGATCTCCGGCATGAGAGAACGTGCGACATCTCTGGGTGGGACGCTGGCGTTCAGTGGCATCCGCGGTGCAGGGACGCGGGTTGAATGTACCCTGCCATTCGCCAGAAGGAGCTGAGCATGGCCGAGACTGTGATTCGAGTGTTGTTGTGCGACGACCATCGGATTGTCCGTGAGGGCCTGAAGCGGCTGTTCGAGACGGTGAGCGATATCACTGTGGTAGGAGAGGCCGGGAGCGGAGAAGAGGCCATCGAGGCGGTCGCAGCTTGCCACCCTGATGTTGTCCTGATGGATGTACGCTTGCCGGGGATCAGCGGTACCGTGGCAACGTCCGCCATCCGCAACGGTCACCCATCTGTTCGGGTGCTCGCGCTTTCGACGTTTCTTGACGACAAGCTGATTTTCGGAGCGTTGAGGGCGGGCGCATCCGGTTATCTGGTGAAGGATGTTGAGCCTGAACACCTTTTCAACGCAATCCGAATGGCGACGCACAACGAGCCGACGCTAAGCGGAGATGCCGCTTCCCGACTGATCAGCCGGGTACTTGACGATCATTCGGCGATCGAAAGTTCCCCGGTAGCGCGGCTCAGCCGGCAGGAGCGAGTCATCGTCGATTGTCTTGCCCGGGGCCTCTCGAACGCGGACATCGCGGCCGAGCTGGTGATCTCGGCGAAGACCGTGAAGACGCACCTGGGGAACGTGTTTCAGAAGCTCGGTGTCCACAATCGGACGCAGGCGGTGAGCGTGTACCTTCGCCATACGAGTTCTCCGACAGGCACCAATCAAGAATAGTGGCGCCGAAACGAGCACCAGAAATGGCCGGAGGTACTACTCCTTTCGGCCCGGCCAGTTGCGCCATTCGTCCGATGGAGTCCTTGTTCGCTCGCTCGTAGACTCCTGCCGTGCTTGGAGGTTCAGCGCTATGACCACTATGACCGCCTTGCGGTTTCCTTCGCTGGAATGGTTCGAGGCACTCCGCGGGATTTACAACAGCGAGGTTGAGATTCAGCGGCGGAACGGCCAGGCCGACACGACCATTGCCGTGAAATGCGGCGACTCAGTCTTCAGGCTCGTGTTTTCCGCGTACTCGATCACTTCCGTTGAGGAGATTCCCGAGTCGGAGCTGGGTACGGTCGATTTCTACCTGGAGCTGCCGAGCGAAGTCTGGCGAGAAATGCTGCAGTACATCAAGCAGCACGGACGAGCGGAGGGAGCGTTAACGCTCAATTCACTC
>WBZP01001939.1_pt1 | contig 13753 bp, 11 predicted proteins | sample 5204301 | NCBI WGS metagenome assembly WBZP01 (sample SAMN12412401, study PRJNA552823) | activated sludge metagenome | isolation source: activated sludge from nitrification reactor of wastewater treatment plant... | place: USA: Pennsylvania | collected 2017 | reverse complement strand
CTCCCACGAATTGCGGACACCGTTGGCCGCACTCCAGGCCGAGATCGACGTGGCTCTCCGCCGCGAACGGACGCCGGACGATTACCGACGCACGCTCGAAGCCAATCGGCGAGAACTCGAACGCCTCTTTCCGCAGCACCAGGAACATCGCGATGAGGAAGACGAGGATCTTCACGCGGTCCCAGAACACCAGCGGCTTGCGCGTGAGCGTCTCGCTCTCGTCGCGCCTGCCGTGGCTGGGCGACACCACCGGTCCCACGGCGTACTCGGGGAGGCCGGAGGGCTCGCCGTCGGCGGCGGGCAGCTTCTCGTCAGCCACGGGTGTCTCCCTGGATCGTGTACGACGAGGTCACCGAGCGGATCTGGTCGGCGTAGCCGTCGTAGCAGGACGTCGTGCAGCGGACCACCAGGAGGTAGACCGCATCCTTACCGTCGGACAGGTAGGAGGTCTGGTCGATCGTCTCTTCGGGCGCACCTGCCGCCGACCGGTAGGACATCACCAGGTGCACGCCCTCGGCGCCGCCCTGGGTGAGCTTGTCCTCGCGGCGGATGGTGACGGCGGACCCCAGGGTCGACACGGGCAGGACCATGTCGCGCAGCGAGGCGGTCGTGGCCGACTCGCCGCTGTAGAGCGTGCGCAGCGAGGCGTAGACGGTCGGCGCCTCCGACGCCCCTGTGCCGAGCACGTGCGCCAGGTCCGGCGCCGCCGCGGCGTCGAACGCCTCCTGCCACGCTGTCGAGTCGAGCACCGACTTCATCGTGGCGTCGGAGCCCCAGCCGTTCTCCGCTGCCGTGATGGTCGACGCCGGGAAGGCCGTCCAGCCGTGCGGCACCGTGAAGTAGACCGAGCCCGCCGGGGCCGTGCCGGGCTTCTGCGCCACGTAGTGGTTCTCGGGCGCGGCGCACCCCACGAGGGCCGTCCCGACGAGGGCGGCGCAGGCCAGAGCCAGCACGCCACGGCGCACGCCCCCACCTCCTGCTCCCGCCCGGTCGTCCCGGGATGCGGACCAGTATGCGGGGCGAGGGGGCGCCGGGCACGCCCCGGTCGTCCCGTTTTCACCCGACTCTTGCGGCCGTCAGGCCTCGCCGGGAGCCTCGGCGTCGTCGTCCTCGGGCACGGCGTCGACCCCCGCCTCGGCGCGCTGCGCGGCCGTGATGGGCGCCGGAGCAGCCGTGAGGGGGTCGTAGCCGCCACCGGTCTTCGGGAAGGCGATGACCTCGCGGATCGAGTCGGCGCCCGAGAGCAGGGCCGTGATCCGGTCCCAGCCGAAGGCGATACCGCCGTGCGGAGGCGGGCCGAACTGGAACGCGTCGAGCAGGAAGCCGAACTTCTCCTGCTGCTGGTCGCGGGTCAGGCCCATCATCTCGAAGACGCGCTGCTGGACCTCGCGCTGGTGGATACGGATCGACCCGCCGCCGATCTCGTTGCCGTTGCAGACGATGTCGTAGGCGTACGCCAGGGCTGCGCCGGGGTCCTCCTCGAAACGGTCGATCCACTCCGGCTTCGGCGAGGTGAAGGCGTGGTGCACCGCGGTCCACGAGCCCGCCCCGACGGCGACGTCGCCGCTCTCGACCGCCTTCGACGACGGCTCGAACAACGGCGCGTCGACGATCCAGACGAACGCCCACGCCAACTCGTCGATGAGCCCGCAGCGCTTGCCGATCTCGAGGCGCGCCGCGCCGAGCAGCGCCCGCGACGGCGAGGTCTCGCCGGCCGCGAAGAAGACGCAGTCGCCCGGCTTCGCGCCGACGCGCTCCGCGAGGCCCGCGCGCTCGGCCTCCGACAGGTTCTTGGCCACCGGTCCGCCGAGCTCGCCGTCGTCCTGCACGAGGACGTACGCCAGGCCGCGCGCGCCGCGCTGCTTGGCCCAGTCCTGCCAGGCGTCGAGCTGCTTGCGCGGCTGCGAGGCGCCACCGGGCATGACGACCGCGCCGACGTACGGCGCCTGGAACACGCGGAACGGCGTGTCGACGAAGTAGTCGGTGCACTCGACGAGCTCCTGGCCGAAGCGCAGGTCGGGCTTGTCGTTGCCGAAGCGGGCCATCGACTCGGCGTAGGTCATCCGCGGGATCGGCAGCGCGATCTCGTGGCCGATGAGGTTCCACAGCGCGGTCACGACCGCCTCGGCGACCTCGATGATGTCGTCCTGGTCGACGAAGGACATCTCGATGTCGAGCTGGGTGAACTCGGGCTGGCGGTCGGCGCGGAAGTCCTCGTCGCGGTAGCAGCGCGCGATCTGGAAGTACCGCTCCATGCCCGCGACCATGAGCAGCTGCTTGAACAGCTGCGGGCTCTGCGGCAGCGCGTACCAGCTGCCGGGTCGCAGCCGCGCGGGCACCAGGAAGTCGCGCGCCCCCTCGGGGGTCGAGCGGGTGAGGGTCGGCGTCTCGATCTCGACGAAGTCGCGGTCGTAGAGGACGTCGCGCGCCACGCGGTTCACCTGGCTGCGCAGCCGGATCGCCGCGCCGGGGGCAGGGCGGCGCAGGTCGAGGTAGCGGTGGCGCAGGCGCGCCTCCTCCCCGACCTCGACGTGCTCGTCGATCGGGAAGGGCAGCGGCGCGGAGACGCTCAGGACCTCGAGGGTCTCGGTGACGACCTCGATCTCGCCGGTGGGCAGGTCGGCGTTGGCGTTGCCCTCGGGGCGCAGCGACACGGTGCCGACGACCTTCACGCAGAACTCGCTGCGCAGCGGGTGGGCCACCTCGGGGTCGCGGACGACGACCTGGACCACGCCGCTCGCGTCGCGCAGGTCGAGGAAGGCGACACCGCCGTGATCGCGCCGGCGCGCCACCCACCCGGCGAGCGTGACGGTCTGGCCGACGTGCTCGGCACGAAGGCTTCCGGCGACGTGGGTGCGGATCACGGGTGGTTCTCCTCTGCGGTGGTCAGGCGGACCCGGGGTCGCAGGTCCTCCTCGGGCGGCGTCCAGGTCGCGGGATCGGCCGCGACCTGCTCGCCGGAGCGGATGTCCTTCACGGAGCCTCCTGCATCGTCCAGGAACCAGACGAACGGGATTCCGCGACGATCGGCGTAGCGGATCTGCTTGCCGAACTTGTCGGCCTTGGGCGCGACCTCGGTGCTGATGCCCCGGTCGCGCAGGGCGGCGGCGACCGACTCCGAGGTCGACCGGCCCGCCTCATCGTTGACGGCGACCAGGACGCACGTGGGCACCGACCTGGTCGTGGCGACGAGTCCGCGCCCGACGAGCACGCCCATGAGGCGGCTGACGCCGAGCGAGATGCCGACGCCGGGGTAGGTCGTGCGGCCGTCGCTCGCGAGCGCGTCGTAGCGCCCGCCCGAGCAGACCGAGCCGAACGACTCGTACCCGACGAGCTGCGTCTCGTAGACGGTGCCCGTGTAGTAGTCGAGCCCGCGCGCGATCTTCAGGTCGGCGACGAGGGCGCCGGGCATCCGCTCGTAGGCGGCGCCGACGACGGCGGCGAGCTGCTCGAGCCCCTCGTCGAGCAGCGGGTGCTCGACGCCGAGGGCGCGGACCTGCTCGACGAACGACGTGTCCTCGGAGCGGATCGCGGCCAGCGCGAGGCACCTCTGCGCACCCTCGGGCGAGAGGCCGGCCTCCTGCTCGAGCAGCTGCGCGACCGCGGCGGGGCCGATCTTGTCGATCTTGTCGATGGCGCGCAGCGCGGCACCGGCGTCGGTGGCACCCGCGCCGAGGAAGAAGCCCTCGGCGAGCTTGCGGTTGTTCACGAGGATCACCGCGGGCGGGCAGGGCAGCGCGCGGAAGACCTCGGCCATCACGAGCGCGACCTCCACCTCGTGGTGGAACGCGAGGGTGTCGCGACCGACGATGTCGATGTCGGCCTGGGTGAACTCCCGGAACCGGCCCTCCTGCGGCCGCTCGCCGCGCCACGCCTTCTGGACCTGGTAGCGCCGGAACGGGAACTCGAGGTGGCCGGCGTTCTGCAGGACGTAGCGCGCGAACGGCACGGTGAGGTCGAAGTGCAGGGCGAGGCTGTCGGTGTCGTCGTCGGAGGCGTGCAACCGGCGCACGACGTAGACCTCCTTGTCGATCTCGCCCTTGCGCAGCAGCTGCTCGAGGGGCTCGACCGCGCGCGTCTCCAGCGAGGAGAAGCCGTGCAGCTCGAAGACGCGACGGACGGTGTCGAGGACCTCGAGCTCCACGAGGCGCTCGGCCGGGAGCCACTCGGGGAACCCGGAGAGCGGGGCGGGCTTGCTCACGTCACATCCCTCGGCGCGGGGTCGGCGGCGTCGCGATCTGCTCGGCGAGCGCCGTGAGGTAGGGGTTGGTCGCCCGTTCGCGGGCGATGGTCGTGGTGGCGCCGTGACCGGGCAGGACGACGGTGGCGTCGTCGAGCGGCAGCACCTTGCTCTGCAGGCTGCGGAGCATCGCGGCGTGGTCGCCGCCGGGCAGGTCGGTGCGCCCGATCGAGCCCTCGAACAGGACGTCGCCCGAGAGCAGCAGCGGCGGCACGTCGGCCTCGCCGGCCCGGCGGAACATCACCGATCCCTCGGTGTGCCCGGGTGCGTGCTCGACGGTGAGCGTGAGACCGGCGATCTCGAGCTCGACACCGTCGGCCAGCTCGCGCAGGTCGTCGGGCTCCGACGCCGACAGCGCGCCGCCGGTGAGGTCCTGGATCGTGTCGTCGGTGCGCTCGAGGATGCGGTCGTAGGCGGCCGCCATCTGCCAGCGGTCGTCGGGGTGCAGGTACGCCGGGATGCCGCGGGCACCGCAGACCGGCACCACGGACCAGACGTGGTCGATGTGGCCGTGGGTGAGCAGGACGGCGACGGGCGACAGGTGGTGCTCGGCGACCATCTGGTCGATCCCGGGCATCGCGTCCTTGCCGGGGTCGACGATGACGCACTGCTCACCCGCGCCGCGCGCGACGAGGTAGCAGTTGGTCCCCCACGGACCGGCGGGGAAGCCGACGACGAGCACGGGCGAACGCCTCCTGGGCCGGATCCTTGAGCGCCGGCGGACTCGTCCCCGACCTGCGCAGCCTACCGGCCGACCCGCTGGTCCCCGGACGCGCGTTCGTCCCTAGACTGCCCTCGCGCGGGCGGGGACCGCCCCGACCGGACGGGAGCGTCGTGTCGACCAGCAACAAGCGCCAGCGCGAGCTCGCGCGCCAGAAGTTCGAGCGCCAGCAGCAGCGGCGGGTCGAGCGGGAGGCCGCGCGACGCCGCAGCACCCGCATCACGGGCGCCCTCGTCGGTCTCGCGATCGTCGCCGTGGCGATCGGGCTGTTCTGGTACTCCCAGCGCGACTCGGGCTCGTCGTCGGCCAGCCCGAGCCCGACGGTGGCGGGCTGCACGACCGCGCCGACGCCCACGGAGAAGACGCAGACCTGGTCGTCGGTGCCCGCAGGTACCAAGCCGGCCGCCCAGATCACGCTCGCGACCAACTGCGGCGACGTCGTCATCAAGACGCTGCCGGCCAAGGCTCCCAAGACCGTCCAGGCGATGACGTTCCTGACCCAGCAGAACTACTTCACCGACTCCGACTGCTTCCGCCTCACCACCGAGGGGATCTTCGTCTTCCAGTGCGGCAGCTCGTCCAACGACGCCTCGGGCAGCGGCCCCGGCTTCACGGTGCCGGATGAGAACCTGCCCACGAGCAAGGGTCAGGACGGCTACCCGGCGGGCACGGTCGCGATGGCCAACAGCGGTGCCAACACCAACAGCTCCCAGTTCTTCCTGGTCTACAAGGACGGCTCAAAGCTGGGGCCGAACTACACGATCTGGGGCACAGTGGTGTCCGGTCTCGACGTTCTCCAGAAGGTCGCGGCCGCAGGAGTCCAGGGCGGTCAGGCCGACGGTGCGCCGGTCCAGCCGCTCGTCATCACGAAGGCCACGACCGGCTGACGCCGGCCGTGCTGAGGAGTGAACCGCATGTCCGACACACCCGAGGTCCCCGCGGCCACCACGCCCGACCCGACCACCCCTCCCGAGGTGGACGCGGCCGAGGCGAGCCCCGAAACGAGCCCCGACACGAGCGCTGTGCCGAGCCTTGAGGCGAGCGCCGGGTCGAGCCCTGAGCCGACCCCCGACACGAGCCCTGAGCCGAGCGCCGAGGCGAGCGCCGAGACCGCTGCGCCGGCGGCCACGGAGGAGCCCGTCGCGGCCACGCCGTCCGAGGCCCCTGCCGACGTCGAGCCCGCGCCCGAGGCGCCGGCCACCGAGCAGGCGGCCCAGGACGCGGTCGGGGAGGCGGTCGGGGCGGCTCCCGCTCCCGAGGCCGCCCCCGAGCCCCCTGGGGCTGCCGAGCCGGGGCTCGAGGCTGCAGCCGAGGGCTCCCCCGTCGCACCCGAGGCACCGGCTCCCGCCGACGAGGAGCCCCCTGCCTCCTCCGACGCCGAGGCACCGGCCGCGGAGCTCGCCGCCGAGCCGGGCGCAGCAGCTGCCGAAGCCGTGCCTGCGGACGCCGCCGACGCCCCGGCCGAGCCGGCGGCTCCGGCCGCACCTCGACCCGGTCCGCGCCCGAGCCCCGCGAGCCTCGCGGGGATGTCGCGTCCTGCCCCGCCGCGACCGGTCGCCCCCGAGGCTCCGGCCGAGACCGTCGTGGCCGCCGAGCCGCCGTCGGACTCGCACACCTTCGGCCGCGTCGACGACGACGGCACCGTCCACGTCCGCCTCGCCGACGGCAGCGAGACCCCGGTCGGCCAGTTCGCGGCCGGGACGCCCGCCGAGGGACTGGCCTTCTACGTCCGCAAGTACGACGACCTCTCCGTCGAGGTCGACCTCGCCGCCCGGCGCCTGGCCGAGGGCAAGGCGACCCCCGAGCAGGCCGGCGTCGTCGTCAAGCGCGTGCGCGAGTCGCTCGAGTCGCCCTCGATGGTCGGCGACCTCGCGTCGCTCACCGCGCGGGTCGACGCCCTCGACGCGCTCGTGGTCGAGAAGCGCACCGCGGCGTCGGAGGCCCGGGCTGCCGCCAAGGCCGCGGCCCTCGCTGCTCGCGAGGCGATCGTCGCCGAGGCCGAGCAGCTCGCGGAGTCGACCCAGTGGAAGGCCACCGGCGACCGGTTCAAGGCGCTGCTCGACGAGTGGAAGGCCGCACCTCGCGCCGACCGCACGAGCGAGCAGGCGCTGTGGAAGCGGTTCAGCCACGCGCGGTCGCAGTTCGACAAGCACCGCCGCCAGTACTTCGCCCGGCTCGACGCCGAGCGCTCCGAGGCCAAGCAGGTCAAGGAGGCCCTCGTCGCCGAGGCGGAGAGCCTGCAGGGCTCGACCGACTGGGGCGCCACCGCCGGCGCCTACCGCGACCTCATGACGCGCTGGAAGGCGTCGGGGCGCGCGGGCAAGTCCGACGAGGACGCGCTCTGGGCGCGGTTCCGTGCCGCGCAGGACGCCTTCTTCGCCGCGCGCAACGCCGCGCTCGGCGAGCGCGACGCCGGGTTCGCCGAGAACCTCAAGGCCAAGGAGGCGCTGCTCGTCGAGGCCGAGGCCATCGACACCAGCGACCTCAAGGGCGCGAAGTCGGCGCTGCGCGGCATCCAGGAGCGCTGGGAGAAGATCGGACACGTCCCCCGCGGCGACAAGGAGCGCGTCGAGGGCCGGCTGCGCCGGGTCGAGGACGCCGTCCGTCGTGGCGAGCAGGAGCAGTGGCGCCGCAGCAACCCCGAGGCCAAGGCGCGCGCCGACGCCACGGTGGCCCAGTTCCGCGCCTCGCTCGAGAAGATCGAGAAGGAGCGCGACAAGGCGACCGCCGCGGGCGACACGAAGAAGGCCGCCGACGCCGAGGCCCGCATCGCGACGACCCGGTCCCTCCTCGAGGCCGCCGAGCGCGCCGCCGAGGAGTTCAGCGGCTGATCGCAGCCGGGAGGAGGCGCGCCATGCTCGGGATCGCACGCCCGGTGGCCTTCCTCCCCTCGACGGACCTCGTGCGCGCCGAACGGTTCTTCAGCGTCGTGGTCGGCCTGACGGTGCTGTCCCGGTCGGACTTCGCGTGCGTGCTCGACCTCGGCGGAGTGACGCTGCGCGTCACGAAGGTCGACGAGCTGCACCCGCAACCGTTCACCGCGCTCGGCTGGGTCGTCGCCGACGTCCGCGCAGAGCTCTCACGGTTGCACTCGCACGGGGTCACGGCGCTGCGCTATCCGGGCATGGACCAGGACGACGCCGGCGTCTGGACCGCACCCGGCGGCGAAGCCATCGCGTGGTTCCACGATCCCGACAGCAACGTGCTCTCGCTGACGCAGCCCGCAGCCGACTGATCGGCTAGACGCGGTAGGCGTCGTAGACGCCCTCGACGCCGCGGACGGCCTTGAGGACGCTGCCCAGATGGGTCGCGTCGGCCATCTCGAAGGTGAACCGCGAGATGGCGATGCGGTCGCGGGTGGTGCTCACCGACGCCGACAGGATGTTCACGTGCTGGTCGGACAGCGCCCGAGTGACGTCGGACAGCAGGCGCGACCGGTCGAGCGCCTCGACCTGGATGTTGACCAGGAACACGCTCGTGGCTCGCGGTGCCCACGTGACCGGCACGATGCGGTCGGGCTCCTTGCGCAGCGACGCGACGTTGACGCAGTCGAGCCGGTGCACCGAGACGCCGTGGCCGCGCGTGACGAAGCCGAGGACGTCGTCGCCCGGCACCGGCGTGCAGCAGCGGGCGAGCTTGACCCAGACGTCGTCGTCGCCGTCGACCACGATGCCGGGGTCGCCCTGCGGACGCGCGCGGCCGGACGAGACCCGCGCCGGCGTCGCGACCTCGGCGAGATCCTCGCTGGCACCGTCGGCGCCGCCGTGAGCGGCCATGATCCGCTGGACCACGCTCGCCGCCGACACGCGGTTCTCACCGATCGCGACGTAGAGCGCGGTGACGTCCGGGTAGTGCAGGTCGGCGAGCATCGCCTGCAGGGCGCTGTCGGTGAGCAGGCGGTGCAGCGGGAGCCCGGCCTTGCGCATCGCGCGGGTGAGCGACTCCTTGCCGCTCTCGACCGCCTCCTCGCGCCGCTCCTTGGAGAACCACGCCTTGATCTTCGAGCGGGCGCGCGGGCTGCTGACGAAGGTGAGCCAGTCGCGCGACGGGCCGGCGTTCTCCGCCTTCGACGTGAACACCTCGACGACGTCGCCGGAGCTCAGCTGCGACTCGAGCGGCACGAGCTTGCCGTTGACGCGCGCACCGACGCAGCGGTGCCCGACCTCGGTGTGGACGGCGTACGCGAAGTCGACGGGAGTCGCTCCCCCGGGCAGCGCGACGACGTCGCCCTTCGGCGTGAACACGAACACCTCGGTCGACGCGAGGTCGTAGCGCAGCGCGTCGAGGAAGTCGTCGGGGTCGTCGGTCTCGCGCTGCCACTCGAGCAGCTGACGCAGCCAGCCGAGGTCGTCGGGACTGCTCTTGCCGCCCACGTTGCCCTGCTTGTAGCGCCAGTGCGCGGCCACGCCGTACTCGGCCGCGCGGTGCATGTCGAGCGTGCGGATCTGCATCTCGACCGGCTTGCCGCCCGGCCCGATCACGGTCGTGTGCAGCGACTGGTACATGTTGAACTTGGGCATCGCGATGAAGTCCTTGAACCGGCCGGGGACCGGGTTCCACCGCGCGTGGATGACGCCGAGGACGGCGTAGCAGTCGCGGACGGACTCGACGAGGATACGGATGCCGACCAGGTCGTAGATGTCGGCGAAGTCGCGGCCGCGCACGATCATCTTCTGGTAGACGGAGTAGTAGTGCTTCGGGCGACCGGTGACGGTGGGCTTGATCTTCGCGTCGCGCAGGTCCTGCTCGACGATCGCCTTGACCTCGGCGAGGTAGTGGTCGCGCTCGGGCGCCCGCTGGCCGACCAGCCGCACGATCTCGTCGTACATCTTCGGGTAGAGGGTCGCGAAGGAGAGGTCCTCGAGCTCCCACTTCATCGTGTTCATGCCGAGGCGGTGCGCGAGCGGTGCGTAGATCTCGAGGGTCTCGCGCGCCTTGGACTCCTGCTTCTCGGGCGGCATCCAGCGCAGCGTGCGCATGTTGTGGAGCCGGTCGGCGAGCTTGATGAGGAGCACGCGGATGTCGCGCGCCATCGCGACGACCATCTTGCGGACGGTCTCGGCGGCGGTGGCCTGGCCGTACTTCACCTTGTCGAGTTTGGTGACGCCGTCGACGAGCGCGGCGACCTCCTCGCCGAACTCCTCGCGCAGCGCGTCGAGGGAGTACTCGGTGTCCTCGACCGTGTCGTGCAGGAGCGCCGCCGCCAGGGTCGGCGGGGTCATGCCGAGCTCGGCGAGGATCGTCGCGACGGCGAGCGGATGGGTGATGTAGGGGTCGCCCGAGCGGCGGCGCTGGTCGCGGTGCAGGTAGGCCGCCCGCTCGTAGGCGCGCTCGAGGATCTTCGTGTCGACCTTGGAGTGGTACTGCTTCACGGTGCGCAGCAGCGGCTCGAGCTCGGGATGCATCGACTGGCGGCTGCCCGGGCGTCGCGGCGCGATGCGCGGGAGGAGCGAGCGGCGGCCCGACGCGTCGTAGTCGCCGAGCGGCAGGGGCGAGGCAGGCGGAGGCGAGACGGGGGTGCCCGTCCCGGCTGCTACGTCCTCGGCCACGCTGCTCCTCGCGAGGTGCGGAGAGCACAGTCTACGGACACAGCCGCGACCCGGCTGCTCCGCACCGGCTAGAGGGTGCGGAGCGAGACGACGGGGACGTCGGCGAGCGCGTCGCGGCCGGCGAGCGCCTCGAGCTCGAGCAGGCACACGACCGCGGCCACCTCGGCACCGGTGGAGCGCAGCAGGTCGACGGTGGCGCGCGCGGTGCCGCCCGTCGCGAGAACGTCGTCGACCACCACGACCCGGTGGTCGCCGCGCACGGCGTCGGCCTGGATCTCGAGGGTGGCGGTGCCGTACTCGAGGTCGTAGGTCTGGGCCAGGACGTCGCCGGGGAGCTTGCCCTTCTTGCGCACCGGCACGAAGCCGACGCCGAGGTCGACCGCGAGCGGTGCGCCGAGCACGAAGCCGCGGGCCTCGATCCCGGCGACGGCGTCGACCGCGATGCCCTGCGCCGAGAGCGCCGAGCGCATCGCCGCCACGATCACCGGCAGGCCGCGCGCATCGGCGAGCACCGGGCTGATGTCGCGGAAGACGACGCCCTCGATCGGCCAGTCCGGGATCGAGCGCATGCGCTCGTCGAGCAGCGCATCGAGGTCGGTCACGGTGGCGGCCGTCAGCGCTTCTTGCGCTTGTTGCGCGACGCGCTGCTGCGGGGCTGGGAGCGCGGGCCGGTGGGCACGACCGGTGCGGACAGGTCCGCGGCGGTCGGGTGGTCGAGCGCCTCGGTGCCCTCGACCTCGGTGTCGTCGAGGACCGCCGTGGCCGCGGCCGCGCCGCCGCCCTTGCGACGCTGCACGGCGCTCTTGCCGCGGGCGTCGGTGCCGGCGCGGCGCGCGGCGACACGGGCGGCGAGCGCCTTCATCTCCGGACGGCGCTCCTGCAGCTGCGCGGCCACCGGCGTCGCGATGAAGATCGACGAGTAGGTGCCGGCAGCGGTACCGATGAACAGCGCGAGCGACAGGTCCTTCAACGTGCCGGCACCGAGCAGGCCGACGCCGACGATGAGGATCGCGCCGACCGGGAGCAGCGCCACGACCGAGGTGTTGATCGAGCGCACCAGGGTCTGGTTCAGCGCCAGGTTGGCGGCCTCGCTGTAGGTCATCCGGTTGCTCGAGGTGATGTTGCGCGTGTTCTCGCGCACCTTGTCGAACACGACGACGGTGTCGTAGAGCGAGAAGCCGAGGATCGTCAGGACGCCGATGACCGTCGCGGGCGTGACCTCGAACCCGGTCAGGGCGTAGATGCCCACCGTGATGAGGAGGTCGTGCAGCAGGGCGACGACGGCCGCCACCGCTAGTCGCCACTCGAAGTACGCCGACAGGAAGATGACGACGAGGATCAGGAAGACGGCGAGCCCTTGCAGCGCCTTCTTGGTGATCTCCGAGCCCCAGGTCGGACCGACCAGCGTGACGCCGATGTCGCCGGCCTTCACGCCGGTCTCCTTGGCGATCGCGGCGGTGACTTTCGCCGACTCGTCGGTCGTGAGCGCCGGCGTCTGCACGCGGATGGTGCTGCTGCCGACCTGCGTCACGATCGGGTCGACGACGCCGGCCGACTCGACCGCGTCGCGCACCTGCTCGACCGTGGCGGTCGTGCTCGGGATCGTGAACTCCGAGCCGCCCTTGAACTCGATGCCGAGATTGAGGCCCCGGCCGAACAGGCCGATGAGCGCCAGGACCAGGAAGACGCCGGAGATGGCGTACCAGCGGCGTCGCTTGCCGACGAAGTCGTAGGAGACCTCACCGCTGTAGAGGCGGTGCGCCAGGGTGCCGAGGCTGCTCATCAGGACTCCTTCGCGGCGCCGGCGCCGGCCTTGGGGCGGTGCGGGTCCGCGACGGCCACGACCGGCGTCTTGACGCCGAGGCGGTCGGGCGACAGGCCCGTCCACGGCTTGCCGGATGCGAACCAGTCCGTGCGCATGAGCAGCGACACGAGCGGACGGGTGAACATGAACGCGACCAGGACGTCGACCAGGGTCGTGAGGCCCAGGGTGAACGCGAAGCCGCGGACGTTGCCCACGCTGAGGAAGTACAGGACGACGGCCGCGAGGAACGACACGAAGTCGGCGGCCAGGATCGTGCGCCGAGCGCGCAGCCAGCCGGCGTCGCCAGCGGCGCGCAGGCTGCGCCCTTCACGGATCTCGTCACGGATGCGTTCGAAGTAGACGACGAACGAGTCCGCGGTGATGCCGATGGCGACGATCGCACCCGCGACGCCCGCCAGCGACAAGGTGAAGCCGAGCTGTCGACCGAGGATCACGAACAGCTCGTAGCTGATGAGTGCCGCGACCGCGAGGGACGCGACCGCGACGAGGCCGAGGGCCCGGTAGTAGGCCACGAGGTAGATCCCCACGAGCAGCAGACCCAGCGCACCGGCGATGAGCCCGGCGTGGAGCTGGTCGGTGCCCAGGGTCGGCGAGATGGTCTCGACCGACGACACCTCGAGCGACACGGGCAGCGAGCCGTACTTCAGGACGTTGGCCAGCGCCTTCGCCTCGTCAGCGGTGAACGAGCCGGTGATGACGGCGCTGCCGCCGATGATCGCCGCACTGACGCTCGGCGCGGATTCGACGAGGCCGTCGAGGACGATCGCGAACTGGTTCTGCGGGGCCTGGTTCTGCGCGAGCTGACCGGTGACCGTCGCGAACTGCTGGGCGCCCTCGGAGGTGAAGTTGAGGTTGACCTCCCAGCCCGCGGCGTTCTGCGAGAGGCCGGCGGAGGCGCTGGCGATCTCGGTGCCCTGGACCGCGGCCTTGTCGAGCAGGTACTTCAGCTGCCCGGACTTGTCGCAGGTGACGAGGTACTTGTTCGGGTCGGCCGGGCCGCCCTTGGTGGCACCGGGCTTGCTGCAGTCCAGCGCGACGAACGCGGCCTGCAGGGCGGCGTCGTTGGTGGCCGACTGGATCGGCGGGTTGCCGTTCTGCGACGTCACGCCGCCGGCGGAGGTGGTCTTCGACGGCGACGGCGAGGCCGAGGGGGTGGCGCTCGGCGACGGGCTCGCCGAGTTCGACAGCCCACCGGTGATCGCGGCGGGGTTGCCCGACGACGACGCGGACGGCGTGGCCGATCCGCTTCCTGCGGAGGCTGTGGCCTTCGACGAGGCCGACGCGGACGGGGAGGCGCTGCCCGACGGCGTGGGCGACGCGGTCGGCTGCGGGGTGCCGTAGTCGATGGCGAGCACCGGGCGCATGTCGAGCTTCGCCGTGGTCGCCAGCGAGTCGAGGACCGCCTGGTTGGTCGCACC
>WBZP01004919.1_pt1 | contig 13754 bp, 12 predicted proteins | sample 5204301 | NCBI WGS metagenome assembly WBZP01 (sample SAMN12412401, study PRJNA552823) | activated sludge metagenome | isolation source: activated sludge from nitrification reactor of wastewater treatment plant... | place: USA: Pennsylvania | collected 2017 | reverse complement strand
AATGATATTGTTATCTGTTACTTTGACATTCAAGGTAGCAAAAACCGGTTCGGGGTTTTCGGGGCCAAAGGGGTCAAGATATTGCAATAACCGGATAAATTTATCATTTATATCCGAAAAGCCAAGATCATAATCCACCCACAAAACCGGCTCCTTGTACTGAGGCAAAATCGTATCATTTACAATACACTCAAACTGATTTTTGAAAGCAGGAAAATTTTCGGGCTGAATCGTCATCCCTGCTGCATACCGATGCCCACCAAACTGCACCATAAGGTCTGAACACTGCTCCAATGCGTTGTAGATATCGAATCCATACACGCTTCTTGCTGAGCCTACGAGTTTACCTTCCGAATACGTAAATAAAATTGTCGGTCTGTAATATTTTTCAATCAGCCGAGAAGCAACAATCCCAATTACGCCTTTATGCCATTCTTTTTTATAGAGTACCGTCGCGCTTTTTTCTTCGTATCCGGTTTCTGATGCAATCATCGTTAAGGCCTCAAGTGTCATATCAGCATCAATGCTTTTCCGCTCATCGTTGGCATCATGCAAATCTTCTGCCAGCCTTGACAAAATATCGCTTTTTCCTAAAAGAACTTCCACTGCGTCCTTTGCACTTCCAAGCCTTCCGGCAGAGTTAATCCTGGGTCCCACAAAAAAAACGAGGTCGCTTATATCCCATCTTCTTTCAGTTGTGGACAAAGTTTGTATGGCTTTGATACCGGGAGAAGGATTTTCTTTAATTTTTCTAAGTCCCCAATAAGCAATCGTCCGGTTTTCATCGCGGATAGGGACAATATCACAAGCGATACTTAACGCTACAAAATCACAGAATAAATCAAAGGGATTATAATCCGGAAAAGGAAGAGGGAAACCCGCTTCGGTAAAGGTTTGTGTAAGTCCTGTGATTAGCTTCAAGCCTACGCCACAACCGGTAAGATCTTTGCAGGGATATTTACAGTCTTCTTGAAGGGTATCTAAAATCGCAACGGCTTCGGGTAGTTCCTTTCCAGGAGTGTGATGGTCACAGATAATGAAGTCTATTCCTTTAAATTTGGCAAACTTCACCTTATCGTTGGCTTTTATGCCGCAATCGAGGCTTATAATCAACTTTACGCCGATAGAGTCTGCATATTCTATCCCTTTAAAAGAAATGCCGTACCCTTCTTTATATCTATCCGGTATATAGTAATCGAAATCTATTCCCCAATCGGTGAGAAAAAGCGCCATAACGGTAACCGAAGTTGTACCATCGACATCATAATCTCCGTAAACTAATATTTTTTCATTATTTATTTTAGCCTGTAGAATCCTTTGAGTAGCCTCTTTCATTCCTTTCATCAGAAAAGGGTCATAGACAGATTTTTTATCCGGCTGAAAAAAGGCTTTGGTTTTTTCAAGGGTATTGACTCCTCTCTGAAATAAAATATTGGCGAGCGATAAGGGGAAGGCCGTTTGTGTACTCAGGGTGTTTGCCAAAGCCTCTATTTCAGAATTATTACTTATCTTTGTGGATTTCCACTTCATATTTTTCTATGGTTGAATATTCGATATATATCAAAAAACGCACGAAATTACGAATATTAACGCTAATTTTCAAATGGTTTAAAATTATTATCTGTTCTCGTTACAGATTTTACGTTTGGGAGTTTTTGAAGCCGGTCTATAAGCCGGTTCAGTTCATTCGCACTTTGTATAAATATCAGAAAAAGCCCTTCAAAATGTCCTTCTTTTGTATCAATAAAAACTTTCCGCATATTTAACTTCATGGAAACAGAAATAATCCGGAGCAACTCAATAAGTACCCCCTGACTATCAAGCCCCTGAACTTTTAACGCAGCAAGGAAAGAGACACCCTCACTCTCTGAAAAATTGGCTTTGATTATATCAGAGCCATGATTTGCCATCCATTTTATTGCTACGTCACATGAAGTACGGTGAATTACAACTCTGTTTTTTCGCTGAAGCCCCACGATATCATCGCCTATTACAGGATTACAACAAGACGCGATTACGACATTTTCGATATTCACATCTTTACCCAAAACCAAAAACTCGGGGTTAATACTATTCTCCTTCTGAGGTTCAGAAGAAATAGGTACCGGAGTTTGATTCTGTTTATGTTTGATAAAATCATCTGCTTTAGACAGTACATCGGGGTCATGTATCCCCACTTTGTAATATAGGTCATCCAAAGACTGAAGAGAAAGAAACTGCAATAATTCTTCTACTTCCGGCGTATTTTCACTGATTCCGAGTCTTTTGTAAAAACGATTCACCACCAGTTTTCCCCATTCTTGTTTTTCTTTTCTCTTAACCTTCAGCACCTCTTTGATTGCATGCACAGCCTTTGGGGTAATTACCCATTTTAGCCAATCTTCTTTCACCGTCAATTTACTGGAGGTAATAATCTCTACCTGATCTGCCTGCTGTATTATATGATTTAGGCTCACTAATTCGTTATTAACCTTAGCTCCTATCGCATGATTTCCTATTTTGGAATGAATCAGATAGGCAAAATCCAACACACTTGCTCCCTGAACAATGGTTTTCATGTCTCCCTTTGGCGTAAACACATTCAGATTATCCAATCGGATTTCCGTTTTAATAATTGAAACCAACTCCTCCGCACTAGAAGATTTGTCTTTCAGAATTTCTTGTACTCTGTCCGTAAAATCTATCAACTTCTGGTCAACTACCATTATTTCCTTCTCCTCTTTGTACATCCAATGAGAGGTCATTCCTTTTCTAGCGGTAGCATCCATCGCCTCTGTCCTGATTTGTATTTCCACCATTCGCCCTTCCAGCCCCCTAACAGTCATATGCAAAGACTGGTAACCATTACTTTTTGTCAGACGGAGCCAATCTCTGATTCTGTCAGGCCGTGCCGGATAAAGATTGGATATTGTAGTAAAAACCTGCCAGCAGTCATCTATTTCTTTTTGAGGCCTATCTTCGATAATAATCCGTATCGCATAAAGGTCCATGATTTCGTCAAAACGAACGCCTTTGGTTTGAATTTTTTTGTAAATAGAATAAATTGATTTAAACCGGCTTTCTATTTTTATAATTTTGAGACCTGTAATTGAAACACACTGTTTTACAGACCGGATAAATCGTTGGATATAGGCTTCCGCATCTGCTTTGGAGATGTTTAATCTTTGGCTGATTTCATTATATGCCTGAGGCTCGCTGTACTTCAAAGACAAATCTTCAAGTTCTGTTTTGATACTGTTCATCCCCAGACGATGAGCTAGGGGGGCATACAAATAAAGCGTTTCAGAGGTAATTTTCAGTTGTTTATGTCCCTGCTGAGCCCCCAACGTACGCATATTATGAAGCCTGTCTGCTATTTTAATGATGACAACCCGAATATCGTCCGAGATAGTCATGAGTATTTGCCGGTAATTTTGTGCCTGATAAGAATCCCCCAATTCTGCCCCTTCAATTTTAGAGATTTTAGTTAAACCGGCGATGATATCCAAAACTGTTTTTCCAAATTGACTTTGTATTTCTTCTTTCGAAACGGGGGTATCCTCCAAAACATCATGCAGAAATGCACCGATAATCCCGGTTGTAAGCAAGCCCATTTCTTCATATACGATTTTGGCTACGGCCAGCGGGTGACTTATGTAGGGCTCTCCGGATTTTCGATATTGGCCTTCATGTGCGGTTTTTGCAAACAAAAACGCCTTTCTTATTTTTGTAATATCCTGCTTTGATACCTTTTTCTCTCTTACCACTTTTCCGATAAAGTGTTGAAAGTCTTTATTTGCATCATACTCTGGATTTGATTTTTCGCTTTGGTTCATAGTACTTCAATATTTAATCGGGATAAAATACGGATAAGCATCGTCATTATTTTCTAAGTGTATGTTTAGATTTCGAAGTAAAAAGAGAAGATTAGTGAAGTAATTTTGAGTCGAAAAAAATTGAAGTTTAACTATGCTAAATTACCTTTTTTCAACGAAGAAGATACCCAAAACCCCCATTTTTACAGCAAATAAAAAATTTTAAACATACGCTAAGGTTTAACCATGAAAGAATCTTAAAGAGTGTATTAAGAGCAGCCCTCTACAAGCCTTCTGTCAAAATCCGTTATGTTTCGCAAATATACTCAAAAAAAATCATAAATCCAAACGTTGTCTTTACCCTTTTTTACCGAAAATATCCGGATTTGTTCCACACAAAAAAGAACACAAAATACAAGAAGATTCTGTATCATTAGTCGGTGGTTTTTAGGTCTAAGCAATCAATAGAAATAAGTGATTCATTACCAATTCGTTAAAACCACCTCACCCTATAAGCCATCTTTTACGCAATACTTTGATTTTATTCCTTTTTGAATAGCCCAATATTTCAGGTGCGTTTAGAAGGTAAAATTCCACGTAACCGAAGGAATTAGCGGAAATGCAGTAATTGCTTTTGTCGTTAGTTTTTGGGTATCTGTGTCAACGTCAAGAAAAATAAAAAAAGGATTCATCTTATTATAGAGATTATAGGCGGAAAAATTCCAGTTTGAGTGAATTTTTCTCACTTTTTTGGGTTTTGGGGTATAGGTAAACGAAATATCTGCTCTGTGATATAATGGCATTCTGTAAGTATTCGTTGACGTGTATAGAGAAGTGTAGTTCAAGGACGACCCTTGCTGAGTTCCGGGAAAGCCCAGAAAATAGGTAAAACGGTCTGTCGGGAGGGTAATTGGATTGCCTGACCGGAGTACCCAACTGAGAGAGCCGGTCCACTTCTCGCTAAAAGTATGATTAATCACCAGAGAAAAATCATGACGGCGGTCGTTTCGGGACGGGAACGGATTGCCCTGATTGATACCTGAAAAAGTACGGGTAGCTTTAGAAAGGGTATAACCAACCCATCCTGTGGTTTTTCCTGTATTTTTTCTCAGAAAAAACTCTGCTCCATAGGAAAGGCCTTTGCCGAAAAACATATATCTTTCAATATTTTCTATAAAGACAAGCGGCGCACCCGGCTGTAACTCTACCTGGTTTTTCATGGGTTTATAGTATAGTTCCACAGAGGCCTCATATTTATCGTTGTCAAAATTCTGAAAATATCCCAGCGAAAATTGATCCGCAATCTGAGGCAAAATAGTGGGATTGGCAGCAACCCAAATATCGGTTGGGAGCAATCCGGAAGAAGTGGTTGCAAGCTGAATGTACTGATAGGTACGGGCGTATCCTGCTTTTACGGAAGAGTTCTTACTTGTTAAATACCTTGCAGAAAAACGGGGCTCGAGCCCACTGTAAAATTGTACGGATTTCCCTTTAGGTATTTCTGTACCTTCAGAAATAATTACCCCTGTCGAGTCGTACTCAACGGGAGTATAAGGCCCTTTCAAATTAAACAACGAATAACGCAACCCGATATTAAAAATGAGATTTTGAGTAGGTTCGTAGTCACTTGAGAAATAAAGGGCTGCTTCGTCGGCTTTCTGAGGCGGGATAGAAGACTTCACTACGGTTCCGGACTGATTACTTTCGGACTCACCCGGCGTGATGACATGATACTGATATTGTGCGCCAAACTTTAGTGTATATTTACTGCTTGCAAAATACTGATAATCATTTTTCAGGGACACATCCTGAAGAAAAGAAGGAATGTAAAGCGTATTTTCTCCCAGTTTAGAATCATAAGTGATGTGATAACGGTTGTAAGAAAGGGTAGTGTTGGAAAACAAACGGGAGTTAAAAATATGATTCCATCGCAGTGCTGCAATCTGATTTCCATAATCAATATTGACCCTCACGCCTACCCCTGTCGGGAGATTAAATTTAAATACATCCCGACCCGTATATCCCGAGAGATACACTCTGTCTTTGTCTGACAAAATATAATTGGCTTTGAAGTTCAAATCATAAAAATAGTAGGTATTTCCCTTGAAGGTTTTGGGTAAAAAAGGAACCGTCAAAAGGTCAAAAAAAGTTCTTCTACCGGATACCATAAAGGAACTCTTCCCTTTTACAATAGGCCCTTCCAGCGAAAATCGGGAGGTAAGCAGTCCGAGGCCTCCGCTTCCTGTAAATTTTTGATTATTTCCGTCTTTCATCGTGATATTCATGACAGAAGACAACCTTCCGCCATAGTTGGCAGGAATAGAGCCTTTGATAATTTCTACTCCTTTGATGGCGTCTCCATTAAAAACCGACAAAAAGCTGGCGAGATGAGAAGGATTATATACCACCGCATCATCGAGCAAAATCAAATTTTGATCTACGCCTCCTCCTCTGACAGAAAAACCGGTACTCCCTTCTGTAGCTTGTTTTACGCCCGGCAAAAGCGTTACTGTTTTGAGGATATCCGTTTCTCCCAAAAGTACCGGAACTTTTTTGATGGTCTGAATATTCAGGGAGATTCTTCCCATTTCATTATTAAGCACATTTCGGTTGGCTAGTTCACTGTTAATGACTACCTCTTGACTAAAAATTTGATCCGGTATCATTCGGATAACGCCGCCATTTGCCTCTATTTTTTTACACAAGCGCGTGGTGTATCCCAGATACGATACGCTAAATGCTTCTATTTCTGATTCGCCGGTAAGTGAAAAAAAACCATATTCATTGGAGTAGGTTCCTTCTTGACTATTGGATACATTCTGAATGATGGCTCCGGAAAGCACTTCTCCGGTTACAGAGTCTTTTACAAATCCGCTAAGGGTATATTTTTGCGCCATTACCCCCAAAACCCCACCTAATAATCCGATAAAAATTAATACCTTTTTAATCATCCTTTCTGGTTTAAAATATATTACCACTTAAACCCGAAAAAATAATATGAGTTTGAAAAAAACAGATAAATTAAAGGTGAATTTTCTTTACAGAAAATTCACCTTTAATTTATCTAGCATAAAATGCTTTTCTAAACCTTACAATTAATTGGTTTCGTCATACACCTGAACACCGGGGTGTTTTGCTACATCAAATCTGAATTCACTGTCAGACAAGCCGTTATTTGCCTTGATATTAGTAAACTCATAAATGGTCTTCACCTGACGGCGGTCGGTAAGTTCTGCTTTTTCAAGATAATGAGACGTTTTGTTTATCCAGAGGCGCACCTGATTGTAGTCAGATTTGGAAGAGGTGCTTGCGATATAAATTTTGGAGCATGGAATGCTGTGAATCGTCTCATCTCCTTCATATTTTGCTTTAGAAGCCTGCTGATAGGTTTTGAAGATTTGCTCGATATCAAGTCCGTCATTAGCGTCATAAGGAGTGACATTCACTTCATTATCACTTTTAAGGAATACCCACAACTTATTTTTGTCACAGTATAACTCTTGATCGCCCATTTCTACTCTGAACTTGCCTTTTTTATACTTGATTTTACCGGATTTGCTGGCATTTTTAGCATTGGGTCCAGACAAAGTATATTTAAAAGAGGCGGTAAAATCGTTCATCCCCTCTAGTTTTGCTTTGGCGGTCTTCAGTACCGTATTGGCTTTTTCGTCCTGCGCAAAAGTAGAATTAAAAAACAGAAATGTGAAAGAGAAAAATGTAAGAATAAATGCAATTTTTTTCATAAGATTCTATTGATTTGAATATATAGATTAGCACGTTTGATACTATATTGTTCGATAATTAACCCAAAAAGTTCAGTGATTGTTGCTAAAATCAGGCATTTTGATGTCGAAACTCCTAAAAACCGTGCAAAATTGGGAAGAAATTCCGACATCACCAACTTTATACTGAAGATATGGACTAAATCTCCCCGTTTATGTACAAAAAAAACGAAACTACTTGTCGCAAGCAGTTCCGTTTACTTATGAAAAATTTATGTTTTTTATTTAAAAGACGAATTTATTCTATTCGGAAACGCATATTATCCCAAGATGAGATACCCTAAAATAAGTACTACTCCGATAGAAATAATCAGTGCATAATGTGCCACATATCCCGTTTGCATTCTACGGATTACGTCTCCAACTGCAGCAGTAGCACTCGCAGAACCGTTAATGACTCCGTCAATAACATTTTTATCGAACCACACTACGATATTATCTCCGGCCCACACGAAAGGTTTAAGGATGGTTTTTTCATAAAATTCATCCACGTAGAATTTATTTTCCATCCATTTATACATTCCTCCAAACACTTTCTTTACTTTATCATCCCCTGCGAGTCCGTTTTTCGCATAGAAATTATAGGCAAAATAAACAACTCCTACTGCGATTGCAATCGCAAGAATGAGAAGACCGTATTCAAAAGCGATATGCTCATGCATTGTATGCTCCAAATCACGGTTATTGATTAAGCCATGAAACCAAGTATGATTGAGGATATGCGCATTATGTCCGAAAACACCGGCGGGTAATCCAAGATATCCTCCAACAACAGCAAGAATACCAAGAATCCACAGTGGAATTGTCATTAGAGGACTGCTTTCATGAGGATGATGTTTATCTGTTTTATATCTTGCTTCACCGAAGAAAGTAAGATAGGTAAGACGGGTCATATAGAAAGCCGTAAGACAGGCCGTAATAGTACCGACAAGCCATACGAAGAAATAAATAGAGCCATGATCAAAACCCGAGAAGAAGGTATTTGCTAAGATTTCGTCTTTGGAGAAAAATCCGGAAAGACCGGGAATTCCGGCAATTGCCAACGTAGAAATCCAGAAAGTCCACCCTGTTGAAGGCATATATTTTTTGAGTCCTCCCATAAAACGGATGTCCTGAGGGTCTTTGTGGTCATGGGTTTCGTCAAAATAATGATGCATTGCATGAATCACCGAGCCCGAACCAAGGAACAGACAAGCCTTAAAGAAAGCGTGCGTCATTACGTGAAATATAGCGGTAGTATAAGCACCTGCTCCTAAAGCCATAAACATAAATCCAAGCTGAGAAACAGTTGAATAAGCGAGTACTTTCTTGATATCGTTTTGAGCAATCGCAATCAGCGCAGCAATTATAGCCGTAGCAGCAGCTACGATAGCGATAATAATAAGGACGGGTTCAGCAGCAGGAACATTGAATACCGGATGCATACGGGCTATGAGGTAAATCCCTGAGGTTACCATCGTAGCAGCATGGATAAGCGCAGACACAGGAGTAGGGCCTGCCATTGCGTCCGGAAGCCAGACGTATAAAGGAATCTGAGCGGATTTACCCGTTGCAGCAATAAACAATAGGAGAGTAATCCAGAAAGCATTGTCCCCAAGACTCCCTGCGCTTGCATTGATATCGGCAAAGTTCAGAGAGTGAACCTGTCCAAATATCATAAACATAGCTCCAATCATTGCAAAATCTCCGATACGGTTGGCAACGAAGGCTTTTTGGGCTGCTTTTGCTTTTTCCATATCTTCATACCAAAAACCAATAAGCAAATAAGAGCAAACCCCTACTCCTTCCCATCCGAGAAAAAGGACAGCCATATTATCTCCTAAAATGAGATTAAGCATGGCGAAAATAAAGAGGTTTAGATAAAGGAAAAATTTATAGAATCATTTATCATGATGCATATATGCAATTGAATAAATATGAATTAAAGAGCCGATACCGGTTACAATCATCCCCATAAGGAGCGAAAGCTGATCGAGATGATACGAAAATCCGATTTTCAGTCCTGCGGTTTCAATCCATGGAATAATGGAAAAACGAATGGCGTCATGATGCTCTCCGTGCCCGGAAGTGAACTGAAGAAAAGCTGCCAGAATAATAAAAAACGGTACAGCAACCGCAGAAGTAGCGATTAAGCCGATGAGCTTTTCCTGATGACGGAATCGCTCGTTAAGAAACCCTGTAAGTCCAATGAGGGCAGCTCCCGCCAAAGGAAGTAACACGATTAAAGAAAGTACAGTATTACTCATATATTTATCGGTATCTGTTTTTTATAAGTTTACCATTTAAAAATATTAATGTCATTAATGTCAATATGTAGCTTGTTTCTGAATATTGAAATGACAATAGCCAAACCTACTACAGCTTCTGCAGCAGCCACACACATCACGAAAAACACCATCATAGAGCCTGCTGCGGGATTTACATTGGCAGCGGCTCCGCCTGCTGCTGCTGCTACGGAGTGCATTTTAGAAAAAGTAATGAGCGACAAATTCACTGCATTGAGCATGAGTTCTACGCACATAAATACCACGATTCCGTTTCGGCGGGTGAGTACTCCTATCACGCCAATAGAAAACATGACAGCGGCAACGATGAGATACATGAAAGCATTCGGTTCCATATATTATGAAATAGTTATTAAATTTTTATTTGTATGAATGTTTTTTGGCTATGACAATCGCTCCAATCAGTGCTGCGAGCAATACAACTGAAATCATTTCAAAAGGGAACAGATAGTTGGTCATCATCTGCATCCCGATTGGCTCAACCTTGCCTAAACTAAACGCTCCGCTTACGCTTTTGCCCATAAAACTGTTAAAGACATAAATCATCTCTCCCAAAAATCCGAGCCCAAGCAGAAAAGCAAGCCCTTTCGTTACATCAAACCGCTGATTTTGCTCATCCTGAAGATTCAAAAGCATGATTACAAACAGAAACAAAACCATGATTGCTCCTGCGTACACCAAAATCTGAATTACGGCAAGAAACTCAGCCTGTAAAGAAAGGTATAATCCTGCGATACTGAAAAAATTAAGAATGAGGGAAAGCGCAGCCATTACCGGATTTTTTTGTGTAATCAGCCCTATCCCTCCCGCAATACCCAGTATTGCAAATAACCAAAAAAACGCAATTTGAAAAATGGAATCAAACGTCATATTTTACGACATTAATGAATCTGTGAATAAAAAATTGATTACTTCCAAAGGATACATTTTACACTCCTCCGAAATTGCGTGTAAAATTGAAACAAAATATTCTTTTTGACAAACTTTATTTATAAAAAAGACAAATTACTTGTTTTTTTATAACATTTTTTTGTTTTGAGTGCGATTTTTCCGGTTTTTGGGCTGAATATGACTCAGGAAATATTACGAATTTCTATAATCAGCGCAAAAATCAATGACCATATCAAAATTGCTGTACATATTACCTTCACAATTCTTTTGGGTGATTCACTGAATGCAAGGGAAATAAATACACTAATCATCGGCGAAATAAACGGGCTGATGAATGCCACACCCCAAATTCCGTATTTTTTCCAGAAAATGTACCACTTTTTGGCTTTCCTATAATTAAACTGCAATTTTTTCTTTTTTCTTCTTTCCAGATAAAAATGTCGGATTCCGGAGCCGGTATAGCTAAAAAAAATCACGCCTATCACTCCGCCAAGTGTACCAAACAACCATATTTCCCAAAAATTTAACCCTTCCACTCCCGCATACAAAACACCCACTAAGTATTTCACGGTGCAAAGCATCGTTACTACAAAGTATTTATACCAATGCTCCAGCGAAAAAAGCGAAACTTTGGTTATAATATTTATAATGTATAAAAAAATGGATGAATCCGTGCTCATATTTTTCAGTTAATGCCCCCGATTGCAATTTGTAATGTATATTAACCCCGTATTGCTCCTTTTTTGCAGGAGAGCTTATGATTTTGGACCAAAGGCCAAATCTCCTGCATCTCCCAGTCCCGGCACGATATAGGCCTTGGCGGTAAGTTCCATATCCACTTCTGCAATATAAATCTGTGCGTCAGGAATATGTCTTTGAACATTCTCTAACCCCTCATCGCTTGCAATTACGCCTGCTATGAAAATATTCCTGGGAATTCCGAGGTCTTTCAATGCGTTGTAGCATAAGATGATACTTTTCCCTGTTGCTATCATTGGATCAATCAGGATAATATCCCTATCCGATAAGTCCGGGGAAGCAAGGTACTCTAGCTTTATAATAAAATCATTGCCTTTTGTATGATGACGATAAGCCGAGATAAATCCATTATCTGCTAAATCCAGCATATTCAAAAACCCGTTATGGAGAGGAATACCGGCCCTGAGGATAGAGATAATCACCGGCTGACTTTTGAGCACTTTACCCGGCGACATTCCGAGCGGTGTAGTAACTGTAACCTCTTCATATTTCAGCGATTTGCTGATTTCATAGGCTAAGATATTCCCGAGTTTCTCCAGATTACTTCGGAAACGCCTTCTATCCTGCTGTATTTCTCTGTCTCTTATTTCGCACATAATTTGGGAAATATAAGAGTCTTTTCTTCCTAAGATTTCAATTTTGTAATCCATTTTATATAAAAAGGTAAGTTGTTATAAATAATTTCAGGATATCTTACCGGATAAGCCCCAAATTTCCGAAAAAAACGCTCCACATTTTCTATCATAGAGCCTTCAAAATCAAAAAGCAATCTATCATGACTTGCGGCTTCTCTGATAGCTGTCCACATCATCAGAGACATCGCCCCTGAGTTTGTAGTATCTGGTTCAAACGCACCTGCCAAATAAATACATTTGTTCTGATAATATCCAAATAAACCCGCAGATATAACATTTTGTTGTCTGTCCTTGCAAAGATAAAGGAATCCGCCTTGGGTTTCGATGAGTTTTTCTGCAATTTCTTTCAGGGTTTCGACCACTTTCTTTTTGTTGGAAGTGCCTACTATGTCTTTTCCGCCGGTAACGTTTTTATTCATAAGGCTAAGCAGAAAAGAGGAGTCTGTGGTTTTTTCTGCCGATATTTCATTTTTCAGGGCTTTTTTGATTTGTCGCTGAAGGGGTGAATCCAGATTTTTCCACATTTTCTCTTCATCTGGGCTAAGGTCTAAGTAATAGGTATATCGAAAATAAAGGGAATACTTCTTCCAGTGAAAAGGCAACGTATAATCACATTCCGGTGAAAAAGAATATTGAAAATAATCTACCGAAGGCAATGTATTGAGAATTTCAAGGGTTACAGAACGAATAAAGCTATATTTTTCGTAATTTCCTGAAAAAACAGCTGAGTTGTAATAAATTCCCCAATACTGAGAAAGTATCGGCTGAATGCTAAAAATGAATCCTTTTTTTCTTTGGATATTGAAAGGCATAACCGCAACCCAGCCTTTTTCGTCAGAAACAATCACTGCTTGCCATTCGGGGGAGATTATGTCCATATAATGACAAAGCACATACAAACAGCCCTGAGAAGAGCCATGGATAAAATCATCCCATTTGTGAGGGTCAATGGATTGTCTGGCAAAAATGAGGGCTTCATATTTCATTCCAACAAGCCAAATTGAGCAAAATGATGGGTAAAATGTTTTCTTTGCATCATATCCCACTCTTCAGCGTTGCACATACCAAATACGGGATGCGGAAAAATTGCATCCGGATTTTTTTCGTAAAATTCATAGAAGAAAATGATTTCTTCTGCAAGTTTTGATTTCGCCATTTCAAGATCTGAGTATTCTAGGGGAACTAATCCATCCTGTGGCAAAAAAGGAGCCTTATAGTCTTGAGGCATTGGCTTCTCGCTCATCAGAAATGCTTTAGCACGGGGAATCTTATCTTCCGGAGTCACAACGGTTCCAATAATTTTACCGGTTCCCACTTTTAGCACCAACAGCAAATGCTCCAGCATATGCTGAGCAGTCATAGTCCCCCACAAAGGCGGAGTGTCTGGAGTGAGTTTTTCTGTAATCCGGAAGAAGTCGGTTTGGGGATAAATAAAAACCATCGCTTATTTTTTTAAGTTTTTTACAAAAATACTATTTTTTTCGCTGTAATTTGTACCCTGATATTCCATTTCTGAAGGCAATGACACCAATATTTTTTCAATTTTAATATAATTTACTGGTTAACAATTCTTTAATTAAAAATGAAATACGCTCTCTCTCCATGAAT
>WBZP01004918.1_pt1 | contig 13754 bp, 13 predicted proteins | sample 5204301 | NCBI WGS metagenome assembly WBZP01 (sample SAMN12412401, study PRJNA552823) | activated sludge metagenome | isolation source: activated sludge from nitrification reactor of wastewater treatment plant... | place: USA: Pennsylvania | collected 2017 | reverse complement strand
TGGAACAACGATAGCTTTCTGAAAGAAAAAAGAATACCTACTACAGAGCTGGCCAATGCTTTCAGTAAATATTTTACATATCTTACTTTTCTGATTGCCGCAATAGTTGGTGTTTACTGGTATTTTAATGATGCTTCCCTGGTTTGGACCACAGTGACAGCTGTGCTTATGGTAGCTTGTCCTTGTGCACTTACGCTTTCAATGCCTTTTACTATGAATACTACCATGAGTATTTTTGGTCGAAATAAATTTTATGTTAAAAATCAGGGTGTTATTCAACTTTTGACGGAAGCCGATACAATTGTTTTCGACAAAACAGGTACACTTACAGAGAGTAATTCTGGTCAGGTTAGATATATGGGAGTTCCTATGACAACCTACGAAAAAAGCGTTGTTTTTAGTTTGGTGTCGCAATCGCTACATCCTTTGAGCAAATTGGTGGCCGGTCATTTAGGAAATGGAGAAGCCGTAAATGTTGAGTTTTTTAAAGATATAAAAGGTAACGGCATTGAAGCATTTGTGGATGGAAAGCCGGTTAGAATTGGAAGGATTGGGTTTGTGAAAAACTCAGCTGAAAATCAGCAGGATACCGAAGTTCATGTGTCTATTGATAATCAGTACCTTGGCTATTATACCATTGAGCCAGTTTTCAGGTCAAACTGGAAGGCTTTGCTGAATAAATTAAGTGAGACCTTCAGTTTGCATTTGATTTCAGGAGATATTGACAAAATGAAAACCAAACTACAACCATTGTTTGGGGATAACATGAGGTTTGATCAAACACCTCAGGAAAAGCTCGATTATATAAAAGAGCTGGAACAAAAAGGGCATAATGTAGTAATGATTGGTGACGGATTAAATGACGCCGGGGCTCTTCGTCAATCCAAAGTGGGTATTGCTTTAAGTGAAGATATTCAGGCATTCTCGCCTTCTTGCGATGCAATTCTTGATGCAAATAATTTTGAAAGATTGGGTGATTATGTGAAGTTTAGTAAAACTTCCCTCAACATTGTTAAACTCAGTTTCTTGCTCTCCGTTGTTTACAATATTATGGGTATTGGTTGGGCTGCCAGTGGGGTATTATCTCCGGTAGTGGCGGCAATATTTATGCCTTTGAGTACATTGTCAGTTGTATTTTTCTCAGTAGGAGTGACGATTTTGGTAGCGAAATTCAGGAAATTAAGATAAAAATGGAAGTAATAATAGCTTTGGTGATTTTGGCAATATTGGTAGCAGGTGGCTTTTTAGTTGCATTTTTTTGGGCTACCAACGACGGTCAATTTGAAGATACCTTTTCGCCTTCGGTGCGAATTTTAATAGAAAACGAAACTAAACAAGATAAAAAACATTAAAGAAGCTGAAAAGCGATTCCAATCAATTAGGGTTTAAATACTCTTCCAGTTAAAGGTAGTGACTTTGTCGCTACCTTTACTTATTTTGTGGCTTAGCAATTTTGAAATCTTTTTTGGATAAAAAAACCTAATTCTCATATACATTTTTGACATCACAACCAAAATTGCTAAATTGCACACAATTATTAAACAAACTATACTTCAATGAATTTTCCTGCTGATTGTAAATATACAGAAGACCACGAATGGATAAGACTCGAAGCCGACGGCACTGCTTTGGTTGGGGTTACAGATTTTGCTCAAAGTGAACTAGGGGATATTGTATTTATCGAAATTGAAACGGAAGGCGAGGAACTTAACGCCGGAGATATTTTCGGGACTGTAGAAGCAGTGAAAACAGTTTCAGATTTATTTTTGCCGGTAAAAGGAAAAATCTTGGAAGTAAATCCTGCCCTTGCCGATGAGCCTGAATTGGTAAATAACGACCCGTATGGAGCCGGCTGGATGATTAAACTTGAAGTTGCCAATCCTGAAGATATCAATGCATTGCTGGATGTGGATCAATATAAGAATCTTACGGGTTATTGAGCAATGGAAACCAATTTTAAATTGTCAATTTCAGTTTCTTAAAATATTTAATTTAAGCCCATCAGGGCTTTTTTTTTGCCAAAAATGAAAGTTCTGTTAAAAAATTGCCTGATTATAGATGCTTCTTCGGAGTTTCATCAAAAACAAGCAGACATCCTGATAAATAATGGAGTGTTCGAAAAAATTTCCTCTCCCTTTTCCATAACCGGCGATTTCGATTGGGTGCTTGAAACAGAAGGTCTCTCCTTATCAAAAGGTTGGATTGACGCCGCCGTGCATTTTAAAGATCCGGGTTCAGAATGGACCGAAAGCCTGAGTTCATTGCAAAATGCCGCTCAAAAAGGAGGATTTACTTCACTAATTGGTTTTCCTAATACTAAACCGACCGTACAGACGAAAGAGTCCATAGCTTATTTTAAAAATTTCTCTGAAAACACCTCTGTACGATTTTATAATTATGCTGCTGTAACCCTCAACAATGAAGGCAAAGACTTTACAGACATGATAGACCTTTACACCAATGGTGCAGTGGGTTTTTCAGATGGCAGGTATCCAATTCAAAGTTCAGATATTTTGCTTAAAACCTTACAGTATTTGCAGCCACTTGGGGCTGTATTGGTTAATAAAGTCGAAGATAAATATCTGAGTATGTACGGGCAAATGCATGAGGGTATTACCAGTACCCGGCTAGGTTTGAAAGGCATTCCGTCAGCTGCCGAAGAAATTATGATTATGCGGGATCTGAAGCTTCTGGAGTACTCTGGAATAAAAACACAAAAACCACTTTTACATTTTTCGACGATTAGTACAGCCGAATCTGTAAATTTGATTAGAAATGCCAAAAAAGCAGGGCTTCCGGTAAGTTGCGATATCTCGGCTCATCATTTACTTTTTACTGAAAATGATCTGGAAGATTTTAATTCTAATCTCAAGGTAAAACCTCCTTTCCGCTCTCAGAATGATATTGAAGCCCTCAAAGAAGGATTGGCTGATGGAACGATAAATATGGTGGTGTCTGACCATAACCCATGGGATACAGAACATAAAGATATAGAATTTGACCTGGCAGAATTTGGGGCAATTGGAATTCAGACACTTTTTGGGATAATGAACCAAAAAAGTGGTTTATCTTTGTCACAGATTATTGAGAAAATTGAAACCAATCCCAGGCTGATATTTAATCTGGAACTCCCTTCGGTAAAAGAAGGTAACAAGGCTGAGGTGACAATTTTTGAGAATAAAACGGAATATGTTTTCGCAGAAGATCAAATTGTTTCACTGAGTAAAAACAGTCCGGATATTGGCCAAAAACTTAAAGGGAAAGTTTTGGGAACCATCAGGAACAATATTATTTGCAAAAATTGATAAATGAACAAAAGACTTATTTTAAACTACGCTCTTACCTTTGGAATTCTGGCTGGTCTGGGATGTTTTTTGTTCTTTTTGGCCATGTATTTTACTCAAAATAATCCTCTGAATTTCAGAAGACCCGATATTGGTATAAATATAATTTTGATTTGGGCAGCTATCTGGTATTTCAAAAGATATAACGGAGGTTATCTGCATTTTTATGAAGGGTTTTCAATTGGCTTTTTGACCAATCTGTTTGCAGCTTTGACCTCAGGATTATTAGTTTTTTTATTCATTAAAATTGTGGACCCTAACCCTTTTTTGGTTTGGATTACTGAAGCAAAAAGTTTTTTGATTAAAGAAAGAGGAACTTTGAAAAATATTCTGGATGATGCTAATTTTAAGAGACAATTGGCATCACTAAGTAGCTCCAGACCTTACCAGATAATACTGGATGATTTGATGTTTAAGCAGATAGCAATCATTCCAATTAGTCTGCTAAGTATGGCAATGAGAAAAATAAACAAGTAATAAAAATGGAAAAAGTATCATCAGCGAGAATTGCACTCAAATGGGGATTGATTTATGCGATTGTTTCTATCGTTATCGCCCTTATTTCCTACAATACCGAGTTATGGAAAAACTGGATTGTTTCTTTACTTTTATCAGTAATTTTATTTTTTGGTGTCCTGTATTTTTCACTTTCAGAGTTTAAATCTTTAAATGGTGGTTTTATGTCTTTTGGTCAGGGATTTGGCCTGGGTATGCTAACCATTTTTACGGGTGGACTCATCAGTATTATTTTTGATTTTTCATACAAAAAATACATTGACCCCAATTTGATAGAGATGCAGCTTGATATGAGCAGGGAACAATATGAATCGATGGGAATGTCGGAAGAACAAATAGAGGCATCTATTGAGAAAGCACAAGCCTATATGTCAAGTGGCATTGCTGTTGTTTTTGGATTACTCTTCATTTTGTTTATAGGATTAATTGTCTCTTTAATAATGTCAGCGGCTTTGAAAAAAGATAAACCGGTATTTTCGTAATTAATATTTTTATTGATTTCATCTGTAAGGAATGTACAGCATTTTCAGAAAAGAAGTTTCTTTATTTTTTAATTCATTAGTAGGTTATATAGTTATTGCCGTTTTTCTGGTACTGACGGGTCTGATGTTTTGGATATATCCCGAAACCAATATTTTAGATTACGGATATGCCGAAATGGATATATTTTTTGATATAGCCCCTTATGTTTTCCTTTTTCTGATTCCGGCTGTTACCATGCGGATGTTTTCTGAAGAAGCCCGAACAGGTACCCTTGAGTTGCTTTTCACAAGACCAATCACCACCAGACAGATAATTTTTGGAAAATATCTAGGCTCCTGGTTAATAGTGATTATTGCTCTTGTGCCTACGATGGTATATTATTTTTCATTGTACCAACTTGGAAATCCTCCCGGCAATATTGATTCGGCTGGTGTGGTGGGTTCTTATATTGGTTTAGTTTTCTTGTCAGGTGTTTTTGTCTCGATTGGGATATTTACTTCGACACTTTCCAATAATCAGATAGTAGCCTTTATATTAGCTGCTATACTTTGCTATTTTTTTTATGAGGGATTATCTCAGTTGGCACAGATTTTTTCTGGTGCCACGGCCTACTATATCAACTATCTTTCACTCAGTTACCATTATGATTCACTTAGTAAAGGGGTGATTGATAGCCGGAATATTATATTTTTTGTCAGTTTTTCACTTGTATTTATTCTTGTAACCGAATGGTTTCTTGAGAAAAAACGTAAGTAATGTTTTTTGATATTTATTGTGTCAATGCCTTTTCAAAAGGTGATTTTACCGGAAATCCCGCGGCGGTTGTACCTCTGGATTTCTGGATACCCGACTCCACGATGCAAAAAATAGCCATGCAGAATAATCTTTCTGAGACTGCATTTTTTGTAAAAAACAAAAATGGATTTCATATCAGATGGTTCACACCAAAAGTCGAAGTTGACCTATGTGGTCATGCCACGCTTGCGAGTGCCTATGTGATTTTTGAAATACTGAAAATTTCCGAATCCGAAATACTTTTTGATTCCCGCAGTGGTATTTTGAAAGTTTTTAAATCTGAAAATACCATATTTCTTGATTTTCCGGCAGCAGACCTTAAAACCATCTCGGTAGATACAGGAATATTTGAAGCACTGAAAACAGAATCTGTGATTAACTGGCAGAGAGCCAAAGACGATTTTTTATTAGAATTGCCCGATGAAAATACGGTAAAAAAACTTAAGCCGGATTTCCAGAAAATCTCCCAAACCCCGGCAAGGGGGGTAATCGTTACTGCTCCGTCTGAAGATTATGACTTTGTGTGCAGATTTTTTGCTCCCAGAGTTGGTATAAATGAAGACCCGGTAACGGGCTCAGCATTTACGAAGCTGATTCCATTTTGGTCAAAAAAACTAAATAAGGAAAAGCTTTTTGCCAAACAAATTTCTGAACGTGGTGGAGAGGTGATTTGCCAATACAATGGTGAGCGGGTTTTGATTGGCGGAAGTGCCTCGGTATATCTTCGCGGGAGAATACAGATTTGAAAATTCCAAAGTGTTTTTAAAATATTTTTTAAACTAATTGTCGGTTTCCTTGACAAGAGGTATCTGTATTTCGTACCTTTGCAGCCCGAAAACTTCACATATTTTTTTGAGTATCAGTACTTTTTGGTTTCTCAAATTTAATTTTTTCGGATAGCGTCAACATATTTTTATCATTTTGAAATTACATAATGAAATTATCAGCATTTAAATTTGATCTTCCCCATAGTCTTATTGCCCAGTATCCACTCGAAGATCGTGACGGTGCCCGTATGATGGTATTGCACAGAAAAACAGGAAAAATTGAGCATAAAATGTTTAAAGACATCGTCGAATATTTTGGTGAGGGCGATGTAATGGTAAACAACGATACCAAGGTATTCCCTGCGAGGCTTTATGGTTCCAAAGAAAAGACTGGTGCCAAAATTGAGGTTTTCTTACTCAGAGAGCTTAATCGTGACATGCGTCTTTGGGATGTTTTGGTTGATCCTGCCAGAAAAATCAGGGTTGGAAATAAATTGTATTTTGGGGACAGCGATTTGGTTGCCGAAGTTATAGACAACACTACTTCAAGAGGTCGTACGATCAGATTCTTATATGATGGCAACCACGACGAAATGATGGAAGCCATTTACGAACTAGGTGAAACGCCAATACCAAAAGATGTATTGCTTCGTGAAGTAACCGACGCTGACAATGAGCGTTTTCAGACCATTTTTGCCACTCATGAAGGTGCCGTTGCGGCTCCGACTGCAGGTATTCATTTTACCAAAAATATCGTTAGAAAAATGGAAATCAATGGAGTTGATTTTACACCATTGACCCTTCATATTGGAGTTGGAACCTTCCGTCAGGTTGAAGTTGAGGATTTGACCAAACATAAAACCGATTCTGAAAACTTCTTTATCACTCAGGAAACTTGCGACGTGGTAAATAAAGCCCTTGATAATGGAAAGCGTGTATGTGCTATCGGAAGTACCTCATTGAGAGCCATGGAGTCATCGGTTTCGGCCAATAACAGATTAAAGCCTGTTACCAATGCCTGGACCGATAAGTTTATTTTTCCTCCGTTTGATTTCAAAATCACAAATGCCCTGTTAACTAATTTTCATTTGCCGGAATCAATTCTCTTGATGACAACCTGTGCATTTGGGGGTTATGAAACCATCACCGAAGCCTATCAGGTAGCCATAAAAGAAAAATACAAATTTTATACTTATGGTGATGTAATGCTTATTATTTAAGGTAAAATCATTCATTTATTTGTATATTTGAAGTGTCAGTTTTCAGAGACTGACACTTTTTTTTATGTCAAAAAAATACGCAATAATAGTAGCTGGTGGATCTGGCTCCAGAATGAAATCTGAGATACCTAAACAGTTTTTGTTGCTGGGCGGTATTCCGATTCTGGTCAGAACGCTAAAGACTTTTTTAAGTATTGAAGACCTTCAGGTTGTACTGGTGCTTCCACAGGATTCGATAGATTATTGGCAGAAAATCAAAGGTGATTATTTTGAAGAAAATCATAAAATAATTACCGTGATTGGAGGTGCAACCCGCTTTCAGTCAGTGAGAAATGGGCTAAGTTCAATTTCTGCCCGGGAAGGATTAGTAGCTGTTCATGACGGTGTGAGACCATTTATTTCAAAGGAAATTATCGAAAATTCATTTTTGGTGGCTGGTCAAAAAGGCTCAGCGGTGGTGGCGGTTGATTCTATAGATTCGGTGAGATTGCTGGAAAATGAAAAAAATAGAGCTGTTGACCGGAATACAGTGAAATTGATACAAACTCCTCAAACATTTGACCTGAATTTATTGAAGAAAGCATTTATGACTGACGAAAAACCCTTTTTCACTGACGATGCCTCCGTGGTGGAATATTTTGGTCAGGAGATATTTTTGGTGGATGGTGATTACCGAAATATAAAAATAACCACCCCGGAAGATATTTTGATAGGAGAGACTTTTCTAAAGATGTGAATGGAAAATTTTTATGAGAAAAGTTTGTGAATATAATCATAAATTAAGTTTTAATTGAAAAAAGTAATTGTGGGTTCTAAAAACCCGGTAAAAGTAGAAGCTGTAAGATTAGGTTTTGAAAAAATGTTCCCTGATGAACATTTTGAAGTATTGGGTTTTGAGGTACCCTCTGGGGTGAGTGACCAGCCCATGGGTGATGAAGAGACATTTTTAGGGGCAAAAAACCGAGCTACAAAAGCAAGAGAATTATTTCCTGATGCAGATTTTTGGGTTGGATTAGAAGGAGGAAATATTGCTCATACGGCTTTCGAAATGGAAGCTATGGCCTGGATGGTGGTTTTGGATAAAATTAAAATGGGAAAAGCCAGAACTGCCGGGTTCTATTTGCCACAGAAAACGATCACATTGATTAATCAGGGTTATGAACTCGGTCATGCCGATGAAATAGTTTTTGGTACTAAAAACAGTAAACAAAAAATGGGCTCCACCGGCCTCCTGACCGACAACGCTTTAACTCGAACAGAATTTTATGTTCAGGCAATAATTTTAGCCTTAATTCCCTTTTTAAAAACCGATCTGTATTAGAAAATGGCTGCTCCCCGATTAACAATTGATCAATATTTTGAAGGAATAAAAAAATCTGACACCGCTATTCTGAGTCGGGCAATTACGCTGGTGGAAAGTAAATCTCCAAAAGACAGAGAATTAGCCTTTGAATTGATAAAAAGAGTATTGCCATTTACAGGGAAAAGTATCAGAATTGGGATTACCGGATCTCCCGGCGTAGGGAAGAGTACTTTTATCGATGGATTTGTGGAATATCTGGTCAATGAAAAAAAAATCAAAACTGCAGTATTGGCGATTGACCCCTCAAGTAAAGTAAGTGGTGGCAGCATTTTGGGGGATAAAACCCGTATGGAAAGTATAGTAGGTAGTCATGATGTTTTCATACGGCCCAGCCCGGCGGGCTTAGAACTTGGAGGTGTGGGAGCGGCCACATTCGAGACAATGCTTTTATGCGAAGCTGCCGGTTATGAGTTAATAATTGTCGAAACGGTGGGGGTAGGGCAATCAGAAACCGTGGTGAATGACCTCACTGACTTTTTGATATTTCTCACAATTGCAGGTGCAGGCGATGAGCTTCAGGGAATAAAAAGAGGAATAATGGAAACGGTGGATTTGGTGGTAGTCAACAAGGCCGATACCCTTGAAGGTAAGACATTTGAAAAACTCAGATTGAATTTTAAAAATGCCCTGCATTTGTTTCCCGGGAAAGCCTCAGGTAGAGAAGTATCAGTTTTGTCTTGTTCAGCTTTGCAAAAAATTGGTTTTGAGAAGATTTGGAATGAAATTTCTGCCTATGAAATTGCAGTGAAAGGTAACGGACATTTTGAAAATAACCGAATGCATCAAAAAAAGCTATGGTTGCAAAAAACGTTAGAGCGGTCGATTTTGGAATATATTTACCAAAACGAGGAAATTAAGCATCAAAAAGAGTATTTTGAAAAAATGCTTTCCGATCAAAATGTAAACCCTCTGGAGGCAGCTTCAAGGGTATTTAACATATTTAAATCCCGTTTTCAATGATAAAAATACCTCTGAATTGATTAGTTTTGCATTCTTTTTTTACCCTTGATGAAAAACAAAAAAAATATATTAGCAGGATTTTGGAAGAAAATGGCTGATTTCATAATTAGTAATCGACCGGTTTTGATTTCTGCTATTGCAATTCTTACGGCATTTTTTACTTATCAAATATTTTCGTTGGAGCTGTCCTATGAATTGCCTAAAATCTTGCCCCAATCAGATGAAAGTTTTAAATTATATCAGGATTTTAAAAAGAAATATGGTGAAGATGGCAATGTGATGGTGATTGCTTTTAAAACCGACAAAATATATGAATTAAATACATTTAATGATTGGTATGACCTTTCGCAAGAAATCAAATCAATCTCCGGAATAAAAAATGTACTTTCTAATTCTTCTCTTTCAGAAGTAAAGCGGAACGATTCTTTGAAAAAATTTGATTTCGTTCCATTACTCAAAAAGAAACCAACTACTCAGTCAGAAGTAGATTCTTTGAAATCCAAAATTTCGAGTTTACCCTTTTATCAGGGTTTTGTTTACAATGAGGATGCTCATTTGATGGCAGTAACTTTCGATCAGGCAAAACTTAATTCCAAAGATAGGATTACGCTTACAGAAGATATTCAGAAAAAAGCTCAGGCATTTGGTGAAAAACATAAGATAGAAATGCATTTTTCAGGAATGCCTTTTGTCAGAACCAATTTTATGTCGAAGGTTCGTTCAGAGTTAAGTTTATTTATGGGTTTGGCATTTTTGGTGACCATTTTTATTTTGTATTTATTTTTCAAATCATTAAGAGTTGTATTTTATGCTTCAGTGGTAATTGTAATTGCGGTTTTGTGGTCGGTTGGTCTTATTTCACTTTTTGGCTATAAAATTTCAATACTTACTGGTCTTATACCTCCATTGATTATTGTGATTGGTATTCCCAATTCTATTTTTCTTATCAATAAATATCAGGAAGAATATCTTCGTACCGGAAATAAGATTGAATCTCTCAGAATTGCAATAGAAAAAATTGGGAAAACTACTTTTTTGGCCAATGTAACAACTTTCATCGGATTTTTTGTTTTTTATTTTACAGGAAGTCCGCTTTTGTTGGAATTTGGTCTGGTTGCTGCGATTAGTGTTATGGCTACCTGGGCAATTTCACTGATTTTGATTCCCTCAATTTTCAGTTATGTGGCAGATCCCAAACCAAAACACGTCAGACACCTGGAGAATAAACGGATTTCAAAAGTTCTTCAAAAAGTAGATTTCATAGTTCACAACCGACGAACCAAGACTTATTGGTTTGTAGGAATTTTGGTTGCGATATCAATATATGGTGCATCAAGAATCAAAGCAATTGGATTCGTAGTAGATGATTTACCTGAAAATGATCCTATTTATACCGATTTAAAATTTGTAGAAAAGAATTTTAAAGGTATTGTTCCTTTTGAAGTTAATGTAGAAACCAGAGAGGAAAACGGAATTTTTAACCCAACAATTTTGAATCAAATCAGAATTTTGCAAAAAGAATTCGCCAAATATCCCGAGTTTACGAAACCGATTTCAATAGTTGAAGGATTGAAATTTATTTACCAGGGTTACCGGGGTGGTGATCCAAAGTATTTTGTTCTTCCTCCGGCCATGGAATTGCAAAAGATGGCAGAATATGCGAAATCCGCCGAAGGAAAGGAAAATATGTTTGCTGCCTTTTTAGACGGCAAAAAGCAAAGTACCAGAATTAGTTTTCAAAGTGCCGATGTGGGTACAGTCAGGATGCGGGAGATGTTTACCAATCTGCAAGCAAAAGCTGACACCATTTTTAATTTTGATAAAGAAACGGGAGCCTGGAAGCCTGAAAATGAGAAAACTGATGTTAAATTGACTGGCAATGGCGTAGTATTTACCAAAGGCAATGATTATCTGCTCGGTAACCTTGGCGAAAGTACCCTGATGGCCATTATTTTGGTATCATTGGTTATGGCCACCCAATTTCTCAATTACAGAACCATTTTGATATCGACAATCCCAAGTATAATTCCGCTGATTATTACAGCCGGAATTATGGGTTATTTTGCGATACCATTGAAGCCTTCCACGACCTTAATATTTAGTATTGCATTTGGAATTGCCTCTGATGGTACCATTTATTTTCTAACCAAATACAAAGAAGAGCTTCAAAAAGGAAAGAGCATATCTCAGGCTGTGTCAGAGACCATCAAATATACTGGTATCAGTATGGTTTATACTGCCATAATCTTGTTTTTTGGATTTGGAATATTTGTGGCTTCAGGTTTTAAAGGAACGGTATTTTTGGGTTTATTGGTCTCAATTACGCTGTTGATTGGAATGATCTCAAATCTGGTTTTATTACCTTGTTTCTTAATGACTTTAGATAAAAAGCAAACCTTAAGAGAATTGAAAAATAAGGCTTGATTAATAATTTTTTGAATAGAATTTACTTTTTAAAAATGTTGAAAAAAACTTTAATATTATTGGTCCTTGCGGGAAGTGTTTTTGGACAAAGTATACAGGAGAAACATTTAAAAAATGTTAGACAGCTGACCTTTGGTGGTAATAACGCTGAGGCTTATTTTAGCAGAGATGATAAAAAATTCAGTTTTCAGTCAGACTTTAAAGCCTGGGGTCTGGAATGTGATCAGATTTTTTATATGAATACCAACTCAGATGCTAAAATCAAAAAGCCTAAGATGATAAGTACCGGTTTTGGACGGACCACCTGCAGCTTTTTTATGCCCAATGGCAAAGATGTACTTTTTGCAAGTACCCATGAAAATGGCGGCCATTCTTGTCCAATGCCACCCGAAATGGGGAAAAAATACCTTTGGGCGGTTTATGAAAGTTTTGATATCTATGTTTCTGATTTAAAAGGAAAAATCAAAAAACAGCTGACCAATACACCGGGTTATGATGCAGAGGCTACCGTTTCGCCTGATGGGAAAAGTATTGTTTTTACCAGCACCCGCAATGGTGATCTGGATTTATATATCATGGATATTGATGGTAAAAATGTAAGACAGGTAACCAATGTACTTGGATATGATGGCGGAGCCTTCTTTTCACCTGATAGCAAAAAGCTGGTGTTCAGGGCTTCAAGATTTAATTCAGAAGCTGAAAAAGAGGAATATAAAGAGAACCTAAAGAAAAACCTGGTGGCTCCCACCAACATGGAGATTTTCACTTGCAATGTTGACGGTTCTGATTTGAAACAAATCACTAATCTGGGAAAAGCCAACTGGGCACCATATTTTACCCCCAAAGGTGACAAAATTATTTTCGCTTCAAACCATCATTCTCCAAGAGGATACGATTTTCAGTTATATATGATTAACACCGATGGCACCGGACTTACTCAAATCACCACTGAGAGTAATTTTAATGCCTTTCCGATGTTTTCTTATGATGGGAAGAAGCTGATTTTTAGCTCAAACCGAAATAACGGAGGTACCAGAGACACCAATCTATTTATTGCTGATTGGGTAGATTGATTTATTACAAACAGAGGTATTTTGAAAAGGAATACCGGAAGGTGTTCCTTTTTTGCTTAAAGAAATTAATAAAATTTTCACTTTCCCCTTAACACAGCGAAGAACTTTGAATGTAAATTTATTTTTAATATTTAATCTATTACTTTTCAAATTCACTTTGAAAATACCATATTCATACAGAAGCTTTTTAAGAAAATTTTATATTAAGATTAATCTAAAAAAAACACAAAACACCTCTTCTGAACCGACAGACGACGAAAATTTCCTCTTGTCATATTGAATTATTTTGGTAAAAATTCAAAACTAATTTTACATCCAAATAAAAGCTATTACTTAAATTTTAATTGTTTTCAGAAATGAAAAAACTACTATTCTTGGTATTTATACCCTTGTTTTCCTTTGCCCAACAATCCAAAACCATCAAAGGCTCTTTGCTTGATGAGAATGACCAGCCGCTGCCATTTGCCAACGTGCTCCTCTTAAAATCTAAAGATTCAACATTGTTTAAAGCTTTGACAAGTGATGTCGGAGGTAACTTCGAATTTAAAGATGCAAAAGATGGAAATTTTAAGCTCAGGATTTCTATGGTTGGGTATCAGGATTTTTATAGCCCTGCCTTTGTTATAAGCGATGAATCTCCGGTATTTTCAATTCCTTCAATAAAAGGAACTAATTCATTCGACAGTAATTCGTCTAAAGTCTCATTTAGAACAGGTAATCCCAAATGCGAATCAACATTGGTATTACCGTGACCTGGAAAATGTTTTAAACACCCCAAAATTCCCTCTGCTGCCATTCCTTTCAAATAT
>WBZP01004917.1_pt1 | contig 13754 bp, 9 predicted proteins | sample 5204301 | NCBI WGS metagenome assembly WBZP01 (sample SAMN12412401, study PRJNA552823) | activated sludge metagenome | isolation source: activated sludge from nitrification reactor of wastewater treatment plant... | place: USA: Pennsylvania | collected 2017 | reverse complement strand
TCACGAACACATGTTCGCATCATCGGCCACCGAAGGGATCTGATCGTGGACCTCACGAAGCGCCAGCAGGAGATCTTCGACTTCATCAAGCGCTACTCGGCCAGTCACGGCTACCCGCCGACGGTGCGTGACATCGGCAAGGCGGTCGGTCTGACCTCCTCGTCGACGGTTCACGCGCACCTCGCCAACCTCGAGAAGCTCGGCTTGCTCCGGCGCGACCCGTCGAAGCCCCGGGCGCTGGAGTTGCTCGACCGCGCGTCGTCGGCCGTGACCGGCGCCGTCGAGGACGCGGTCGACAACGTTCGCTCGCTCGTCCGTCCCGGTGGCCGCCTTCCGCTCGTCGGCACCGTCGCGGCCGGTTCGCCGGTGCTGGCCGAGGAGAACATCGAGGAGTACCTCGAGGTCCCGCCGGTCGCCGGCGGTGACCAGGGCGAGTACGTCCTGCGTGTCCGCGGCGAGTCGATGAAGGATGCCGGAATCCTCGAGGGCGACTACGTCGTCGTCCACAAGCAGGAGAACGCGGCCGACGGCGACATCGTCGTCGCGCTGGTCGAGGAGGAGGCGACGGTCAAGCGCTTCTTCAAGGAGGCCGACCACATCCGCCTCCAGCCGGAGAACGAGACGATGGAACCGATCATCGCGACCGACGTCCAGATCATGGGCCGCGTCGTCGGCCTCTTCCGGAGCGTGTAGTCATGGCCACGTTGCTTGCAGATCCGATCCGGCGGGGCGCGGTCGCTGTGCCGCCCGCCCGCCCGTTCGTCGTACGGACGACTTTGGACGACATCCTCGTCCGGGCCTGGGAGGGTCTGTCGGCTGCGAGCATCGTGGGCTGTCCGGTCTGCGGCGGGGCGATGATGCCCCGCCGCACCACCGACGGGCCGGGCGGGATGCTCCGGGTCGCCGGTAGATGCCGGTCCTGTGACTCGCAGATGTCCTGATAGGTCAATGCGTCGGTCCGGGTATTGAGGTTCCGTCGCGGGTACCCTTAGACGCGCATGCTGGGCGGTCGCGGCGGGGAGAAATCCCGTCGAGGAAAGTCCGGACACCACAGGGCAGGGTGGTCGGCGCAAGTCGACCCGGGGTGACCCGCGGGAAAGTGCCACAGAGAACAGACCGCCGATGGCGGGCTTCGGTCCGTACAGGTAAGGGTGAAACGGTGCGGTAAGAGCGCACCAGCGTCCACGGTGACGTGGCGGCTCGGCAAACCCCACCCGGTGCAAGGCCAAGCAGGACCGTTCGTAGGCTGCCCGCCGAGGTCCAGGTCGGCCGCATCAGATGGATGGCCGCTCTCGACAGAATCCGGCTTACAGGCGTGCCAATGGGGTCCCTCGGGGCCCCATTGCTTTACGAGAGCTTTCGGGGGCGGGGCAATCTGTGTCGACACGAATCACCCTCGGCGGGGGTGTGTGATCCGTGTCAACACGGATTACGCGCCCCCCGCCCGCGTCTGCACGACCGCTTGCATCGCGACCGGCCGATGTGCGAACGTACGTTCGTATCGCGTATGGCCTGTGTCGTCTGCATCGTTCTCCCTCGCTTTTCGTTCGTCGTCGCCGCAGGCGGCAGCCGGGCGGCGCTCGCGTTGGGACCGGCTGCGCTTGCACCGCAGCCCAGCGGTGCAGGCGGCAGCCAGGCCATCGGTGAGATCTCGCCCGCGGCGGAGGCCTTCGGCATCCATCAGGGCATGCGGCTCGGGGAGGCGCTCGCGCGCTGCCCCGAGCTCGCGCTGATCCCCGCCGACCCGCTCGGGACGCAGGCCGCCTGGGAGGAGGTCGTGCGCCGGATCGAGGGAATCGGGGCGGAGGTCGAGTCTCCGGAGGCCGGCGTCGCGTTCTTCGACGCCGGCCGGCTGGCCCGGCTGCACGGACAGAAGGCGCCACCCGCGGCGGTTCGCGCGGGCGGCGGAGTCGTGCCGCTGTGGCTGCCCGGGGTGCTCACCGTCGCCCGCGACGGGCTGCGCACGCCCGCTCGCATCGGCGCCGGCCCGTCGCGTTTCTGCGCGCACGCCGGCGCCCTGCGGGCGCGGTCGCGAGCATGCGAGTTCGTCGACGGCGCTGCGGCTCTGCACGACGAGCCGGTCGGTCTGCTGCGCACTCGCGCCGCGCTCGAGCCGGTCGTGCCGGTGCTCGAGCGGCTCGGGCTCGTAACGCTCGGCGATGTCGTCAGGGTCGGCCGCCCGCAGCTCTCAGGCCGCTTCGGCCGGCTCGGCGAGCAGGCCCATGACCTCGCCCGGGGGATCGACACGCCGCTGTCGCCCCGGGTTCCCGGCGACTGCCTCGAGGAGGCGCTCGAGCTGCCCGACGCCGGCTCGGGCGAGCAGCTCTTGCACGCCGCCGGGCTGCTCGTCGACCGCCTGCTCGCCAGGCCCGAGCGACGCGGCCGTGCGCTGCGCAGCGTCGTCGTCGGCGCCCGGCTCGTCGAGGGCGGCACATGGCGGGCGCGTGTCGCCTTTCGCGCGCCGCTCGCCGACGCGGGCAGGATCCGGCTCGTCCTCGACCAGCAGCTGCTGCGGATCCCGGCGCCCGCGAGCACGCTCGAGCTCCGCGTTGAGCGGTTCGGCCCCCGGCACGCGGCTGCGATGACGCTGCTGCCCGACGACAAGACCGAGCGGCGCCGGCGGCTCGGCGCGGCCGTGACCCAGGCTCGGCTCGTCGGTGGGCGTGACGCCGCCCTGCGCGTGCTCGAGCTCGACGGCGGCTCGCGCATCCCGGAGCGCCGGCTCGCGTTGACGCCGCTCGACCCGTGAGCGGGCTCAAGCGTCTCTATGACCCTGTGCCGGCTCGAGTCAGGGCGGCGCCGGACGGGCGCCCGCTCGCAGTCGACGGCCACGCTGTCGACGCGATCCGCGAGTCCTGGCTCGTCGAGGACCGCTGGTGGACCGGGCGACCGTTGCGGCGACGCTACTGGGAGCTCGTCACCGATCGCGGCGAGCTCGTCGTCGTCTTCCGCGACCTTTTGACCAGTCCCGCCCGCCCGCGCTGGTTCCGTCAGCGCGGGCGCTGAGATCCGCCGCACAATCGTCACGATCGCCTGTCGATTCGCCGCAGCTGGGCCGTCAGCATCGGCTCCATGGGCGGCGAGCGCGGGCAGGGAACGGTCGAGTGGGTCGGACTTGTCGCGCTGATCGCAGGCGCGCTGCTGGCCGGCAGCGTGCTCGCGCAGGCGCCGTTCGCAGCCGGCGCCGTCAGCCGTCAGTTCGCCCGTGCGCTCTGCATCGCCCGCCTCGGAGACTGCAATCGCACGCTCGAGCCGTGCGTCGTCAGAGCGAGCAGCAATGACTCCGGCTTCTCGGTCAGCGTTATCGCGATCGAACTCGGCGGCGGCGAGATCGCGACGATCGAGCGCCGCTCGGACGGCACCTACCTGGTCTCCAGCGGCACTCGCACCTCCGGCGGTCTCTTCGGCTCCGTCGGGATCGGCGCGAAGGCCGAGGCCGGGGGCAAGCTCGGGCTCGACCTCTCCGGCGGCGTGAGCGTCTCCAGGTCGATCTCGGACGGCAGGGGCTGGATCGTCCGCAGTCGGGCCGAGGCCGACCGCCTGTTGGCCGACCTCGCCGCGGCAACCCCTACCAGTGGTGGTCGTACCCGGCCGGTCGTACGGGGCCGGCGGCGCACGCGTGCGCTGCCGGAGCCCGACATCGTCTACCGCGAGCAGAAGAACGACCTCGACGGGAACGTGTCGCTGACGATCGCGAAGGCCAAGGCGACCGGCGGCGTCGCGGGGGTCGGTCGCTCGGTCGAGCGCACCGACCGCCGCACCGGTGAGCGGACGGTCTCGTTCATCCCCGACACGCTCGACGTCACCGGCAAGTTGCCGCTGCTCGGCAGCGGCAGCCGTCGGATTCACGGGGGAGAGGAATACCGGCTCGTATTCGACGCGGCCGGACGGCCGGTCGATCTGCAGATCCAAGCGATCTCGGATGAGCTGCCCGAGATCGCGCGGCCGTTCGGGGGGATGCTCCAAGGCACCGGCAAAGAGCGCCCCGACCGCTACGAGACGACCGCGCACCTCGACCTCACCGACGCGGTCAACCGCGCCGCCGCAGCGGTGCTGCTACGCCGAAATGGCAACGCCGGTCGCGTGACCGAGCAGGACGAGCGCGACCTCGACCGTCTCCGCGAGCGGGTCGAGCGCACGGGAACGGTCGAGGTCCGTGGCCTGCGAACCGAGAGCGGCGGCCGCCCGTACGCGATGTCGGTCTCGACCGGCATCGGCCGTCTCGGTGCCCGGGCGCTCAAGACCACCGCTTCTTCCAGGCTCATCACCGCCGCCTCGCGCGGCCTCGACGGCTCCTGGCATCCGCGCGACGACTGCGTCGCGCGGACCTTCGCGGCCGGTTGACACGGATGCGAACATATGTTCGTATTCGATGGTTTCGCCGCGCTACACCGAGCTCCACTGCCACTCGGCCTTCTCCTTCCTCGACGGTGCTTCGCTGCCCGAGGAGCTCGTCGCGGCGGCGCTCGAGCGCGGTCACGAGGCGCTCGCGCTGACAGACCACAACACGGTCTCCGGTTCGATGGAGTTCGCGCAGGCTGCGGCCGGCCTCGGCCTGCGAGCGATCCACGGCGCTGAGCTCGACCTGCGGATCGGTGAACGCATCCATCACATCACGCTGCTCGTCCGCGACCAGCAGGGCTGGCGAAACCTCTGCCGGCTGCTGACCCTCGCGCACGAGCACACGCGCGACACCGATCGCGCACGGACCCGCGGCGAGCCGCTGCTGACGGTCGAGCAGCTCGCAGGCCACACGGACGGCCTCGTCTGCCTGACCGGCTGCGCGCTGCACGGCGTCGAGGACGAGGATGGCGTCCGCGTGCTGCGCGAGCGCTTCGGCCCCGAGTGCCTCTACGCCGAGCTCCAGCGGCCGTTTCATCCCGGCGACCGTGCCCGCAACCGCCGCCGCGAGCAGCTCGCACGCCGGCTCGGCCTGCGCACGGTCGCGACCGGCAACGTCCATGCCCACGACCACCGGCGCGCGCTGCTCCAGGACGCGCTCGTCGCCGTCAGGCTCGGCGGCACGCTCGATTCGACCGAGCCGCAGCGTCGCGGCAACCACAGCCACGTCCTAACCACGCCCGAGGCGATGGCCGCCCGCTTCGGCGACCATCCTGCGGCCGTAACCGAAACGGAGCGCCTAGCCGAGACGCTCACGTTCGACCTGACGCGCGACCTCGGCTACCGCTATCCCGGCGCCGAGGACGAGTGCGCGGCCGCGCGGCTGGCCGGCGTCTGCGAGCAGCGGTTCGCCGAGCGCTACCCGCCGGGGAGCAGGCATGAGCGCGCGGCGCGAGCCCGTTTGATCGACGAGCTGGGGCTGATCGGCCGCCTCGGCCTCGCCGGCTTCTTCGTCCTCCACCACGAGCTGCTCGAGCTCGCCCGCGAGGTCGCCGCCGAGGTGCGCGGCGGCGCAGCGGCCCGGGCGCTGCTGCCACCCGGCCGCGGGCGCGGCTCCTCGGTCTCCTCGATCGTCTGCTACCTCACCGGCCTCTCGCACATCGACCCGATCGAGGCCGATCTCTTCCTCGGGCGCTTCCTCAACGACGAGATCACCGCGCTTCCCGACATCGACCTCGACTTTCCGCGTGACGTCCGCGCCGCGCTGATCCCGCGGATCCACGAACGCTTCGGCCACGAGCGCTCGGCGCTCGTCGCCGCGTTCCCGACCTACCGGGCCCGCGGCGCGATCCGCGACCTCGGCAAGGCGCTCGGCCTGCCGCCCGGCGAGATCGAGCGCGTCGCCCGCTCCTCGGAAGGGTGGGATGGCGGCAAGGTCGGCGAGGACATCGAGTTGGCGTTCGGCGAGCAGCGCGACGGTCGCTGGGCGTGGCTCGCGGCGCTCGCCTCAGAGGCCCACGGCATCCCGCGCCACCTCAGCCAGCACTCCGGCGGGATGGTGATCGCGACGAGGTCGCTGATCGACTGCTGCCCGGTCGTGCCCGCCGCGATGGAGGGCCGGCAGATGGTGATGTGGGACAAGGACTCCTGTGCCGACGCCGGCTTCCTCAAGATCGACCTGCTCGGGCTCGGGATGCTGTCTGCGGTCGAGCGCTGCGTTGAGACGATCGCAACCACGCGTGGAGAGCAGATCGACCTCTCCCGAATCCCGCTCGACGACGCCGAGACCTACGGGGCGATCCAGCGCGCCGAGACGACCGGCGTCTTCCAGATCGAGAGCCGCGCGCAGATGGGCTCGCTGCTGCGGACGCGGCCGGAGAACCTCGACGACCTGACGATCCAGGTCGCGATCGTCCGGCCCGGACCGATCGTCGGCGGCGCCGTCAACCCGTACATCGAGCGGCTGCGGCGGCAGCGCGCCGACCCGTCGTTCGAGGTGCCCTACGACCATCCGTCGCTCGAGCCGGTGCTGCGCGAGACGCTCGGCACGATCATCTTCCAGGACCAGGTGATCGAGGTTGCGATGGCGTTCGCCGGCTTCTCGCCCGGTGAGGCCGAGGGCCTACGCCGGGCGATGAGCAAGAAGCGCTCACAGGCCGCGATCGACTCCCACCACGCGCGCTTCACCGAGCGCGCCGTCGCGCGCTGGGGCGATGTCACCCCCGAGCTCGCCGAGCGCGTCTGGACGATGGTCAAGGGCTTCGCCGGGTTCGGCTTCCCGAAGGCGCACAGCGCCGCGTTCGGCCTGCTCGCCTACCAGTCGACCTGGCTGCGCGTCCATTACGGGCCGGAGTTCCTGGCCGCGCTGCTCGACGAGCAGCCGATGGGTTTCTACCCGCCCGACTCGCTCGTCCACGAGGCGCAGCGCCGCGGGATCGCCGTCCACCCGCCGGACGTCAACGAGAGCGACGCCGGCTGCACGGTGGCCGGTGGCGCCGTCCGCGTCGGGCTCGGCTACGTCCACGGCGTCCGCGCCGATGACGTCGCCGCGCTCGTCGCCGAACGCGAGCGCGGCGGCCCGTTTCGCTCGCTCGAGGACCTAGCCTCGCGCGCGGGCGCCGGTAGACCGGCGCTCGAGCGGCTCGCCTGGTCGGGCGCCTGTGACGCGCTTGCCGGCGGCAGCCGCCGACGAGCGCTCTGGGCGCTCGGCGTCGCGACGCCCGGCGTGACGGTGGGCGGCCGTGCGACGGCCGGGACGCAGCTCGCGCTGCCGCTCGACACCGGCACCGCCCCGGAGCTGCCGGCGCTCGGCGGCTGGGATCGCGCGATCGCCGACTACGCCACGACCGGCCTGACGACCGGCCCACATCCGCTCGCGCTCGCCCGCGAGCGGCTCGACGCCCGCGGCTGCCGTCCGACCGCCGGTCTCGCCGGCCTGCGCCACCGCTCGAAGGTCAGGGTCGGCGGGCTCGTCGTCGCCCGTCAGCGTCCGGCGACCGCGAGCGGTGTCTGCTTCATCCTGCTCGAGGACGAGCACGGAACCGTCAACCTGATCGTCCCGCCGGAGCTCTACCGCCGCGAGCGGGCGATCATCCGGACCGAGCCGTTGCTGATCGCCGACGGCATCTTCGAGCGTCACCCGGAGGCCGGTGGGGGAGTCAACGTCCTCTGCAAGAGCCTGACGCGCCTGAGCCTGGACGACACCGAAGCCGGCCGCGTCACCCACATGCCGGCAGCCGAGGACGACTTCCGCGCCGTCGCGCCACCGGTGCAGTCATTCGCACAGGGGAGACGCCGCTGAAACCGCCTGTGTGAGCGGCCGCACAGCAGTACGAACAGGCGTTCGTCATCATCCCGCGTGGGTCGCGGTTCTGTCCGCACGCCCGAAGACGATCCGGCAATGCCCGGAATTTCCAGGAAAACGCGGAGAAGGACTTCTTCGACGCGCTGGTACGATTTCCCTGCGGCGAGCAGGGTCCCGGCAATCAGAACGCCGGGAGCCTGATCGCCTCATGAGAGTTTTCATGATCGAATCTCCGACGACGCTCACCGCCGAGAACACAGTCCCCGACTGGTGGTCCGAGGTCCAGCAGGGCCGCGACGACCTCGGCGGCTCACGGATCGAGTCGTGGCTCGACGAGGAGATCGACTTCGCTCCCCGTCCGAAGCGGTTCGCCCGGCAGGTCGAGATCGCCGAGCGCCCGGTCGCTCAGCAGGCGCGCCGCTTCGATCGCTCCCCGTCCGAGGCGCGTGTGCTCGAAGCACTGGTCGAACTCGGTGATGACGTCGAGCTCGTCTCCGAGCCGGCGCGCCGTGGCCTGACCGGCTCCTTCGACGTGATCGTCGACGAGCACGGCACGCTGACGGCCGCCGAGCCGCTGGTCGCGACCGCGCCCGCCACTGCCGAGGCGGCCCTGTTGGCGCCGCCGGTCTCTGAGCGTCCGACCGTCCGCATCACCGGCCACCCCGAGCAGGGCTCGCGTGCGCTTCGTCGCCGCGACCGCACGTTGATGGAGCTGATCGGGCCGCAGCCCGACCGGATCGCGTTCTGGATCGTGATACTCGGGATCACGCTGATCGCGCTTTCGAGACTCTCGGCCTGACAGGCCGCCTGCGAGCGCGCCGCTGGCGTTCGCGGCACAATGGGCGCACGATGAGCGACGCGCAGCCGACGGCCGACGACATCCTGCGCACGGTCTCGGGTAGCGATCTGCGCTTCCTCCGACTCTGGTTCACCGACATCGCCGGGCAGCTCAAGTCGTTCTCGCTGAACAGCTCGGAGCTTGAGCGCGCCTTCGAGCATGGGATCCCGTTCGACGGCTCGTCCATCACCGGCTTCAACCCGGTCGAGGAGTCGGACATGCTCGCCGTGCCCGATCCGGCGACCTTCGCGACGCTCCCGTGGCGGCCTCAGGAACAGGGCGTCGGCCGTCTCTTCTGCGACATCCGCACGCCCGAGGGCACGCCGTACGAGGGCGATCCAAGGCACGTTCTTCGGCGCGCGCTCGACCGGATGGAGTCGCTCGGCTTCGGGGAGCTGCTCGTCGCGCCCGAGCTCGAGTACTACCTGTTCGAGAACAGCACCTCGACGACCGGCCTCGACTCCGGCGGGTATTTCGACCTGACGACGCTCGACGCCGGCTCGGACGTGCGTCGCGACACCGTGATCGCGCTCGAGCAGCTCGGCGTTCACGTGGCCATCTCCCACCACGAGTCGGGCCCGTCGCAGCACGAGGTCGACATGCTCCCGGCGCCGGCGCTGAAAGCAGCCGACGATGCGATCACCGCTCGGATCACCGTCAAGGAGGTCGCTCTGGAGCACGGCTGGCATGCGACGTTCATGCCCAAGCCGCTGGCCGAGAGCAACGGGTCGGGAATGCACACGCACCTCACGTTGACCCGCGACGGCCGCAGCGCGTTCGTCGACGAGGCCGACCCTGCGCGGCTGTCGGCCACAGGCCGCGCGTTCGTCGCAGGCCAGCTCCGGCACGCCCGTGAGCTGAGCGCCGTCCTCGCGCAGTGGGTCAACTCCTACAAGCGCCTCGTCCCGGGCTACGAGGCTCCGGTCTACGTCGCCTGGAGCCGCCGCAATCGCAGCGCGCTGGTCCGTGTCCCGGGCACCGCGAGCGCGCTCGCCGGCAGCATCGAGCTGCGCTGTCCGGACCCCGCCTGCAACCCGTACCTCGCGTTCGCGGCGATGCTTCAAGCGGGGCTCGAGGGCATCGAGCAGGGCTACGACCTGCCCGAGCCGATGGAGCGGAACCTCTACCACCTGCCGGCGTCCGAACGCCGCAGGCTCGGCGTAGAGCCGCTGCCCGAGAGCCTCGGCGACGCCGTCGAGCTGACGGCCGGGTCCGAGCTGATGCTGAAGACGCTCGGCGAGCACATGCTCGACCGCTTCGTCGAGATGAAGCGCCGCGAGTGGCTCGACTACCGGGTCCAGGTCACCGGCTGGGAACTGGGCCGCTACCTGCCGGTACTCTGAGCCCACCGGGATCGCTGTTTCGGGAGTGAAGAACCGCTCCCCGGACGCCGATCAGGGGGAGAGATGCCGCGTAAGCGCGACGCGATCCGTGCTGGGAAGGTCGGTCTCGGGACCTGGCTGCTCGTTGCCGTGCTGCTGACGCTGATCGTTGGGTCGATGGTGCTCGTCTCCGAACGGGCCCGTCGCGACGCCGACATCGCGCGCGACGCGCAGGTGAAGGTCGAGCGCCTACGGACCGCGAGCCAGCAGTTCCGTCTGCTGAGCGTCGACGGCGTCAACGCCGTGCTCGCGAAGCAGAAGTCCTCGAAGGAGGTCGCTCGCGAGGCATTCCCACGCGGCACCGAGCTGTTCGACGAGATGAACAGCCTCGTCCGGGAGGTGGGCAGCCTTGCGCCCGGGCCGGAAGCAGATGCCGTCTCGCGACGGATGAACGGGCTCTATCTGGCGGCGCTCGGGTCCTACCAGGCGATCCAGGCCGGGCGCTACGACTTCGGCCGGACCAGCAGCCAGATCTTCGAGCGCAGTCAGGTGCTCAACGGCATCCTCGATCAGCTCGACAAGGACGTCTCGGCGCTGTCCGCGGTACAGGAGGAGCAGGCCCGCGAGGCGAACGACCGCGCGACGCTCGCGATCATCGTCGGATCGGTCGCCGGCGCCGTCGCGCTGCTGATCATGGCGTTGCTGCTGGGCCGGTTGCGCCGCCGCTCGCAGCTCGCGGAGAGCATCCGTGACCTCGAGCGCCGCAGCGAGGAGCGGATCCGTGCGCTCGTCGAGCACGCCGGCGACGTCGTCGTGGTGATCGCGCCGGAGGACGACACGATCAGCTGGGTCCCCTCGTCGGTCGAGCGCATGTTCGGCGTCGATCCCGAGCGCCTCGTCGGCCGGCCGATCTGGGAGGCGATCCACCCGGACGACGCCGGCGTCGTCCGCGCCGGTCTCGAGCGCTGCTCGACCGGACACTCCCGTGAGCTGATCAGCGCTCGCTGCCGGCACCGCAACGGATCGTGGATCTGGGTCGAGGCGGTCGCCGAGGACCGCACCGGCGATCCGGCGGTCGAGGGTCTTCTGCTCAGCGTTCGTGACGTCTCCGAACGCAAACGGCTCGAGGACCGGCTTCGCCACCAGGCCTATCACGACTCACTGACCGGGCTCGCCAACCGGGCGCTGCTCGAGAACCGGGTCGAGACGGCGCTCGAGATCGCCGCCTCCGCCGAGCACAGCGTCGCCGTGCTCTACCTCGACCTCGACGACTTCAAGACGATCAACGACTCGCTCGGTCACCTCGCGGGCGACGAGATGCTGCGCGCCGTCGGCGGCCGCGTCGCGTCGGTGCTCCGTCCTGGTGACCTCGCGTCACGACCTGGTGGCGATGAGTTCGCGGTCCTGCTGCGTGAGGTCGACGACGAGCGGGCCGCGCTCGCCGTCGCCGAGCGGCTGCTCTCGGTGCTCAAGCCGGAGTTCCTGATGGCAGGCCGTCGGCTCACGATCAGCGCGTCGGTCGGCATGGTCGTAGACCAGGGCAACAGCACCGTCGCAGAGGTGATGCGCAACGTCGACCTCGCGATGTACGCAGCCAAGGAGCAGGGCAGCGGTCAGGTCCGCCTGTTCGAGGAAGGCCTCCACCGCCGGGCGGTCGACAGGCTCGAACTCGGCGGGGAGCTCCATCGCGCCGTCGACCAGGACGAGCTGTTCCTCGAGTACCAGCCGATCATGGATCTCGCGGCCGGACGCGTCGCCGGGATGGAGGCGCTCGTTCGTTGGCAGCACCCGGCCCGCGGCCGGCTCGCGCCCGATCAGTTCATCTCGCTCGCCGAGCAGAACGGGATGATCATCGGCCTCGGCACATGGGTGCTCCGCGAAGCGTGCACCCAGGCGGTCGCTCTGAACGCCGGCCGCAACGGCGACTCCATGTACGTGTCGGTCAACGTCTCGAGCCGCCAGCTCGAGGACAGCGCGTTCCCGTCCGAGGTCGCGCGCGTGCTCGAGGAGACCGGGATCGAGCCTGCGCGGCTCGTGCTCGAGCTGACCGAGAGCATGCTGGTCGAGGACCGGGTCACGACGATGGCTCAGCTGCTCCGGCTCAAGGACCTCGGCGTGCGGCTCGCGGTCGACGACTTCGGCGTCGGCTACTCGGTCCTCTCCTACCTGCAGGAGTTCCCGATCGACCACCTCAAGATCGACCGCTCGTTCGTCGAGAAGATCCACACCGACGCCGAGCGCGCCCAGCTCGTCGAAGGCGTGATCGGCCTCGCTGACCGGCTTCAGCTGCGTGTCGTCGCCGAAGGGATCGAGCATGCCGAGCAGGCGTCGGCGCTGCGGTTGATGGGCGCCCAGTACGGGCAGGGCGATCTCTTCTCAGAGCCGGTCACCGCGGCGGAGGTCGCCGCGCTGGCCGATGCCGCCCGTCCGCCCGCCGACTGATCGCGCGATCAGACTCGAGGCCAGAATCACCTGTAGGTGCGGTAGACCGACAGGTTCGTCGTCAACCGCGGCAGCGCCTTCGCGTCGTAGGAGCGGTTGTTGTCCCACTGGATCTTCCATGTGCCGTAGCGGAGCGGCACCGCGGAGGGCAGCAGCGCCTGCCGGGCGGTGATCTGGCCGCACGGGCCCTGCGCCTTGCCGAAGCGCACGGTGCCGCGCGTCTTGCCGCCGATCCGGTAATGCGCGTAGACGGTCGAGTCGGTCGGGAATCCCGATAGGTAGAACGTCCGCTTCTTGCGAGGGTTGCCGGTGCTGTCGGACACCGTGTAGGCGAAGTTGGTCACCCGGTAGCTGGCGGTCGTCGACTGCACGGCGCCCGCGAAGTACTGGGCCTGCAGCGTGGACTCGATGATGTCCGCGTTGCGCGCGCCGATCGAGGGGTTGATCGGCGCTTGGATCACGGTCACGAAACCGCCGGCGGCGTCGGCGACCGCGGTCCCGTAGGCGCCGTCACCGGAGAGCGTGACGTCGGCGCCGGCAGGGAAGCCCGAGCCGGTGACGGTGATAGCGGTCTGCTCGACGTAGCAGGTGCGGTCGAGCGTGATCGTGGCGGCACCGGCGGCCGCGGGTGCACCGAGACCGGCGGCGGAGACGGCGAGCGCGAGGACAGGAAGAGAGCGAACGGGTTGCACGCCCGAAGTATCTACCACCGGCGCATCGCTGCGCGGATCTCCGCGAGTGTCGGCAAGCTGCGCCCGGCCGAAGCGGCGCTGCCGGTGCGCACCCGGCGCCCGCCGATCGTTCCGTTCGCGGCGCCCGAGGCGGTGATCCGAAGCTGCCCGCTGATCCCGCGGCCGCGCACGGTCACCGTGCCGCCGCGCCCGGTCACGAAGCGCCCGCTGACGACGACACCGGGCACGTAGACGTAGCGACGGAGGGTCAGCGCGATCTCGTCGCCGGAGACCCTGGCCGAGACGGTGCCTGAACGCAACCCTCCGACCCGGCTCGGGATCTCGTTCTGCGTGAGGGCCTCGCCGATCACCTGGCGTCGTGCGTCGGTGACGGTCGCGATCGCCGCCGCCACGGCTCTACCAGGCCGGCCCTTGACGCCAGCTGAACGCCGGACCGAAGCGAGCGAGGCCGGCGGGCGCGGGGTCGGGGCATAGCGGTTCGTAACCCCAGCGCAGGAGGTCTCCGGGGCTGCTGCAAGGAAGGCGGCGAGCGCGTCTGCGGCGCAGGTCGACGCGTCGCTCGACAGCGCCGAGTGGCCGGTGAACGGGACTCGCACGAATCGGGCCCTGGGGAGAGCCGAGCGCAGCAGCTCAGCGTCCTCCACAGGGGTGCGCAGGTCCATCTGACCCGCGATGACGAGCGTCGGCACGTCAGGCAGCGGCTCGGTCGCAGGCGGCGCCTCCCCGGCGGTAGGCCAGGCGACACAGAGGATCGCCGAGCTCGACTCGAGCGTCGCGGAAGCAGAGAACGGCCCGCGCGCCGAGGCCGGCACGCG
>WBZP01004915.1_pt1 | contig 13757 bp, 12 predicted proteins | sample 5204301 | NCBI WGS metagenome assembly WBZP01 (sample SAMN12412401, study PRJNA552823) | activated sludge metagenome | isolation source: activated sludge from nitrification reactor of wastewater treatment plant... | place: USA: Pennsylvania | collected 2017 | reverse complement strand
CAGGACCCCAGGCATTCCTCACCGAGATCCTCGGCGTCGTCGAGACCAACAGTGACGACAAGACCGTGGCCTATGTTGTTTTCGGGCCGGATGACCTGGTGGCGGCGATCGCCGAGCTCGATGCGCGATACATCGCCGGTGAGGCGGCCGCCCACGCCCGCGTGTGGCAAGCTATTGCACAGGTGTACGCCGCAATCAATCATCGGCAAATCCCGGAAACTACAGCTGATTTCGTCGACGTCGATCATCGGCGGCTCGCCGCGATCGGCCGCGGTGATCTGAAGGCTTACCTGGCTGTGGCATACGAAGACTTGGCCGACTCAGTGATCTATGCCGATACGGTCCATGCCTTGAACGATTTCGGTGCTGTTCTCACACATGTTGCTGTGGGAACCTCGCGGGCGGGATTCAGTGCCGACTGGCGGATCACCGGTGTCTGTCTGGTCGAGGGCGATCTGACCAGCAGGTACGAGTACTACGACGAGTCGGAACTCGATGCGGCGCTGGAGCGATTTGGCGAGCTGAGTGGGTCGGTTCCAGGGCTGGAGAACACCGCAGCGCGCGTATTCCGGCATGTTTGGGCGCACTACGCGGCGCACGACTGGGACGCCGTTGGCGCCACAGTCGCCGACAACTATGTGGGTATCGATCACCGGCGGGTGGTGAGCGCCGAGACGCAACGAGGCCGCGATGTCGTGGTTCGAGATTTGCGAGCAGCTGCCGATGTCGGCTTCACCATATCGATGGTGAGCGCCCTAGCGATCCGTGGTGAGCGACTCGTCCTCGCACGGGCACGCGCTCACGGGCCCGACGTCGAGACGATTCAGAACGATGCCCTCATTGTCGTGGAGGTCGACATGGACGGGCGCATCAAGAACGTCGACACCTACGACCTCGAGAACTTCGACGCCGCCTTGGCCGCCCTCGACGCACGCTATATCGCCGAGGAAGCAGCGCCGTACGCCAACACGTGGTCGGTCGTCGCGGGTGCCTACGCCGCCATCGGCCGCAACGAGTTCCCTGCCATGACAGCCGACGCGGTGAGCATCGATCATCGTCGGGCGGCGTCCTTTGCACCCGGCGAACTCCGCGAATACGTCCGCGCGGGTTTCGAATTGGACCAGCGCGTCAGTCCCTACATCGAAGCTGTGCACCGGCTGAGCCGCCTCGGAGCAGTCACCACCCTTGCGGCCAGAGGGGAATCTCGGGACGGCTTCGACGCGGAGTGGCGTGGGGTTGTCATCTCGATCGCGGCCGGCACCTTGATCAGCCGTTGCGAGTTCTTCGACGAGGAAGATCTGGACGCTGCGCTCGCCCGGTTCGATGAGCTGCAGTCGGAAGATCAGCAACTCGGGAACCGGGCGAGCCGGGCGATCGAGCAGTATTTTCGACGGCTCCTCGCTCGCGACTGGGCCGCTTTTGACGACGTGCTGGCCGCGGGTTACTACACGGACGATCGTCGCCGTCTCGTCGGTGGCGGAATCCTCGATCGTGGCGCCGAGATGGCTAGCGTACGAGCGCAAGTGGACCTCGGTGTCACCCGCGTCATTCCGACCGTGGTGGCGGTCCGTGGCGAACGTCTCGCATTGACCCACCTTCGCTACTCAGGTGACAGTGAGGGCTTTGAGACATTCGTCGCAGAGATGCTGGTGGTCTTCGACTTCAACGCCGAAGGCCGTGCCGTCGCCGCGGTTGCATTCGACGTCGATGACATCGCTGGGGCGACTGCCGAACTCGAGAGGCGATACCTCGTCGGTGAAGCTGCCGAGCACGTAACGGTGTGGTCGGTGATCTCCACGAACTATGCGGCATTGAACGGCGGTCAGCTGCCACCCACGACACGGGACTGGGTGAGTATCGACCACCGCCGCGGAGCCGGCTTCGGCGATGGTGAGATGACGGCATACATTCGCTCCGCTAAGGACGTCACTCCCGATCTGTGGACGTCAGTTGGCGCCGTGCATCGACTGACGGACCATGGAGCGGTTGTGACTCACGTCGCGTCCGGATCATCGACGGAAGGCTTCGACGCCGAGTGGCGCGAGATCCACCTACTGATGGTCGATGACGACCGGCTAAGCCGCTGCGAGATCTTCGACGAGCGCGACCTGGACGCTGCGCTTGCTCGCTTCGATGAACTTCGCACGCAGAAGCGGCGATTGGAAAACACCGCGAGCCGATTGATGGAGATTTCGCTGGCCGACTTCACAGCCGGTGACTGGGCTACAGGTCGCGCCTTGATGGCTGAAGACTTCATCTCGGACGATCGCCGCCGGGTGATCAGCACGGGAATTGTTGTGGGTCGCGATTCGGCCGAAGCGGCCCTTCGCGCGGGCTCCGATGTTGGATTCGAGAACCTGGCTTCAGCGGTGATCGCCACCCGGGGTGAGCGGCTCATGATCGATCGGCTCCGATTCACCGGACACGATCCGAGGCCCGAGCCGTTTGTCAGTGACATGCTCCGCGTTGTCGAGATCGATGAACAGGAACGCATGTCAGCAACCGTTTTCTTCGATCCCGAGGACATTGATGCGGCATACGCGGAACTCGATGCCCGCTACCTGGCGAGCGAGGCGGCCCCCCATGCGCACGTGTGGTCTGTGATCTCGGGTGGCTACGTGTCGTTCAATCGCGGCGAGCTCCCCAAAGATGATTGGGTGATGATCGACCACCGGCGTGCCACACCGTTCACGTCGGCAGACCAGGTCCTGGCCCTCCGCGCGGAGGACGTCGTGCCGGAATGGAAGATTCATGTCGAGGCCGTTCACCGGCTCGACGATTTCGGCGCTGTCACCACCCACACCGAGTACGGAACCTCACTAGGCGGCTTCGACGCCGAGTGGCGGATGATCTTGGTTGAAATCGTTGAACGGGGTCGGCTCAGCCGCTGCGAACTGTTCGACGAAAGCGACCTGGACGCCGCGCTCGCCAGATTCGAGGAGCTCCGTCCCTAGGCGCGACCGGCGTCTGAGGTGAGTGCCGTTGTGCCCGGCTACGAGCGACTCTTGCGGAACCGCCCGGCCACAGTCGCTCGTAGCCGGGCACAACGCACCTGGCTAACCTTCGCGTAGCGATGCCTCGTCCAGTTCGATGCCGACCACCTCCGCGACGCGGAACATGTCGGCGTCCCAGGCGAGCAGCGCAAGACCAACGCGGTTCGCCACTGCCGCGATCATGCAGTCGACCATCCCGCGCGGGGTTACCCCCGCTTGTCGACACCGTCGATAGATTCTCGCGGCGGCGGCGAAATCGGTGACGGCATCGAAGGGCGCCAAACCAAACCGCAGCAGCATGCGCCGCAGGTCATCCTCGCGCTCATCGTTACGCGCCCCGGCCAGCACCTCCGTCAGCACCGGCTCGGTGACCATCAACGGCCCATCGCCGGCAATCAACTCGGCGATGCGCTGGTCGGCTGCACTGCCCGTCCCCCGGTCGTACTCGACCCACGCCGAGGTATCGGCCAAGATCACGCGGCGCCAGGACCGGTATCGGACGGCACCTCGCCCATCGCGTGCGCACCCCGCATCGCCAGTGCCTGCTCGCGCGTCATCGGCTGGCCCGCCAGATGCCGCAGTGCAAGGTCAACGGCCTCAGTCTTGGTGTGGACCCCGTAGCGGCTCTTGATCGCCTCGACGTAGACGTCCTCGATTTCGATATTGGTACGCACCTTCGCCATACACGTAGAGTACACCAAGCGTGTAAACTACGTGTACCGCGCTACCTCTGGCGATATGGCGACGACGGCGGCATCGAGTGGCTGACCAGCCGGCAACTGCTCACTCCGGTGGCCTAGACCGATACCCGCCACCGCATAAACCACCGCGGCGATCACCGCCGAACCCACGGTGCTCAGGTCCACCCCGCCGGCGATGTCGGCCAGCGGTCCGACGTACAGCGTGGTGTTCACCGCCAGCACCCCAAACACCGAACCGGCTCCCCACGCCAGCACCGCGGGCACGTTCCACCCGCCGGTGAACCAATATCGCCCGCCGCGCCGCCCGTGGGCGAACGCCTGCAGATCGACCGGGTCGTAGCCGACGCCGCGGGTGCGCAACGCGCCGATGGCCAGCACCGCCACCCACGGGGTGATCACCGCGTTGAGCACCACCGTCATCGCTGTGACCGAACCGACCGCGTCGAACACGAAGACCCCGACGTAGAGCAGCACGATCGCGACGGCGGCGGTGATGATCGTCGTCTGGGTCCGCTTCAATTGCGGCGCAAGGCCTTCCAGGTCCAGGCCGCTGGCGTAGATGCACAGCACGCCCTGGCTCAGGCCGCCCAGTAGTGAGATCACCACGATCGGCAGCACATACCAGGACGGGGCCGCAGCGACGAGGTCGTCGAGGTAGGAGTCGGTGGGGTTGGTGAAGCTCATCGCGGTGTAGGCGCCGAACAGGCTGGGCAGCAGGACGCCGACGAACATGCCCGCCCCCAAAGCGACGGTGATCTGCCGGTCGCTGAAGCGCACCGCAGAGATCCGCCGGGTGTAGTCACCGATGGTGGGCCCGTACGAGATGGGGGCCGCCGCGAACAGCACCGCGCACAGCGTCCAGGTCGGCCAGAAGCCGCCCAGCGCGTACTCGCCGGAGGTCGCGCCGGGCTGGAAGCCGGCGGCGAACGCGATGACGCCGAGCACCATCAGCGCACCGACGACGGGCACCACGATCTTCTGCATCGCGACAATGGTGGCGTGTCCGTACAGTGCCACGGCCACCATCAGCGCCGCGACGATGGCGTAGCCGACTCCGCGCACCGCATTGGTCTCGGGCAGGCCGAACATCCGGTGCGCGGCGGCCACCAGGGCGTCACCGCTGGTCCACACCGTCACCGCGGCGAAGCCCAGCGCGATCGCCAAGGCCAGCCCGGAACCGATGAAGCGGCCGCGGATCCCGAAGAACGCCCCGCTGGAGACGGTCATGTTGGTGCCTGTGCGCGGGCCGATGATCGCGGTGGGCAGCACCGCCAGGGTGCCGACCGCGGTGCCCACCGCCATCGAGGTCAGCGTCTGCCAGAAGCTCAGCCCGAACATGATCGCGAAGGCGCCGAACACGACGTTGGTCCAGGTGAGGTTCGCGCCGAGGAACACTGCGGACAGGTTGCGCGGGCTGGAGTCCCGGGCCGCCTCGGGTAGGTACTCGACGCCGGCGGCTTCGATGGCCCCGGCTCGGTCGGTGGTGGTGGTGGAGGCCATCGGATGCTCCTTGTTGATGGGTACATCAATAGTGTTGATGTAGTGTTCAATAAGATCTGCAATCCGTCAAGGGGAAGGACAAAAGTGGTCGCGAGCGCTACCCGGGACGCCCGGCGCAAGCTGCCGGCCGAGCGGCACGACGAACTGCTGCGCCGGGCGGTCGAGATCAGCCGCACCGACGGGCTCGGCGCGGTCACCCTGCGCAAGGTCGCCGCCGACCTCGGGGTCACCCCCGGGCTGGTCAGCCACTACTTCTCCTCGGCCGAGCAGCTGATCACCGCCGCCTTCCGGACCGCCGCCGCGGAGGACCTCGAAGCCGCCCGCGCGCTGATGGCCGACCAGCCGACACCGACCGCCAAGATCAACGCCCTGATGGACTACACCCTGGACGAGTCGAGCATGGACGTCAGCGCGCTGTGGCTGGAGGCCTGGAACCTGGGCCGCAGCAACCCGGCGCTGGCGGCCGAGGCGAACGCACTCACCGAGCAGTGGCTGTCCTGCATCGCCGAGGTGGTCCGCGCGGGCACGGCCGGCGGCGAGTTCCATGCCGGGGACGTCGATGTCGCCGCGCGCCGGCTGCTGACCATGATCGACGGGCTGGGCGCGCAGATGGTGGTACGCGCGGTGGCCCCGGCCGAGCTCAAGCACATCGCCCGTTCCTACGTGATCTCCGAGCTACACCTCGACGTCAGCGGGTGACGAAGGAGACGACGGCCGCGCTGAACGCGTCGTTGTCATCACCGGCCGCGGTGTGCCCGGCATCGGAGAGTTCGACGAACTCCGCGGCGGGAACCTTGGCCAGAAACTCCTGCACCCCTTCGGGACTCACCACATCGGAGAGCTTGCCGCGAATCAGCAGTATCGGGATGGTCAGCTCGACCGCCGCCTGCTCGAGTTGTTCGACGCGGACGAACGGGTCGTCGTTGGTCGGCTTCAGGAATGCCGGGTCCCAGTGCCAGAACCAGCGGCCGTCGCGGTGCCGCAGGTTCTTCTTGAGCCCGTCGAGGTTCTTCGGCCGCTTGCGGTGCGGCAGGTAGGCCGAGATGGCGTCGGCCGCCTGCTCCAGCGTCTCGAAACCGTGCACGTGGCTGACCATGAAGTCGTGGATGCGCGACGCGCCCTTCTGCTCGACCCGCGGCACCACGTCGACCAGAACCAGCTGAGTCACCTTCTCCGGGCCGGCCAAACGGGCGACCAGGATGCTGGTGAGCCCGCCCATGCTGGCCCCGATCAGCGCTACCGGCCTACCGATCTGATCGAGCACGTTCAGCACGTCCTTGGTCAGCGCCTCCACGGTGTACTCGCCGTTGGGCGCGCGGTCGCTGTCGCCGTGCCCGCGGGCGTCGAGGGCGATCACGTGGAAGCCCTGATCGGCCAGGACCTGACCGGTGTTCTTCCACGAGTATCGGTTCTGCCCGCCGCCGTGCAGCATCAGGATCGTCGGGTGTTGCGCGGCCGAGGCCACGTCGCGGTTCCACTCGTCGCCCACCAGCGTCAAGTCCTTGTCGCCGCGGAACTCCACGGTGTGCGAACCGCTCTTCGTGCTGCTCAACGGGCATCCTCTCGGCCGAGCCTGGCTTGCACGTTACCCAGCGGGGCGCGATGAGTTTCGCCGCCCCTGCCGGTCTGAGTTGTCGGTGCCCGTCGAGGCACGGAAAGGATGAGGCTGCGATGCCGACGATCACACCGTCACTGTGGTTCGACGACGACCTGGAGGAGGCGATGGCGTTCTACACGTCCGTCTTTCCGAACTCCTACATCGAGTTCGTCCACCGCTACACCGACGCCGGCCCCGGCACGCCGGGTCAGGTGGTCTCCGCCGGTTTCGTCCTCGACGGCACCCGGTTCGTCGGGATCAACGGCGGCCCGGTGTTCTCGTTCACCGAGGCGGTTTCGTTCGCCATTGAATGCCGCGATCAGGACGAGGTCGACTACTACTGGAATGCGCTGCTCGACGGCGGCCAGGAGTCCCAGTGCGGCTGGCTCAAGGACCGGTTCGGGCTCAGTTGGCAGGTGGTTCCCACCCGACTGGTCGAGCTGACCAGCGATCCCGACGAGGCCCGGGCCGCCGCGGCGACACGGGCGATGCTTGGCATGCGCAAAAGCGTCATCGCAGATCTGGAGGCCGCCGCGGCCAACCGCTGACGCTGCTCCCTGGCGCTACCGGTAGCCTTTCGCCCGAGCGGGGGCAAATCCGCCCCAGCGCCCGAAGAGGAGCCAGCATGGCCGACGAGGCTGACGTGCCCGAGGGCCCCGAGGACGGCCCGGACGACGTCGTCGCCGCCGAAGCCGACGCCGAGGCGGTCGAGGAGGCGAGTGCCGACTCCGGGGCCGACGCGAAGGCCGAGGCCAAGGCCGACGCGAAGCGGCCGTGGTCGCACGTGCGGCTGGCTCTCACCGTAGGGCTGGCCGCGGTGGTCGCGCTGGCGGGCCTGACCGGATGGCTGGGCTACCGCGCCTATGAGGCCCGCCAGGCCGAGCAGCTCAGGCAACAACTGGTGCAGGTCGGCAGGCAGGGCGCGATCAACCTGACCACCATCGACTTCCAGCACGCCGACGCCGACGTGCAGCGCATCCTCGACTCCGCGACCGACGCCTTCTATGACGACTTCGCCAAGCGGTCCCAGCCCTTCATCGAGGTCGTCAAGCAGGCCCAGTCGAAATCGGTGGGCACCGTCACCGAAGCCGGCCTGGAGTCGGTGAACGGCACCGAGGGCCAGGTGCTGGTGGCCGTCACCGTGCAGACCTCGAATCGCGGTGCGGCCGAACAACAGCCGCGGCTGTGGCGGATGCGCCTGACGGTCAAGAAGGTCGGCGACGACGCCAAGGTGTCGAAAGTGGAGTTCGTACCGTGAGCACACCCGAGGACAAGGCCGCCGACGCGGTCGAAGAGGAGACGACGGCCACCGAGGTCGGCGACTACGAGGCCGAATCCGAGGCCGAAGCCGTCTACGCCGACGACACCGAGGCCGTGGCACCGGCGGAACCCGAACCCGCCAGCCGTCTTGCGCGCGTGCTCGCCTTCGGCGTGCTGCCGGTGCTGGCACTGCTGCTGGGCGGGGCGGCCGGTTACCTGCGCTACGACTACTCCTCACGCCACGATGCCGACACCGCGGGCACCGAGTCGGTGCAGGCCGCGCGGGACTCCACCATCGCGCTGCTGAGCTACAAGCCGGAATCGGTGGACAAGGACCTCACCGCGGCCCGCGACCGGCTCACCGGAAGCTTCCTGGACGCCTACACCCAGTTGGTCAATACCGTCGTCATCCCGGGCGCCAAGGAGAAGAAGATCTCCGCGGTGGCTCAGGTGCCCGCTGCGGCATCGGTGTCGGCCAAACCCGATCATGCGGTGGTGCTGGCCTTCGTCGACCAGACCGTCGTCGTCGGCAACGACGCGCCGACCCGCACCGCCTCCAGTGTGCGGATCACGCTGGAGAAGGTCGGCGGCCGTTGGCTGATCTCCGGATTCGAACCGGTCTAGCCGACGATGCCGGAACCGCGCTGGATCGACGTCGCCGCCCCGGCGGTGCAGATTCGCGCGCTCACCTGGGGACCGGCCGACGGCCCGATCGCCTTGTGCCTGCACGGTTTTCCCGACACCGCATACGGCTTCCGCAAGCTGGCCCCCGCGCTGGTGGCGGCCGGGTACCGGGTGATCGCACCGTTCATGCGCGGCTACGTGCCCTCGTCGGTGCCCTCCGACGGCAGCTACCACATCGGGGCACTGATGGACGACGCGCTGCAGGTGCGCGCGGCGTGCGACCCGACCGACCGCGACGTGGTGATCGGGCACGACTGGGGGGCGCTCGCTGCCACCGGGCTGGCGGCGATGCCGCAGAGTCCATTCGCCAAGGCCGTCATCATGTCGGTGCCGCCATCGGCGGCGCTGCGACCGGACGGCCCGGTGCGCGACCGCGGCAAGCTCCTGCGGCTGCTACCGGCCCAACTGGTGCTCCGCAGTTGGTACATCTCCTACTTCCAGCTGCCGCTGCTCCCCGAACGCTCGACGTCGTGGATCCTGCCGCTGCTGTGGCGGCGGTGGTCGCCGGGCTACAACGCCGCCGAGGATCTACGTCACGTCGACGCCGCTATCGGGTCGCCGGAGCGCTGGCGTGCGGCGCTGGGCCCGTACCGGGCCACCATCCGCAACACCCGCCCGCCGGCCCGCTACGCCGAACTGCACAAGTGGTGGACGGAGCGACCGCAGCTGCGGACGCTGTACCTGCACGGCAACGACGACGGCTGCATGACCGCGAAGTTCACGCCGTGGGTCCGCGACGCGTTGCCCGCGGGCAGCGATGTCCGGGTGGTCGAGAACGCCGGGCACTTCCTGCAACTCGAACAGCCGGAGACCGTGGGCCGGCTGATCGTCGACTTCCTCGGCACCGATTGAGCCCGTGCCCGCGGACCGGGTGATGGCGGCGGCCGACGCGCAGCTGTTCTGGATGTCGGCCAAGGTGCCCAACGATCAGTTCCTGCTGTTCGGCTTCGACGGGTCGCCGGACGACATGGGTGCCGCGGTCGCCGAACTGCGCCGGCGCGCCGGTTCCTGCGACGAGTTGCGGCTGCGGGTGATCGACGACGCGGCGTGGCGTTTCCCCCGCTGGCGATCCGGTGACGTTAAGCCCGACCAGTTCGTCGTTGCCGAACACCCCGGGGACTGGCAGGGCTGCCTGGATGCGGTGGCGCGGCTCGACCAACTCGACGCCCGGCGAATGGCGTGGCGCGTGCACGTCTTTCCGGGTGTCGGCGGGATCCCGTTCGTCACCGGTCCCGGTTCGGTCGTGGTGGTCCAGATGAGCCACGCGTTGGGGGACGGCTCCCGCTCGGCGGCGCTGGCCGGTGCGCTGCTCGGCCGCGCCGCACCCGTGCCCGCCGTCGGCGCACCGGACGCCGGATTCCTGCCCCGGCGGGCGGTGGCCGCGGCGCGGGCACACCGGCGGCTGGTCCGGGACACCGCGGCGGGGCTGGTGCCACCGCCCGGGCTGAACCGCGCGCCGCTGAGCATCAACGACCGGCCCGGCGGGCAGACCGTGATCCGCACGGTGGTGGTGCGCCGGGACCGGCTGCCCGGGCCGACGGTGACGGTCGGCGCCCTGGTGGTGATCACCGAGGCACTGTCGGGGTATCTGGCCGAGCGCGGGGAGGACATCACTCGGCTCGGCGCCGAGGTTCCGATGGCCGGGCCGGGAGACGGCAACGCGCACAACAACTTCCGCAGCGTCGGCGTCGAGCTGTATGCCCAGCTGGAGCCAGCCGCCCGGGCCGAGGCGATCGCCCGGGAGCTGGCCGGGCACCGCCGCCGCGGGGCGCATCCGGCCATGCGGGCTTCGGCCGCCGCGTTCGCCGCGGTGCCGCCGGTGTTGTTGCGTTGGGGGATCGGGCAATTCGATCCCAGCGAGCGCTCGGCGGTGGTCAGCGGCAACACGGTGGTGTCCAGCGTGAACCGCGGGCCCGCCGACCTGTCGTTCGGCGGCTGCCCGGTGGTGCTCACCGCCGGTTACCCCGCGCTGTCGCCGATGATGAGCCTGACCCACGGGGTGCACGGCATCGGCGATGTGCTGGCGATCAGCGTGCACGCCGACCCGGTCAACGTCGACGTGGACGACTATCTGCTGCGGTTGCGCTCCGCGCTGGGGCTCAACCCTCGTGGGCGGGCGTGACGTCGGCGGCGATCAGCAGTTCCTCGTGCAATTCGAACCAGGCAGTGTGGTAGGAGTCGACGACCGGCTCGGATAGCCACACCGTGTCGCCGGACCGGATCTTGCCCAGCGCCGCCTCGAGCTTGTCGGCATAGCCACGCAGCCGCGGAATCTGCTGTCCCGCAGTGTCGATGACCGCCAGTACTCGAGCATGCACGTGCTCGAGCCGGGCCAGCACCTCGGCGTCGTAGTCGGCGTCCTGGTGGGTGTTGGGCTCGCCGTCGCGCAGCGTCCAGTCCGAGACCACGATCTTGAAATCGGCGTTGGCGGAGCGGAACCCCTCATACGCCGACGCCATCGAGGCTCGGTCGATCCCGCTGCGTTCCTGCTGCAGCAGCCACTCCAGCCGGCTGCGGCCGTCGGGGCTGAGCTTGAGCTTGCGCCCGGCCGGCGACAGCAGGCCCGCCTCGGTCCCGGCCGCGATCGCCTGCGCCACGCTGGCGGCATCCTCGTCGACGGTGGCCGCCAAGTCGGCGGGGCTCACCTCGCCCTTGAGCCGAACGGCCTGCAACACCTTGAGCTCAACCATGACTCCACTCTGCCATCCGGGCGCGCGCCGATCGGTAACGGCGTCGGCGGTGATGCTCTAGGTTTGCAGACGTGACTGCCTACTCGGACGCCGCCAACGTCGGACTTCTCGTTCTGCGCCTCGTCCTCGGCCTCACCATGGCCGCGCACGGTTACAACAAGTTCTTCGGCGGCGGCCGCATCAAGGGCACCGCGGGCTGGTTCGAGAGCATCGGCATGAAGCCCGGCACCTTCCACGCCCGGGTGGCCGCCAGTACCGAACTGTCGGCCGGCCTCGGGCTGGCGGTCGGGTTGCTGACTCCGGTCACCGCGGCGGGTTTCGTGGCGCTGATGCTCGTCGCGGCGTGGACGGTGCACCGGCACAACGGCTTCTTCATCGTCAAGGAGGGCTGGGAGTACAACCTGGTGCTCGCCGTCGCCGCGGTGGCGGTGGCCGCCTTGGGGGCGGGCAGGTTCAGCCTGGACTACGTGTTGTTCCGCGGCACGAGCTGCTACGACCTGTTGCACGGCTGGTGGGGCTTCCTGATCGCCGCCGGGTTGGGACTGGCCGGCGGCATCGGTCAGCTGGCGATCTTCTACCGTCCGCCCGCCAAGACGTAATTCCGCGAGCAGACACAAAGGAGCCCGCGTTCCGGCGTGTCGCGGGACGTTCGCGTCTGCTCGGCGCGGAAAGTGATTCCGCGGACCTAGAACACGTTCTAGTCTTGCCCGCATGGGATTTCTGAAGCAGGAAGTACCCGTCATCGACTTCGAGACGTGGAGCCGCGGAACGCGCGCCGAGAAGATCAAGCCGATGGCCAAGCACTGGGCCGAGGTCGGGTTCGGCACCCCGGTGGCGCTGCACCTGTTCTACGTGGTGAAGATCCTGCTCTACATCCTCGTCGCGGCGCTGTTCGCATTGGCCACCAAGGGAATTGACGGCTTCGGCAATATCTCCCGGTGGTGGTCGGAGCCGATCGTCTTCGAGAAGGTCGTGCTCTACACGATGCTGTTCGAGGTGGTCGGCTTCGGCTGCGGCTTCGGCCCGCTGAACAACCGTTTCTTCCCGCCGATGGGCTCCATCATCTACTGGCTGCGCCCCGGCACCATCCGGCTCCCGCCGTGGCCCGACCGGGTGCCGCTGACGAAGGGCGATAGCCGCGGCCCGGTCGACGTCCTGCTCTACGGCGCACTCGTCGTCATGCTGATCGTGGCGCTGTTCTCCGACGGCACCGGCCCCATCCCGGCGCTCGGCACCGAAGTGGGCCTGCTGCCGACGTGGCAGATCGTCGCCGTCCTGGTGCTGCTGGCGCTGGCCGGCCTGCGCGACAAGGTGATCTTCCTGGCCGCCCGCGGCGAGGTCTACGGCAGCTTCGCGGTGGCGTTCCTGTTCGCCGGGGTCGACATCATCCTGGCCGCGAAGCTGGTCTGCATGGCGATCTGGATGGGGGCCGCCACCTCCAAGATCACCCGCCACTTCCCGTTCGTGATCTCGACGATGATGTCCAACAGCCCGGTGATGCGGCCGCGCTTCCTCAAACGCGCGTTCTTCGCCAAGTTCCCGGACGACCTGCGCCCCGGCCGGCTCTCCCATCTGCTGGCCCACATCAGCACCGCCATCGAGATGCTGATCCCGCTGGCGCTGTTCTTCTCCCACGGCGGCTGGCCCACCGCGATCGCCGCGTTCGTGATGGTGTGCTTCCACCTCGGCATCCTCTCGGCGATCCCGATGGGGGTGCCGCTGGAATGGAACGTCTTCATGATCTTCTGCGTGCTGTCGCTGTTCGTCGCGCACGCCCACATCGGCATCACCGACCTCACCACCCCGTGGCCGCTGGTGCTGTTCGCGGTGCTGGCCGCGACGGTGATCCTGGGAAACATGTTCCCGCGCAAGATCTCCTTCCTGCCCGGCATGCGCTATTACGCCGGCAATTGGGACACCACGCTGTGGTGCATCAAGCCGTCGGCCGAGGAGAAGATCGACAAGAACCTCATCGCGATCGCCAACATGCCCGCGGCCCAGCTGGAGAAGTTCTACGGCAGCAAGGAGGCCGCGCAGATCCCGATCTACATGGGGTACGCCTTCCGCGCGTTCAACACCCACGGCAAAGCGCTGTTCACCCTCGCGCACCGGGCGATGGCCGGGCAGAACGAAGACGACTACTCGATCACCGACGGTGAGCGGATCTGCAGCATGGCCATCGGCTGGAACTTCGGCGACGGGCATATGCACAACGAACAGCTGATCCACGCGATGCAGCAGCGGTGCCGTTTCGAGCCGGGCGAGGTCCGGGTGGTGCTGCTCGACGCCCAGCCGATACACCGGCAGCGCCAGGCCTACCGGCTGGTCGACG
>WBZP01004914.1_pt1 | contig 13758 bp, 9 predicted proteins | sample 5204301 | NCBI WGS metagenome assembly WBZP01 (sample SAMN12412401, study PRJNA552823) | activated sludge metagenome | isolation source: activated sludge from nitrification reactor of wastewater treatment plant... | place: USA: Pennsylvania | collected 2017 | reverse complement strand
TGACGGTCGTTCAGCCCCACACCGGATATCCATCCCTGGAGCTCCCCTCCAGCCCGTCATCCATGACGGTCGTTCAGCCCCACACCGGATATCCATCCCTGGAGCTCCCCTCCAGCCCGTCATCCATGACGGTCGTTCAGCCCCAAACCAGATTCACTGGATCTGGTTTGGGGCTTCACCCCCTCGGGTGGTGCTGGCGATGGAGGAGTTTCAATCGCTCCTGGGCGACGTGGGTGTAGATCTGGGTGGTGGAAAGGTCGCTATGGCCGAGCAGCATCTGCACCACCCGCAGATCCGCCCCATGATTGAGCAAATGGGTAGCGAAGGCGTGCCTGAGGGTATGGGGAGAGAGTTCCTTGGCGATGCCGGCCTTGAGGGCATGGCGCTTGATCAGGTACCAGAAGGCCTGACGGGTCATGAGGGCGCCACGCCGGGTGGGAAAGATGTGTGGACAGGGCTGTCCGTCGAGGATATCCGGTCGCCCGGTGCGCAGAAATCGATCCAACCAGGACAGGGCCTCCTCACCCAGGGGAACGAGGCGCTCCTTGCCGCCCTTGCCCAAGATCCGCACCAGTCCCTGGGTGAGGCTGAGATGCTCGGGACGCAGACCGATCAATTCGGTCACCCGCAAGCCGGTGGCGTAGAGCACCTCGAGCATGGTGCGATCCCGCAGTCCCTCAGGGGTGGAAACATCCGGGGCCTGCAACAACAACTCCACTTCCGTTTCGGTCAGGGTCTTTGGCAAGGGACGCCCCAAGCGCGGTGCCTCGATGCCCTGAGAGGGATCGAGATTGATGAACCCCTGGCGTAGGGCCTGCTGATAAAACTGGCGCAGACAGGATAGAAGACGGGCGCTGGATCTGGGGTGAAGACCGCTCCGGGCACGTTCGGCCAGATATTCCAGCAGATCTCCCCGTTCGGCCGTCAAGAGGCGATGTCCACGTTGAGCCGCCAACCACTGGGAGATCCCGCGCAGATCGGTCTGGTAGGCGGCCAGGGTATTGGGGCTCAACCCACGTTCGAGCCAAACGGCATCGGCAAAGGCCTCGATGATGGGGAGATCCGGATTCTCCTCCGGTCTCACATCCGAACCCCTTCATGGGCAAGCAAGCGACGTTTGATCGCCAGAAAACCTTCGTTAGCCTTTCCCATATAGCCACCCGGCCCCTGGGCGGAGATCACTCGATGGCAAGGGACGATGAGTGGCCAGGGGTTGGTGCGGCATCCCAGACCTATAGCCCTGGGTCCTGTCTCCAGCCGACGGGCGAGTTCACCATAGGTCAGCACCCGGCCTGCCGGGATGTCCCGCAGGGCCTGCCAAACCCTGTTTTGAAAGGGGGTACCCCGGGCGGCCAGAGGGATAGTGAAACGAAAACCGGAATCGGCAAAATAAGCGCGGATCTGGGCCGCTACCTCGGCGAGGAATCCCCTAGGTTCGGTTTCAAGGGGTCGATCCGGGGTGAATCCCAGGGACAAAAGATGGCCTTCCCGACTCCGCAGGGCGATGGACCCTACCGGTGACGCCAGGACCAGGGTTTCTTCCACGGGCTGAAGCATCAGTTACCTCCAATGGTTTGCTTGAGTGCTCCCGCATACTGATCCAGTTCCTGCAAGAGTGGCAAGACCCCGGCCTCATCGGCATGCAGCGTTCGCAATCGCTCCAGTTCGGCGTAGAAGTCGGCGAAGCCTAATACCCCGGGCGCGGGGTTACCGAGCCTCTGCCGACGAAACTCATCCCAGCGCCCGCGCTCCGACGACGAGAGGCTATCCGGCCAGTTGCGGGCCCGATATCTGAACAAGAGTTCGGGCAGTCGTTTATCCCGAAAGCCTGGATTCATCTCCGCCAGTTCCTCCGGGGAACGCGAGCGGATCAGTGCCGATTTCGCCTTGTCGGCGTCCGGCAGAAAGCCGTTATAGAGGGCCAGATCCGGATCCTCGGCGGATCGCGGTACCGGCTCCCGCAAGGCCTCCACGACCTTTTCCGCAAAGTCGGCAGCGGCCAGCAAGCGACTCCGATGTCGTTCAATCGCTCCCGGGTCGATCGCCAAGCGCTCCATGGCCTCGGGCGTCAAGGTCGACATAGGGGCCAACACCGGACAGCGGTTGTAATGCACCGTCTTCAATGGGGGACGTGCCATCCCCGGCGGCAATTCATCCCGGGGCGTAAAGAGAGAGCGACGCAACTCGGCCGCGGAAAGGGCGAGAAAGGGCTCGGGATCCTGGCGCAGGGCATATACCAGGATACCGGCCGGTGGACGGGGGTCCTGGACCAGCGGTAGCACGGGCGCCACACCGCAAAACTCGCCCGGATAGCGCCCAGAGGCATGCAGCAGCGGCCGTTGATGATGCTTGGCGAGGATGAGTTTGACGGACTCCTTGTCCCGCTGCCGGTAAACATAGTCATAGAGTCTGGGTTGTTGGCGACGGATCAATCGCGCCAGGGCGATACTGGCCCGCACATCCGCCAGGGCCTCATGGGCCGGTCCTTGTTCAAGATCATTTGCCGTGACCAGGGACTCCAGCCGGAAATCCGGCCGCCCATCCTCATAGTCCGGCCAATGGATCCCCTGGGGGCGCAGCGCCCGGGTCAGTCTCACCAAGTCGATGAGGTCCCAGCGCGAGTTACCCGACTGCCACTCCCGTCCATAGGGATCGAGGAAGTTGCGATAGAACAGAAACCGGCTGACCTCGTCGTCGAAGTGGATGGAGTTGTACCCCAGGCCGCAGGTCCCAGGTTGGGCCAGTTCCTCATGCACGCGCAAGGCAAATTCGCTTTCGCCGAGACCGCAACGATCGACACCCTGAGGCGTCAGGCGGGTGATGAGACAAGACTCGGGGGACGGCAGCCAGTCCCAGGTGGAACGGCAATAGAAGATCTTGGGTGGACCGAGTTCGTTGAGGTCTTCGTCGGTGCGAATCCCGGCGAACTGGGCCGGTCGATCCCGCCTGGGATCCGGGCCCCATGTCTCGTAATCGTGCCAGTAGAGGCTGTTCGCCATAGCGGGGAGGAAAGCATTGACCGACCCGGAAAGACTTCCGGGCCGAGCACCTCAGAGCGCGGTAAGAGAGGCCAGAGACCGGCCCGGCGAATCTAGGAGATCTTCTCCTTGATACGGGCCGCCTTGCCGGAACGCTCGCGGAGATAGTAGAGCTTGGCCCGACGCACATCGCCGCGGCGCACCACCTGGATCTCGTGCACTATGGGGCTGTATGTCTGGAAGACGCGCTCCACTCCTTCGCCGTGGGAGATCTTGCGCAGAGTAAAAGAGGAATTAAGGCCGCGGTTGCGCTTGGCGATCACGACACCCTCGAACGCCTGGAGACGTTCGCGATTGCCCTCTTTCACCTTTACTTGCACCACCAGGGTGTCCCCGGGACCAAAGGCGGGGATCACCTTGGTCATCTGCTCGGCTTCGAGTACCTTGATGATATCGGTCATGTTCTTCAGCTCCCGTCCTCAGGCATCGGTCTGTGCCTGAATAAATTCGTCTAACAATCGCCGTTCTTCGGGGTTGAGCCGGCGTTCGGCCAACAAGTCGGGGCGGCGCATCCAGGTCCGGCCCAGGGCCTGCTGGAGTCGCCAGCGCCGGATGACCTCATGATCACCGCTCAACAACACCTTGGGTACCTGTCGGCCCTCCACTTCTTCCGGTCGGGTGTAGTGGGGATGATCCAACAGGCCATCCATATAAGAATCCTGCTGCGCCGAGTCCGCATCGCCGAGCGTGCCCGGCAGCAAGCGGATGACGGCATCCATCAGCACCATGGCGGCCAGTTCTCCGCCGCTGAGCACGTAATCGCCGATGGAGACTTCCTCGTCCACATGGGACTGAATCCAACGTTCGTCGATACCTTCATAACGCCCGCATACCAGCACCATGCCAGGCCGCTGGGCCAGTTCGCGGATCAACCCTTGGTCGACCCGTCGTCCCTGGGGCGACAACAAGGTCACCTGGGTCGTCGGCACCTCCTCCCGTATGGCCAGCGTCGCCAGCCGCAGGGGGGCGAACTTCATCACCATCCCCGGCCCGCCGCCATAAGGCCGATCATCGACGCTATGGTGGACATCTCGGGCGAAATCGCGCGGATTCCACAGCCTGACTTCGGCGATCCCCCGCCCCAAGGCCCGCCCGATCACCCCATGCCCGGTCAGGGCGGCAAACATGCCGGGGAGGACGCTGACCACATCGAAACGCATGGCGCCCGTCCGGGCTCAGCGCTGGTGGATAAATCTGCTGCGCGGTCGATTTGCGGCGTGGCTCACTCGCTTGCGCCTTGTCTCTCGACCTGCTCGCGACGTTTTCTTCACCAACTCTCAGAACTCCGGATCCCAGTCGACCACCATAAGCCGCTTGGCCAGGTCCACCTTGACCACCACCTCCTGCCAGAGGTAGGGGATCAGGCGTTCCCGCTCACCGACCACTACCAGCACATCATTGGCGCCGGTCTCGAACAGATGGTCCACCACCCCGAGATCGACTCCCGTGGTTGTCACCACCCGCAGCCCTTCGAGATCGCTCCAGTAATAGTCGCCCTCCTCCAGCTCGGGGAGCTGTTCTCGGTGCACGGCGATCTCGACCCCCAGCAAGGCCATGGCCTGATCCCGATCGACGCAGCCTTCCACCCTGGCGACCAACCCTTTTCCCTGGTCCCGACCGCCGATCACGGCCCGCGGTTCCCAGGACCCATCGATATTCAGATACCAGGGGGAATAACCGAGGATACTGTTCCGGGGTTGGGTGTGCGAGAACACCCGCACCCAGCCTTTCACCCCATAGAGACCGGAGATGCGCCCCATCACGATCATCTCCCTCTCGGCCTCGGATTCGGGCGCCATCCCGACTCCCGCCTTCCGCAATCGATCTGGTCTTAGGCGCTTGCGGCCTTCAGCAAGGTCGCGACCGTCTCGGTCGCCTGGGCGCCGACGCCAATCCAGTGCTTGACCCGCTCCTGATCTACCCGGAGGCGTTCCGCCTGGCCACGGGCGACAGGATTGTAATGTCCCACCAACTCCAGATAACGACCATCGCGCTTATTGCGGCTGTCGGTCACCACGATATGGTAATAGGGCTGCTTTTTAGCGCCGGCTCTCGCCAAGCGGATACTGACCATGTTTCACCCTGAATAGATAAAGCACACCGGCACGGCCGGCAGGTAAACGGCGCATTGTACGGAAATCAGCCGAAAAGTGAAGCCGATCAGTCATCTTGATTCCGGATCAGGGGTCATGACGGCCAAGTGCCCTCGACAACGCGCCAAATTGTCTCGCCGATCACGGTTTGGGCGGGCTGGTTGCGGTAGGTTTCCGCCTAGTCCATCGCCTCCTTGGAGCGGACAGCCCCAGGGATACCAGCATATTCAAACAGGGAGGGGGTGATGACGCAGCCGCCATGCGGTGATTCCCCTCCCGCGGAGACACAGATGATAGCTTCCCTGAGATACCGGAATCTGTTCGGCTGGCTGCTCGCCCTGACGGTATGGGTTCTCCCCCTGGCCACCAAGGCGGACGCCATCATCTACGACGAGGCGATGGCGGCGGACTGGGAAAACTGGTCATGGAATACCAGCCTGAATTTCTCTTCCAGCTCCCCCGTCCACGGGGGTACCTACTCCCTCTCCGTGAAGTACAACTCGGCCTGGGCGGGGTGTTATCTCCATACGAATACGGCCTATAACACCAGCCTTTATGACCGTCTGAGTTTTTGGATTCACGGCGGTGGCGGCACCCAGCGACTCGCCGTGATCGCCAACGGCAATAGCGCCAACAGCTACCAGGTGACCGCCGCGGCCACCACCTGGACCCAGGTCATCATCCCGCTCTCTTCCCTGGGTGGACCGGCGACCTTGACGGATATCTACTGGCAGGATGTCACCGGCGGCGCCCAGCCGACCTTCTATCTCGATGACATCCGGCTCTTGTCCAGCCCTGTCCCGCCGCCGCAACCCGCCCTGAGTATCGACGTCGGCGCTCAACGCCATGCCATCAGCGAGGACATCTACGGCATGAATTACGCCGACGAAGCCTTGGCGGCTGACTTGCGTCTCCCGGTGCGTCGCTGGGGCGGCAATTCCACCACCAGATACAACTGGCGCACCAGCCTGACCAACACCGCGAGTGACTGGTATTTCGAAAACCTCCCCGAAGGTTCGGTCAATGTCGCCACCTTGCCGAGCGGCTCGGCCTCGGACCAGTTCGTCGAACAGAATCGCCGCACCGGCACCAAATCCCTGCTCACGGTGCCCCTGATCGGTTGGACGGTGAAATCCACGAGTCCACGGAACCACCCCTACGATTGTGGTTTCAAGGTATCGACTTACGGCGCCCAACAGGCGACCGATCCCTGGGATACGAATTGCGGCAACGGCGTGCGCGGCAACGGCTCGCTCATCACCGGGAACGCCGCCACCGACACCAGCGAGGCCATAGATCCCGGCTTCGTTTCCGCCTGGATCACTCATCTCAAGGGCCGCTACGGTGACGCCGCCCACAACGGCGTGAGCTATTACAACCTCGACAACGAGCCCATGCTCTGGAACAGCACCCATCGCGATATCCACCCCCAAGCCGTGGGCTATGACGAACTCCGTGACCGCACCTATCAATACGCCTCGGCCATCAAGACCGCCGATCCCACCGCCAAGACCCTGGGGCCGGTGCTGTGGGGCTGGTGCGCCTATTTCTACTCCGCGATCGACGGTTGCGGCATCGGCAACGATTATCGCAACCATGGCAATCTGGCCTTCGTGCCCTGGTATCTGGATCAAATGCGGCTCCATGACCAGCAGCATGGGCTGCGTATCCTCGACTATCTCGATCTCCACTATTACCCCCAGGCCGACGGCGTAGCGCTCTCGAACGCTGGCGGAAGCGCCATCCAGGCGTTGCGGCTGCGGTCCACGCGCTCCTTGTGGGATACGAGCTACACGGATGAAAGCTGGATCTCCGATACCGAATCCGGGGGCGTGAAGGTGCGACTCATCCCACGCATGCGGGAATGGGTGGATAGCTATTATCCAGGGACCAAGCTGGCGCTCACCGAATACAACTGGGGTGGACTGGAAAGCCTCAACGGGGCGCTCACCCAGGCGGACGTCCTGGGCATTTTCGGGCGCGAGGGATTGGATCTGGCCACCCTGTGGTCGCCGCCGACCTCGACCCAGCCCGGGGCCTTCGCCTTCCGTCTGTTCCGCAACTATGACGGCCTCGGTCATGGATTCGGCGATATCAGCGTCCAGGCGACGAGCCAGAATCAGGCCAGCCTCGCCGTCTACGCCGCCCAGCGCGGCAGCGATCAGGCCCTGACCATCCTCGTCATCAACAAGACCGCCGGCGATATCACCAGTCCCCTGAGCCTCCTCGGGATGACCCTGCCCTCGACAGCCTCGGTCTACCGCTACAGCGCCGCCAACCTCAACGCCATCCAGCGTCTTTCGGATCAGGCGATCAGCGGCAGCGGTTTCAGCGCCCTCTACCCCGCCAACTCCGCCACCCTCTTCGTCCTCGCCGGCGGCGGCACAGCTCAGACCACGCTGACCATCACCAAGACCGGCACCGGCAGTGGCCAGGTCAGCGCCAGCCAGGGCAGTCTCCTTTGGAACGGCAACACCGGGACCGGCAGTTATGTTCAGGGGAGCCAGGTCATTTTGACGGCCACGGCCAACACGGGATCCGGCTTCGGCGGCTGGACGGGGTGTGACAGCAGCAGCGGCACGAGCTGTACCCTCAACATGGCCACCTCGAGAACGGTGACGGCAACCTTCAGCCTCAATCGTTATCGGCTGACCGCGAACGCCACCGGCACGGGCTCGGGGAGCGTCATTTCCAGCCTGGGCGGCATCAATTACAGCTACCCCACCACGACCACGGCCTCGACCCTGATCGACTATGGCAGCGCCCTGACCCTCACCGCCACCGCGAGCAATGGGTCAAGCGTCACCTGGTCAGCCGCCGCTTGTAATACCCTGGTGGGCACCTCGAGCCAGATGACTTGCGGTATCAACCCCATGAACGCGGACCGAACGACCACCGCGACCTTCAGCGCACCGAGTTGCGGCTATCGCATTGCGCCGACTTCCAAATCCTTCACCCGGACCGGCGGCAATGGCAGTGTCAGCCTGACCGCTTCGTCGAACACTTGCCAATGGACGGCGCAGAGCAATGTCTCCTGGATCAGCCTCTCGAAAACCAGCTACACCGGCAGTGCCTCGGTGAAATATTCGGTGGCGAGAAACACGACCGGAGCCGCTCGTAGCGGTACGCTACGGATCGCGGATCAGATCTTCAGCGTCAGCCAGTCGAAATGATCCGGATGAGGCTTGGATTGACATCGCCATTCCTATTCGCTTGTCCCCACATCGATACTTCGGCCTCTCTGCACGAGGCGCGGACTGGCCGGCGCTGATTCTTCCGGCGGCCCGAGCGCCGGCAAGCCGGCGCCTACAACCGGGCATGGGGGTTCTGGCCCGATTTTTCGTTCTCCTGAGGAGAACAATACCGCTCTCACAGACTCATTGTTCTCTTCAGAAGAACAAAAAATGGCCATTTTCAGCCGAGGCCCGGAAGGCTGAGCCCTAGGCCGAAGATGGGTTCACACCCATCCTCCCCGGCTCGCCTTCCCATCCTCCGTAGGATGGCTGGAGCGGAGCGGAACCCATGGAGGCCAACATCGACATCCCCATTCGCCGTTTCCGACCAGGCCACATTCGCATAACGATGGGTTGACTACGCCTACCCGGCTTTATATCAAACGTTAGCGACGGGGTTACAAACCCCGTCGCGCAAAAGGAATGCCCCGCGGGGCAGTGCCCTTTTGGGCCGAACTCCGTTCTCACCGTGAGAACAATTACCGAAATAATTCCCATATTGTTCTTTCTTCAAGAACAATGTTTCGATCTTGAAGGCCAAGCCCCGGGGCGTTTTCCGTTCGATCGAAGCTGGGTTTCGGCGCGGAGCGCCTCAACGCCGGCCATGACGCTCCAGGGTTTCGATCAAAAACAGGATTTCGGCGGCCATCGTGTAATGCAATTCCGGATGGTCGGCGAGGGCGCGGTCGCGGCTGCCGCCGACTATGGCTTGGAGGGCGTGGAGGAAGGGGAGCCAGGTAGCATCTGCATGGACGGTAAGTTCCTGGAGCCATGCCGCCGCGCCTGCCGAATCGCCGGCGAGCAGGCGCTCGGTCACGTCGAAGCAAAAGCGACCAATGCCGGAGTGATTCTCGCCACCGTCGCGCCGGTAGGCCAGATAGAGGTTGATGGCCTTGCGCCTGGCCTCCAAGGCGGCGGCGGGGTGGCCGGTATCGGTATCGGTTTCGATGTCGGCGAGGTTGCTCCAAGCTAACCACGGTTCGGTCGCGTGGCCGAACGGCGCCTGGCATTCAATCGCCCGGCGGATTTCCTGGCGGGCTTCGTCAAAACGGCGGAGTTTTCTCAGTGAGATGGCAAGATTGTTCCTCTGCCTCCCTTCACTGGCGACATCGCGAAGTTCGACGCACTTGTCCGCCGCCTGGCGGAGAAAGGCCACCGCTTCTTCCGTGCGGTCCAGTTGGTCGTCATATAAATTCCCGAGTTGTCCCAGCGTGCCTGCCTGCCCGGCGACATCGCCCAGCCGCACCCACATCGCGAGCGATTGCCGGTAGGCCGCCTCCGCCGCGTCCGGCTGCCCCATCTGCTGATACACTATGCCGGTCTGATGCCAGATCGTGGCGACGGTGCGCGCTTCCCCCAGTCGCGTGAAGCGCTCGCGGGCCTCCTGGTACGCCTGCAGCGCCTCCGGGTAGCGCCGCTGCTGGAGGCGAAGGGTCCCCAACTGGCCTTTGCCGACGGCCACTGACCGGTCGTTTCCAAGTTTCTCGGCACGGCGGATATTCTCCTCGTAAGCGGTCGCCGCTGCGTCGAACCGGCCCAAATTGCGAAGACAGTCGCCTCGTTCCGCGAGACAGACAGACGCCATTGTCTCCGCCGCTTGACTGGCTCGCTCCCGCGCGATGGCCTCGAAGCGTCCCCGGGCCTCGTCCAACAACGGCAAGGCGGGTTCCGCACCACCGATGGTTCTTAACGCCCTGGCCAGCAGCCAACACGCCAGCGCCAGATCATAATCCGCGTCGGGATAGGCCTGGTCACCCACCGCTCGAGCCTGTTTAAGCAACGCCCGCGCGCCCTCAAGCGCCGCGCGTACCCCGCGTACTCCGCTGCCCAACTGTTGCTCGATCTGGGTCGCTTGTGCGTTGAACCGGGCACGATTCCAAGTCGCACCCAGGATCTGCGCGGCGGCCTCCCGCGCCCGCGCCACACGTTCCAGCAAGCGCGGCCTGCCAGTCATATGCAGCAACTGGAACAGCGACGTGGCCAAGTCAATCGTCGCAGCCGCGTCCCGCGCGCGCTCGACCTGCTCCAGCCAGGCGAAGAGGTTCGGCAGTTCCAGCCTCGTCAGCGTCGCCGCAATTTCGATTTCCTGGCCGCGATGCTGGACAAGAAGAAGCTCGACATACCCACGCATCGCTTCGCCCCAGCGCGCCCTCAGCAACCCGCGTTCCTCGGCGTCCAGTCGCCCACGCAGGTAGGGGCAGAGCGCGGGATTGAGGGTGAGATGGCCGTAAGGATTAAGGGTGGCGAGCCCGGTCGCGAGCAGCTCGCCCGCCAGCGCGTATACCTCCGCCTCTTCCCATCCCATCATCAGGCGGAGCACACCCAGTTGGACCCCGCCATGAAACACCCCCAGCACGCGCGCCTTATCCCGGTTCGCGGGCGAGAGGCGACGGAGCGACAACTCGACGCCGGCGAACAGGGATTGTTCACGACTATCCGGGAAGTTGCGCGCCATCTCGGCCATCAGCTCGACCAGCGCCAGACGGGTGGCCTCCACGCCGCGACTCTGCAATGACGGGGCGAGCAACGCCAGGGTGCGGGCGTGGCCGTGGACGGCATCCACCAGTTGCTCGATGGCCTCGCGTGCGGCGTCGAGGGTGGCGTGGTCCGCGCCATCCGCTTGATTCAGCACGCGCTCGACCAGCTTGACCGCATCCTCAAGCGCCAGTTGGTGCAGCTCGCGCCGTTGGCGTTTGCCATCAAACGGCGCGGGCAGCGCCTCGCGGCTGGTGAAGACGAGGCGCGTCTCGCCCGAGGCGTTGAGCCGCTTACAAAGCACGAGGATCGCGTCCAGCTCGCGGCGCAGGTCGTCGGCGAGCGCCTCGGGGGAATCGAGATAGGGCGGCGGCAGGATACTCTCCAGATTGTCCACCACCAGGAGGGTCGGCTGCTCGACCAAGGCGCGCTCGACCGCGAGGATGGCCTGTTCCAGGTTCGGGAAAGTGGCGACCGAAAACCGCGCGATCAGTTGGCGACCCAGCGCGTCGAGCACCGCCGCGACATGGCCGTGGCTCTCGACCGAGACGAACGCGGCGCGGCGCACCTGGTGCGAGCGCACCATCCACCGCGCGAACTCGGCGGCCAACGCGGTCTTGCCCTCGCCGCCCTGACCGCGAATCACGGCGTAACCAAAGCCCCTCTCCCCCTGGGAGAGGGGTTGGGGTGAGGGCGAGGGGCGCAGCAAACGCTCCAACGCGAGCAGTTCCCGACTGCGACCGATGAAGCCGGTTGCAGGCTCCGGCGGCAGTTCGCCGAGACGCGCCACGAGTCCGGCCTGGAAATCCGCCACCGTCTGCTTCGCGGGCGTGACGCGGAACAGTTGCGGATCGTCCTTTTCCTGAAACAGCACCGGCACGAACCAGTCTTCCAGCCGCAGGTCCCCCGCGCCGAGGACGCGACCACGGAAATTGTCGTCCTTGAGCGCGCGCTGGCCCGCGAGCATGGCGTCGCCGACCCGTTTTCCGCCCGCGAGCGCCTGATAAAACACCTCGACGAAGCGCCGCGCGGTCTCGACCAAGACGCTATGACTCATCGCCACCACCGACGCCACCCCGACCTTGAGCAGTTCCGAGGCAACCGACTCGGACGCCTTCTCCGATTGCGCGCTCTGGCAGGCTTCGAGGAACACCAGCGGGATGCGGTATGCGGAGAGCAGCGGCCCGAGTTCGTTGGTGTAGAGGGTGAGGTGGCGGCGTTTTTCGAGCTTGCCGATGTCTTGCGGGTCTTCAAAACACAGCCCGCCGAGTCCGACTTGCTTGTCATAGACGCCATGCCCATCGAAGTGGACAACGTGATACGGCTTCTTTTCACGACGGGCGCGGTCGAGTTCCGCGCGGAGAGCGGGCAATGTCGGCGGGTTGAGCACCTGGAGCTGGACCAACCCACCAAGCGCCTCCATCGCCGCGACCAGCGGCAGGGCGCTCTCGCGATGATCGATGTAATCGCAAGCGTCATCCTCCGGCCGGGCGCTGATCAGCAGAACGCGGATTGGAGTGGCGACCACCGGCACGTCGAGCACGCGGGTATTCGGCAAGCGCCGCCGCACCCGGGTCGGGGTCGCGCCCTGGAAGAGAAAGCGGTCACCGTCATGGAGCAACTCCCAGGGTAGACCGAGCAGCAGGGTTGCGACCTCGCGGGCGGTCTCTGTTTCCGCCGCGGTTGCGTTGGCTTCGAGGGTGGTATCCACATAGACCGAGAAACGACGTCCGGCGTGATCCTGGATCCGCGCCCAGGCGTGCAAGACGTTCGCCCTGTACGCCAGGGGCATGGCCGCCGCGTACAATTGCCTGCCCCAGACGATGAGATTCTGTTCCACCTTGGCCGCGCTCTGACGAAAGATCTCGTTGGGCCAGATGGCATATTTCTCCAGGTACCAACGCAATTCCTCCGCCTCGATGTGATTGATGGGGGCGATAAAGCGCCAGTTCTTCTCACTCTGGACTTTCGGCTGTCCCGACGTGGCCGGCTCGTAAACCAACCGGGCACGTGCCGAGGCCCGCTGTACGCCATTTTGTTCCTGGAATTTCAGATCGGTGAGTTCGAGGACCAATTCTTCGAGCGGTTCGGCTTTGGGCTGGGGGGTGGGAGGGACGTCGGTAGGCAGGCGTTTCCCCAGTGCCACGAGAAGATGGTGAACCGCCGCGTCAATTCCGCCCGCCTCGCTGCTCACCGGGATATAGGCCGGTTCCTCGCCGAAGAATTGTTCTAAGACACCAAGCTTGGTGCCATTCAAAGAAAGCGGGATGATGATGGGACGCTTATCTATGCCGCGTCGCTTCCGGATCTCCAGCGCATGAAACAATTCCATGCCGAGCCATTTCGATTGCAAGCCCTCCGGACTTACTACCACCGCGAACGCCGCCGCCTCTTCGATGGCCTTCTGAATCTCCGACCACAGCAGCTCGCCGCCGCGCAGCTCCCGCGAGTCGATCCACAGCTCCTGGCCCTGATCGGCCAGGGTCTGCTGGAGTCCGCGCACGAAATCGTCGTCTTGGCTGCTGTGGGAGAGAAAAATTCTGGTCCTGGGGGTCATGGCTCCCTGGCCTCCTGAATCTGTGCCTTCTGTACCAGGAAAAGGGTGGACGAGGAGCCAGGCTCCTTGCCCTGAAGATCTTATGACTTGCCAGGGTCAGGGCCTGGCCCCGGGAGTGCTTGTCCCTTGGGCTACCTGAAGCTGTCCTTGCTGACGGCCCGCATGCGGGCATCGGCCTTGGTGACCAGGCCACGGGACACCAAGTCCTGGAGATGTTGATCCAGGGTCTGCATCCCATAGGCCTGTCCGGTCTGGATGGCGGAATACATCTGGGCCACCTTGTCCTCGCGGATGAGGTTGCGGGTGGCGGGGGTGCCCACCATGATCTCCCAGGCGGCGATGCGCCCCCCGCCGACCTTTTT
>WBZP01004913.1_pt1 | contig 13760 bp, 17 predicted proteins | sample 5204301 | NCBI WGS metagenome assembly WBZP01 (sample SAMN12412401, study PRJNA552823) | activated sludge metagenome | isolation source: activated sludge from nitrification reactor of wastewater treatment plant... | place: USA: Pennsylvania | collected 2017 | reverse complement strand
TCATCAGCCGCCCCTATATCCGGCGCGGCATCCTGAACGGGCTGATCAGCGCAGCGCTGGCAATCGCCGCCCTCATCGCCGCCACGACCATCATGGCGCGCCAGATGCCCGAACTGCGCGATTTGCAGGACCTCAACAGCACGCTCGCCGTGTACGTTGGACTCATCGTACTCGGCATCCTGATCTCGGGTCTGAGCACCTGGTTTGTCGTCAACAAGTTTTTGAGAATGCGCGTCGATGATTTATATTGAGGAAGGGGTTTATAAGGTGGATGAGGTGGAGAGGGTTTATTTTTTATCAGCCCTGGCAAACCTCTTGTAAACCTTGTCCATTCCCTTATCACCATCAATCTTGTACATAAAAAAATGGCTAAACAGCAACCTCGTCGTCCCAATCCCGCTCCCGCACAACGCCCCGCGCCGGCGCCTGCCACCCCTCGCCGCGAAACTTCGAAGCGTCAGAATATCTTCCGCACGGGCGACCATGAAATCCTGTACACCCGCGAGAATTTCATGTATTTCGGCATGGGGCTGGCGCTTATCCTGATCGGGTTGCTCGCCATGACCGGCGGCGGTCAAACCGACCCTAACCAGTGGCACGGCGAGGAACTGTACAGCTTCCGCCGCATCACCCTCTCGCCGATTCTGATGGTTGCCGGCTTCGTGGTGGTCGCCATCGGCATTTTCAAACGTCCCAAACAGAACGAGGACAACTCACCGTCTTTGTACAATAACCCGACCGAGGCAGAATGAACCTGCTGCAAGCCATCATCCTGGCTATTATCGAGGGCTTGACGGAGTTTTTGCCCGTGTCGTCGACCGGGCACATGATCATCGGCTCCACGCTGATGGGCATCGAGGCCGACCGTTTCGTGAAGGTTTTTACTGTTGCGATCCAGTTTGGCGCCATCCTGTCCGTAGTCGTACTGTACTGGCGTCGTTTTTTTCAAAATTTCGCTTTTTACGTCCGGCTGTTCGTCGCGTTTTTACCCGCGGTGGTTTTTGGTCTTTTGCTAAAAAAGCAGATCGACGCCCTGCTGGAGGAAGCCGTCGCCACCTACGTCGGCCGCGCCGCCGAGAAGCTGCGCCGGCAGGGCTCGCTCGCCGGCGCCGTGCAGGTCTACATCCGCACCAACCCCTTCAAGGAAGACCACCCGCAGTACCAGCGCGGCCTCACCGTGCCGCTGCCCGAGCCCGCCGACGACACGCGCCTGCTGGCGTGCGCGGCGCTCATGGGCCTGCGCCGCCTCTACAAGCCCGGCTACGCCTACCAGAAGGCCGGCGTAATGCTGCTCGACCTCAGCGACGCGCAGCACACGCAGACGGCGCTGTTCGACACCGGCCGCGGCAACCCGGCGCTGATGCGCGTCATGGACCGCATCAACGCCCACTGGGGCCGCGGCACCCTGCGCCTCGCCGCCGAGGGCGTGCCCGCCAGCAACCGGGACTGGCGCATGCGCCGCGGCATGATGTCGCCCTGCTACACCACGCGCTGGGCGGAGCTGCCGGTTGTCAGGTGACGTCAGCGCAAATCAATGTATATCAATCTATAGCCAGTTATATCGAAATTCGAGTACATATCGATAAACTCGCTATAAATCGAATGCGAGCTTATCTACCCACTGCGTTTGACAGCACAAACCCCCGTAGATGCAGGAAGCCTCACCGGCTTATGTGGCGAGCAAGAGAGGAAGATCAAAACCGTATTTCGTAGTTAAGATCAATCACGGGAATCGGACACCCAATAGGGAATCTGAAATGTGCGGACGCTTCGCCCTCAAGGCCCCGCCGGCCGACATCATCAGCCACTTCGGCGTCGACGCCGTGCCGGAGGCCGCGCCGCGCTACAACATCGCGCCCACGCAGCCGATCCTCATCGTGCGCCATCGCTGGCAGCAGCCCGGGGTCGGGCTGGAGGCGGTGCACGTCAAGTGGGGCCTGCTGCCCTCCTGGGCGAAGGACGCCTCGATGGCGGCGAAGCTCGCCAACGCGCGCGGCGAGACGGTGGCCGAGAAGCCGGCCTTCCGCGGCGCCTTCCGCCGCATGCGCTGCCTCATCCCCGCCGACGGCTTCTACGAATGGGAGGCCACGCCCTCAGGCAAGCAGCCGTGGTTCATCCGCCTGAAGGCCGGCGGCCTGTTCGCCTTCGCCGGCCTGTGGGAACACTGGCAGGCGCCGGACAGCACGCCGCTGGAGACCGCCACCATCATCACCACCGACGCCAACGCGCTGGTGCGCCCGGTGCACGACCGCATGCCGGTGATCCTGCAGCCGGCCGACTACGCCGCCTGGCTCGGCGCACAAACGAAAGCCGAAGACCTCAAGGCCCTGCTGAAGCCCCTGCCGGAAGACCTGATGGAGCGCTACCGCGTCAGCAAGCGCATGAGCAATGCGCGGAACGAGGGGGAGGAGTGCATGGCGCCGTGGTCGGGAGGCTGATCATTCCTGGCTGCAATGCCACAGGAGAAGGACGGCTCATCGGCCAAAGCAGCCTTCTAGCCTTCCTCAATGAAAGGCTTCTTTCTGCCACATCCGGTCATCGGATTGACTTCAAGGACCGAGCCTTGATGATCAACAAGTCGGTCGCGCTGCCCGACCAGATTTTCGCTAGGCCAGAGTTAGCCTGATACCACCCTCATGTTTCCGGTTTCGGGATCCAGTTCCACAGTGGCACCATCGGCAATCGACTGTGTGACATCCACTTCGAACCCGGCAAGCATCGTCATTCCAGCCATCGCGGCTCCCTGAGCCAATATCGTATTCACGGAGTTGAGGACAATGGCCATCGGCGCCATATTCCGTGCCTTCATTTCGTGGAGCATCCAAGCTGTCGCCACTCCACCTTTAGCTGTGTCAAGAATCAGAATTCGATCAACGTAAGATCGACCAGCCAGCTTGTGCGTGGGCCGTGAAAAAACTCCATTGATACGATCAAGGTCGTATCGTGCCGAGAAGCCGTCGTTGGCGACTAGCGCCGTCCCAGTTACCTTCGATCCCATCGCATGCCGAGCCTTCAAAAGCGTCATTTGAGTTCTCCGGTTTCGGCCGCATCAACACAATCTGTCATCGAGGCAAGCATCGGTACATAGCCATAGCCGCCCAGAATGTTGACCAGCTTCGCACTATTGGTGGCCAGACGCCGCCAGCCGTTCGCTTCGCTCATTTCGCGGGCGTACGACTGATAGAAACACATTCCCGTGAGTACTGTTCCGCCTGCACCCTCGATTGTTTCGGTGTAACCAAATCGGTCCGCGTCCGGTTTGACCTGGGGGCTTGTCGTGACCAGCAAGGGGCGCTTGAAGGTTCGACCCTGACAAAGTCCTGCCAGGTCGCGCAGTTCGTACAAACTGAGCTGGGGTGCCGAGAAGACAACGAGGTCAATGGTCTTGTCGGCTGCATAGCTTTTCTTTAGTCGGCGAATGTCCTCCTCTCCGAGGCGGTGGCCGATCGGTAACCGATCGCCACCTACAGCGCTAAGGGAGTGAGCCTCGGGGGTAATACCGACGAGGTGAAACAAGGCGGTCGAACCGAAGCTCGCCATTGCCGCACCGAAATGCTTGATCTCATCCGAGGTTGGAAATCGGTCAAAGCCGTCCACCACCGGCACCTGCCAGTAATTGCCACAGATGCGGCCAATGATCGCGCCCAACGCCCCCCAATCGCTAAGTTCGCGTGGCGTCCACTCGAGTTGGATACGCACGGTAGCCTGACGATGGCTTTCGAGGTGGTAACCGTAACGAGGGGTGCGGCCCGTAATCCCGGCAGCCAACGCCGATGGCCCACCTTCAAAGTTCGACTTTGCGCCACCAATCGAATTCGTATAAATCACAACGCCGGTATCGCCGAACGCAACATGCTCGCCTCGTGTAGCCGCAACCACCGTCTGGTAGTTGATGCAGGTATCCGTCATGCTGACCCCGAGACGCCGAAAGGCATTGATCGCCCGCCGCTCCAAGGAGAGCATCCATTCGGCCTGGCCTAGTTTTTCTGCCTTGGTGAAATCCGTTCCTCGAGGGTCCGTAATGGTCGGGACACGTACTCCCCGCTCACCGGCATTCGCCAGATTTTCGAGCCATACCACACCCGCTTCGCCCAAGCTCTCTGTGTCTGCCATGATGTGCGCCTGGGTGACCGGCACGAAATCCGCTGCCCCAAAGAATCTGCCCACCTGGATCTGGTGCTCGATAGCCTGCTTGGCCACATGCCCTTGTTCGCCGGCGAGCATTGATTTTTCTTCGTCGTTCAGTTTCATGGCTAGTGATCATGCCTCTGCGATCAAGGGCTACAGCGATTGCGAGCGACTCCAGACCAAAAGATCGAATCCTGAGTCGCCCGATGCTTTCAATCGGATTGATTGCGTTATTTCTTGAAGGCCGCCGAATAGAACGAGAAGTCCGAGTATTTCGCGGCCGGCAGCGGATCCTTCATGGCGCCGAACTCGACAAACATCTTGGTTACTGAATCAAGCATCCCGACCAGACTGCCATCTGCCATCCTTCCAGCCCATTCGGTATTTCCATGGAGATCCATGGCTCCAAAATTGGCGGTCATGTCAGCCGGCTCCATTTCACCCTTGTAGTACTTGCTCAACAGAAGCTGGGCCGATTCTTCCTTCTTCGTCCTCAGCATTTCGTTGGCAGGCCCCCAGGCGGCGATCAGACGGCGAATCAGATCCGGATTGGTTTCCAGAATCTTCTTGTTAGTGGAGTAAGCGGTGATTACGTATCCCGCACCCTTCGACGCAAATTGCCGCGCCTCCGCCAGCAGCTTCGCCGACTTTGCTTCACGGGCGCGCAAATTGAACGGAACCCAGGTCGACAACGCGGGAAGGCTTCCGGTCATGAAAGACGTTACCGCGTTCGGCATGGTCTGGCTGACGATTTCGACATCCTTGGTGGAATCGAGTCCCACGCTCTTGAGCGCGGTGTGCAGGAAAATCTGCCCGGTCGTCCCGAGAGTCGTCGAGATCTTTTTGCCCTTGAGATCGGCCAACGAATTGACCCCGGCATCTGTGCGCCCGAACACCTGGCCACCCCACTCGACAGTATTTGGTAACACCACCACACCCTGACCACGTGCGGGGAAGTTGTGGGTTACGCCGCCAGTGGAAAACACATCAACGCTGCCCCCCACCAGTGCCGAGAATCCCTCGATGCCAGTGTTGAAGCGTGTGAAGACTGGTTCAAGACCTTCCTTGGCCCAGTAACCATATTCCTTCATCAGCCACATCTGGCTGTCGCAGGACGGGATATGCAGATAGCCAACACGAATTTGCTTGGCCGTCTGCGCATACACATGGCGGAATGGGCTGGCGGCAAGCATCGGTGCGGCTGTCATGGCGGCCAGTTGGCCGAGGGCTTTGCGACGGGATGGAATATTGTTCATGTCTCTCTCCTTGGGTTGTTATTGGGTTTCTGCGGCAAGTTCCTGTTGCTTTGCGTACTGCTGCATGCTGACCTCCTCTAGCTCAAGACGCAGCCTCTGGAATTCCGGAGTTGCCGTGAGCTCCGGTGTTCGCGGATAGGGAAAAGGCACATCGACCACGCGCAGGATCTTCGACGGCCGGGCGGAAATGATCAGGATCCGATTGGACAGAAAGATGGCTTCCTCGACGGAGTGCGTAATCAGCAGGACTGTCTTGCGCTCTTCGGTCAGCACCTCCATCAATTGCAACTGCAAGGCTAGGCGGGTCTGCGCATCGAGGGCGCCAAATGGCTCGTCCATCAGCAGGATGTTCGGATTCACCGCATAGGCCCGGGCAAGCGCAAGGCGTTGCCGCATTCCCCCGGAGAGATGCTTTGGGTAGGCTTTCTCGAAACCATTTAGGTGCATCAGTTTCAAGTAGTGCGCTACAAGCTCCTTGCGCTTGGAGTCGAGATGCTTGTTGCAACGAAGTGAGAGTCCGAAGTCGATATTCTTCTCGACCGTGAGCCAGGGAAAGACCCCGTACTCCTGGAATATCACACCACGATCACTTCCCGGGCCTTTGATCGGCCCTCCATCCAGAGTGATCTGGCCCGTGTCCTGAGTGACGAACCCGGCCAGCATCTGGAGCATGGTGGTCTTGCCGCAACCCGAAGGCCCAATGAGGGAGACGAATTCACCTTCGGCGAGCTTGAAGGAAACGTCTTCAACCACCTTTACGCTTCCGTGATCACCGTGATAGGTCTTCGAGACGTTATTGAAGATGACGCGTTCGCGTGCTGCCTGGCGTTGGGTTTCCATTACATCGACTCCTGCCACGTCAGGAGATGCGCAGTCGCATAGCGCAATACCTGATCCATTAGGACTGCCACCGTTCCAATCATGATGATGCCGACGAAGATGACCGGAACCTGAAAGAAGTTTTGACCGTTCACAATTACTGCACCCAGGCCACGTTCGGCTGCCACCAGTTCGGCGGCCACCAGCGTTGTCCAGCAAACGCCAGTGGAAACCCGAAATGCCGTCAGGACGTGAGGCAATGCGGCCGGTACGACGATCTTTTTGAAGATCTCGAAATCCGATGCGCCAAGCGCCTTGGAGACACGGATATAGATCGGGGGGATCATCTTGATGCCTTCGTAGATCACGATCACGCTGCTGAAGAACGCGGCATAGATCAGTACCGAAATGCGGGCCGGCTCACCGATTCCGAAATAGACGATAACCAACGGAATAAGTGCGATTGGCGGCAAGGCGCGGTAGAAGTTGATCACCGGATCGATGAACGCCCGTACCGACTTGTACCAACCTAAAAGAAAGCCAACCGGTAACGCGATGGCCAAGCCGCACACCACACCGACCACGACGCGGCGGGTCGAAAGCAATATGTCGAGCCACAGCCCTTTTTCGGTCATCTGTTCGATCAGAACTTTCAGCACCTCCCAGGGTGCTGGGAGCAGACCGCGATCGAAAAGGTTTGACCACCAGAGCAATCCCCATGCGGCGCCAAGCGTCAGAAACGACGCAACGCCGGCGAGAAATGGGGCGGTTGAGAATCCTCGTTGCTTTGCGCAACCGCTGCGCTTTACTGCTCTCTCCTGGGGCACGGTGACCTCCTATCTATAATTGCTTGATGAGAACTTGCTGATTTACCTCAGTCCTCTTAAGCTATATAGCTTTAAAGGACTATAGATACTCGCCATGAAAAACGCAATAGCCGACAAAAAAAAGGTTCCTAGGTTGTCTTCGCCCGGTTCGGACGAAGGGACGTCAGAAGCGAGCGCGCTTGAGCGCTTACGCTTGGCACTGGAAAGTCTCTCCACCAGCGACGAGCCGCGACACAGCAGGCTGCGGCGCGCGATGCTGAACCTGATGGCTGATGGCCACTGGGCCACCGGTGACAAGCTGCCACCGGAAAAGGAAATTGCTGACGCTGTCGGCTTGAGCCTGGGAACCGTGCAGAAAGCCTTGTCCAGACTGGCCGCCGACAATGTGGTCGTGCGGCGCCATGGTCACGGAACATTTGTCAGCCCAAGCTCGCAGGCCGAACAACTCCTGCACTTCCGCTTCATTGGCGATGATGGTGTTGCACTCATGCCGGTCTATGCCGAAGCCATCGACTGCACCGCCGTCACGGACGATGGCCCGTGGATTGAGTTCCTTGCCAATGCGCGTAAATTCATTCGAGTTCGTCGGCGCATCAAGGTTGCCGACGAGTTTGACTGCCTGAGCGAGTTGTATATCGATGGCGAACGTTTTCGGTCGATTCTCGCCATGCCCTTGCAAGAACTGAACCGCGTTCTGATCCGCACCATCCTGGCCGAGCGCTTCAACGCGCCGACGCTCTCGGTTTCCCAGCAGATCCATGCCACGGAGTTTTCTGTGGAAATCGGACAGTTGCTCGGCCTCACGGCCAAGAAGCGATTCGGAATGGTGCTTGAGGTACGGTCGTACTCCCACCATCAGGCACCTCTCGCTTTCCAGGCAATCTATATACCGGGAAACGTTCGTCATCTCGATCTGCCCAGCCGCAAGGTCTTGCACACTTAGCCGATCGATCAGGCGGTAACCGCCGCCTCACAGCCGAGATGGTGGCGGATCCGTCGGATCTCATCTCCCATTCTGGTGAAGCGCTCGTCGGTCATTTCCACTGCCGGATTCTCCGTACCAAGGGTGGGAGCGTCGTACTCGACGACTACCTCGACGAAGGAAGGTCCGGGGCCCGCCAAAATCCCCTTCATTCGGGACTCAAGGTCATCCAGTGCATCGATGCGCTGAGCTGCCTCGTACCCACAGGCTTTCGCCATCGCAACCAGGTCGGCACTGCGAGCGCCCGGGGTCTCCAGGTTGCCCAGCCCGGCAAACTGGATGCTGTTGTTAAAGACAAAGTGGAACAGATTCTTTGGCCGGGCATGGGAGATGGTTACAAGTCCGCCAAGCTCCATTAGCAAACTCGCGTCACCGTCAAACACGAAGACCTTACGTTCAGGGCGCGCCAGCGCCAGACCCAGACCAATTGATGCAGCTCCGCCCATCAGAGGAACGCAGGCCATGGTCAGTGGATTAAGCGGAAGCTTGTCGAGCGCATTCATGGCGCCCATGGTGCAAACGACAATCGCGTCACCGCGATGTGCGTCAAGGATCTTGCAGGCATCGAGAGTTTTCATATTTTTGGGCTCCTCAGATTGTTCCCGGCCTTACCAGCCGACGAAATGTCCAACGATCAGCGCGGCCGGACCGCTACGCTCACGGGAAGATTTCCAGGCGGCTTCGACATTCCCCATATCGTCGGGACCTTCCAGACGCCAGTAAGGAACGCCAAGTGTTTCCAGCAAGGGCTCCAACATGAAAACCACCCGTCGCTTCGAGTCGCGCGGATTGCCCCCAAGATTGGAGAACTCCCGCCCAAATTGACCGATCACGAAGAGCAGCGGCACCTTTGAGTCGAGGCCAAGTGCACGCAAGCTGTTGATGCCGGCGTAAAGCCCCTGGTTCTGAACGATCACGGCGACGTTCTTTCCGCCGGCATAGAGTCCGCCGGCCACTTCGATCGCCTGGTCCTCCGTGGTGCAATGCACTACATTGAGCCCTGATACACCGCTATTGAGCAATTGATGCAGAGCAATCTGGACCATGTCCGGCACGGTCGTTACGTAGTCGATTCCGCAGCGCTTGAATGCGTCGACCATCGCCTGTGCGGATACCGAATGCTTCGAGAATTGCTTCATGGGATTTTCTTTGGCAAGAGCTGACATGGTGTCCTCTGTCGTAGGTCAAGAACGGCGGGCGGTATCGAGGATGAAGTCGGCAGCCCGCTCCGCGATCATCACTGTCGGAATGTTGGTATTTCCGGAAATCAGCGTCGGCATGATCGAGCAATCGACTACGCGAAGCCCTTCAACGCCATGAACACGAAGCTTCGCGTCAACGACCGCCATCGAGTCATTTGCCGGCCCCATCTTGGCGGTGCCAGAAGGATGGAAAATCGTGGTGCCATACTCACGACAGTAGGCAAGTACCTCGTCGTCCGACTTAACGTCAGGGCCAGGCCGGAACTCGCGCTTCATGTACTGGTTCATCGGCGTCGAGTTCGCCACCTTTCGGGCGAACTTCACGGCAGCAACAGCGAATCGCTTGTCGGTTTCAGACGAAAGATAATTTGAATGAATCGCCAATCTGTCGAAGGGATCGGCGCTTCGCAGTCGCAGCGTACCGCGAGACTCCGGCCGAAGTTGACATACCGAATAGGTGCAACCCGAGAAGGGGTGCACATTCCCTGCCGCGTGATCCGCCGACAGCGTGGCGAAGTGGAATTGCGTATCCGGCGTCTTACTTTCCTGGGGGATTACCCGGCAAAACATCCCGCCCATATTGATACCGATGGCCAGTGGGCCGGATCTATTCCAAATCCACTTGAGGCCGATCTTCGCCTTTCCGACGATCGAATTGAGCTGATCATTGATGGTAATCGGCTGGCTCACCTCGTACATGAGGCGAAACTGGAGGTGATCCTGGAGGTTCTCGCCAACCCCAGCGAGATGCTGAATGGAGCGGATACCGAGATTCGACAGGTGCTCACCATTACCGATGCCAGACACCATTAGGAGTTGTGGCGATTGAATGGCACCTGCGGTCAGAATGACTTCGCGTTTAGCTTTGACGTCTATCATTTCGCCGCTTTTGCGGTACTGAACACCAATCGCCTTTTTGCCCTCGAACAATATCCGTGCGGCTTGGGCACCAGTTACGACCGTCAGATTCGTACGGTTGCGAGCAGGCTTTAGGTAGGCAACTGCCGTCGAGCAACGAAAGCCCTGACGAGTGCTGAGTTGGAAATACCCGACCCCTTCCTGGCGGCCGTCATTGAAATCCTTTACGTGTGGAACACCGCAGGCTCCAGCCGCAGAAATGAAGGCATCAACTAGCTTGTCACCACCGGGCACCGTGGTTGCCCACATCGGCCCCCCGACACCGCGCGTTGCCGACTCGCCAAGGTCGTTGTGCTCCAGCTTCTTGAAGTAAGGCAGGCACTCATCCCAGCTCCACCCTTCATTTCCTTGGGCCGCCCAGAGGTCGTAGTCGTGTTTCTGACCACGAATGTAGATAAGTCCGTTAATCGAACTTGACCCACCCAACACTCGTCCGCGTGGCCAGTAAACCTTGCGGCCGTTAAGGTTGGGATCGGGCTCTGTCTCGAAGCCCCAGTTGTAGACCTTGTGGAACATGGTCTTCCCGTAGCCGATTGGAATGTGTATCCACGGATACCGGTCTGCTGGTCCAGCTTCGAGCAAACAGACAGAGTACTTGCCTCCTTCGCTCAGGCGATTTGCCAAGGTGCAGCCGGCTGAGCCGGCCCCTACGATCACGTAATCGAAATTGCGCATCAAGCGCTCTCCTCGTTCTTTTGTGTCGTGACCGGACTGCAAGGGAATTGCGATCCGGCCGCGCATGTGCATTAATAGGAGGCATGCAGGAATGGCTCAAGAAGAGTTCGAGTGGGAACGGGAAGGTGGACCAGAGAATCGCTTTTTGTCTCAAAAGTTGAGGTCTGAGTATCCAGATGAAGCAAACCGATATCGCTAACACGGAAGGAGAAGCACGCTACCTGCGCGTACTTCAAGTGCTTGAACTCGTCGCCGCCGCAACCCAGCCAATCACAGCTGCTCAACTTGGGATGCGGCTCAAGATCCCCAAGGCATCACTTGCCCGAATCGTGGAATCGTTGGTGGAAAACAACTACCTGATGAAGATCGCCGGGGAGCACAGCCTTGTCCCCGGTCCGCGCTTGGCCAATCTCGCACTGGGAACGATCGGCAACGGCGCGTTCAAGCGGAGTTGTAGGGCCGTACTCCGTTCACTGGTCCAGTCGCTCGGCGAAACCTGCAACCTGACCGCGTTGGATGGTGATCGTGTTATCCACATCGAGCGCGTTGAAACGCATGAGCCACTGCGATTGAATATTGAGCCTGGGTCACGTCATCCCTTGCATTGCACGGCAGGCGGAAAGCTGTTTCTAGCTCAGATGAATCTTCTGGAAAGAAATGAGTTGCTTGATCGTTTGGTGCTGACCCGAATGACTCCGCATACCCTGACCGATCGGCGTACGCTCGAAAAGGAACTCGATCGATTAAAGGAAAAAATGATCGGAGAAGACAAGGAGGAGTTTGTTCGCGGGATGGTCGGCGTTGCTGTTCCAGTACTTAACCACGAAAAGAAAATGGCAGCAGCTTTGGTTTGTCATACTGCCACGGCTCGCATGGGCCTAATCGAGTTAATGGAGTTCCTGCCAAAGATGCGGTTGGCAGCAGTTCAATTATCAGGACTGCTCATAGGCCGCGACGCAACTTAGGATTGCCGCTTGTGCCTTACACGATTTTGGTCGAGAGTTCGTGATCCAGCCAAGCTGACGTTCAAGTCATTTTGGTAGACGAATGACCGCTTACAGATTCACTGCTGCCGGACACTGAACGACTTGCCAACGTCCGTTTTGGCCGACGAACGGGCATTAGGCGGATTCCCTTCAAGCCATGCTGCCTCCAGGTATACCTGTCTGGCTTCGACTTCGGCCAGATCAAGGTACCGACACTCTTCGTGCATCACCGGGACGACGGTTGCGTCGTGTGTCCTTACACGCGGGCACGCGACATATCCAGCAAGTACGGCTTTCCCCTCATCACGGTCACAGGAGCTACTAATCCCACCGGTGACCCGTGCCAGGCCTACAGCCATCATGGCTTCCGTGGTCGCGAGAAGGAAACCATGGCAGCGATTCTGAAATGGGTTAAGTCGCGGGATGTGACGGAGACCATCAATTAGCTGGTGTGCACCGTGTGAGGCGCGACTCAAGCTTCCTTCTCTGCGCAACCGGAGTCAGCGGTGCATGAAGACCCAGCTTTGGCCGTAGCAATGGAAACCCGACCCGGCCTTGGCTCAAGCATTGACAACAGGCGGTTGTATTCGCCTTCGGGAACCGGAAAGGTAGTCAGCACGAGCCTTACCAGCTCACGCTCGATCTCGTCCCGCCCGCCGCGGATGAGCGTCAGGTTCGTCTCATCAGGATTCATGGGTCAAAGTTCTCGCAACTTGCCTGGCTAATGCCATTGTCAAATATACATGCCGTGTATATTTGGGTTGAAGTGCCCCAGTGACCCCGTTCCGTTCTCTCAATCCCTCTCGGACTGCCTCAGGAACTTCACCATGGCCATGGCCTGCTTCTCCGGCGCATAAGCCAGGTGAAGCAGGAGCCGGACGGGCTTGGGAAGATTCCGGCCCGATTCATAACGGGAACCGCCGGACTGCGTGACGGAAATCCGGCTCCAGAATTCGGATTGGTTCAGGCCCAGCTTCGATCGAAGCAGCTTGGCATCCTTGCCGGATTCAATGAAGTGTTTTGGCTTGCTCATTGGGATTCTCGGTCGTTGCTTGTGGAGGTTTCGGGGGAACTGTACATCTCATGAATATATACCGAAATATACATGAGGCGTATATATCCAGGCTGCATTGCTTCGGTAGGTAGGGCGATGGCCAACTCGTTTCTTGCTGGCCGAATGAAGCAGCTGCCGCCCTATTCGCTCCCGCATCAATGCAGCACCGTCGCAGCGCCGCAGCACTTCTTGAACTTCTTGCCGCTGCCGCAGGGGCACGGATCGTTGCGGCCCACCTTGGGATGTTCCCTCTGGTAGGTTGCCGCCAGCGTGCGTTCATGCAAGGCCTTGCGGTACGGCAGCCAGTAGCGATAAATGGCGGCCAGGCCGGCCGGGATCTGCTTGGCGAGTTTTTCACGCTGGGCGGGCGTCCGGGTCAATTTTTCCTCATCCTTGGTGACCTCGTCCGCCCCTAGGAGATAAATCGGGCGCAGGGCTGCGGCAGCCTCCGAATCGTCGTAGAGGGACTGCCAGTCCTCCCGGCAAAGGGCAATCCCCTGCATGAAACCATAGGCCCACATTTCGGCGTCCAGGTATTCTTTCTGGTCATTGTCGAAGGTGATCATGTGGAACATCGGCTCGAAGGCGTCCGGATCATCCTGGAAACTCCAGACGATCCCGTTCATGTACCGGGTAATCAGGTCGAGGATGTGTTGGGCCTGATCCAGGGTTTCGAATTCGGGCGCATGTTCCTCCCCGGGCCCCCAAATGCCTGAGAGCCAGTCCTGCATACTGAGCGTGGTTGGCCCGATGATGATCGCGGTGAGATAGCCATCCAGCTGATCGAGCATCATCGTCTCGTCGGACACGGTATCTGACATCAGGAAATCATCGAGTTCGTCGATTTCCTCTTCGGACAGAGGCACCATCAGGCGGGCGGGGTCGCGGTCTGGCACGATCGATATCTCTGTCT
>WBZP01004912.1_pt1 | contig 13761 bp, 21 predicted proteins | sample 5204301 | NCBI WGS metagenome assembly WBZP01 (sample SAMN12412401, study PRJNA552823) | activated sludge metagenome | isolation source: activated sludge from nitrification reactor of wastewater treatment plant... | place: USA: Pennsylvania | collected 2017 | reverse complement strand
GATGGCAGGGAAACCAGAGGCCTTCAAAGGCATGTTCACGATAGCGCTGAACCCCCCGAAAACCGAGGAAGAAGGTCGAGGGAATCCGCTGGGCATTTACGTAACGAACGCGACCTGGTCGCGAGTGTTCTGAAAAGCGAGGAAGGAATTCAGCCATGAAACTACACTTGATACCTCTCATGTTGGTGGTAGTGAGCGGGGCACTCGCGCAGCAGTCGGGCGCAACCGGAGAGACGCGGCCGAGGGCAACGCCTGACAAGTACCCGTTTGGGGAGATGGTCAGAGAGCTGGCAAAAGATCCGTTCGAGAGCGCTCCGGTGGCCGGAGCGTTAGACCCGAAAGCTCAGTTCCAGGCGAAGGTCCTGAAAGCGGTCAATGACGGGCCTGAATTGCCCGAGGACCAAATGCCGGCGACCAGCCGGCTTGCGCTTGCGAAAGCAGAGAAGTGGATGAAGGATCTGGAGATTCCGGCTATGGGCAAGGATGGCCGTGTCATGTACACGTTCGGTGCGGGGCTGACCACGATAGTTTGCGCCCCACTGCGAGTATGCGTGATGGAGCTGCAGCCGGGCGAGCAAGTGAACGGTGAGCCCCACATAGGCGATTCGGTGCGCTGGAGCGTAGCGCCAGCGGCGTCTGGTGCTGGAGCATCGGCTACCTATCTCGTGGTGATAAAGCCGAAGGAGGCAGGGCTTGACACGAACCTCATGATCCCGACGAACCGCCGCGCCTACTACGTGCGCTTGGTCAGCCGCCAACAGGAGTACCTGCCACTGGTTGCCTTCTCATATCCCGAAGATGACGCCGCAAAGTGGAGGGCGGCGGCTAGCGCCCAGCAGCGCACGACCGAGGAGTTCGAAGCGGCTCGAATCACACCGGTGGAGTCGGTGGAGTCAATGAATTGGCTGTATTCGATTGAGGGCGGAACGGAGTTCCTGAGGCCTGTTCGGGTGATGGACGACGGAAAGAAGACGTACATCCAAATGCCTGAAGGCGCCGCTGTCCGCGAAGCCCCGATTTTGGTGGTCTCTGGGCTGGACTCGACCGCGGAGATGGTCAACTACCGAGTCAAGGGCAGCATGTATATCGTTGACCGATTGTTTGAGCACGGGGCTCTTTTGCTCGGGAGCGGCAAGAAGCAGCAACGGGTAGACATCATCCGTAATGGCAGTGCGGCGGCGAAGAAGGAGATGTCCAAGGGAATTTTCGGAAACAAGCCAGACGCAATCGAGCAAGCCTATTTGAAGCGCGTTCCGGGGACGGAAGCGGGTACGGAATCCGCCGCAGCGGGCTTAGTCAGTAAGGCGGGTCAAAAGGACAAAGGAACTGGGTCCGAGAAGTGAAGGGAGAGGCGCAGCCATGAACACGGCGAACGAGCAAAACGAATCGGGCACAGCGCCCGTCGATCCAACACCCATGGGGATAAACCTACGAGCAGAGCCGCCAAGAACTAGGCACATGTCGCGACGTTTGGGAGCCGTGATCTTTTGTGCGCTGTTCGTCCTGGTTGCGTTCATTATCTACGGAATCTTCGCGCGCCAGACGAGCGCCGCTGCTTTGGGTAAGCGAGCCGGGGCCATGGATGGACGCGTGACGGGCGCAAAGGAAGCCGGCAAGGCGTTCTCGAATCCGAGCGGCACGGTGGCGGACTTGACGGTACCAGACGCTCTTGAGCCACCGCCGCTGAGTTTCATTCCGAAAAGGGATGTGAAGGGTAAGGCTCAGGTCCCAGGAGAGCAAGGGAAAGGGCAGGGGCCAGTAACGATTGCTCGATCGGGAACGGCAGGGCCCCAAAATGGAGCAGGAAGCAATACGGTGCCAGCGGCATTGCGGACAGGTCAAGGACAAGCCGGGTATCAGAACTATCAGACGGTGGCTGGGGGTCCTGGCGCTGGGCAACCACCCGGTTGGGATTCGCCCGCGGCCTGGGGCGCGGGAGCCCTTGGCCAAACAGGAGGAACCGGAGGCGGGAGCGGAGCGAATGAGGCGGCGAGTCGGCGAGCTGACCGAGAGCGCGAGGCAATGGACGCACCGACCGGCATAAACGGGGCTGGGACAGGCAAGCTGCCGAGCGCTGAAGGCGACATTGCCGGTTTAGTAAGCGCCCTAGGCGGAGCGGCCAGTGGCGCGGGGCCTGGCGGTGGCGGTGCTGGACCGCGAGCTATGGCACCGACCACAAACACGATCAGCGGCGCGCCGCGCGATCCAGAGGATGACGGCGGCGGGCAAGCCGCTAAGAGCGCCTTTCTCGCAAAGGCACGGTCGGGCGGCGCCCAAAACTACGTTCAGAGCACTCGCATGAGAGCGCTGAGTCCGTTCGAAGTGAAAGCCGGTTGGGACATTCCGGCAGTTCTGGAGCAGGAAATCAACTCTGATCTGCCGGGTGAGATTCGGGCGTTGGTCCGCGAGAGCGTCTACGACACCGCTTCGGGCAACTACCTGTTGATCCCGCAAGGGTCACGGCTGGTAGGGCAGTACGATTCCAAAGTGGCCTACGCGCAGAGTGCATTGTTGGTGGTTTGGGATCGTGTCATCTTCCCTGACGGGTCCTCCATCGATTTGGAAGGGATGGGGAGTCAAGATGTGAAAGGCCAGAGCGGCCTTCGCGGCAAGGTGAACCATCACTATGGGAGATTGTTCGGCACTGCTGCGCTCTCGACGGCGTTTAGCGTGGCCGCGGTCGTTGCGCAGAATCGCCGGCAGAATGTATTTTCACTTCCGAGTTCACAGGATGTTGCCACGTCGGCTGCGGCATCGGAGATTTCGCGTCTAGGAGCAGCCATCACGAGGAAGAATCTGAACATCCAGCCGACGATAAGGATTCTCACTGGCACTCGATTCTCGGTGCGGGTTCACAAAGATCTGCTTTTCGAGGCACCATATAGGCCGTATCCCCAAGGTGGTGAAAGGGCGGTGGCGAAGCAATAGAAGTCGCGTTCTGGGCACAAACTTTGTGTCGTCACGACTGTACTATGATAGTCGTGAGGAAGCCATTTCGTACCCATGACAGAGCGATTGCAGCCATCGGATTCTAAAGGTGTGTCTACCGATGCCCAGGCCCAACAGGCTGGAACCGTGAAAATCGCTGTTCGGTTGTTGGAATCAGTGAACGGCCCTCTGCGCGATTTGGTTCGCTACCAAGGGGAACTGGCCGGGTTCGTGAACGACGCCATCAGAACGGTGGACCTGAAAAGTGAACCTTTGGTGGTCATTCGTGACCAAAAGGCCAAGGATACGACTGTCCGGGTAGATCGAGAGACTTTCGAGAATTTGGTTCGGATCGCGAAAGAGCGAGCTACTTCGTTGAACGTGCTCGTGAACACGGCGATTGCCCACTGGCTGAGGAAGCGTACGCCACGAAACGAGGTTCGGTTTCGGACCTAGCCTCTGACTTTGCGCTTGCGGTAAAGGTCAGCGATTAGGTCGCTGGGCGGTACATTGAAAGCGTCCGCGATTTTCAGTAGGGTCGTGACTGTAATCGATTTTCCGGCTTCGATTCGCTGCCAGTGTCGCAACGAAATGCCGTGGGTTAGCATGTCTTCCTGCCGCCATCCACGCTCTTCACGCAATTGTTTCAGTCGAGCGCCTAGGGAAACAAAAAAGGCTGCGTGGTGTTTGGTGTTCGGAAGCACGTCAACTGATTGAAGCGAAACACGACCGAAAACACCACGGCTAAATAGGTCGCGTTTGTGCTAGCGCTCGTGATCGTCGCGATACCTGTCTTCTAGTTTACGGAATTCAAACTGAGTGCCACGCACTGCCGAGTGGAACCAGTCGGGGGCATAGTTGGCGAGAACCACCGGGTTTCCCCGCACCATCTCGGCGACGCAAAGAGGTTCGGGCGGCTCAAGGTCAGTCGATCTGTCGGCGGGCAGGTTGTGAAAGACACCTAGCGTTTCAATGGTGCCGCGCTGATTCGCTTGAAAAGCGGTCACCAGGTGCCCCATCGCTCGGGCGTAAATCTCGCGCAAGGAAGCCTCCGAGGCGCTGTGTCCGCCGCCGTTCCCGCGGCTCTTGACGCGGTCGATGTGCAATTCAACGTCGCCTGCCGCGACAAAGAGCATTTCCACGCGAAAGCCGTTTTCCGTGGCGCGGCGTGCTTGGTCGAAAGTGACCGGCCGGAGCGTGGTTTCAAACGCGAACGATTTGCGCTGAGCTATGTGCTCCTCGATGAAGCTCTCCATGGCCGCGCCGGCCTGAAGCGTGATGTCCTTGGGAATGTTTGTATAGATCGGCTCAGGGCGGCCTAAGCGTTCACCGTTAAGGCGAGCGCGATAGTCGTCGTTGTTCCAGGGATCAACGTTCTTGAGGAGTTTAACGGGGAAGAGAGAACTTTTTCCGCCGCCTGAGGGACCGGCGACTATGACCATGCGGGGCACAGGCATTGCGGACGAATCCTCTACTGTTCAACACTCGAATCAGCGTCGAGCATGTCCGGGGGGACGTTTGAGGCGATGCGCTTTCCATCCGCGTCGACGATGCCCTGGTCACGGAGGCGGCGAAGACGTTCGCCGGTGGCTTGGCGTCCAGCCGTGCTCCATGCGCTGTAGAACGCCGTGCGCTCGGATGCGTCGTCGAGGTTGAGCGTATCGAGGTCCAGAGGATCTTTGGCAACAGGCATAGGCCTGATCCCAGTATGGGGCGAAAATGGCCCTTCTGCAAGGGTGTCGGAACGGCAGCTTGGAATGGTCATGCGGTTTCTCCGGGGGGAAGGGAAGCGGCCCCTAGGCCGCTCCCTTCTGGCGCTTAGTAGACGCTCGCTTCGTCGATATCGAAGCCTGAGCGCGGACTGTTTTGCCGATCGCGGCTGTGTCGATCCTGAATCGGCTGGCGACCTTTTTCAGGTTGCCGTCGGCGTTTGTGGACCACTGGCTACGGATGTCGGGCAGGAGTGCGATGTCGAACAGCAGGCGCATACACCCGGTCGAATCGAGCTTGGCAATGTGTTTCTCGATGGCTTCTAGAATCTCGGTGCTGCCGGGTTGTTTGGATTTCGGATAGCAACCGATTCGTTTGGCCAGGTCAATCCGGTATTCGTGCGGAATGTGGCGGGCTGAGCTGCTGGCGATGAGCTGCCAGTCGGCCGCCGTAGGCTGTTTGAATTTTGCGAGGATTGCATCGCCGATAGCGCGCCGCGTAGCCATCTTGAGGCGCTTCTCGCGCTCTTCGTCGCGCGTTTGTTGGCGTTGTTTTTCTGCAGGTCCACCGGTCCGTTCCTCGGGCTTGGCGTGATGGACCTTACAGGAAGGATCGGCGCATACAAGTCGTATGGCACCGCGGTCGTGGCCCTCGGTTACGATAGCTTCTCGGGCATAGTCGCACTTGATGCGGGCAGGATCGGTGCCGCTGCGGGGTTTCTTCTGTGGCTCAACGATGTTGATGTAGTCCTTGACTCCAACCGGACCATCTTTGCGCGTTGCGAAGGTGGTTGTTGAGACTTGGACCAGTTCGGGTCTGACGGTGACGGTGCGTTGAACGTGAGCCTCAATCTTGGCTTTGAGGCACGCTTCGTCAAGGCAGGAGTCACCATCGCTATCAGGGAAGAGCAGGGCATTCGCGCCAGTGCGCTTTTGGCACTCGTCGCAACTACCGGCGCTAGGTACCAGGTCATTGGCGCTCTTGTCGAAGGGAACGGCTGTCAATGCTCGGAGGACCATACGCTGAATCCAAGCGTCGAGCCGGGTGACAGGCAATAGGGCCTGAATCGGACCACGGTCCCAGTGCTCGCTGAAGCACGCCTCCAACGCACCGGCCTGAGCTGGCTTCGGCAGAGGCGCAATCTTGAGAGCGTGGGGAATGCCGATGCGTCCCTCGTCGAGCGCCTTGCGGGCGTCATCAATCAGATTCAAGAGGCTTAAACGTGCTGCAATGTGCTTCGCGGTCTTGCCCACTCTGGTCGCAATCGTGTTGATGGATTGGCCGGTTCGGGAGAGCATCGCCAGGTATGCTTGGGCTTCTTCAAGAGGTGTCAGATCCTCACGTTGTAGGTTCTCGATCTGCTGAATGTCGATGGCCTGGTCGTCGGTCAGTGTGCGGATGTCCACCGGAACATCAGTGATTCCGGCGAGCTGCGAGGCGCGGAAGCGCCGGGCGCCGGCAACGATCTCGTGAGTCACCTTCCTTTCCGGTTTGGCCAGCGGGCGCACGATGAGCGCCTGCACGACACCAGTCGTCCGGATGGTCGCAGCCATTTCGTCAAGGCCGGTGAAGGTGGTTCGGGGATTGGTTGGCGACTCGCGCAGGACGGATAGCGGTAGTCGCGGACTGGTTGTGAGGGGAGCTGTCTGTTGCATGATTAGCAGTTGCCTTTCTTGGTGAGAGTGGTGTGGTTTGCGCCAGCCTGCTGGCTCGCGCGGTTGAGGAAAGTGCGGACTCGGCGGAGGTCGCCCTTGACGGTGCGAACGTGCTGTCGCCATTCGTCTGGATTGCCGAAGTCGTGCGGCCCATGGCCGCTGTTGTAGTAGGTGTCCCAGTCTTCTTGGGCGCGCTTCAAAACGCTTTCAAGCGAATCGAGCAGAGCGGGTGTGATGTTCATGATGGGATCTCCCTGTTGTTCCGAAGGGAGAGGGCGGCTTACGCCGCCGCCTCCTCGGGAACCGGTTGCCGGTTCCGGTCCAGCTTGGCGAAGCCGGTAACGACGATCTCAGTCACGTTGCGCTTGCCCTGACCGTCTTTGCCGGGCAATTCGTAGTTGCGGATGGAGCCGCGGACTTGCACGAAGGCGCCCTTCGCGAGCTTCATCATGGACTCGCCGGTGGTGCCGTAGCCTACGAGTCGGTGCCAGGTGCTGCGTTTGGTCCATTCGCCCGTCTGCTTGTCCTTCCAGGACTCGTTGGTCGCCATGTTGACGACCGCGTAGCGGTTGTGGTTCTTGGTCTCCTTCTGCTTGGCGTCGCCGCCGACAAATCCGATGAGGGTTACTTCGTTCGTGCTGAGTTTCATGGTGTACATCTCCTGTTTGGTTTGCTATTCGCTCCCGTGTCTTGCGGGGCACAAAAAAGCAAGCGTGGGCGCTCCCAAGGGCAAGAGCTGTCTTTGTTGGGGGAACCAGAAAAGCGCAGCGGTTCGCGTCAGCGAATTTCTGGGGGAGCCGACACCCGAAGGGCCGCGTAGCGGAAGCAGAAGCTCGCAGTCCCGCCGTGGCGCGCCTAGGCCGAAGGCCGTTAAGCGCAGCTGTGCCCGCAAGACCGGAGGCGAAATAGCGCTCTACAGAGATGCCCTGGAAAGGAGGCCGAATTGAAGGGACTCTGGATTGCCTGGAGGCGATGCGCAATGGAGATCAAGTTGTAACGAATGCGGGATGGCGAACAAAACGCGAATACTGGTAAGGTGGTGGCGATGGCCTCTCAGAAATGCACCGTCACCATTGGAGGGCTGGGCGATCCGGCTGAGCATGTTGTAACCGTCGAGGGCGACACTCTCTATGAAGCGGCTGTACGCGGCTGGAAGGCCCTTCGGGAAGGGCGCTGGAGTGGCGATGATGCTTCGGGTACCGGCGTGCTCGTAGTGACCGTGCAGCCGCCTCCTGTGGTGCACCGGGTGAAGGTGACGGACCTTCGCGCCTGGCTGGATGGAGGCGGAAAAAGTCCCGCCGATCGAATGCACCGTCAGCGCTTGAAGGCGTTACTTGAAGATGGAAAATGATCCTGGCATGGCAGAACCGCATCGCCGCTAGGGGCGGGGAAATACAGTCACGACTGCTTACCAAGCGATACCGCCAAAACGGTCGTGTCCGCAGGAGCGCCGATGAAGAAGAATGCGGCCAGATGTTGAGGGGCGTAGGATGCCGGTGGCTGGAGATGTCAGCGTACGCGATGGTGGCAGAGGATCACAACGCTACGTGACGCGTTGCCGGAAGAAGTAGGGAGCTTGTTGGGAAGCGCTGGAGGTCGCCGCAACGTGCAGAGCGGGAGCTCGCCTAAATTACAGTCAAGATTGCATTATGATAACCTGCCCATATGAAGCAGGTGCCCAAGCGTGACCCGGAAACTGCTACGGAGGCTGTCCATCGGATTTGGGGCGATCCGTACGAAGCGCACAAGCCTCGGCACAACTGCCCGCATTGCAGGTGTGCGGGGGCCGATCCACAACGGCTTACAGTGAATCAGCTACAGACGAGAGACCTTTTAGTGGAGCTGTGGCCTTTGGGTGTGGATCGCGCCCTTGTGGAGGTCGAGCGCTATCTTGACGTGTTGAAGGCGTGTGCCTCTACCTTGGGCGACAACGCGGCCGAGCTGGGTGTTGAGCGCCCGCCAGATTGTCCAGAATGGTTGTGGCGAATGCCTGTGTGCGCCGCGATGTTCTGCGCGATGGACGTGCAGTTCAAGTTAAAGAACTACAAGGTTGAAGCTGGAAAGGGAGGCAAGCCGTGAAATCTATCGGTGGGTCCCTCGCACCGGAAAACTATCGTGAACTGCGGGCACGGTTCGCCGTCATCGTGGGCCGAGAACCTACGGAGGCGGAGATGAGCGAGCTGATGACTGACAAGGACGAGTTGGGCATCGGGTACGGCGATCCGTTGCTGCTTCAGATGATGATGTTCAAGCGTGAGCGGATTGCACTCGCGGAACTGTTCGAGCGCCAGCTTGCCCTGATAGGCAAGGAGTTGCGCGAAGCACAGGATTTCGTCCTGCGGGAGACGGACAAGGAGTTGACTGGGCGCCGGGAACAGATGCTGGCTCAAGGTGGCGGCGGGACAGTTGCGGGGTGACCCCGTTGTGTGGGATGAAGGGCTGCTGAAGCTGTCCGCATGTTGATGGACAACGTGGTGGGCCCGGCCCTGGTGGCCCGGCCCACATTGCAATTCAGATCATGCCGGCTGCGAGCAGAATGGAACGGCATCCGTGCGGGCAGCGGCCATCGGCCTCAACCTCGCATCCGTCCTCACACAACGCTGGGGTGTTTTCGTCACCAAATAGACTGGCGCGCATGATGTCCTCCAGACTGCGGCCGTCTTGCTGGAGGAAGTCTGGAATAGTCATTTCGTTGGCGACAACGGTTTCTCGGTTCATTGTTTCTGAAGCTCCTTTTCTTGCCCGAATCATCGGGGCACCTGAAGAGCGAAAGCCCCAGCTCCCAAGGGCGAGAGCTGCTTTGTTGGGGGGACCGAAAAGCGTAGCGATTCGCGTAGCGAATTTCGGGGGAACCGACACCCGTCAGGGCCGCGCGAGCGGAAGCAGAGGCTCGATGTCCGCAGGGCGCTGGAAGAGGCTGAGCGTGTGCCCGAGGATGAAGGGAGGAAAAGGAGCCAACAGGAAGGAACGAGAGCCGACTGGCACAGTACAACTACGGCACGATCCCCAGCTGATCCATGAGTTCCTTCCGACGCCACCAGAACCCATTGAGGAAACCAGACGGCTTGGGTTCGGTCCAGCGGGCCGTATCGAGGATCTTGGTCATGTCATGGTTGGTCATGATCCAAGTGCCGTCTGGATAGCTTAGGAGTTGGTCGCGAGTTATCGTCTGTTTCGGCTCTACAATCGAAGCCGTGCGTCCGGTGTCAGTGCCGGGATAAAACACCCGCAATTTTGCCGGTTTTGCCGACTCGCGCCGCCGTCAGCCTGGGCGGGGACGCGGTAGGTACTCTACAGTAGTTTCTACATCTTTCCTTTTCACACTCCGTAGTCTGCTGTGCTCAGAAGTTGGAATCCCTTTCGATTTCTGAGGAGACGCATTGACCGAGACCCGCTGCTGTCCGTACTGCCAGCGAAGCTTTCATCCATCCCCCTACCGACTCCAGCAGCGGGTTTGCAGCCAGCCAGAATGCCAGCGACATCGGCGGGCTGATTATCACCGGCGCAAAATTCAAGACGACCCGGTGTATGCCCAGGTGGTATTGGACAGCCGGAAGCAGTGGCGCGCCGAGCACGCCGACTATCAGAAGACCTACTGGCGCACCCATCCCGAAGCTGCTGAGCGCAACCGTCAGCGCCAACGGCAACTTGACCGGCAGCGCCGCGTCACCTCGCTTGTAAAGAACAACGTAGCTCTGGACCTAAAGCATTCCGCGGCAGAGGTTTGGCTGGTTGGGCCGGATGCGGCCGATCTTGTAAAGAACAACGTAGCTTTCTCCGAAGTCATGGTCTTTCAACGGGTTACCCCCCTCCCGCCGGAATCTTGTAAAGAACATCGCTCTGGTTCCAGCGACGTCCTGCGCGTATAAATGAGGATCGAACCCATGCTGACGACCGAACAGATTAACGACCTGCATCGCCTGTACTGGTCCGACCACTGGCCGATCCGCAAGATCGAACGCCATCTGCACATGGGCTGGGACACGATCAAGAAGTATTTGGACATGCCGGCCCAGACTCCCGCGGGACGGCCCCGGTCCAGTAAACTCGATGCGTATAAAGCCACCATCGCCGAGTTGCTCGAAAAGGATCCTTCCGCCAGCGCCGCCGTGATCGGGCAGCGACTCCGCCCGCTGGGCTACACCGGTGGCGGCAGCATTCTGCGCGAGTACGTGCATGAAGTGCGCCCGCAGTTGAAGCCGCAACGAGCCTTCGTTCGCATGGAGCCAAGACCGGGCGAACGCTTCGAGGCCGACTGGGGTCACTTCGACTCGCTCGACTACCAAGGTGATCAGCGGAAGCTCTACGCTTTCGCCCTGGTTGACGGGCACAGCCGGATGCAGTATCTGGAGTTCACCCACAGCCAAAGTTTCAAGACCTTTGTTCGTTGTCACGTTCACGCTTTTCAGATGCTGAACGGCATTGCCCGCGAGATCTGGTATGACAATCTCGCCACCGCCGTCGCCGAACACGATGGACGATTAGTTCGCTTCAATCCGCGCTTCCTGGCCTTTGCCCGTGAGTTCAACTTTTACCCGCGCGCTTGCAATCAGGCGAGTGGCTGGGAGAAGGGGAAAGTGGAACGCGGTGGCGTCGGTTACGTCCGTCAGAACTTCTGGCCGCTGCGCGATTTCCTCGACCTCCACGATGTGAACCGCCAGGCACGTGAATGGCTCGATCAGATCGCCAATCGACGAATGCACAGCGAAACGCGAGAGCGCCCAATCGATCGTTTTCAACCCGATGCCCTCCGCTGTTTGCCGGTCATCACACCGGATTATCGCGACAATGTTGAGGCGCTGGTTCACAAAGACATGCGCTTGCAGTTCGACGGCAATCGCTACTGCGTGCCGCATCGCTTCGCCGGCCGCCGTCTCACGCTAAAGGCTGACTCCGGTTCGGTCACCATCTACGACCGGGTGCACGAGATCGTCAGCTATGCGCGTTCGTGGCGCCGGGGCCAGACTTTTGGAGCCGAACGATACGAAGCCGAACTGGCCGAGTTCCGGCCCGCCGCCAGGCGGTCGCGCGCCCAAGACCGGCTGTTCGCTTTTCTCGATGGACTCTGTTCGAAAGCGGCGCTGGAAGCCTATCTCCGCGACATTGCCGATAGCGATCGCTCTCTGTCGCGCCAGATCACGGAACTGCTTGAACTCATTCGCCAGTACGGCCCCGATGCTGTGGCCGGCGCCATCGAGAAGGCCGCCACCGCTCGCGCTTTCGGCGCCGATTACGTCGCCAACATTCTGCGGCAGCAGCAGTGCCCACGCCGTGAACAGCCCCCGCTTCGCCTCCGCGATCCGCGGTTGAACGAACTCGCCACCGACCCGCTATCGCTGCTGGCTTACGACGCCTTCATTCTGCAATCCGAAAAGGAATCCGATGATAACCCTGGAACAGAAGCTCCTCGATCTGAATCTGACGGTGATGAGCCACCGTCTGGAGACGACCCTCTCTGAAGCAGCCGGCAAGAATCTCAGTGCGGCCGCGACTCTGGAATGGCTCGCCGACATGGAACTGGAAGCGCGCCACGGCCGTGCCATCGAGCGCCGCTTCAAATGCTCGAAATTACAGGCGCAGCCCAGCATCGACGCGTTTCACTTCTCTCATCACAAGAGCCGCTCGCAGAACAAGAATCGCGTATTGCGTCTGCTCGACTTGACCTTTATCGCCAACGGCACCAACCTGGTCCTCATCGGAAATCCTGGTGTCGGGAAAACCTTCTTGTCCAAGATCGTGGGCTGGCGCGCCTGCCAGGCCAATCAGCGCGTCCTGTTTACCACCGCCATGGACATGCTCAATCACTTACTCGCCTCGCAGGTCGATCACTCGCTCGTCCGCAAACTCAAGGCCTATACCGAGCCGGCACTGCTCATCTGTGACGAGCTTGGATATCTGGCCCTCGACCAACAATCGTCGAACCTTTTCTATCAAGTTATCTCCACCCGTCACAGCCAGAAGCGTTCTACAGTCATAACCACCAACACAGCGTTCTCCGACTGGGGCAACATTCTCTTCAATACGACCATCGCCACGGCCATCGCCGACCGCCTCGTCGAAAACTCCGAGATCTTCATGTTCGGTGGCGATAGCCTTCGTAAGCCCAAGAATCCGACTCCGCCAGCCGAGTAGTTTGCGCTGGCTCCGATCAAGCGCCGCGCTGTGGCGATATCCCGGGCCGGAGGAGTCCGCCGGGTAACCCCTCAACGGCGCTGCCCAGGCGGGCGGGGGCTTCGGTTCCCGCCCGTTCGCACCATCCCCTCAAATGTTCAACTTCAGCGCCAATCATCTGTTCCTGCTCTCACGGACGGAATACCAGAAGTGTGCGGTGTTCTTGTTGCGGGACCTCGACACACAGCGCGTTTACCGGCTCTATGACTTCACCAAAGCCTTGCTCCTCCGGCCCGGAGTGGCCTACTCGGTAGCAGGCAAGGTCAACAGCGCCGACAAACTCTACCTCGTGATCGAATCGGTCCGGCTCGACACCAAGCACTCAGGGCATTCCAATGCTCATGCTCCTGTTGATGGCGCGGGAGGGTCGCCTATCGGCTAACCTTCTCCGCTGTCCGTCATCGCGCAATCCCAGACGCGCCAATGTTCGCCAATGTTCCGCGCCGCCGCATTAGTGTGCCTCGCCAACTCGTCCAGCGGCGATCTCAACGACAAGATCGGCAATTCTGCGGGCGTTTTATATCGGCACTAACAGTCCGGCGTTCGCGAGGACCCGGAGGGCTGTTTCGGCCGCTTCGCGAGTGCTAAAACCCACGGAATAGTGTTTTCCTAAAATGCTGTACTGAACAAGCCAGACCGGGCCGGGTGCAACCGGCAGAAGGTTCGTTGGCTGGCCGCACGAAGCGCTGACCGCATCCGCGAGAGCAGTTTCGCTAACGATGGGAAACGTGTGCATGGTCGTTCCGATCCACCATTGATAGCGGGCTGGTTCCTCGCCGGTGCCTTGGCTGTAAAAGACCTGGCAGACGTGTAAACCAGACCGGGCGTTGGTGCAATTGAAAGCGTGAATCATTTGTGCGTCTCCTCAGGTTGGGATGCCGCGGCGAGATAGCCTCCGAGGTAGCGGAGCGTGCCGCCTGTGATGAAGCGATAGCCCATAAGGCGATGGCCTTTTGTGCGCCACTGCTGTTTGGCCTTCAGGCCGATCCAATGGACCATGCCGGCGCGGTTGTTGGCTGAGCCTTGCATGTGGCCGTTCTCGCCCCAGAATTCATAGCCGGCCTCGCGCGTGACGCAATTTGGGCAACGATCTGAATTGTGAAAGCCGAACGATCCTCGGTCTTCTTCGGCCTTGCGCTCGGCGCAACTGTAGATGTAGACAATGGGGTTAACGGTGATGGTGAAAGTGATGTCCGGGCGGTTCATATCGGCTTGCGTCTCCTTTCGCTACCGGCCTCTTGACCGGGGCACAAAGAGCAAGCGTGGCCGCTCCCAAGGGCGAGAGCTGCTTTGTTGG
>WBZP01004910.1_pt1 | contig 13763 bp, 15 predicted proteins | sample 5204301 | NCBI WGS metagenome assembly WBZP01 (sample SAMN12412401, study PRJNA552823) | activated sludge metagenome | isolation source: activated sludge from nitrification reactor of wastewater treatment plant... | place: USA: Pennsylvania | collected 2017 | reverse complement strand
GGATTGGGTCGAACAGCGACAGCCGGTTTGATTCAATAAGAGCACCTCGTCGATTGATATCACTTCTTTGCAGCGCTCAATTCGAACGCAAGTTCCAGAATAGTGATCGTCAAGAAATATGGTGTGTAAGTAAGACATGAGGATCGAAATGCCATCCTGGCCACGGCTGGGTTGTTACAGCGCCCAAGGATTCAAGATTTGCGGGTAGCGCTCGAAATCCTGCACGTTGCGGGTGACCACGGTGAGGCCGTGGCACTGGGCAGTCGCCATGATCAGGCCGTCCATGACCGGCAGCGCCTGCCTCGCCAGTTCGGCGCTTGCGGCCAACTGCGCCCACACATGCAGGGCGGCGGTATCGAGCGGCAGGATGCGCCCGGCAAATCGTTGCTCGACCTTGCCCAGCCAGGCGGTGAGTTTCTGGCTGCGGCGTGGTTCGCTGGCGCTCAGTTTGAGGATGCCTTTCTCGATTTCACCCAGCGTGATGACGCTGATGAACAAACTGGCTTCATCCTGCTCATCAAGCCAGGCGATCACGTTTGGCGCAGGAGTTTTTTTGGCGTATTCGGAAAGGGCGCAGGTGTCAAGCAGCCAGCTCATAGCTCGATGCCACGTCCGCTATCGCGGTTGCGGGAAATATCCAGGTCTTCCGCGGCAAGGTCGGGGCGCAGCAGCGCACTGGAGAGCTTGCCGCGGCGGCGCGTGAGTCGAGCATACTCTTCCGCCGAGACAACCACTGCTGTCGGCTTGCCATGGACGGTGACCGTTTGCGCGTCGCCATTTGCGGCCCGTTTTATGAGGGCGCTGAAATTACCCTTCGCTTGTTGCAGTTGCCATTCGCTAGGCATGATTTGCTCCGACGATTCTGGTCAGAATGGTCAGAATCTAGCATGGCGATCTCCGATTAGCCAAGTTCGATTCAACTGCAACCATCATTTCGCGCTAGAGGGGAAATCCCGTGAGGGTTTGGAGCGATGACCGCTGAAGTTTTTGGCCGCTATTGACCGATGCGTCGCCGAGATTTTCTCGCCTCGCTGGCCGCCGCTGGTCTGGCCTCCGGGATGGCCAATGTCATGCCTGCTTCGATCGGCGTCGGCGGTTCGATGAACGAACCGGGCATCAAACGGTGACGATGCGGCGGTTTTGCGGTACCGAACAGGGGCAGACGGCATAGGGGCAAATGATGGGCGCCGCCAGCAGGCGCAGGCTGCCGTCGAAGATATTGCCGAGGCGCCCATTTCCGAACCGCTTGCCGGGATAGCAGGTGTGGGCATCGCCTTTCGGCGTGATGATGAAATAACGGCTACCGGCATGACAGGGGCGCCCGGTCAGCGAAATGCCGCGGTTCATTTCACCGGGTCGGGCCAGGTCGCCGAAATGCCGGGCCAGGCGCCAGCGATCGACCCATCCGTAGCGGGCGGGTTGGCCATCGATGCGCATCAGTTGCGGATAGAACTTGAGCCCGGCCGCTTCGAATCGCCGGCGGGATGCGGCCGCTTCGCCAACCCGCCCGGGCCGCACGACCGAGTTGACGACGAAGCTGGTGCGCGGCAGATCGCGCAAGCGATCGTGCACCGCGCGGGCCCTTTCGAGAAAGACCGGCTCGGCGATTTCCTCCAGATGCAGCGAACACGAAAACGTGCGCAGCGCATCGCCGGCAGCCAGGATGAACCGCTCGATGACGGCCAGCGGCGTCGACAGGTTGGTCAGCACCGAAACGGTATGGCCCGCCGCGGTCAGGCGTGCCGCTACGTCCGGCAGGCGCTTGAGCAGGAAAGGCTCGCCACCGGACAGCTTGACCTCCCATGTCCCCGGCAAGGCAGCGAGGCAGGCGAGCCCGGCATCCAGTTGTTTGTCGGAGGGACCGCCCACGCCATCGGCATGTTTCTGCACGCAATACGAACAGCGGTAGTTGCAGCCGCCGACGATGTTCCAGTTGATGACCTGACGTTCGGTGGCCATGTCAGCAATCCGCCGCCCGGGATTGCGCGTCGAGCGCCGTCAGCGCTTGCGCCGCCGCAAAATTCATGTCGTGCTTGCCGCATCGGGCGCAGCCGGGAAAGCTCCGTCCGGCGCGCAGGCGCTCGCGCAGGGCGCGGTACGGCGGCGATTGCCAGATCGTGGCGAAATCGCTCTCGTCGATATGGCCGGCCTCGATATGTTCGCAACAAAAGAACACACGGCCGTCGACGAAGACGCGGCTGTAGAGGTAGCCGGCAAAGCACGGAATGGCCTCGCCCGGCCCGGCCCCCGCAAGCTGGCTGGCAAAGGCATCGAGGTTATGGCGCACCGCGAGTTCGCCGGCGCGCTTCATTGCCTCGGGAATGCCCTCGGTGAGCAGGGCAGCGCGGCTTGCGGCATCGAGCGCATAGCTTTCGGTTCCTGGCGGCTGATCGCCCAGCTTGAAAGAGCAGCGAGCTCCGTGGGCGGCAGCCAACTCGACCATGGCGACGAGTTCGCCGGCATTGACGGCATTGATCACCAGCACGAAATTGACCGCCGTGATGCCGCGCAGGCGGTTGACTCCGGCGAGCAGGCGGGCAAAGCTCGCCGGCGGCTGATTGGGATGGTAGGCCACGTAGGTGTCGGCACTGGCGGCAGCGAGATTCAGCAGAATCTGGTCCGGCGCGAGCACGGCAAGGCGGTCGAAATCGATCAGTGTGCCGTTACTGATCAGCGTCAGGTGCAGACCGCGCGCCTTGACGTGGCCGATGAAATCCCAAATCGCCGGATGCGTGAAAGGCTCGCCGCCACCACTGAGGATGATGCGCTCGGTGCCCGTCGCTGCAACCTCGTCGACGATGCGGACAAAACGCAGCGGGTCGAGGCGCTGGCGTTTCCATTCGGCGGATTTGGGCGTCGCAAGCGTCGGCGCGTAATTCCAGCACGTAATGCAATCCAGGTTGCAGACGTTGGTGATGTCGATATGCACCGCTTCCGGCCCGAGCCGCGGATTGCCTTCTCGCCAGCCCTGCAAACGCTCGCGCAGGGATGCACTCGCCGGTGCCCGAGCCATTACGCCAGCATGTCGACGATGGCGCGCGCGGCGGCACCGGCACCATTGCGGCTGACGCATCGCGCCGCGTTGGCCGCCAGCATGCGTCGGGTATCGGTATCGGCGAGGCGGTCGAGCGCCTTGCCCAGACTCGCTTCGGTCAGTGGCGTGCAACACAGGCAGGCCCCCGCGTCGGCGAGTTCGCGTGCCCGCCGCTCCTGGTCGTCGAGAACGCGTCCAAACGGTACGAGGACAGTGGGAATTCCGGCAAACATCAGCTCATGGACGCTGTTGTAGCCGGCCGCACTGACCGCACCATCGAAAGCAGGCATGACATCGAGCATCGGATAACGGCCGTCGATGACGTGGGTGCCGGCAATGGCGTCAAGGCTCCGGGTCAGCGGGCCGGCGCCGATGGCCAACTCAAATTCCGGACGCTTGCGTACGGCACGTACGGTCAGGTCGAGCGCGCGCTGGGCGTCGGGATCGCCGCCGCCACCGAAGCTGGCGTAAAGCAGCCGGGCGTCCGCAGGCAGGCCCAAGACGCGGCGTGCCGCGTCGCGGGCGAGCAACTCCTCGCGTTCGCGGATCAGGATTGGTCCGACCGCACGGGCCTTTTCCGGCTCGGGCAAACTGCCGACCCGGGCGACGTCGTCGTGCGGAATCAGCAGCAGGTCGTACAGCGGCAATGCCGCCTGCATCAGATCGCCAAGAAAGCTGTCCAGACGCTGCTCGCGGAAGACGAACACATTCTTCTGCCGCCAGCGCAACACCGGCAGCAGTTCGTCGACCGTGCCGGCGGGATAGGTATCGGCTACCAGCACATCCGGGTCAAAAGCGCCGATCGCGTTCCACGTGACCGTCTGCACCAGCTTGAGCCAGGCGCGCTTGCCGAGGCCGGTCGACTCGCGGACCGTCTTGGACGGCAATTTGATCGCGGCAAAGCCTTCACGGTAAATGACGTTGTCGGCTTCTGATGATGTCAGAAAGAGCACTTCGGCGGTCGGCTCGAGCCGACGCACCTGGCGCGCAATGGCGATAAGGCGCGTGACGTGGCCCAGCCCGAGCCCGTTGACGGCGTAGAAGAGGAGGCGCGGCCCGGCCACTACGAATGATCCCGGAAAATCGAATCAGAACGTTCGTTACGGGCGTGGCGGGCGGCGGCACTGGCAGCCTGCTGTGCCAACCCGGTTTCGCGCGCCGCATCGAGATCGAGCAGGCTGACGACCGCCGCCGTGCCTGCCGCCGCCAGCGCACCGCCCGCGGCGAGACGGGCAATCGGCGCAATGCCCTGGGCCGGACGGAAGTCCCAGGATGGCACTTGTCGCGTGCTCGGGCGATGCCGCTCGGCATAAGGATCGAAATTGCCGTCCTCGCTCCAGTGCTGGAACCCCGCGCCCTCGCCACGGCCACGCAGCTCGGGCGCGATGCCGCGCGCAGCCTGCTCGGCACAGGGCGGGCAGGCAAGCACCTCGCTGGTACGGCCGCCGACGGTCAGCGGCAGACGCCGTCGAAACTCGGCATTTGCCAGCGGCCGGGCGCAGAACCAGCAACCGACGCGCTCGCCCTGCCCTTCGAGGGCGTGCGGACCAAACCCCGCGAGCGCACGCTGGCGGGCGCCCGCAGCCAGTGCTTCGGCCTCGTCGAGGCGTGCCGCCAGGCGGCTTGCCGACATGCCGTCAGCGCCGGGCACAGCGAGCGAACGCGCAACGGCGAGTTCCAGGTCGGTGGCACATTCGAGTTCGCGCCGCAAGTCGGCATCTTCGCCAAAACGCATCGCATGCTCGATCGGCACCAGACGCTCGCGCAAGGCGTCGAGCCGCGCGGAAAAGGCGCGCAGCAGTTGCGGGTCGATCTTCAGAGCCGCCTTGGACGCGTGCGCCGCGACCCGCTGCCGCCTGCGCCGCCGAACGATCAGCACGCCCGCAATGATCGCCAATACGATGCCGCCAAAAGCATAGAAGAACACGCGGGCATCGTCGTGCCCGGAACGCCCGCGCTCGCTGCCGACGTCATCTTCCATGTGCGCGAGCTTCTGAGCGATTTCAGCCTTCTTGTATTCCGGATCGAGTGCGGCAACCCGCCGGAACGCCGCCTCGGCCCCGGCGTAATGGCCCAGTTGCCGTCGCGCCAGCCCCAAGTTGTAATGCCAGCGCGGATTCTCGGGTTCAAGCCGCGAGACTTCACTGAACCGTCGCAAGGCCGTCGTGTAATCGCCGGCGTCGTAGGCGCGCTTGCCGTCTTCATAGATGGAAAGTGCTTGCGGCGAGGGCTCGGCTGCACCCACCGGCGCAACGGCCCAGATCAACAGGCAGGCACAGGCAAGCAGGACTCGTCTAATCATGATGATGAAAGGATAGGAATTTCAATGGTGTTTTCCGAGAGTATCCGGGGGTATTGAATCTCGGTCAATCACTGCGGTCGGCTCGCCTCGGACGGTGACCGATTGCGCGTCGCCGCTCGCACCCCGTTATACGAGGGTGCTGAAACTACCGTTCGCTTGTTGCACTTGCCGTTCACCATGCATGATATGGTCCGAAAGTTCCGGCCGGAATCGTCATGATCCTGAATGGCGATTTCCGAGTCGCCAAGTTCGCTCGAACTGCATCTATCATGTCGGGCAAGAGAGGGAATCCGGAAGGGATTTGAAGCGATGACGGCTGAAGTTTTTGACCCATGTTGACCGATGCGTCGCCGTGACTTTCTCGCCTCGCTGGCGGCCGCGGGTCTGGCCTCCGGGGTGGCCAATCTGGGCGGCTGCAGCGGATCGGCGAAACCGCCCAGGCCACCGCTACCGCCGGGGGAACTGCTCGGCGCGTCGCTGGAACTCGGGCATCGGCTGCGCGAGCCGAAGCTTCCGCCGCCGGCCGAGACAAGGCGCGTTCAGGTCGCCATTGTCGGCGCCGGGATCGGCGGTTTGTCGGCCGGCTGGAAGCTGGCCAAAGCGGGTTTCAAGGATTTTCTCTTGGTCGAGCTGGAGGGCGAAGCCGGAGGAAATTCGCGCGCCGGTCACAACGCAGTTAGCGCCTACCCACTCGCTGCGCATTACCTGCCGTTACCGACGCGGGAAGCGACCGCCGTGCGGGAACTTCTTGCTGAACTCGGCGTTCTGTACGGCGACCCACGCGCCGCCCGGCCGCGTTATGACGAACGCTATCTTTGCGCGACACCGCAGGAACGGCTGTATCGCAACGGCTGGTGGCAGGATGGCGTCCTGCCGCAGCTCGGCGTCAGCGCTGCGGAGCAGGATCAGTACCGGCGCTTTTTCGCCCTGATGGACGGCTTCAAGCAACGGCACGATGGTGGCGCTACGCCGCGCCGCGCTTTTGCCCTGCCCATGGCGCTCTCCAGCCCGGCGCCCGACCTGTTGGCGCTCGACAGGATCAGCATGCGCGACTGGCTACTGGAGCAGGGGCTCGATTCGCCGCAACTGCACTGGTACGTCGACTACGCCTGTCGTGACGATTACGGCACGAGCCTGGACGAGGTCTCGGCCTGGGCCGGCATCCACTACTTTGCCTGCCGCAACGGCGAAGCGCAGGACGCCGCGAGCGATACCGTGCTCACCACGCCGGGCGGCAACAATTGGCTGGCGGGAGGACTGGCGCAGAGCATCCGCGACCATGCCGGCGATCGGCTGCTGACCGGCGCGCTGGCTTTTCGCGTCGCCGACGAGTCTGGGAAAAAGCGCGGGCGAATGCAGGTCGATTTGTGGCTACCGGCGGAACAACGCACGCTGCGGCTGGAAGCCGAGCAATTGATTTGGGCGGCGCCGCTGTTTCTCGTTTCCCATGTCTTTGTCGGAAACGACGCGTTGAAGGCGGCCGCCCGGCGCTTTACCCACGCACCCTGGCTGGTTGCCAACCTGACACTTTCGCGTTTCCCCGAGCAACGCGCCGGGGTGCCGATAGCTTGGGACAATGTGCTCCACGATAGCCCCGGCCTGGGCTACGTGGTGGCCACACACCAGCAGATGCGCATGCGGCCGGGCGCCACCGTATTCACCTATTACCGGGCATTGAACCGCATGACGCCGCAGGAAGGCCGCACGGCTCTGCTGGAGACTTCGCGCGAAGCCTGGGCCGAGCAGATTCTGGACGAACTGGAGCGGCCGCACCCCGAGATCCGGCAGCTGACGACGCGTCTCGATGTGTTCCGCAACGGTCACGCCATGGTGCGGCCGCTACCGGGGCTGATCTGGGGAAAGGAACGCCAGCTTTTTGCCGCCGACGGTGCGCGCCTGCGCTTTGCCCATGCCGACGTGAGCGGATTCTCGCTGTTCGAGGAAGCGCAGTATCGTGGCGTACTGGCCGCAGAGCGCACGCTGCACCGCCTGGGCAAGAATTTCCAGACTTCGTTAAGCTGAGCACACCTGATATGAACGGACTGCACCTCATCGCCGAACTCCACGACTGCAAATGCGCGCCGCACCTGTTGCGCAGCGTCGACGCCCTGCGCGAACTTTGCCTAGCGATCTGTTCGGCGCCGGGCCTGACGCCCGTCGGGCAGGTCTTTCATCAGTTCGGCAGCAACACGGAACCGGCCGGCGCGACTGGCGCTGTAATTCTTGCCGAGTCCCATCTCGCCGTGCATACCTGGCCCGAAATGAACGCCGTTACGCTCGATCTCTATGTCTGCAATTTCAGTCAGGACAACAGCATTGCCGCGCGTTCGGCCTGTGCGCGGCTGGTCGCCGCTTTCGTTCCGGGCCGTGTTGAGCAGCGGGAGATCGTGCGTGGGTCCTGCTCGAATTAGCGCCTATTTAGCGCCTATTCGGCTTCCGATTATTCCGTGGCGAACCGATGGAGACGCTTGATTTCACTGCTATAGTTCGTGCTGACGCCCGTTGCAAATTGCTTCACCAATCGCGTAACCCTGGATGCCTAATCTACTGGAGCCGCCGTCATGATCGACCATACTGGAGTCACCGTCAGCAATTTCCAGAAGAGCAAACTGTTCTATACGAAAGCGCTGGCACCGCTGGGGTACGCGTTGCTGATGGAGGTATCCGCTGCACAGACAGGGCGTGGTGATGCGGCGGGCTTCGGCGTGCCTCCCAAGCCGGATTTCTGGATTGGAAGTGGTACGCCCAACGTTCCGCCGATCCATGTGGCGTTTCGCGTTTCAAGCTGCGAACTGGTCGATGCGTTCCATGCGGCTGCGCTTGCCGCCGGGGGTCGCGATAATGGCCCTCCGGGCTTGCGCCCTCACTATCATCCAAACTACTACGGCGCCTTCGTGCTTGATCCGGATGGCCACAATATCGAAGCCGTCTGCCATGTCCCCGAGTAGATCTGCGGGCCCCGCGAGCCCGATCACACCGCAGACGGCCGGCTTCCGGCCTGGGCTTTGAGTCAACACGCGAGAAAGCACGGGCATGTTTACCATCTACGGGCTAAGTGGTCCCATCTTTCAAGGCACGCTTGAAGAACTCGGCCGGATGCCGCCGGTTGTGGCGCGCGGGCCGGTCACGCCGGCGCGGCGCATCGGCGATCAGGTGGAAACCGGTCTTGCTCCGGAAGCTGGAATGCGGGTGGCAGGTGGCGTCGGCGAGTCGGCCGTCGATGCCTATCGGGCGATGATGCCGCAGGAGCTTGAGCGTGGCCCGATTTACCACGCCCAGCAAATCATGCAGCGAAAGCTGATTATCGTGAATTCCAGAGACGACGTGACGCACGCCTGGCGCACCCTGGTCGACCACAAGATCCATCAGGCGCCGGTTCTCGACGACGGCTATCATCTGGTCGGCATCGTCAGCGAGCGGAATTTGCTGACTGCGCTCAATGTTGCCGATGGGCGGGTACGCGACGTGCTGGCCAGGCGTGTCAGCGACGTGATGACGACGCCGGTAGTGGCCGCCACGGTATTGACCGATGTCCGGCGCATTGCACGGGTGATGCTTGAGCGCGACGTTGATGGCGTACCTATTGTCAATGACAGCGGCGAGCTGATCGGTTTCGTCTCGCGCGGCGACGTTCTGCGTGCGGTGGTAACCGACCCGCCACTCAGTGTCTGGCGCTAACACTTAAGGAATACCGATGACCGCAATGACCGAAAACACCCTCGTGATCTACCACAACGCCCGCTGCTCAAAAAGCCGCTCGGCCTGCGAGCTGATTGCTGCACGCGGCCTGAATGCCAAAATCATCGATTACCTCGCACACCCGCCCGGCAAGGCGGAACTGCGTAGCCTGCTGAACAAGCTCGGCATGCGTCCCGCGGAACTTGTTCGCCGCGGTGAGGAGGTGTTCAAGACGCACTTCGCCGGAAAAACCCTGAGCGACGATGAGTGGCTCGATGCGCTCGTCGCCCATCCGATTCTCATCGAGCGACCGATCGTCGTGCGCGGCGACAAGGCAGTGATCGGACGCCCGACTGAGAAGGTGCAGGAGCTTCTGGACGCCGACGACTGAGACGAAGCGATGTCCGCAATACGACAACTATCGAGATTGCTGTGTGCAGTCGTGCTTTTGGCACTGATGCTCGCCGGCAATTCCTTGCACGCGCAGGAAGACCGCGTTGGCGAGGTGCGGCGTGTCGCCACGCGCGACGGCGTGACGGTGCCGGTCTACGCCATCTGGCGCAGCGACGCCGTGGCCACGGTGGTTCTTTTCTCGGGTGGCGCAGGCGGGTACGGAAAAATCGGCGACGATGGCTGGCCGGCTGGAGGCAACTTCCTGATCCGTACGGGCAAGCGCTGGGCCAGTCACCCCTTCAATGTCGTCATGGTCGGCCGCGCGACGGACGGGATTGATCTCGCCAACGGTGCCGTGCGGATCGGCGAGAAGCACGCCGCCGACAACGTGGCGATTTTCAGCGCCATCAAGCAACAAAGTCCGTTGCCGATCTGGGTTGTCGGCACCAGCATGGGAACAATTTCCGCGGCGGCAGCGGCGATTCAGGACAACGAGAAGCTCATCGCCGGCGTGGTGCTGACATCCTCAATCGTCGCTTACAAGATCGCCGGGGCAGTTCCCCGGCAGGACCTGGAAAAAATCCGCGTTCCGACGCTGGTGTTTCACCACGAAGACGATGCCTGCTGGGCTTGCCGGCCGTACGAAGTGAAGAATGTCATTAGCCAACTTAAGAACGCGCCGATCAAGAAGCTGCTCCTGGTCAGCGGTGGATCGGGGGCGACCGGCGATCCGTGCGAGCCCCTGCACTACCATGGCTATGCGGGCATGCAGAATGAGGCGGTAGATTTGATCGCGGCGTGGATCGTCAATCCGGTTGACTGATCGGCGGTATTCAGGCGGCATCCCCCGTCGAGCGTGCGCGCCAAAGCCTGGCCACCTTCAATCGACGATAAACAGCTTGGCGCCGAGTACGGTACTTGAACGGTGGGGTTCCGCATTGTCGGCGACCTGATAGCTCATGCCGGGCCTGAGGGTAAACACGCGTCCGTCTTCGAGTTCGGTGTGCAGCTCGCCTTCGATGCAGAAGAGGATATGGCCTTTCACGCACCAGTGGTCGGCTAGATAGCCGGGCGTGTAGTCCACCAGACGAACCCGGATGTCGCTAAAATGCTGGGTGCGCCAGTAAGCCACACCGGTTTCTCCTTTGTGCTCGGTCGGAGGAATCGTCGACCAGTCGGTGGTGCCGAAAGCAATGTTTGAAATAAGCATGAATTTCCCCTTACGTGAGTACAATGTGAGTCCGTCAAAATTGCGCGCCTTCCATTTGTAACAGACGCAATCAGAATATGAAAACAAGAAGTTGAAAGGTGGCGCCAATGAATCATCCTACATATCAGGTGCTCGTCACCGGAGCCAATCGCGGGATTGGTCTGGAGTTTGCGCGGCAGTATGCAGAAGATGGTTATCGCGTGATCGCCTGTTGCCGCGATCCGCTCAAAGCCACGTTGCTCAATGCCGTGGCGGCCGCGTACGACGGAAGGGTTTCGATGCATGCCCTCGATGTCGCTGAGTTCAACCAGATCAAGCGCTTGGCTTCGGCACTGAAAGGGCAGGCTATCGATGTGCTCATCAACAACGCGGGAATCTATCCACGGAGTACTTTTGGCTCGATCGACTATGCCGAATGGCACAAGGCATTCTTGATCAACACCATGGCTCCGATGAAAATGGTCGAGTGTTTTGTCGATCATGTCGCCGCGAGTCGACTGCGCAAGATTGTGACGCTGTCTAGCAAGATGGGCAGCATCGCCGACAACGACAGTGGCGGCAGCGCCCTCTACCGAACCAGCAAATCCGCCGTAAATATGGTGATGAAGAATCTTGCCATTGAGCTGAAGTCTCGTGGTTTTGCGGTCGCTACGCTTCATCCGGGTTGGGTCAAAACCGATATGGGCGGTGCCAATGCGCTGATCTCCGTGCAGCAAAGCGTCGCTGGCATGCGAACCGTGATTGAGCGATTGTCCACCGACAACGCCGGTCGCTTCATCGCGTTCGACGGCCAGGAGATCCCGTGGTAAAGCCATGGCGGCAAGCGTTGACCCGCTGAAATCCTGGCGGGTGATTGAGATCGACAATGCCCGATGAAGAACCGAATCGATAGCCTCGCCTACAGCTTTCGAGCAATCATCAGAAACACCGGGAAGCGCGTTTGTTTTTCGCCTTTTGTAATCTCGAAGACCGTCGTGAAGTTGACCGAGCTAAATCCTGCCCGGAGAACTTTGCTTTCCAGTGCGTTCCGGTCAAAACCCTTGTGCCCGGTGAAGCCGGGGCCGTGAAAAGATCCGTCCTCGCTATCCAGATCGGCGATGCACAGGTAGCCCGGACTGACGAGCAGGGAGAAAAGATCGCGCAATATCTTGTCGGTGTCGTCAATGTGGTGAAACGTCATGAGCGAGTAAATCAGGTTGTAATGGTCCGAGGGCAGGGGGTCGCTGACCAGGTCAAGCTGAGCGGCGCGCATGTTGGCGATGCCAAAGGCATCGATCTTGTCCTGCAATACCGCCAGCATGCCGGAAGAACTGTCGGCCAATGTGATGTGTTTGAGCTGCGGTTGCAGGGCAAAGCTGAGCAGGCCGGTTCCGCACCCGTATTCGAGCGCGGTCATGTGACCGGCCAGCGGAACCTGCGTGCGAATCCCATCGGCAACGGCCTGCGCCCGCGCTGTTTTCATGGGATCGTCGTCCCAGGTCTTGGCCCGGGCATCAAAGTAAGTCGTTGAGTGTTCGCTGGTCATGGAGAATCCTGAGAGGGAGCCGGCCTCGGGGGCGGCAGGCCTGGAGTCATTCTACAGTGGCTGGGCCACAAAAAAAGCGTCGTTTGTGTTCGGCTGGCAAGTGCGGCGAGAATCCAGATTCGGTTAACTCAGGAAGTCATGTGATGGTGGAATGGAACGGTTCTTGACCCGGCTCAATCGATTCAACCGGCCATCGGGTCGGCCAGGATCATGATCCTCAAGGCAAATCGAACGGCCTGGTTTCTGCCCCTGTGTCTGGCAACGTTTTGCCTGCCGACGTCGGCCGCGCCGTCGTTCTCCGAGGTGCGTTCGGCTTACGTTGAATCCGATGCGCTGTTGCTCGCCCGCGATGGCCGGCCATTGCAGAGCAAGCGAATCGACATGACGCAGCGGCGTTTGCCGTGGACGCGGATCGAGGACGTTTCGCCGGCCCTGCTGCGCGCCTTGCTGGCCTCGGAGGATCGAAAGTTCTACGAACACGCCGGGGTCGATTGGAGCGCTGTTGCCGCCAGTGCCTGGCGCAATTTGTGGAATACCCGGACACGGGGCGCCAGCACCTTGTCGATGCAGCTCGTCGGCCTGCTTGACCAACTTGACGACAATGGCGATCACCGTCACGGCCGGCGCAACCTCCCGCAAAAGCTGTCGCAGGCGGCCGGTGCGCTGTGGCTTGAGCAGCGCTGGAAGAAGGACGACATCCTGGAGGCCTATCTCAATCTCGCCGGTTTTCGGGGTGATCTGGTCGGCGTCGCGGCGATGAGCCGCGGGCTGTTCGGCAAGTGGCCGGACGGTCTGGATGAGCGGGAGTCGGCTCTGGCGGCGGCTTTGCTGCGGGCCCCCGGCGCATCGCCGCAAACCGTTGCGCTGCGGGCTTGCGGCGTGCTGCGGACGATGGCGCAAATGAAGCAGGGCGCGGTCGCCGATTGCGATGGTCTGGAGGGGTTGGCGCGTCTGGCGCTATCCGGCGGCTTGCGCGATCGTTCCGGCGGTGCTGGCTGGCTGGGCGCCGAACAATCGCCGGGTTTGGCGCCGCATCTGGCGCAGAAGCTTCTCACACGTCCGGGAGAGCGGCTGAGAAGCATGCTGGATGCCGATCTTCAGCGATTTGCCATTGCCGCCCTGCAACGCCAGTTGCGGGGCATTGCCAAGCAGAATGCGGAAGATGGCGCGGTGCTGGTGCTCGATAACGCGACGGGCGAGGTGCTGGCTTGGGTTGGCTCCAGCGGGGCTTTGTCCGACGCACCCGAAGTTGACGGCGTGACTGCGTTGCGGCAGGCAGGTTCGACGCTCAAGCCTTTTCTTTATGCGCTGGCTTTCGAGCGACGTTTCCTGACGGCCGCTTCACTCCTGGATGATTCGCCGCTCGCGCTGACGACGAGCAACGGCCTTTACGTGCCGCAAAATTATGAGCCGCAGTATCGCGGCTGGGTGAGTGCACGGATGGCGCTGGGGGGGTCGCTCAATGTGCCGGCGGTGCGTACGCTGGTACGTATCGGGCCGGAGGATTTCCGCGATCGCCTCTATGCCTTCGGCTTCCAGAGCCTGACCGAAAATGGCGATCATTACGGCTTCAGCCTGGCGCTGGGTTCGGCCGACGTTTCGCTACTGATGCTGGCCAATG